>Ga0224506_10000052_pt1 | contig 120874 bp, 128 predicted proteins | sample SF_Jan12_sed_USG_2_FD_169108 | JGI IMG/M metagenome (GOLD analysis project Ga0224506, IMG submission 169108) | Sediment microbial communities from San Francisco Bay, California, United States - SF_Jan12_sed_USGS_8_1 | ecosystem: Environmental > Aquatic > Marine > Sediment | place: USA...
CCAGGTTGCCGGTGGTGGCGTTAACATAGATCTGTTCGCGACTGCGCCCCAGATTGGCCGATCCGTCGCTGCCTGTTGTTGTCAATGAACCGGTGGATAGACCTAAATTTTCACCCGTAATCACTGCGACCATGTGTTACTTCCCCTTCCGAATTGTATGTCTGTTATAACGGCATGTACAAATATTGAGCATTCTCCCAGATTTTATGGCTTTTATGCCTCGGGCCTGTGCTCAAACCGTTGAGTTATTCCCTTATCCGGGATTTTCGGAATTTGTTTAGCGAAAAATGAAAAAAAATTTAATTTTTTTCATTTGATCAATTATCAAACAATTCGTGTTTTCCAGGACAATAAACATATTGATTAAAAACCTTATGCCTATTTCGAATTGAAACTGATCGGTTAATCTGATTTTCAGCTAAATAGGAAATTACTCTTCATCTTATATACGCGACCGTAATAAGCGCCTGTTCCAATATTCTATCGCTTTGTATCAGGATTTATTTTCTTTGTTTAGTTGATAATATCAGCTGCTTTCCACCACAAAATTTGTTAGTCTTTTGCCGGCTTCATATGAATTCATGCTTAAATATAAGAGAAAAACCATGCCAGCAGGACAATCTGATTTAGTTAATCTCACCAAGAAATACACGGAAAATGAAATCAGCGAAAGCGAATTTGTTTATGAACGAGCCAAGCTCTTGTGGGCCTCGGTTAAAGGCATAAAAACTCAAGATTCCAAACAGTTAAACGGACATTTTCATCAAGCCCTCGCCAACGCGGAAAATAGCGCGGAATATTTCCTTCGGGATAAAGATTCGTCAGACAAAATACGCTACGCCATTTTTGCAAGCACCGGATTAGCACTTTTGTTTTTTATTTTGGGCATGGTTGTGGGGAAAAATTCGGTAGAAACACTTACCTCCAAACCAGCAATTAAAGAAAAGGCTATTGAGGGTACCACCGGTGTTGCTGCGATAAGCTCTCCGGCAACAGCGGTTTCAGAGCAGGTTCCTGTAATTAATATCGCTGAGCAATCTGAGCATTCCGCTAAAGCCAGCTCTATTCCTGCGACCCACAGCACTTTATCCGCGCTAGAAAATCCCGTTACTCCGAAAAATCTGTCAGCTAAACCGCTAACAAAAACGGCAGATACGGTTACGACGAAACCCGCTCTACCTCGCAAGGTTTCTAAAGTGACTAAAACGACTGCCACTGGCACAACTTCACCTAAACTGACCGCTTTACCCAAAATTAAGGCTGTCAAAGTTTTGCAACCAGCTGCCGCAACAACTGCACCACAATCCAAACCTGAACACCGTGCGGCAACAGTGGTTGTTCAAAATACGGAAAATCATGCTGCTCCGCAAAAAAACAGCACAAACGTCCCAGTTATTAAAGTGACCTCCCCGACTGTTGCAGAAAGCCAACAATTGATTTCTCGGTTTACTGCTGCGTACAACGCCGGGAACCTAGACGCTTTTTCAGCTTTCCTGAGTCCGAATGTCATCAGCAATGGAGAAATGGGGCGAAACAACATTTTGGCTGAGTACAAAACCTTATTCGAAACATCCGTGAAGCGACAAATGGTGATTGATAATCTCACTTGGACCCGGGAAGACTATAAATCCATAGCCAAAGGAAATCTCTCCGTCAGCATTCAACACAAGGCAGACGCGCCGGCAACGCTGTATCAAGGCCGTATTGAGTTCATGATCACAAAAGATTCGAACCTTATCAAGCAGTTTAACCACTATGTTGTGAATGAAAAAATGGTTGACCCCATAGTGATTGATGCGAAAACCAAGCCCGAAAATAATACTGCTGAACTACCAACTCCACAGGAACTTAACTCTTTGGTACAAAACTTTATCCAATCCTACGAAAACGGCAACATTCAAGGTTTGATTCAACTGTTCAGCGAAAACGCTCAAAGCGGCGACAGTAAAGGCCGCAATAATATTAGAAATGAATATTATCAGCTATTCCGTACTACATCTGACCGACAGATAAACATATACAATTTGAATTGGACCTTTAATAAAGCCGGCGCCATCGGCAATGCACAAATAGACCTTACCTTGCAGAAACAAGCGAAGGCACCCATTGAGGCCCTGCAAGGTGACATTCGATTGGTCGTGGAAAAATCCGCCGGAAAATCACGTATAGTAAAACTGGAGCATTCACTGAACTAACCTTACTCCAGTCAAATTGATATATTACTCGGTGGGCCAGAAGTTCCGAAATGTAACTGTCAATATTTCATTGACACGTCTAGAACCGCCAATACAAACGCCGGTTTCAATGCCTATCCTTCTTTTCCAGCCCTTGGATTTGTCTTAGTTTCTGCACATTCTTGGTAACGTATTTATTGGTGTAGTCAATAATGCTTTTGCCGCCACCCACATCGGTTTGCAGAATGTTCATGATACTTTCTTTGGCTTTTTCAGGATCGGTATCATTTTGCAACATACTTTGAGCGAAGCGGCCGGAAAAACTGTTGGGGTCTAACAATACGGCTTTGCGGGCCAGCGCTTTGGCCTCGTCACGGCGCCCTTCCAACACGGCGATAACGGCTAAACCTCCGTGATTCTCGCTAAAATTGTGATCCACCTCCATGGCACTGTTAAAACTTGCCTTGGCCCCCTCGATATCATCCATCATGAGTTGGCACCAAGCCAGCGCTTGCCAGCTACCCAAGTGCTGCGGCATGAATTTTACGGCTTTTTCCAGATCGCTGATTGCCTTGGGAATATCCATATTCATCATGTCAACCATACCCAACCCAGACCAGGCACGACCACTCTTGGGAGAGCGGTTCAAAGCTTTGCTAAAATGTTTTCCAGCTAAGTCGGTATCATATTCATCTAATGCCAAAGAACCCAAGGCGACTCTTGCTTCCAGATTGGCGTCATCTATACGAATCGATTGCTCCGCACACTCACGGGCTTGATCGTCGTGGCTTGCATCAACATTAAGCAATGCCAATATTCCCAATGCTTCGGCATCTTGCTTATGCTGTTGCGTGTACTCCTGCATCAAAGCAATACCCTCTTCCAATCCGCCCAAATGATGATAACATCGAGATAAAAGCTTTGGGCTTTGCGGTGCCATATCATCACCGGCATCGATGTTCAATAGCAGCTCTTTTGCATCTTCAAATTGGCGCGTCAGTGTTTTTGCAAAAGCCAAATTATATTTAACGGCACTGTTATCCACACCCATAGCATTGAGCTGCTCTAAAACTTCTATGGCCTCTTCCGCATCGCCTCTGGCAATAGCAATATTAGACAGGCGAAACATCAAGCCGGGTTCGGCTTGGAGGTTGACTGATTGCAGCACCTCCTTTGCGGCATCGAACTGGCCCAGTTGGTAATGTAAATCGCTGAGTTGTGCCACGATATTGACATTACCCGGATCCTGTTCGTGGTAAGCCTGGTATTTCTTCAATTGCTCGCGCAATTGTTTTTCTCGAAAATCGATCGTGACACCACTCATATCAATTAATTACCTTATATGCGTCTCCCGGCATTCCGGCAGCGGCGGTTCCTGCTTCCGTTGACGTGGCACCGGCATCTAAAGCCTGTAACAGCTCTTTGGCTTTTCCAAAGTACAAATTGTCCGCCGCAGCGGATTGCAGCAATATTCCCAGCGTTTGTCTGGCATCAGCCACGTTATTATTTTGCGCCAAGGCCAAGCCTTTGTAAAACAAAGTGGGGGGATGGGTGGGTTGCGAGTCCAGCAATTGTTCCCATATTTGTAAGGCTTGATCCTTGTCACCGCTGTCAAAATGAACCATACCATATTGGAATGTTTCCGTAACTGCGCCGGGTTGCAAATCCAAATACTGCTTCATGTAGGCTTTTGATTTTTCGAACAAACCTATTTGGGCATAGATTTTACCCAAAGTCCCCACGGCCTCCATATCCTCGCTATTCCGATTCAACACACACTTGATTTTGATGATCGCTTTTTCAATATCGCCCTTATCCATATCGATACGAGCAAGGGCGACCAATTCATCATCGTCCAGTTGCTTAAATGGATCCGTTGCTGCCACTTTTGCCATATCCGTTCTCCTCTGTAATCTTTTTCACTCTGTTATCTTTGTCACTCTTTATTCTTTGATACTCTCTGACACTCTTAATCTTTAACACGTCTAATTTTTAACAATGCACCGAAACACACTAATAACTCACATCCAGTTCCCGGTTGTATTTACTGCGAATAATATTGATAGCACTTGTATGAATCTGCGATATACGACTTTTGCTTAGATCCAATATCTCTGCAATATGCTCGAACAACAAATGGTTAAAATAGTGATACTTCACCACCATTCGTTCTACCGTGGGCAATTCATCCACAGTTGCCTTGATCTGTTGTTTTAACAAAACGTATTCGTTATTGTGGTAGATGGTTCCTTCAACCAATATGGGCTCCGGTTCCTTGAACCCCAAATCATCAATCATATGTACAACTGCCAAATTAATGGTGAGGTTGACGATATCCTCCAAGGTCCGTACCGGACCCATTTGCGACAAAATAGAGAGATTTCTTTGGCTTTTAAGCACTTTGCAATAGGCGCTGTGCTGTCGCTTCTCTGTTTGCCGCACCAACCCTGAATAAATCTCACCTTTTATACGGTAACTGGAATAAGTAGTGAAACTGGCATTTTGTTCCGGCTGGTACCGGTCTACCGCTTCAATCAATCCCAAAAGACCGTATTGGTAATAATCCATGTACTCCACATCATTACTGGTCCGATTAGCATAGACATGTGTCGCCAGTTTTCTTGCAAATGGCGTATACAAGGCAATCAATTTGTCTCTGGTTGCGACATCACGGTTTAGTGAAAAAGCCTCCCATAGGCGGGCTTCATCGTCAAACTGTTCCGTGTTTGCATCCAAGCCAGCCATTCAAGCAAAACTGCTCACCAAAGAGTTCACCACCAAACTCCAACCATCAATCAAAACAAACATCATGATTTTGATCGGCATGGAAATCATCATGGGCGGCACCATCAACATTCCCATGGACATCAAAATACTGGCCACCACAATATCTATGAGTAAAAAAGGTAAAAATATGATAAATCCTATTTCAAATGCCGTCTTCAGCTCACTGATCATGAATGCCGGCAATAACGTAAAGCTGCTAACATCATCCACACTGGCAGGTGCTTCTTGTTTTGACAATTCCAACATAAGGGCCAGGTCCTTTTCCCGAGTTTGTCGAATCATAAACTCGCGAATTGGCTGCATTCCCACTTGCAGTGCCTGATTGGAAGTGATTTGATTATTCAAATAGGGCTGGAATGCATTTTGATTCATTGACGAGAACACGGGGGCCATAGTAAAAACGGTTAAAAACAAGGCCAAACTAATGAGCACGGTATTGGGTGGCGTTTGCTGCATGCCAAAGGCATGGCGCAAAATGGATAAAACGATAATAATTCGGGTAAACGAGGTCATGACTATCAGTAAAGCCGGCACCAATGACAATACCGTTAAACCCACCAGCACTTTGATGGCAGTCGCTACATCCTGTTTATCGCCACTACTATCACCGATAGTGATGTCCACACCAGGCAATTGAATATCCGCTGCTGATGAGACATCTGCAAACAGGACACACACGATAAATACTATAAATAACAAACCCGGTTTCATAACATCTACAACTTAATTTATTAATATTGCGCCACCGCCTCGTGAGCGTTGGTCCTAAATCGAAACAATCCTCGTAGCTTTCTTGGGTCACACCCACGTGTTGCTAAAGCTCAGAGGATTCTCCCCCAGATTCCCTGTCAACAACTGTTAGCTGCTCTCCTGTTTGCGCCAACAAAAACTGCTTACCCTTAAATTCAATGTGAATAAGCGTACTTTTGGGCGTAATCCGTTTCACTTCTACAAGTCGGATGTTCTTACCATCAGCAGTACCGGCTTGCCCTAAACCAAAATAGTACTTTTTCAGAAAGTAAACCGCTGCCGCTCCCAACAAGACGGAAAAAAACAGACCAAACATTAACTTCACCAACAGGCCCGCCGTGATAACTCCTTCTTTTTTGAAGGGAACCGATTCGCTCTTGGGTACTATTGATGGAGCAGCCGCCCCAGCCGCTCTTGGTACAGACTTATCTACAGTATCTACTGCTTTAACTGAAGAAGAATCGGATGCTAGAGCACTAAACGATACTGCAATTGCACACACAAATACGAAGCAAAGAATGGAAAAAAGCGACCGTCTCACGTCACACCGTGTCCATTATCTCGGTAATTCGAATACCAAAATTGTCACCCACCGCAGCCAAGGCACCCCGGGCAACGACTTTTCCGTCCAAGACGATATCCAGAGGTGCTGATACATCGGTATTCAAGGCAATGGTCTGATTCTCTTTGAGATCCATCAGTTCGCCGACACTTAGCTCCGTGTCTCCCACAAACACCTCTAACTTAACTTTTACGTTTTTTATTAAGTCCAGGTGATTGTCTACGACCTTCTTTCCATTCAACTTTTCTTTTTTTAACTCAGCCAGCTCGATTGACTCAACGGCCATTGGTTTACCTCCCATTTTAATAAATGCTAATACTAATCAACTGATCCGCTAACTATTTTTAAAGCCTTTTTCCCTTCACTACTACCCAAAGAACCCACACACCCTGCGGCACCATCGCAGGAAATCAGGGCGACTGGTTGATCCAAAGTCTCCTGTAAGCGGATAACATCACCGACCTGAAGCGAAACCAAATCACCAAAGGTCACTTCAACCGTTCCCAACCGTGCCTTGCACTGTACTTTTAAATGTCGAATGGCGTTTTGCGAAGATTCCAGTGCTTTGGAATCGGACTTTGTTGTGGAAGTCGGTAGATAAATGTCAACCACACTCTTTGTTAACAATAAACGATACTCGCAGTGGTCGATATACACTGTGACACACACGCATCCAGAACCGGGAACATAAATATGCCCTGGAATGGCTTCCAAGGTTTTTATCTCAACGCTCGCGGTTTGGTCCATGGATAGAACATCCGCTCCTAAACCGGCAAAGGCTTTTAGCACAACGGCTCGGGCAAGACTGCCATCGTTTAAATCCAACTTGCAGTCGCCTCGTGCCTTAGCAAATATTTGCTCGCCCAGATGCTGTATATGTGATTCCGACACAATGAAGTACATGGATCCAATGCCGTTTTCCAGCAAATACACTTGCGCAGGTTCGTCACCTACTTGCGCCAAAGGCTCTTCGGCCAAATCCAGCCAGGTTTCACAACGTTCATGCCCCAACCAATTTTGAGCCCAACGACTTAATCGGCTTTCGAGCTGTCGGTGCAAGGAATGCAATTCCGACTGTTTAAATAGTTTAAAATCCCGTATGTGCATTATTTTCTATTCATCGTTTCAAGTAGTTGTTGTAGCATTTCGTTGGACACAGTGAGTATTTGCGAAGACGCCTGATAGCCACGTTGTACCACGATCAAATCGGTGAACTGTTGGGTCAATTCCACGTTTGAAAGTTCTATACTTTTACCGACGATATCACCCAAACCGTTATGCGCCGCTGCGGAAATAACCGGTTGTTCCGATTCCGCAACCATAAATAAGTTGTCGCCAATTTGGCGCAGCGAACCCAGATTATCCACGCGGGCTAATGCTAAACTGAGAAAGTCTTCTGTATTACCATTGGTATAGTTGAGCACCATGGAACCGTCGGCTTCAAACGTGACCTCTTTCAAGCCACCCACGTCATAACCATCCACCTTATCGACTTCTATATTCGTCGCATCTACCGCCCCGGATAGTGATCTCACACCGGAATAACTGCCTGGAGTCCCGAAGTTCAAAGTGATCTCATTACCCTCCAGGTTTTCCGGCTTGTACTCAAATGTAAACGTATTAAACCCTTCTGTTGGAGTCCCGTCACCGCTAAAATGTATTTCTCCTCTGGTGGCGATAACTTCATCCTTGTCGTCTTTTACTTCCACAATCCAGTTATTGGCTTCGTCATGAGTGAGGATAAGTTTTAACTTATGTTTATTCCCGGCCACATCGAATATCTCTATATCCGGAATTTCATGAGTTTCCGTCGCCGTAGACAACACATTTTTAAAACTGATGTTGGATGTTGCTTTGGGAGGACTGGTTCTCAGGGCGTTAATATCGATTTGCCTCAATTTTCCATTCTCATCCAAGCCCATGACGATTTGGTTTTCATCGCCGCGCGCTACCAATATTCCATCATCATTAAACTCAAATTGACCGCCTCGGGTATAGAATATTTCATCGCCTTTTCGGATGACGAAAAACCCATTGCCATCGATAGCAACATCGGTCGCCACATCGGTAGAACGAATATCCCCCTGTGACAAACGCAATTTGGTCACCGACGCATCCACACCACCGCCCATATTTGCACCCAGTGAATAGCCGTCCGCTCCACTGTTGAGCTGATATCGATAAAAGATGTCCTGGAATATCAGATCATTGCCTTTGTAGCCGGGTGTATTTAGATTGGACACGTTATCACTGATAACATCCAAGCCTTTTGAGAAAGCCGTTAAACCGGACAAACCAGAGTAGATAGCATTAAACATTTCACTTCTCCCTATGGGGTGACGGTATCCGCCGCGGTGGATTGTTCACCTGGCGATACTAATGAAATTTGTGCCAATGACACGTTTTGGTCGTAAACTCCATTGAAATTGACGGTTAACAACGGCTTTCCTTGTTGAAAGCGTACGGCGATGACATCACCCACCTCGCCACCATTTTCTGTTTCCACCTGAACTGTTTTCCCAATCAAGCCAATGGACTGCTCGGCCGCCTGCATGGTCAATAAAGCGGTCAGGTTTTCGTTGGACTCCCGAGTTTGTTCCAAACTGGAAAATTGCGCCAATTGGGCAATAAACTCCTGATTGTCCAGCGGCTTTAAAGGATCCTGATAAGTTAGCTGGGTTAGCAGAATCTTAAATAAATCCTCTTGCCCGATTCCTGCATTTTGTACCTGTTGTTGCGGGCTGGTCAGGTTTGTACCAATACTTTCCACTGCCATATGTCACCTCGCCTAGTAATATTCAAACAATTCTGATTGGGATGGATTCTTCTGTGCTTTTTGCGCAACTGACTCCATACTGGCATCTGCAAAAACGACTTCACTGTTTAACGTAAATAGCGCCAGCTTCACGCCACTTTTATTCAATAAGGACACGAGTTGTTGTACCAACCTCATCCCCTGACCTCGATCCAAACTACTATCTCTAAGCCACAGTCTTACTGAGCCATCTGGGGCGCTAACCATATGCATGCCCTGCTTCGTTAGCGGCCTGAATTCCGTCGGCTTGCCTTGGAATCCGCTTTGGCTTTTTTCTGCTCTAACTGCTGAGCTATCCGGTTTGTGGTTTACCAAACTGGAACTCGTCCCATTTATGATGCCTCGTGCCCCTGATTTCCTTGCAGGGGTGAACCCCGCAACCGGTTTTTGGTTCGCCTCTGTGTCATGCGAAGCAACAAGCCCAGTATTGGTCCGAGATGCACTTTGAGCTTCAGGTAACACAGGATTTGTTTGTCCCTTCGGTTTCCGGCTGCTGCTTATCTCGCCCGGTTCAGTTCGAGTCTTTTCTGTAGTATGACTAGAACCCGTATTTTCTTTTAGTTCATTCTCCTGCTTTAAATACATACTCTCCCATTCCTGAGACAGGCGAGTGCTGTAAGCCGTGCTGTTTTGTTTGGCCGTAACGTGTTCCTGAACCATTGAGTGCACTTTACTTGACATGGCTTCCCCTTTTCAGCAACCACAATTCATCCAGCGATTTGATTTGTTTTAAACGCTCTTCTTTGTCCGATCTGGCCTGCAGTCGTTGCTGGGCTTTATCAAAAAGCTCAACGTCTACTTTTTTTTGCACTAGCACGCTTACCAATTCCTGCGTCAATCTTTTGTGATGCAAATATTCCTGTTGTTGCGTCTCCAAACAGGATTCCTGTGACTGCAAATATTGGCGCGTTCGCTGCAGGTCCAACACATTAAACAGCTTTCCAGGACCGGTGCTGTCGCGCATATTGGTTTCCAGTTCCTTAATCAAGCCCTGGGTTTGCTCCAATTTTTGCGTCGAATTCTCCAGCAATTTGTAAGCACGCTGCACTTCTTCTCGCGCAGCCTCCATGCGCACCTCTCCGATGCGCTTCAGAAGGTCTAAATTTTCTTTTTTCCTTGAATCCCCCATGCTCCAGCACCAACACCTTATACCGCAGCATCTCTAAGAACGCGGTTTAACTCAGACACTGACTCTTTTCTCGAATAGTTTTTCTCTTTGGTTTGGCACAAAAATTTGTTTATATTCGGCATGTGCTTAATGGCCTTATCCAACAATGGGTTAGCACCCGATTTGTATGCTCCCAGCTCTACCATATCTTTTGACTTCTCGTACGCACTCAGTAATTTGAGCAATTTCTCCACATCCTTGAGCTCTTCTGACTGCAACAACCTGGACTGTAAACGACTCTTGCTTTGTAAAATATCGATCGAAGGGAAATGCTGTTGGTGCACAAGATCCCGTGACAAAACAATGTGTCCATCCAGTATGGCGCGCACACTGTCTGCCACTGGATCATTGAGGTCATCTCCCTCGACCAGAACTGTGTACAAAGCGGTAATGCTACCGCCAGAAGAATGAGTACCTCCCCGCTCCAATAGTTTCGGTAGGGCCGCAAACACCGAGGGAGTATATCCGCGAGCCGTGGGCGGTTCGCCAATGGCCAAACCGATTTCCCTTTGCGCCATGGCAAAGCGGGTAATTGAGTCCATGCTGAATACAACATTCAAGCCCTGGTCCCGAAAATATTCAGCAATAGCCGTGGCCGTGAGTGCGGCATGTGTACGCACAAGTGCCGGTTGGTCCGACGTAGCCACAATGACAACTGTTCGTTGCATTGCTTCCACATCCATAATCTCTTCAACAAATTCTCTTACTTCCCGGCCGCGTTCGCCTATCAGAGCAATAACGTTTACATCGGCCTTAGCGTTTTTGGCAATCATGCCAAGTAAGGTACTTTTCCCCACGCCACTGCCGGCAAATATTCCCAGCCGCTGCCCCAAACCCAGCGTTAACAAGGTATCTACGGCGCGAACCCCGGTTTCCAGTACTTCGTTGATGACAGGACGTTCCATTGGATTGCACGCATCATTATACAGGGGGTATTCCCTATCAGGCTCAATGGTGGATTTACCGTCGAGCGGATTCCCAAATGCATCCAATATGCGCCCAAGCAACTGCGGACCTACCGGCACCTGAATACGTCGACCTTTTGCTACCACTTCACTGCCCATGCGGATACCGCGCAACTCGCCATAGGGCATAAGCAACACTTTCCCGTCTTTTAAACCTACCACTTCTGCAGGAACCGGCTGTTGATTGGCAGAAAGAATTTCACAATATTCTCCGAGGAACACATCGGGACCGGATGATTCCACTATCAAGCCATAGAATTGAGTTACTTTGCCAATTCGGCGCACCAATTCCGTGCTATGTAAAGCTTTAACATAGCTATTCATCGACGCGTGTCCTAGATTTCGCTGCCACCAAGGCAGACAGCATGGTATTCAGCTGAGTTTCTACTCGCCCATCAACAACGCCCCTGTGTGTCTCGATGATGCAACCGCCGACTTGTACATTTTTGTCTGCGATAAAACGATGCTCTAACTCCCCTGCCGTTCCGTCCAACTCGATGGAGTCACTTAACAAAGAATAATCCTGAGGAGACACGCGGATTTTAATAGGGTTTTCTGTTTGCACTTGCGCAACAGTGTGTCGTACGACCGCAACAATACCTTGCTTCGTCTCCAAGACTTGGCCGAACACCTTAAGCAAGGCAGCAACGATCACCTCGACAAACTGATCTTCATTGTCAGATAATTCTGCTCCAGCTTTTTTCTCCAGCTCTTGAATCAAGTCGTTTATGGAATCCTGTTTAGATTTCCACTCCGTCGTGACGCTATCACGACCTTGTTCAACACCTGCTTGAAACCCTTCTTCCCGAGCACTTTCACGCTCATCGGACAAGGATTGTTTTAGTTGTTCCAGTTCCTGCGTAACCGCATCCAATTGTTGCTTTAACTGCTCCAGCTCTTCATTATCACTGGCATGCTGTTCATTTCTATTAATATCCAGTATATCCGTGACTTGATAGTTCTTTAAATCTCTTTTACGGTCGGATACATTTTTGTTGACCTGAGATACCTCCGTATAGTCCAGCGGATTTTTCGAGACAGCGGCTTTCTCGGGCACTGACAACACCCGCCCTTGGCTACTGACTCTTGGTGAACGTATAATCGAAGTCATCTTAGTATCCGTTATGCTCTAACTTTTTGCTATTACCAATATCACCTGCTGGCCACACCGCTATGCAACTCTATCTGATTGGCGCAATTTTGTGCCTATACTGCTATCAAAAGAGTATTGCTGTAATTTCTCAGCGAACGCTGTCACCAGCGCTTGCTTCACGACATCTGAAAAACCATTACCTGCATTTCTGCACAATGAGTTTATTGCGTTTCTTTTTTTACTGGAAAGGATTCCCATATATTGCTCACTCCAGGCCCACCGTTTCACTGACAATATATTAGCAACCATCCAATCCGGTTCGCTAAGCAATATCTTTTTCAATTGTGCCATGGACGCTGAATCTATAGTCGAAATCGTATGTTGATACTGATTCATAGATTCCTGTGAAGCGCCGCCCTCATCCGGACCCATAACGTCAGCACCTGCAAGTGGCCCCTGCCCCAACAGCGCCCCATTAGCCGGGATACCCAGTTGGCCGAGTTCTTTTAGCATTTTAGTCAGCAGGACACGTTGATCGCGTCGCAGATTTTTCAACAACCACTTACGATCGCTTTTATTCATGCAATGCAAGTACAAGGCGACTTGTTTTAATCCTTCACCCATTTTTCACCTCTACCTCAGTCTCTTTGCTCGTAGTTGCAATGTGCGTTATCCCCCTTACCATTGCCTTACCTCACTCACTGTCGCTTTATCGTCTCCGTCCAACCACACACGGATTTGTGCTAGCGCATTCTCACGCTCAACAATACTGAGTTGATAGCGCTTACGACTTCGAACCCACAGAAACAAACCAATGGCTGCTACCACCAATATCGCTGAAAGAGCCAAAAACACATTGCGATACTGCAACAACTCGGCACCAATAAACGCCAGCTCTTCCCGCTTCGGATCAGTGTTAGATTCGACGGGGTTTGCCAAACCCTTCGCAACCTGGAGTTGTTCCTGGTGCAATTTCGCAATCCGCTGTTTAGCCGATTGCAACTGACTAGATGGCAAGGCCATACCTTCTGCCACTGTCACATCGGAACTTTCCACAATGGCTTGCTGTTCCGCAACTGCCGGCGGCTTCACCATAGCCACTGCATGAACCACGATATCATCCCCGCGGGCATCACTGTATCCGGCCGCCATGGCAACCAGTTCTTTGATTTTGTTGACCCGTTCTCTTGGTGTATTCTCCGGAACAATAACGCCAATACTTAACCTGTCTATGCTTCCTGGGGCCATTTGTACTTGATCGATAACTTTACCGACCCGGTATTCCACTTCTTTACTGGTATTGCTTTTCTTTCCATTGTTACTGATTTCTTTTTTGCGTACGACGCCACCGTTATCCGATATAACGGTCTCGCTGGTCGTATTCACTTTGTTGAAATTTATAGTGGCATCGATGCTAACCATGGCTTGATTCGGGCCAAAAGTTTTTTCCAGAATCTTTAGCGCCTTGCTTTCCAAATAGGTTTCAATATCTTTACGTTTTTGCAAACGATCGCCTACAGACACAATATTCTCCAGACTTTCCGAGACTTCAATTCGACGGCTTAAGGTCTTTCCATCTTGATCTGTAACTACTACATTTGAAGCCAGCAGACCGGGCACTGAAGAAGCCACCAGTTTCTGAATACCGTCTATTCTGGCTACACTTAATGTCTTTCCGTCCTTCAAAAACAAGATGACTGACGCCCGAGCGGTTTCTTCTTTTTTCTTAAACAAGCCACTCTCTCGCATCACCAACAACACCTTGGCATATTTCACTTCGTTCAGAGAAGAAATCGTTCTTGACAGCTCGCCTTGCAAAGCACGTTGGTAGTTAATCTTCTGCACGTATTCCGTCATACCGAAGTCTGATTCGTCGAACAGCTCAAATCCCACTCCGCTTTTGATTTTAGCATCAGATGCCATGAGACTCAGGCGAACTTGATGAACTTTGGAATCCGGTACCAGGATCGTACTGCCGCCGTCCTGAATCTTGTATTCAACTTTCATCTTGTCCAATTCTTCCACCGCGGCCGCAGCATCTAAACTTTCCAGATCTTTAAATAACACCGTATAGCTGCTACTAAACACCCATACCAAAGCCACCAGTGTAAGGATTACAATGACACTGCCCCCGGCAATGAGCAGCGCTTTGTTGTTTGAGTTTTGCATAGACATTTCCAAATCGGATGACATTTCTTAATACCCCCTAAACCTGCATCCGCATGATTTCCTGATAGGATTCCAGAAGCTTGTTACGGACCTCTAAAGCTAACTGAAACGACAATTTGGCTTTTTCCAACGTTAGCATGACATCGTGCAAATTGTTGTTTTCACCTGCTGCCAGCGCTTCCAGTTTGGTATCCGCCACTTTGATCTGTTGATCTACCGTACCAATTTGGGATTCGACCCAACGCGCAAAGTCAGCGCCGCTATTTTGCGTGCTTGGTGACAAGGACAACTCATTGCTTATTGCAGAAACTTCATTGATTTCCAAAGCCACAACTATTTCCTCCCAATTTCCAGTGCCTGTAACGCCATTGATTTAGCGGCATTAAACGCCTTCACATTGGCCTCATAGGATCGAGTCGCCTCAATCATGGTCAGCATTTCTGATACCGGGTTGATATTGGGATAAGCCACGAATCCATCTGCATTGGCATCCGGATGCCCTGGCTCATACACTAACTTTGGCGCAACTTCCATTTCTTTTATATCCAGCACTTGCACGCCAGCTGGTACATTCGTTTGTGAAAATTGGTTCATATATAAATCAAAACTGTTAACCTTTGGTCCTGACAACACCTTCAAAGGCTTAAACGGGGTACCGTTAACGGTTTTGGTGCTCTTTGAGTTGGCAAGATTTAGCGCAACCGTATCCAAACGAGTTTTTTCCACCATCATGCCGGACGCACTGATTTCAAATGCAGCTAAATAATCCACCCTATACCCCCTTTTGGCTTACTGCCATCTTCATAATTGCGCCCCGTTTTTCCAGCCCCAATAACAGCGCACGGTATTTAAGTACATTTTCGGATAAATCGGCCATTTGCTGATCCAATTCAACCTTTTCACCGCTAGCCATTACTGTGGTATCGCCTGACGTCACTCGATTAACCAACTGTTGCAATTGTTCTTTGTTCAAAGCGCCCAACTCCTCCATGTAACCCATGGATACAGATTGTAAATATTCTTCAAAACCGACTTTACTGGGCGTGAATCCCGGGGTATTGGCGTTGGCAATATTGTTCGAAATCACTTTATGTCGATAAGAGGCCACATCCAATGCCGCTTTCACCAACTGTGACGTATATCCACCCAAGTCATCTATCATTGTTTTCTCCGATACATCATGTCTTCTTGTTCACTATTGGATTATCAATTCGGCGTGTAGTCCACCTGCCCGTTTTACCGATTGCAATATGGTAATAATGTCTCTACTGGTCGCTTTTACCCTATTTAGTGCCGAGACCAGATCAGTAACTGTTGCATGCCCCGGCAAAGACACCGACATTTGTTGGTTTTCTTTCACATCGATTGAGGTATGCGGAATAACCTGAGTCTTCACACCCTCTCCCGTCTTGCTTAACATGACATTGGGCTGAGAAACTTCATATCCCGTTTTAATAGTCAGTTTTAAGTCACCATGAGTAATACTTACTTTTGAAACTTTTACATCACCGCCGGCTACCACCGTACCGGTTCTTTCATTGATGACGACCTTGGCGTGCACATCGGGTTGGACGTAAATGTTTTCCATTCCAGTCACAAAATCAACAATGCTGCCACGCTTGTCGTCCGGAACATCCACATCAATGCGTCCTGCGTCTTTAGCGATGGCTATTTCTGCTTTAAATTGCGCATTTATGGATTTTGCGATTCGATTGGCGGTCGTGAAATCCGGATCGTTTAAGGCGTAGGTAATTTTGTTATTTTCATCAACCAGCTGCGTGTTTACGGATCTCTCCACAACCGCCCCTCCAGGGATGTAAGCAGTTGTAGGATGATTCTTCTGGACCAAATTTCCATTCAAATCGTAACTGTAGCCACCAACTGAAACTGGCCCTTGCGCTAGACTGTAAATCTTGCCATCCACACCTTCTAAGTGAGTACGTAATAATGTACCGCCCAGCAAGCTTTTCGCATCTCCCAAAGACGCCACGTTGACATCTAATTTATCCCCGGAGCGGGCAAATGGTGGTAGCGTGGCTGTGAGCATGACAGCCGCCACATTACGACTGCGGATTTGATTGGCATCCACCCTGATACCAAAGCTTTTTAAAACATTGCTCAATGATTGCAAAGTCGCTGCACTTCTTCTGGAGTCTCCTGTACCGGCCAAACCGGTTACAATTCCATAACCCACCAAGGAGTTTTCCCGAACTCCAACGATTCGACACAATTCTTTAATTCTCACGCCATCACTTCTAACAGCCGCTGTGGTCTGCAATGGGAGCAATGTTAGAATCAGCAATACGAGCAAGCAATACTTCGTGCTCCATACCCTTCCAAATATCACTTGAATTTTCATATTAAAACAACCAATTGATTAATTTGGTAATTACCCCTGGCTTGGACTTGTCTATAAGCAAACCTTCTCCTTCCAAGGCGATCCGCGCATCCGCGAGACGAGAAGACAACACCGTATTATCAGGAGATATGTCTTCCGGGCGCACGCGACCCGACACTTTTATTTGTTGTGATTCTTCATTGAGCACAATGGACTGCTCACCGCTAACGATCATATCGCCGTTTTGTAAAACTCTTCTAACGGTTACGGATACGCTGGCGATTAATTTTCCAGTGTGACTACTGGTTCCACCCCCGTCGAATCCATTGGAAAGCCCTAATGAGCCACCGATTTCGTTGGTACCATCAGATGCCGCCAGACCAACGTCCGTTGACTTACCCGCATCAGTACCCGTGCTGGTGGAGGCTGTAGTAGATTCGTAAATCATCACCGTAACGATGTCACCTTTCTTTTTGCCTTTGCTATCGGCAACCAAGGATTTGTAATTTTCATCCTTGTACAAACTATCACCCAAAACAGTTTCTATTGACGACAATGCTACCAACACTCCTAAGCAAGCAGAGAAAAGCACCTGTTTTGATACACCACTAAATTTCACAATCGACTCTCCCCATCGGCAGAAACCGCATTTTTCCCAATGACCCTGACACTGTATTTCAAACCGTCTTCCTTTTTCACTTTGATTCGATCACCGGAAAATCCCTCCTCCAAAGCGATGGCTTTGGTGTTAAGCAACACATTACCGACCTGGGCAACCACGTCCACTCTCGAACCGGAGACAACGTCCGGAACAACAGAAAAATGTGTTTTTCGTACAACCGCACCCTCACTAACACCACGGCTCAGTCTTTGCTTCACCATAGCCGAATCATCGGTAACGACATCACTTAACAAAGCTATGTTTTTTTTCATCTTACGCGTTTTTACGCTACTGAGTAACTCACCTTTCTCATAGGAACTTGCGTATACCAATACCTCTCTCATTAGAGTCACAGAAAACCATACCGGTATAGTGCGGTAATGCTCCCCATTCACAGAGATATCCACCCATACCGCCATTCTATGGTACAAACGTTTACCCTTACCTGCAGCTACTTTTGCGTTAATCGACACTTCTCCTTTCGGTAAATCAATATCACCATAAGCATCGCTTTGTAGAGAAATCTTCACGTCCGACCCATAGTCGTCCAGATACCGTCTCAGGCATTGTTCCGCCGCAGTTACATATGCCGTTTTCTCATATGTCTTCCCCATACGCCCCACGACCACTTGTGAGGCACCCAGCCATCGCAATTGAGCGACTGATCCCGGAAATTGTTTCTCCACAATAGCTGCTATATGTAATGCATTCATATGGCGAAACGCTCCAACCCTGGGAGCCGCCCCCAGTTCCACCTGCGCTAATTCACCGGCCATTGGTGAATCCGCAGGCTCAAAATCCGCAATGTCTCCCAAATAAACACGGTGCTCGCTTAACCACTGCCGTTCTTTCAAAAGCACCTGTTGACGGCCCTCAGTTTCCACAACAGTTGCCAATGGTGCGGACATCCACACCATTGCCATTAAAACCATCATGCCACGGACCAGTGAAGTCATTTTGTAGCTATCGCCTCAAATTATTCACAATACCCAGCATTTCATCTGATGCCTGAATGACTTTGGAGTTTATTTCATAGGCTCTTTGAGCCAGGATCATGTTAGTTAGCTCTTCCACCAACTTTACGTTGGACGCCTCTACATACCCCTGCCGTAACAGTCCCGCACCGCTTTCACCAGGTTTGTAATACATCGGCTCACCCGACTGTTCGGTGGGCAGGTACAGGTTCTCGCCCAACGCTTTCAATCCGGTATCGTTAACAAATTGGCCCAATTCGATTTGTCCCAAATCCACCAACCGTTCCTGACCCGGCATCTTAACTTTTACTTCACCATTGGGTTCGATCAACAATGACTCCATATCCGAGGGCAGTTGAATCATAGGATTGACCAGATAACCATTGGTACTCACCAAAAAACCCTCTTCATTCACCGAAAAAGAACCTCCGCGGGTATAGGCATAGCTGGAATCAGGCAGTACCACCTCGTAAAATCCTTTCCCGTCTATAGCGATGTCTAATAATTTTTCGGTTTTTTTCATTTCGCCAACGCTAAAATCTTTACTCGTTGAACTAACGGCGGTTCCTAAACCCACTCCATTAGAAGACGCTAATGCCTCCAGGGAGTTAAACGCCGGATTAAGTTGTCGATACATTAGATCCTGAAAATCCACCCGACTCTTTTTAAATCCTGCCGTGTTCACATTGGCAAGATTGTTCGATATCACATCGATTTGTGTTTGCTGCGCCTGCATGCCAGTCGCTGCCACATACAATGAATCCGACATATGCTTCTCCCCTTATAAAAAGTACGCTATAGAGCAGTACTAGAATTCGCCCAATGTTCTAATTGCGGTATCCAACACACTGTCGTAGCCGCTAATGACTTTTTGTGATGCTTCGAAATGTCGCATCGTTTCAATTAATTCAACCATCTCGCGCATGGAAGACACGTTGGAATTTTCCAGATAGCCTTGTTTAATCCGATAGGATTCCGGCTTTCCGGCAGTCAATCCAGCCGATGCTTTATACAATCCGGCGCCAATACTTTGTAGCGAACGACTATTTTTTACATCCACTACTTTTAGCTGTGCCACCAGACTCTTGCCTTCCCAAACATTTCCTTCCTGATCTATCCGAGGCGAGCCAGTGGTCAAACGAATATCACCACCCTGGCCTTGCACTGGGAAACCACTTAACGTAACCAAGCGGCCTTTGGCGTCTTTAGAAAAACTCCCTTTGCGCGTAAATGCCAACCCTGCATCGGTCATTACTTCAAACATTCCGTCACCGGCAATAGCCAAATGCAGGGGTTGGCCGGTGTTTTTCACGGATCCATCGCTAAAATCAGTCAGGTTCTCCACATTGGCAATAAACCGTTGTTTATGTGCTTTCGCAGCCCTTTCCGAATAAGATTCGTTCAATTGTTGCGTGTTAAGCATTGTTGCTTCAAAGGAATTCTGTACTGCGATTCCCTTTTTAAATCCTTCTGTGTTCACGTTAGCCAGGTTATTACTAATGGTATTGAGGCGCTGCATGTCATTTTGCATGCTGATTTCCATAATCTGAATTAAATCGCTCATATTGTTCTCACCCGTTTCCTGTATTTCTGTTTAAAGATTTACCATTCCAAAAGCCCGCAATCGCACCGTATTTGGTATCTCAGTCATTGATACCACCGACAATTGAGGCATAACCCGCACTGTGAAACTCCATATGTATCGACGCAGTTCCGGTGAGCACAACAATACGGGCAAGTGGTTTTCCTTCATCATACTCTCCACCTGTGCTGACAATTTCTGTAACAGCTGTTGCGCCATATTGGGTTCAATGACAATTTCCGCGTTAGATACACCTTGTTTTACACCGGCGGCCAAGGAACTTTCCACCTTTGGGTCCAGGGTCAACACATGTAATTCGCCATTCTCATCCGCGAGACTCTGACAGATGGCAGTTGCTAATTTTTGTCGCACCAACTCTGTCAAAACGCCAATATCTTTAGTCTCTTTACCCTTATCCACCAACACTTCCACAATGGCAATAATGTTTCTTATAGAGACCTTTTCACTTAGCAAGTTTTGTAATACTTTTTGTATGTCTGTCACCGCTAATACATTCGGCACTAACTCTTCAATCAAGCCGGGGTCGCTTTCCCGTACCCGGGCCAACATACGCTCGGTTTCCGCTCGACTTAATAAATTCGCCGATTGTTGCTTAAAAATCTCACTCAGATGCGTCATTAGCACGGTGCTTGGATCAACAATGGTATAACCTGTTGTACTGGCCGATTTTCTCGCATCCTCTTGTATCCACACGGCGGGTAGCTGATAGGTGGGGTCCTTGGTTGCCACACCTTCCAGTTTTTTCGTGGCATCGCCTGGGTTAATTGCCAGAATCCTGTCCTGATAAATCTCACCCTCTCCGGCTTTTACGCCATGCACACTGATTTCGTAGCTGTTTGGCGCAAGTTTTTTGTTATCTTTTACTCTCAACCTGGGTACGACAAACCCCACATCCAAAGCGTATTGCTTTCTGAACGCCGCCACTCGATCCATAAAATTACCGGTAGCCGAATCCACCATCGATATCAGATTCTGCCCGACTTGCATTTCTATAGGCTCAACTGCCATTTGGGAATAAATATCGTCCGTATCTTTATCACTTGAGTCTGGTTCCAACTCTTCGCTCGACTGTGTTTGCCTGGCCCTATAGGAGTAATAAGTCAATAACAACATTATCGTTAATACAATCAATACCGGCACTACAGGTATACCCGGCAACAGCAAAAACACCGTTAAACCGATGGACACAAGCAGCAGCGTTTTTGGAAAAGCGATTACCTGGCGACTGATTTCCCGACTTAACATTCCGTCAGATCCCGCCCTGGTGACGATGATCCCAGTACCAGTGGAAATTACTAACGCGGGTATTTGTGTAACGATACCGTCACCGATAGTCAGCAAAGTGTAAGTATGTAAAGCCTCACCCCACGCCATACCTTTCTGCGCAATCCCAATTGCCAAACCACCAATAATGTCAATTAGAACAATTACTATACCGGCAATGGCATCGCCTTTAACAAACTTACTGGCACCATCCATCGCCCCATAGAAACTTCCCTCTTTCTCTATGTTTCGCCTGCGTTGTTTCGCTTCTTTGTCGTCAATTAAGCCGGCACTTAAATCCGCATCTATGCTCATTTGTTTGCCTGGCATACTATCTAGCGTGAAACGAGCCGCCACCTCTGCAACGCGCTGCGCCCCATTGGTGACAACGATATACTGAACTACTATTAAGACCAGAAACACAATCAGGCCAATAATGTAGTTTCCGGAAACCATGTGCGAGCCAACAGTATCTATAACCTGACCCGCATCGGTATCACTCAATATCAATCGTGTTGCTGAGATATTTAACGCCAGTCGGAATAAGGTGGCTATCAACAACAAAGACGGAAACGTAGAAAAATCCAATGGTTTGTCGACATAGAAGGTCAGCAACAATATCACCAGCGCAAAACTGAAGTTACATATCAGAAAAAAATCCAACAGGGCAGGTGGAATAGGCGTAAACAAAATCGCAAGAATACCGACAATAGAAAAAGCAAGAATTAGATCGGAATGCTTACCCAGCGAAGCTCTGAAGTAGCTTAACACATCTCCCACAATCACACTCCGTCTCTTTTCTTGCGCATGGCATACACCCAAACCAGTATTTTCGCTACTTGAGCAAAGCTTTCTTCCGGCACGTATTCGTCGATATTAGTCGTCTTAAATAGCAATCTCGCCAAAGGCTTATTTTCCACCACCGGTATTTGATTCTTGTTTGCCAACAGCTTTATTTTTTCTGCGACTTCACCAGCACCTTTGGCGATAACAGACGGAGACCGCATTTTATTTCTATCATATTGCACTGCAACGGCTAAATGAGTTGGGTTGGTTATAATGACATCCGCATCGGGAACCCGACTAATGGCGCCCACTCTTTTCGCCGCTTCTTTCTGCAACTCTCTTTGCTTGGCTCGCACTTGAGGGTCACCCTCGCGGCGTTTGATTTCATCACGCAATTCGCGCCGACTCATCATCATTCTTTTAGAAAAATCCCATTTGGTATACACCAAATCTATAATCATAATGATGCACAACACCACCAACAGCTGAAATACCAAATGAGTACCATCATGCAATAACGCCTTGCCAAACAGATGGGAGTCGACATTTTGCATTCGTAATAGAGACATTATTGTGTCTTGCAAAAAGAGATATATTACTGTTGAAATTAGTGCCAATTTCACCGTATTTTTAAACGCCTCAAACAACATTTTCTTGGAAAACACCCGCTTAAATCCTTTAACGGGATTCAGCCTCTGAAAATCTGGTTTGACCGGATGAAAAGAGAAAACCGGGCCGGTTTGCATAAAATTGGCGGCTACCGCAGCTACAAACATCACTAGCAGCAAGGGCCAGAATATATCCACCATGGCCCGGACCACATTTCCCAGAAAAGTATTAATGTGTACCGCATCCCAAACCACATTGTGAGCCCCGGCCAATAGCCTGCCGGTCAATCCTGCCTCTGCAACAATGAAGTGGTTTCCAAACATATAGACCAGCATCAACATCGATGTGAGAATCACAATGGAGTTGAATTCCAGGCTTTTTGCCACCTGCCCCATACGTTTTGCTTCCCGTAGCTTATACGGTGTCGCCTTTTCTGTTTTGTCCAGATCCTGCTGATGTTCTGCCATACCCTATCCCAACACCTGTTCCCAATAGCGGAACAATCCGGAAAACAAACTTTCTATGGTTGCCGACATATACTTAATAGACAGCGCAAGCACTAACAAACCCACGGCTATTTTAAGCGGCAATCCCACTATAAAAATATTCACTTGAGGCATAGTTCTGGCAGCCACCGCCATACCAATATCCAATAGCAGTAGCGTCAGAACCGCCGGTGAGACAATTGCCAAGCCGTAAACAAAGACCACTCCAAACTGACTAACCACAACGGCCATATTCAACTCAGTTAGAGAAACACCAACAGGCAAACGCTCGAATGAGTAAACCAATCCGCGCAACACATAGTGATGCGCATCCAGTGCAAAAAACACGATGACTGCCATTATCGTTAGCGCCGTACCCAACAAAGCGTTTTGCGCACGAGTCAATGGATCGATCAAACCAGCTACTCCAAAACCCATTTGAAAGTCCAGGATTCGACCCCCAAACATAAATACGGCAAACACAGCGAAAATACCAAACGCCAGCACCATACCGACGAACAGTTCTGATAACGCCGCCGAAAACAATTGACCAAATGACTCGGGCACTTCATAAGTACCAATAGCATCACCAACCCCACCGTAAACCATCGCAGCCAACCCAAGCACCAACAAAACTTTTATTTTTACTGGCAACTGTGTTAGTGACAACAGAGGAGACAATATAAATACGGCCCCGATTCTGATGGACATCAGGATTAGCGTTATAACTGAGTTTGCGTTAACAGTTATATCCATATTAGTTATAGATACTGTGGTATGTTTCCTATTAATGTTTTGGAAAAGTTCAGCAGAACACTCAACATCCATGGTCCAAAAACTACCAACACAACACCTACTGTGATTAGTTTGGGTATAAACGTAAGTGACATTTCCTGGATTTGAGTAACAACTTGTATAAGACTAACCAGCACACCCACCAACATACTTAAGCCAAGTACCGGCGCACAGATAAGCAAAGCAGCCCATAAGGTCTCGGACGTTAACGCTAAAACAAAATCACCCGTCATACAAATTGGCTAATTAATAACCACCCCTCCCGACATTATATTTATCCTTATGTTGTAGTCCGACCTTACTCCTACCTACGTAAGCAATAACACTAGACTGGACTACAAATCTTTATTTATATTTTTGTCTACTTATAACTGAGCCCTACAGTGTAATTGTTAACTATATAGGGCTACTGTTCCGTGCGCAGACTATACAGCATGAAACAATACCCTGGCTATGTAAATTATTCCTTTTCTGAATTTGTTATAAAAACTCTATCTCTTAAGTGAAGACGGCTACATAGCACGAATTATATAAACGTCTAAGCTAAGTACGTTTACTAACCCTGATTGCATGACGTATACTCTGTGCCCTGGAATATGCCTCACGGGAGACGAACTTGGAAAAGTTAGACGAAGAAGAATTGCTACACTTAGCACTGGGAAGCACCAAGAACAACAATACCGAAGAGGCTATTACATTTCTAAAGAGAGCTTTGGCACTAAACCCTAATAATGCTAACGTAATGTACCTTCAAGGCGCGTTACATGCAGAAATTGGTATGTTTGACCGTGCCATCAGTGAAATTGAACAAGCCGTTACGATAAACCCGGAATTGTATCCCGCGCATTTTCAGCTTGGGCTCCTGTATTTAACACGAGGAGACGCCGCTATTGCAGAAGCCAAATGGGAAGCGTTGAACCCATTAGGGGAAGAAACCGATCTGTTCTTATTTAAAACGGGAATGCTACACCTAAGTCGAGATGAGTTTGAACAATGCATTCAGTGCTTGGAGCTAGGCATTGCTCGCAATACCAGTAACCCCGCATTGAATAGCGATATGGAAAAAGTGCTCCGTAGAGCAAAAGCAGCATTAGGCTTAAATGACTCTGAAACTTCAGGCAATGAGAACCCATCCGACGGTAGCCAATCAAAAGAAACCAAATCTATTGGCAGTCGCTTACTGCGGTCGGCTTATAAAGATCAGGAAGAGGATGACAAGAACAGCCATTAAAGTAGAACTAAAGTAGAGACAAAATAGCGCCAACACGTATTAGTCATGGATCCGATTAATAACATTACACAGATAATTAGGACTATCCGGAAACAGGCTGACAAAACACGCGCTAGTACTACTAAATCAGATAGTGCAAATACGGTAAAACCACCTTCTACTCGACGTCAAAAATCGATTGAAGAACTACAAACAATAATTACAAAGAAAGTTAAGTCCGTTGGCAATCGCGAGAAAATTACAGACGACCTATTAATCGGAGCCTTCGTTAGGGCAGTACTTAGTTGGGAATTCGGAGAAGAGCTAATGGAAAGCCCTAGATTCAACAGCATTGTCGACGCAGTTAAACAAGAATTGATTAAAGACAAAAAAATTGTAAAAAATATTATTACTCTAATCTAATAACCTTTTAACCAAATAAAACTATATAGCCTTAATTATTGGGGGAGTTATGAAAACATTACCTGCACTAGCAATACTCGCCGCGATAAGCGGTAACGTGTCTGCCGAAAACTACTTTATTAACCTGTCAGCCGGCTCCACTTCTGTGGAAATCGGTGAGGATTCAAGCAAGCATAGCATAACCTCATCTGAAATCAGCTTTGGACAATACGTTAGGCCCGACATTGCCGTGGAAATTAGCTACACGGAACTGGGAACCACATCTACCACTATAACCAATGCGGATAGCAGCAGCACCAAGTTAGCTTATGACAATAGTGCTTCCAAGGTCGTTCTATCAAAATATTTTGACCTGAACGAGACTTACAAGCTGAGCGCCCATGGCGGGGGAATTATCATAGTACAAAATACGACAACAAAGAAATATGATACTACCGGCAGTCTGACCTCCACCGTAGAAGATTCCAGCCGTAGCAACAAAATCTATCTAGGCCTCGGTTTGTCATACAAATATCAAAATTCTTTAATCACTCTTCGACACGAGCGCTACAAGTCTGATCTTCAGGACTTTGAAACCACGCTACTTGGAGTGCAGTTCAACCTCTAAATCACCAGGTCTCGACCAACTATAGGCGGTGTTACGCACCGCCTACCCTATTACAAACATAATTCCTCTGTTTTAGCCATCCCGCCAAACCGTGTGATCCAGAAAATCACCAAATAACCCAGGGCTTTAGACAAAGTGGTCATTTTTCGTATACTATTGACTGAATCGGAGGCCTATTTGTAGAATTTCCTGCTGTTTGGAGACCAGACCAAGAATGAACAAGAAAATCTCCTTAACCAAGTTTTTTCTTGCATGCACATTGATGTCTGCCTTGGCATGCTCGGATGACCTACCTCAAACTTCGACCTCAGCGAAATTCCCCGAACCCGTCACCTTGACCGGTAAAATAAGCTTTACGTTTGATGATGGCCCCGCCTCTGTTTTTGAATATGCACTCCCTGTTTTTGAAGCTCGCAACGTTAGTGCAACCGCTTATATTACGACCGGCTGGATTGGCAGGTCCGGATACATGAGTTGGGAGCAAGTACAATCCTTGCAGGACGATCACTCCTGGGAGATCGGTTCGCATACGCTGTCTCATCCGGAACTTCCTAACTTACTCCAGGCTGATATCGACAAAGAGTTGGGTGAGTCAAAAACCATACTTACAAACCGTGGACTGCAAGTGACTTCAATGGCAACACCTTTTGGGGCTTACGACAATCGCGTACTCAAAACCAGCAGTAGACTATATGCTCATCACCGGGGATTTTGGGATACTCAGGACTTGAACAGATTCCCATACAACAATACGGTTTTGATGGTTAAAGCGATCAATAGAGACACCCCAACCAGCGAAGTTTTCGCCTACATTGATCAAGCCATCTTGGAAAAAAAATGGCTTATACTGGTTTTTCATGAAATATTACCTTACCCAATTAACTACGTTTATACCACGCACCCTGATGTGCTGGCCTCCATAGTGGATTACGCTATAGACTCGGGCATTGAAATAGTATTACCCCGACACGAGTTGGAATATGAAAAATACAATTTGATTAATCAACACGACGAAATCAATATATGGACCATGGATAGTGGTAACATTGAATTCGCCCCTAGCGAAACCGGCCGCTTCCCCCACACTTCAGATGCATTCCTATTCACTGGCACCGCACTGGAAATTCACTTGGACTCTCCCAAGATACGACCAAGTCCAACCAACGCTAACTATCGATTCAAGTGCTTCGTAGACACCACGGAACTCACACAAGGCGCATTCGGGATCTACATCCGCGAGTTCAGCCAGAACAACGAGCAATTAGCCTCCGTGTACTTTGGCGCGATAGCAAGTGGCAGCATCACCGAACTTCAACGCAATTACCAAATCCAAGACAGCAATACAGCATACTTAAAAATTCAATCTTACCTAAGCGCCGGGGCCGTAGGTCGAGTTATCAGTGACCAGTATCAATTATTTTCCATTAAATAAATGGGAATAGTCATTATTCAACTGTTCGCCACCGTTTTGACTGGAGACACAATTCGTAAGTTTGACAATTATCAATATAATCCTGCTTACTGTTGTTTAAAACAATAACTTTCCCCCCTCGAACAACAATCTTCCTATTATTCAACCTTGCTTTATGATTGCTGATCCAACCCGGCATATCGCCCGTAGTAGGTACGTTTTCCATAACCAGGGTTTGCACGTCCAAGCAATACACCGGTGTAAACCCCGGCTGTCTATCTTCCAGATACCCCAGATTTCCGATTACTATAATTTTCCCATCCACGAATGTAGCGCTATGAAAATCCGTAGGAGGAAAAGCTTCTCTGGGATAGATGTAGATCTGACAATCGCCTTTACCGTCGTGCACAAATACATCATTGTAAATACAGAAGTCGGGATCGTAATGATCTTCGTGTTCACCGGCAATTTCGATAAAACGTCCATCGCCTAAGGACGTCATGGATTTACCGAAGCGATCGTAACTCCACACCGGTTCGGTATTGCGAATATCCCGCTTCGATTCAAACTTACTGATTGCCGAATACGCCGAGCCCCCGCAGTGCACCATGGCCTGCCAAAAAGGTCTATTGCACAACTTCGGGTTATCCACGCCGAATATGCGCCCCTTACCTTCTAAGTATTCCTGTTGAGTCACATTGGGTTCTTCATTCGTACGATACCCTAACATTGCCGCGCGGGCATCCTTATCCATATCATTTAAATCTGCCCCTGCCTTAACTAAGTCATTGACAATATTCAAATTCTCAGTTACTCCGATCGCCTGCTGGTGAGAACTGTTTTCCCGAAAAAGGTCAACACCAAAATCAATGAGTACTTGCACGCACTTATGCGCGCCATGCTCCGCAGCCTGCAGCAAAGGCGTATCGCCGAATTCATCTGTCTGCTCCGCATCAAAACCATGCTCAAGCAACCATCTCAGCATTTTGGCATTATCATTTTGAATAGCATAGGCTAAAGGTGTTTTGCTACGCCAACCTACGGCACTGGCATCCGCCCCGGCTGCCAATAGCATTTCCACCTTTTGAATGTCACCGACTAAGATAGCAAACAAAAACGGTGTTCTTTGCCAAAAGTCCCTTTCCTCCAGATCGAACTGACCTGTTACGCACTCTTCAAGATTGTTTAGACTGCCATAGGCAACGGCATGAAACAGATTATTCCATTGTAATTGCGCCGCATCTCCACCCCGGGAGAGCAATAGCTTTACCACATCAAACCGACCGTTGTTGGATGCAACTCGTAGCGGTGACTCTCCGTGCTTAGTAATGGCACTGGGGTCTGCTCCACAATCCAACAAGGCTTCCACATCCGACAACAATTTGTCATCATTCCTGTATATAGTCGCCAACAATGAGTCTGACATAATGTTCCGGTTAATTAGTATTGCGGTTATACTGTGCGATGCGCTAATCCTGAGAAGCCCGCCTTAGCTCGGCCAAGTAACTTCAGTCGGGCCTGGGGTGAATCCGACGTTTGTCGTACTTCCAAGATGTTTGATAAAACTCTTCAATGGAATTTTTACATATTTTACGGTAAAACGCAGCATCGATGGCTAACCAACGCATCACCAGCGGCTTTGCAATGCCTGCTCCCTGTAACGATTGCCGTAACAACTCTTGGCGCAAATCAAACAGCTCTTTGGTAATATACATATGCCGGTGAGCCAGTTGTATCTCCCTTCCCCGGTACAGTTTGGGACCACCCATTTTCTGCGCCATAAAGCGGGTTTGACGATTTTCGATAAACGTCTGATTATGTCCCTGGAAGAATAAACCGAGCCAGGGATGAGCATAAACCTTATCGTAAAATATTTTATGAACCCGCTCCAAGGATTCCAGCCCCCCCACGGCATCAAATAAACTTTGCTTCAATTCTTGAGTGGACTTTTCAGGAATTATCATCGCAGCAACCTATCAATACCCAGCTCACAAAGATACACCTGATGCAGCGTATAATTCCATTAAAAAATGCAGACCAATTGATTCACGAAGCCTCTGATCCGTGCACCCGGGTCTTGAACCAATGCCGGATGTCCGGTGGTATCCTGTTTGGGCCCAAAGACAAACCTAATTACTCAGATACGCGGCTATGGTTAAGCCCTCCCGCCCAACCCAACGCTGAATCACCGAAATTTCTTCTGGGGTAGCAAGACGATTACGTTTACCTCGAACTTGGCAAACACACTTACCTGGATGTGATAGTTCAATAGTAACCAATTTTTTTCTTTCCAAATGGGTCTGTACATCCATGGTCCATATGGACGTATGTCCTTTCAAACAAGACCCCGCATAGGTAGCCACACAGTGTTTTTGTACCCGGCCTTCGGCGGCCAGCTCTTTTCGATCTAACAGCTCTCGGATGGTCCACACTTTCATATTGTGATGCTCTGCATTGCCTTCCACAAAACGAAAATCGCAAATGTTGGATTTTGCCCAGCGGGTATTCCCTATCCGTGTTTCTTTCCCCAGTTGCAGGTGCCACTGTTCCATTTGACGAAGTAGAGTTTCCGGAGTGCGACCGCGCATAGTAAAGTTGGGCTGAAGCGGCGGATCTTCCCGAACCACGCCTCGTTCCACAAACACCGGTTGTGCCTCGTATTTTTGATTCCAAATGTAATCAATTACCGGAACGTAATGACACCGATCCAGCAGTGGATTTTCTACAAAAAAACGCAAAACACTCAACCAGAATTCATCATCTATGAACTGTCGTGCCAGTCGGGTTTCCACCACTGCATCCGCCACCGCTTTGTTTCCACCCAACGCTTGAACCTGCGCCCAACGAAATGCTGCATTCAGCGTGTAATGAGATGGAGCCCGCGAAAATTGATGCGCCATTTTCTTGGTTAAGCAAATTGGTAATCCGGCTGCTGTACGGATATTATTGCCCATACCAATATGGATAAACCAAGATTTGGCTTTACCATCACCGTCGTACCAAACACTATCCATGAATGCTGGGATCGGATAATTTGCAAACAAGTGTCTCGCCAACGACGCAAATTGGCGGTGAGCATTTCGGGTCTTGGGTTTCCACTGGGAAAACGGACGAACCCACTGATGAAAATGGGACACCATACTGATAACACCTTTAACATACTCCACATGTAATAACAGCTTGGAATTGTTATCCAAATGACATAATACATCGCGCAGAAGACGACGATTTTGCGTTTTACTGAATCCGTCACTGATGGCATGCAGTATTTCACCTTGTAAGCCTGCATAGCGAATTTCCTGCGAATACAGTTTGTTTATGTATGACCGCAGATTACTTTCTCGCTTTTGCTTTTTCAGTGCACAGGCAGCCACATCGTCTACATAAAGCCGGTATTCACGGGCCAACTCACGCTGAGTTTTATTCAGTCGTGTACTTAAGCCCATATTCGCACACCATTGCCTGTAGGCCTCTATGTCGGGCAACCGCAGCCGATGCGCAAACGCCAGGATCATCTCACGATGATCCTGGGGTTTGTTTTTTATGTTTTTCTTTTTACATGACATTTCTCTTTCCTAACATTCTTCAAACTCATGTTTTGTTTTCTAATCGAGATAACCGGAAAACTTTTTTTAGCTTTCACTTTTGCTTGCGAACTGACATTCGCGGTTTTTAACTTATTCGTAGGCATAACAATCCCCTTAGTATCGAATTACTAATCAAAGGTTCTCTTGGTGATCATGGGCATAAAAAAACCCCGGACAACGGTGTCATCCAGGGTTTTTTGAGCAGCCCAACGGCCCTTACATTGTTACCATGGAAGACGCAGTACGCGCCTCCCAAACGATGAAGGCGCTACTTGATCGGGGTGGGATTTAAATGAATCATGTTGGCCTGCTCCTGAGTTAATATGACTTATATTGGATAAGGCGAAAGTATAGTTGACAATCGGAGATTGTCAACTGTGGTGTGTTATGTAGCACTAATTCTTATCTCATGCGATACTTATTTACTCGACTTTTTGACCGGCTTGCGACTGGGTATAATCAACACAAATCACACTGAGGCAAACACAAGGTGAGACTGCTCAGCATCATTTCTTTCTGTTTATTAACCTCTTGTACCAACAAGGCCATTCTACCCATGCCCAATCCCAGCACCTCCAATTTTCCCATTTGGGCGGTAAAATTGCTTGACGTATCCGACGGAGTTGAGTTGTACGAAGCAAAACTCATTGCCAAGGCCTATTTTGTTTCCGGGGTATCCACCTGTGGTCACCCCGGCGAGCCCGAGAAACGTGACGGCCAATGGGCTTTCCCAACGTATATTTCTAAAATCCGGGTTCCCGAAAAAGACATTTTTGTAGACGTACAGACCGGCGACATCGAGTGGAACGGACAAAACTTCAGTTTTGAAAGTATACGTAAACTGGAATATGTACGCTAAGCACTGTTAATCAAGAACTTAACCCCTTCCTTACCCAATCCGTGATTTATTTGTGATTTTTATGTGACGGGCGTGTGAACTAACACATACACACTCATAAGCTTCCATTTACGCGATATCCCGAACCATCGGACAGATATTCAATGTTTTAAAAAGGGGAAGCTATGAGCACCAAACCATTACTCAACATCCTATCCGTATGCCTGTTAGGCACCGTCGCTACCACAGGTAGTGCAGCACAATGGGATGTGAAAATTACCAATCTCACCAATGGAAATCACTTTACCCCGGTTCTGATGACCGGCTTAGACAGCGCGACACACTTATTTAAAGTCGGCGCCGCCGCGAGTACCGCGTTGGAGCTGATGGCGGAATGCGGTGACACCAGCCAACTCATCGATACAGGGCCTGCGGGCGCTCTCGATGAGGATACGAAAACAGGCGCTGGAGTTATCGCGCCTGGAGGCACCACCACTTTGGTGCTTGACAACAGCATGAGCGGTAACACCCACCTATCCCTCGTCTCCATGATTTTACCCACAAATGATGCTTTCGTTGGACTGGAATCCATGGAAGTCCCTGCCGCTGCCGGCACCTACACTTACTATTTGAACGCATATGACGCCGGCACTGAAGCAAATAATGAAATACCGGCTACCACCGCATGCGACACCAATGTCTCCGGTTATCCCGGTGCTCCCGGTGGCGACACAGGCAGTAACGGAACCGGGGTCACTATGGAAGAAGCCAATATGATGATACATGTGCACAGAGGCGTGTTAGGCGACCAAGACAGCATGGGCGGACTCAGTGACCTCAACAGTTCCATCCATCGTTGGCAAAACCCGGTTGCCAAAATCGAAATCACTGTCACTCCGTAGGAGAAATCACATGAAAAAAGCAAACACGTTTCTCAGTTTGTCTCTTACCATCTTCGCCGGAATCCTACTAAGCGCATGCTCGGATGATGATGACCCCATGCCTCAAACCATGGCCGACTATGAAATTAGCGTGACCAATTTAACCAATACCCAATCGTTTGCTCCCATTGCTGTCATTACCCATACTTCAGCCTACAAACCTTGGGCTTTGGGTGAGGCTGCCAGTGAAGGCTTGGAAATGTTAGCAGAAGGCGGTGACGGCAGTACACTGCTGATGGAAGCCGGCATGGATTCCCATGTCACCAACTCCGGCAGTTCCACAGGGATTACCGCGCCAGGCAGCTCTGGTACCGTTAATATCAGCAGCAGGATTGATGCAGATTTACGTATCAGTGTCGCTGCCATGCTGGTCAACACCAACGATGGATTTACCGGCGCCCTAAGCATTCCGGTGGGAACCATGATGCCGGGCGACTCCAGTCACCTACTGGCCCACGTTTACGATGCCGGAACGGAAGCCAACTCGGAAACGGCTGCAAGCCTCCCCGGCACTTCAGGTGAAGGCTTCAATGCCATGAGGGACGACCGAAACTATATCGCCATTCACGCGGGTGTCGTCACGAGTGATGACGGCTTAAGCAGCTCTGCTTTGGATGAGTCTCACCGTTGGTTGGGTCCGGCCGCAAAAATAACCATAACACGCACCCATTAGTAGCCAATGCCACTGTAGCATCGCTACAGTGGCTTCCTTTTAAACTCCCTTCCAAAGGGCAACAATGCCGAATGCCGAACTCCGGCTCAGTTACGTATGTTCAAAAATTGACGCCAACCACAACACCGCCGGCAATATAAACACCCAGTTCGTCATTTTGATCATCATACTGAGTTCCTTTCCAGGGATCGTCAGTCTCCGAATCAAGAGAAAAATAGTTCCCTAGGGTTATAGAGGGGTCAATGTACACCCTATCACCGGCGCCTAGTGGAATCTTCCACCCGACTCGGGCCGCCAGGTTGAGAGCGGTGGTATTTCCGCTGATCCACACCCCGGCGGGTGTGAAAAAGTCCTCTCTCCACTCCCAATCAATTTGCCAAATACCGGCGGCGAAACCATAATAGAACCCGTTAAAACCGGCACCACTGCGATAAATACGAATAATAAAGTCAGCACCACTGCCATCGCCCTCTTCTTCATAGCCACCATCGTCATAGTCATAAGATAAAACCCCAACGCGGCCACCTAAAGATACTTTTCCGGCAATTAAGTGCTCATATTCCACCATCGATACATAACCGATCGGGTTGAGCATGAGCCCGGCACGTATGGAATTGCGAGGGCCCGCCGCCTCCGCTGTACCAAACAAAAACAGAAACCCTATTGCTAACAGTGCAGATACTATCTTGTTCATAAGCGTATTCCTTATCAAAAGAATCGAGTATTTCTCCGTTTTTTCTATTATTAATATAATTATAGGCCAGCGAGGCACTGGCTTAATGATAGCCTGGCAAGATTTAACACAGGGTTACAGGGCTGGTTTACTGAATGGTTCTACTGAGTGGTTCTACTGAATAGTTTTAAAGCTTCCATTTCAATTGCTTTTGGCGACACCTGCGGACAGGGCCTGGGACCCAACCATTGTTTGAAATACTGCCGCCAATAAGAAATAGGAGCACGACTGTCTCGACCCAATTCAGGTAAGGTTTGCCAACGGGCAAATGGATGATTGTGATGCACCAGATCCCAGTGACCATTTAACAGAACCCAAGCCATCACGCGACTCACCCGTAAATTGTGTGCACCATTCATGACATCGCGCTCGGAAAACGCATGGGTCACGTACTGCCGCGTCGACCAATTGAACCAAAATGCCAGATACAGCCATAACACAGACCAGAAATCCAACTGCAGCAGGGTAAACAAGATAATCCAAAAAAGGATTCCGCATACCACTTCTAAGCGAATTCGCTGCAATATCAAAGAGGGAAACAGCGAGCGATCAAAAATAATGGAAGAGGACTTGGCCGTTTGCCAGGGTTTCATCCAAAACACCCAAGGCGCAATGGCCATGAGCAGAGATCCTAAGGGGATAATCGGCGGATAAATACCGATCAAAATGCTGTACCATTGGCTGAATTTAATCAACTTATTGTCATGTGGATAATAGTAATCGAACAGCTCATTATCGGTTCGATTGTGGCTGTGGTGTACCCGATGAGCGATATTCATGAAGGTGAAGGAAACAGGAAACATCCACCCGGCCATCGTACCCATCAACCAGTTGGTATTTTCACTTCTACCGTTCAAGCCACTATGACAAGCTTCATGCATCAAAGCATAATTACTTAGTCCAAGAAAGGAAAAACCAACTATAGCAGGAACCAAAAAAACACCGGATGTATGACTTGCCAACCACAAAATACCAACCATACTCAACTGAACAAACAGCAATACGATAAGATTTTGCTGATCAAATCGACGCACATCGCTCATGGTACAACACCCTGTAAGGCTTTTTCTATTAGATCTGAGGTGGTGGTATCGATAGAGATTTCGTCTGCACTGATGTTTGTGGAATGAACCACATGGGTGAAAATCTTGTATAACAGCTCGCTCACTCTGGGTGTACGCATAAAGTGATCCACGCCCCAGATGGGATAGATCCATCCCGGAAGTTGTTGAACATCCACAATGGGTGCAATGCCGTCGTTGGGACCATAATCCAATAGTTTCTCGTAGCGTTTTTTTAACATCCCCTGTACATGAGATCTCAAAGGTATTGGTACCACGTGAATGCATTGCAACTTATCAGTATCAAGGTTAGCCTGCCATGTCGGGTGGGCCGGATCAAGCTCGAATAACAAGGAATAGTCCACTCCCATCACCCGACTGATCACTGAATAGGCCAATCGCCTGGGAAAAGACGACATTTTCCGACTCGCATGAGGTGTTCCTTGATTAATACCGGCGATATTGATCCAACCTCGCAGTCCTGCATGCCGTTTAGAGTTCAAATAGGCCAGTACTTCACTACCCCCCTTACTGAAAGACACAAGCCAGATATTCTTGGAATCCAGAGATTTCAACGCATCTGCCAGCACCTTTACATTCCTGCTTATACTGCCTCGACTGTGCGTAGCAACCCGCGTCACCGTAAAGCCGAATCGCTGGGCGATATTGGTGACCAAAAGACCATCCGCACCCACATCAGGGTATTCTTTATAAAACATACCGGGCACCACCACGATATGGATATCCCCGGGCTTTTCGCTCCTATTGGAAAAATTCGCGATATCGTATGCATCAATCCTATTGATGAAACAACCATGTTCAGATTGCAGCAGGCTTTGGTAGTAACAGCCGGCAGCCAGATCCGCGCCCTTTTCCCGGCTCAGCATTATCATGGATTGGCGGTCCAACATCAGTCCACGCTGTTGGACAATATGACGCGCCTGCTCGGTAAGCTTCACTTCGTCAACCATAGGCTCAGTGAATAATCGGCGGCGAAAAAGAGATTTCCTGGAATTTTCAGCGCTATTCATGAATGCTATCAAGCACCGGTAAACCCTGGTAAAAGCTCCAGTAACGATCTGCAATATCGTCGACACCTTTCAGCAAGTTTCCGCGCACCGGCTTCATCCCTGCTAATAAAATAGTATCCGGCCGAAGAAATCCTTTGATAAGCATGGCTGCCAGCAGTAAAGCAACCCTGGAACCCAGACCCGCTGTGACATGTCGATCACCATGGGCATTTTTGACGGGGATAATAAATAAGCGGCTCTTCATAGTTTCTATCGGTAACATAGCAACGATACTGCCATACCCCGTTTTATGGTTGCTCATAGCAAGCAAACTACCACCCCAACAATCGACGACCACTCGGGCTTCGCCTTTGGTTAGTCGCCACATAATGCGATCGATCATGCTGACGGGCAGCACTCTGGTGTTCATTTGAATCCCCAAATGAAACGGCCCCTCACTTTTGACCACCGGCTCATTGAGAAACTCACGTTGATGAATTTTTCGATAGTGTTGCACATCAAAAGTATTTAAACACGGGACGTGATGTTCGGTATTGAATTCCATCTGATGACAATCTCCAAACATCACTGCAGACATACCGTCTGGCACCGGAAGATCATACTCCGGCCGATCACCATAGTAGACAAAAACAACGCCAAACACCTCCCGGCAGGGTAAACTGATTTGTTTTGGTTGTTGCAGTTGGCCTTTATCGTGAGCTTTTAAAGCAGGAATGTTGCGGCAAAAACCACTGTTATCAAAGCACCAGCCGTGCAAACCACACTCTATGTTATTCCCAACCACTCGACCTTTAGTAAGATCGGCCCCCATATGGCAGCAATAACGATAAACCAAACCAGGAACACCATCCATGCCACGAAACAGCACCCAATCCTTACCGAAGGCCCGCAGCGCTTTGACCTGACCAATCTTGATTTTGCAACCTACCATCAAGGGATACCATGACCGTGGGTACGAGACAGCTGGATGATCATTCATAGCAATATGATGTCCGGTCAAGTTGTGCAAATTTCTCCAGGATACAAATACTGCGCTACGTTGACAGTGTGCAGCGAATGCAAGCCTTGGGAATTCTAGTAAAGATAGGGGGCCTGACATCAAGAGTCAAGCAAGAATAGTACGATATCAGATGTCCGGTCGTTCTGAGGAAAAGATTCTACAGCTACACACGATGCTTCCATACCAACTGGCCGCTACGCATATCAATCATTGCAATCTGACCCGTGGAATCGCAATAACTAAGTTTCGCATCCTTAACTATTGCATGAGCGTGGCCACGATTGGCAATATCCAATTTCATCACAGCTTGCCCATCCATATTGTCACCCACTTTGTATACCCATATGCACTGCCCTATTTTTTCCTGTTCCAACTCATACCCTAACAGCAACCATTCCTCGCATTGCTCCACCCACAAAATATTCGCCATGTCTGCAGGCGTCTCCAAACCAAGTCGCTTGGGACTGTTTTCTTGAAAAAAACACAGATATTCGAGACCTTGAAACCCTTGTTGCAAGGCTAGCACTTGAGAATCTGGTGTTACAGTAAAACCAAACAACCCACCTTTTTCCAGTCCATCCATATTACAACAAGCACGATCTCTCAGCATCATCGACGGAATTTCATAACGCCAGCATTGTAACTGCTCACCCATAAGAAGAATCGACAAAGCATTGTCACGGCAAGCCATTGCCACCACTTCTCCTGGCAAATCGTCAACCTGCCACAATACTCGAAATTCATCTGCCTGCGCGTCTACGGCCATCAGCCGGTTATCCTGAGCCGCAAACCACTCAATGCCATCGTAACAATCACACCAAGCACTTAGCTTAACGTCACACCAGAAACGACTGCTACCGGCTGACAGATTCAGCTTAGCCAAGCGCATGAACTCACCTCGTTGCGCGATTGCAATGGCTCTATTACCGGTTTGGACCAACACCAATTGATGTGCAGGTTCTGCATAATGTGAAGATTGCTTACCTGAGAAATTCATTACTGTGACACCGGCTTCACCTCTAGCCAATAGCATACGTAATTTGGGTAGCACCTGTGCACACCATACTTCTGTAGTTCCGCTATCGCTCAGCATATGTGTGATACTCTGGTGCGGTAATTCTGATTGAATCGCCACCATACCCCCTCCATGGGGCGAAGTAGGCATATCCGCGCGCAATGCACGCTCCTGTGCATAGAGAGACATTTTATCTAGGTCCCGCGTATTCCACATTAGACCTAAACCGTAATCTCTAAGCATGGATCGATAGACCTGCCGGGCAATGGCCCTGCTTTGAATAGACTGCGGCTCTTGTAGCAATGCCTTTGCAAAGGCCATGCGTGCCGCCTGGTCCATTGGATGTTGATACGAGTCTATAGGAGACTTCGTATCTCCATCCAATACCCGCAATGCCTGTTCACGCAGTTCGGGGTATTCATCAGGACAGTAGGCAATCTTACGCGCCAGCATTCGAGCGCCTGACTCACCACCTTCTTCTATAGCTGCTCCGGCCCACGCCCATACCAAAGCGCGCGCAGACTCCAAAGACCATACCACATCCACTGCTGCGGCGTATTGACCTGCCTCGACCAAGGAATGCGCCCATAACAGTCTCAGTTTATCCGCTTCCATCGGATGGGATTGTTGCATCCTTTGAACAGCTTGAGAAAAATGCCGAGTACGTTTGGCGATTTGTATCGCCCGACCGACTTCACCGGCCAAAAACCACTGCCGGATCACGAGGGCAGGATTCGCTTCACGACCTTCGGCGAGTTTGGCGGCCAAACGTAGCTCACCATGCTTTTCCAGATAACTGACCGCCTCTTCTGTAGCCTGAAGTAATTCGGCCAACACAAATGCTGCCTCTTCTATTTTTCCGGCTCGATCCAGTCGCTCAAAAACGGAGCGATACAGTTTTCTAAGATAGTCATAAAAATCATGTTCGAATTGGAAACTACCAGAACTACGGGAGGAACTGAAATTGATTTTCAAATCAGCGCGTGCTTTCGGCAACCCCAGCTCCGGCTGGTCGGCGTTAAATGCATCTCGCGCACTGGCTAGTGGTATAGCATGACGTAAGGCATCATGAATATCACCACTTTCAAATTTGTCCAACATTCCTCGAAAGTAACGCGCTTGGCGCTTCGACAGGAATTTCCCGAGATTTGAGGACATAACCAAACGCTTGAACAGCGCGCTGAACTTATCGAAAATGCCACCGGCCATGCCCCCTGACGGATTACCATAACTTGTACCGCCATTGGGTTCTACCTGCCCATTCCGGGAAAATATAAATTGAATAATTTTCTTTAATGAAAAAAAGGACTGAGTCCACGCCGTGGTATTTTGCTTTGATGAATCCGGTTTACCGGAAAGCGACCGAATAAACTCTTCCTGTTCCGGAGCAGGTTTTAAATCTTCATTAGAAAACAGCTTATATACGGCTTGTTTTTCCTTTAGCAGATCCTCAGTCTTTAGTTCCGGCAGTCTACCCATAGACTGAACCTGAATCTCTTTGATGCCACTGACATCAATCCAAGCCGATACGTCTTCTTCTATCGCATCCGATAAACTGATCCGCCTCAAGCTTCCATGAAACATAAGCAACAAAGTTTCTCCAAAACCGTTCGATTCCAACGCATCTTCTTTTCTAATCATCGCATTGGTCCATACACCGTGACGTTTTACCAATGCATATCCCGGAGCCGCATCACAATCCTGCAACAAGGACTTCTGAAATAGAACAAACACACCATCAATCTGGGGGTGACGAAACACTCTCAACCCATGTTGCCACTGCGTCAAGATGCGTTTACGTGTTTTCAACTCAGCAACAGAAATGGGAAAATAAAATCCCTGAACCTGATGATGCCCACAAAAAACATACTTAGTCATTCGTTTGATCCGAGTTTATAATCAAAACCACTTCGTTTCGCAACAACGAAAACACTTTTACCTCGCCACTTACTAAGGTATAGGCAATGTATACATAAACAGGATCAAACAGTATTTCTGCTATTCCCTCCTCTCTGATCAAGTCGTTTTCGCCTCGTTGATCTAAAAGAAAAACTCTACCGTCAATTGCATCGAACGCCACCAGAACAACTTGACCACTTCCGGACAGTCCGCCCTTGCTCCAATGTTCGGGTGGAAGCCTCACAACACCAACCACCCGAACATTGGGACTCACTTCAATTCGCTGTTCGCGCGACCCACCTACCGTATGCCAATGTGATTTTTCGCCATTCTCCACTGCCAGAATCACATTATCCTTCTGGTGGTGATCGCAACCCAAAAACACCTGCCCGGATGTAGTCTCTTCCAAACCGATTGTTTCCTTTTCCGGCCGATAGGAGTTAGCCCTTTTTACTAACAGCAATTCGTCCTGCGACTCTACTTTTACATAACTCAGACCCAAAGCACTTACCATCACCGCCGATACAGAATCGTCGACTGGAATGGCCTTCACTTCTTCCTCTCCGAAATTTATCTTAAACAGCTGTAACGCGTCATCCAAAAAGAATGCGCAATGAGAATATCCCGGTAATGAGAAAACAAATAGAGGGCGATACCCGCTTCGCCTGACATCCACATACATATTTGTTTCACCATGCGTTCGAATCATGCATTGTTGGTTCGCCCCGGGGAAATTGTGACAATAAAATTGTCCATGGCTCTCGCTTATCACAAATATACGTCGTTTCTGCGTCTGAACAGCAACGATTTCGTGTTGCGGTGGCGCTGCAAACACCCGGGCAATTCCTGTTTTGGCACTTGCCGAGTTTGGTACGGGATAGACAGCAGCACCTACATTCAATGCGCTTACTGCAATTTTGCGGCCCGTACCGCAAAAAATGATGGAACCGGATAATTGGAAAGCGGCTTGTTGCCTGTAATTTTGCGTACTGTAAAACGGGTCTCTTATAATTCGCGCACACATTGCATCATCTGGCAACTCAATAGTCGAATTTCTGACATGGTTACCGTATTGCAATGTGAGGGATAATCGGCGCTCACCGGGTATCAACTCATCTTCGATATTGATGTGATTTACCTGCAAGTCATCGCATTGGATAACCTGCGCCGCCACCAGCCAGAATTCACGAATAGTCGAATGAGAATTCAAAGTATCGCACCATTGTTGTGAACTTTCCGGAGATACGCACAGGGAACTTCGGGATTTAATGAATAGCGATAAGGTTTTCTGCGACACTTCTTCGTGCAAAATCCCAGGTTGCTGCAAAACACCCCAACGAAAACCTACTTTTTTTTGTAACGCTCGCCTTTGCAAAAATATAATCAAAGCCAGCTGTAACAACCGCGGTGCTCCCACAAAAAGTGGCCCGCAATCGAGCAATATCACCGAAAACCTGGATTCGTCACTGTGCTTGGTGTGGCGCTTTAAAAACAGATGTTCACCCATTACCGCTCGTCTATCAAACTCTTCCGGTAGTTCTTCTGCAAGTAACCACTCACTCAACAACAACCGTTCATACACCGGTTTACTTTGCAATCCCGAGTAACCATCCGGCTCCGCCAAACCTTGTAATACCATGCTGTCCAGGCGGCCGAATAATAATGACAGTTTGTGAACCAAGCCGCCCAGACTTAATGCAACATCCTCGGGGAACAAAGACAGTTCCTGCGCCCATGGTCGCAATGCTCGGGGTAGCTGCATCATACAGATCCTGAATAAATTTCAAGCAAATCTCGGCTAATGGGTAATGCTGCACTAAAAGAAACCACTGCGTCTATTTCTGGCAATACAGCTATGGGGGGTGCAACCTTCAAATTGCAAAGTGACTTATCCAGCAATTCCAAAGGTACGCTGCACTGTAAACTGGTCGGAAGTAACAGGTTAGGCGCCATCGCGCTGCGACCAAGATAGCGGATACCCTCAACCCAAGGTAGATGTTCCCCGGAAATAAGCATTATTCCATCTGAGCTTACACCACTGTAGTTTTGTAATTGAGCTTCCTCCAAGGACAAGAGACGGCGCACCAGCGCCACAACCACAGGACCATTTGCAACCGCTACAGTCGGCTCCAGTGGTTGCTCTGCCGCTACCCACTCGATACGTATACCAGTCTTCAGATTACCGGGTTCCTTAACAAGTTGCATTAGGGGTTTTCTTCCGAAACTATCCTGGTAATTTCCTGCTTAATTGCCGCCAGAGAATCCGGCAAAGTATCGGCGGGAAACCCGGCATCTATTTCTCTTCCTATTGACTCTAACTGCAAAATCCAGCGTTCTCGTTCAGCCGATTCCGCTCCGGATTCTGAATCTTTGGCAAACAACGCTTTAGCTTGTTCCTCTATTCGGGCTGCCCGTGTGGCGGGACTGTTAGATGCATCTTCCGCTACCGCATTTAGCGTCTGGTTTGATGTGGTTTTTAATGCCTCAGCCAAAACTTCTCGCGCTGAAATCTGGCCTTCTTCAGATGGAATAACGTAGACCAAAGGCCACAAATCACTTTCTTCGGGATGTTGCCTACCCGCCAATACTGCTGCCGCGGCAATGAGCATCTGGGACTTCACAATACGACGGTCCGACAATTGGATACCAGCCTTTCGCAACAATCGGATACAGTGACTGAGAGCACTCCTCACTTGATTCATGTTCGCGTTTCTTACAGAAGCAGATAAGGTATCTAAATGCATAAGGGCGTCACAGGCCGTCGGTTCTGCCGTGCTGTTTGACCAGCCACCGGATAGCAGTGATTCCAACAGGAAATCGGGCACTGATTCTACAAAACAGTGAACCAAAAACCGGTCAGCAAAGGCTGACAAGGATTCCTCCTCCGGTAAGTGATTTGCAGCACCTACGCATACTCTCAGTGGGCAGCGAATTTTTGTATGCCCACGGCGAAATGTACGCTCGTTCAGAACTCCGAGTAGAGTATTCAAAACAGCAGTGGACCCCAGAAAAACTTCATCCAAAAATGCAATATCCGCTTCCGGTAGCATACCGGTGGTTTCAGTTTCGATCGTACCTGTGCGAAGTTTGCGCAAATCCACGGGTCCGAAAATTTCACTGGGTTCGGTAAAACGACCTAACAAGTACTCAAAATAACGTCCACCCAATGACTGTGCTACCCGCCGAACCACCGCGCTTTTTGCAGTACCGGGAGGACCGATGACCAACAAATGTTCGGAAGCGACTGCAGACAAAATGATAAGATCAGCCAGCGTTTCCCTTTCCACTAATCCCTGGGTTGCTTCCTTAATGGATTGCCGGATAGAGGATGACGCAATGGACAATCGAGAATCAATTGAATTCATTGTAAATCCCACATTACAGTTATTGATACATCATGGTATTTCAATTACGGACTGGCTGCAATCGGGAAATGGAACTTGACACGGACCCATTTGGCAATTAGCTTTAGGAGAAGTTAGCTACAATTCTAAGCTGCATTACTAACGATTCCGGTCTGTTCAAGCACTTGCAAAGGGAAGCAATTAAGAAAACACGATTTTTTACGATAGAACGACCGGGTGAGACCGACTCTAACTGCTCAAACCATCACACACCGTATACTCGTTCTTTTTTCAAATGGACACTGACCCTAAAGCGACTACGACAAAGTCAGCGCATCAGCTTTGTGTATTGTTTTATTGATGTGTTCTTCCACGTTGTATAGCACTGTCCCCATAATGGGTCCCGCCATTATATTATAGACATGCGCTCTACAGGGAACCGGGTGGTGTATGGCACGATTTTTTGTTTGAAAATCACGCCACGCCACAATTGGGAGATCGTTGTGAGATTCGTCCAGGCAAATCCACGTTGCGTTTGAAAATATGCATTTAACTCTCTTGAACCTGGCAGGGTAGTACACCAGCGGATTATTTAGACGAAGCAATCCACGCCGAATGGTATTGTATACAGATGCTTGAATATTTAGCTCCAAAACACGAAGCGGTGGAGGAAAGTTATCTTCATTGTCGCACCCCATTTACATCTCCCGTAATTTTCCTCAATACCATTCCAAAACCGAAGAAATCCTTAGCTCAACCTTATTTTCCCGCGTTTTCAGAAAACACCCGACTGGCAAGAAAATCAGATGCCTCTAAAGTAACCAACTCACTACGGGTTACAGTACCCGTAGGGCTGTTAAACAGTCGGTTCGCCTGACGCAGCCTGGCCCGATCCAATGCGTTGCGGATTGATCTGGCGTTGGCAAAATGATCCAGTTTCATTCGCAGCTTTATGTAATCATGGAATACTTTTTCTCCGTCGGGGCTGAACCCATAGTTCTGTTCTTTTAACATTAACTTGGCAATCGCGAGCAATTCCCCGTCACTATAGTCGGGAAAATCCAGATGATGAGCAATGCGCGAGCGCATTCCAGGGTTGCTTTCGAAAAACTTGTCCATTCGGTTCTTATAGCCGGCCAGAATTACAACCAAATCGTCCCGATTGTTTTCCATAACCTGCAGCAGGATTTCTATAGACTCCTGCCCGTAGTCACGTTCATTTTCTGGACGATACAGATAATAAGCCTCGTCAATAAACAAGACTCCGCCCATCGCTTTTTTGATAACTTCTTTAGTTTTAGGTGCTGTGTGCCCAATGTATTGCCCCACCAAGTCATCGCGGGTTACGGTAACCAAGTGGCCTTCCCTTATGTAGCCCAACCTGTGCAGAATTTCCGCCATACGTAAAGCAACGGTGGTTTTTCCTGTACCTGGGTTACCGGTAAAACACATATGAAGAGTAGGACTCTCGGAGCTTAGCTCTAATTGTCTTCTCACTTTATCTACCAGCAAGAGAGCCGCTGTTTCTTTTATGCGTGTTTTAACCGGAGTCAATCCCACAAGCTCCCGATCAAGTTTACCCAATACCTCTTCAATATGCGTGTTATTGAATTCGGCTTTCAGATCGATGGAATCTTGTGTTTTATCAGTGTCAGCAATTTGTTCAGTCATGGGCAGTTACGTCTATTAATGTCATTTATCATCGGTTTCCAATCAGGACGGTACACACCTGAGCAGATGTGCACCGTCCGGCTACATAGCTCTATCTATAGACGCGCTATAGATATCGCTCTCCTTCAGGTTTATCAACAGCGTACGACTCAATGGTATATCCCACGCTGCGGCCATCGCGCTCCTGTCGCTTCAATCTAAATCCAGGCTCTTCCGTTGGCCGATTGACAATGTAAGACATTGCCGGTGATTCGACACCTCGGGAACTGTCAAATGCCGTCACCCGAATATAGTGCCTTGGAAAAGTTTTACGACAATTGTTTACTTCCAGCATAATTCCCGCAGGGTCCTTCAAATCAAACATGGGCATTCCAAACATCTCCCAATAGGTATTACGTGGATGCGGGTCATCGGTATATTCGATACTAACGGCCCAGTTATTTTGTAACGCATATTTAATCTGTTTAGTTATCTGTTCGTCAGTCAAGTCCGGTAAGAATGAAAACTGCCCTTGGGTAAGACGATTACCGTGATTGCTCATCATAATGTATTCTCCTTTTACGGTTAAATAGCGTTAAGCGCTAACGGTTTCTGTCGGAACAAAATCTGCCGTATCTGTCGACTCATAATTGAATGAAATGTCTTTCCAAGTATCGAGCGCTGCTTTGAGAGGCGTACACCATTTAGCTGCTGCCTGCAGAATTTCCGGTCCTTCGTTGATATAATCCCGACCTTCATTTCTTGCCAAAATCATGGCCTCCAGCGCCACCCGGTTGGCTACCGCGCCTGCCTGTATTCCCATTGGGTGACCAATGGTTCCCCCACCAAATTGCAACACAACGTCTTCACCAAGATAGTGAATCAGTTGGTGCATTTGACCGGCATGTATCCCACCGGAAGCAACCGGCATAACTTTGTTCAACGATGCCCACTCTTGATCGAAGAACAAACCATTTTCCAGGGAAGCCGGAGTGCGAGTCTCCCGTAGAGTGTCGTAGAATCCCTTGATCATCAATGGATCACCTTCCAGCTTACCAACCACTGTACCCGCATGAATGTGGTCCACGCCGGCCATACGCATCCACTTGCATATAACCCTGAAATTCATACCGTGATTTTTTTGCCTTGAATAGGTGGAGTTTCCTGCACGATGTAAGTGCAGAATCATGTCGTTTTTGCGCGCCCATTTGGCCATGGTTTGAATGGCGGTGTACCCGATAACCAAGTCGATCATTATTATGACGGAACCCAGTGACTTGGCAAATTCGGCTCGCTCAATCATTTCGTCCATAGTACCGGCTGTAACATTGAGGTAATGTCCTTTAACTTCACCGGTTGCAGCGCTGGCCTTATTTACCGCTTCCATACAGTAAAGAAATCTATCTCGCCAGTGCATAAAGGGTTGAGAGTTGATATTTTCGTCATCTTTTACAAAGTCCAAACCGCCTTTCAGAGCCTCATAGACCACACGCCCATAGTTACGTCCGGACAAACCCAGCTTGGGTTTAGTGGTTGCGCCGAGCAGAGGTCTTCCGAATTTGTCTAATCGCTCTCGTTCAACCACAATTCCTGTGGCCGGTCCTTGGAAGGTGGTTAAATAGGCTACGGGTAAGCGCATGTCTTCAAGACGCAGTGCCTTGACTGCTTTAAAGCCGAATACGTTACCAATAATGGATGCGGTGAGATTGGCAATGGAGCCCGGTTCGAACAAATCAAGATCATAAGCAATATATGCAAAGTATTGCTGCTCAACATTTGTACCTGCTCCGGTATTTGGTACAGGTTCACTGCGATACGCTTTGGCACGATACAATTCACAGGCCGTTAACCGGTCTGTCCATACTACAGTCCAGGTGGCAGTAGAGGATTCTCCAGCTACAGCCGCCGCCGCTTCTTCGTGGTCAACACCAGGCTGAGGTGTGATACGAAACATCGCAATGACATCCGTGTCTTTGGGAATGTAATCCGGTTCCCAATATCCCATTTTTTTGTATGGAATGACCCCTGACTTGTACCTGTCCTTTCCTTCTGTAATGGTTTCCGATGCACCCATGGAATCCTCCTCCAATTGAAATGATTGTTAAATATTTGTGTATTTGCTTCTTGTATTAGCCGTACGAATTGCACAATGCACTGCATATGTTATAAATAACAGTCGAAATATTTGATGAAAACCATCGACAATAATCTATGGATAGACCTTTACCTTCAGCATTAGCGCGCCGCATTAGTTTTCGGCAGCTACAAGTATTTGAATCCATTGCTCGAAACGAGAGCTTTACCCGCGCCGCTGAAGAATTGTTTCTTACCCAACCCACCGTGTCCATGCAGATAAAAAAACTGCAGGAAAATGTGGGTACAACCTTATTTGATCACATAGGTAAAAAGGTTTTTCTTACCGAGACCGGAAAAGAGCTGTTTAAGAGCACAAGGGGTATCCTAGAACATTTATCCTATTTCGAAATGCAAGCATCGGATCTGCAGGGTATGAAAGCCGGGCACCTAAGACTGGCAGTGGTAACAACAGCCAAATACTATGCACCATACAAGTTAGGGTTGTTTTGTCAACAGTACCCCGGAATTGAAGTGTCACTGAAAGTAACCAACCGAGAACGGATACTTGAACGCTTACATCAGAATGAAGATGACCTTTACATCATAGGGCAACCGCCGGAAGACAAAAATCACTGCTTTACCTATTTGGTGGAAAATCCCTTGGTAGTAATTGCCGCTAAAGACTACCACTTGACCCGAGTACAGGGGCCTTTAACAGCGAAGCATATTGCCACTCAGCCTTTTATTATACGGGAACTCGGATCGGGCACACGAAGTGCCGTGGAAAACTATTTCCGGCGATGCAATCTAAGTTTAAATATAAAAATGGAACTGGGAAGCAATGAAGCAATTAAGCACGCTGTAGCCAGCGGTTTAGGAGTGTCAGTGGTTTCACGTCACACCCTTTCTATGGAATTAAGAAACGGCCCTGTAGTGGAATTGGATGTGGATGGTTTTCCGATTTCCTGGCCGTGGTATATTGGCTACCCAGCAGGAAAAAATCTTTCTGTTGTCGCCAAGACGTTTCTGGATTTTGTTCACAAAAAGGCCATTAAAACATAGCTTGCACACGCCGGTGAGGACTGCTCGCCACCATCCGCTAAAAGTGGATAGTTCACGGCAGGGCTATCGTACCGGAATTATCACCTTCATTTTACCTATTTACTGCCTATGTGCAATCTACAGACATAGATCCGCCACACATGGTAATCCCATCCTTTAGTGCAATGGGCTCACTGGTAGGACGTTTATTGTGATACTGGCAAAACGGCACGATCCACACCAGCCGCAAATCATCCGCATCACGAACATGCGCTCCGACTTCCACCACATTTCCACACCATTTCGCCACACATTTTTCCGGCAACGACTCTCCGGTTCCCCTTTCCCAATGTCCAAGCCAAGTCTTTGGAAGGGTTGAACATTGGCATTTACGTTTTGAGGTTTTTTCAATATTAAAAACAAAATGGGGCAATTAGATTGACTCCTATTCCTTGGGTACAAAGACAAAATTGCCGCACAATACTATGCGGTAATCCGAATATATGAAAGCCTGGATGACTCCTACTCTGTGACACACCAAAGCATGATTGAGTTTAGCGGTTTTTCATTCTCTACATAAGCTCGCAAACCTTTAACTCCTGCCCCTCAAATAATGGCAGTCTGTGCGCAAACATCATAATCTGTAAGAAATTTTAAGTTTACTTCACCTTATATTGGCCGACATCACAAAACTGTTATCAAACCATTTGCGAAAGTCGGGCTAAAAAGCACACTTTGCCATTTGGCATGATTTGGTCACAAATCCAACGCCGCCCGAGTTGCCGGGCCAACAATACCGTCGATGGTCAGACCTTGTTTACTTTGGAAAGCGATAACGGCTTTTTCCGTACCGGGACCGAAGATACCATCAATATCTACGGTAATATCGAAATTTTTCAGCGCTTGCTGCAATTGGCGCACGTCTTTACCGCGCAGGAAGGGACGTTGCAGTTTAAGAGGACGTTCGGATTCATCTTCGGCGGAGGCTCTGACGGTAGGCGTGTGAGTCAAGCTGACTTCATCTATGGTAATACCATGCACCTGGATAGGTAATTGAACTTGCCAGTTGTCAGCGTCGATAATTTTCTGGAAGCTGTCCATACGGTATACGGTTCTTCTCAAAAGTCGGTTGGAGTGATTGGCGAGCCAGTCACGCCGGGTTTGGACATAATGGGTAAACCAGGTTTGTTCTCCCAAGTCTTGTACAGTACCGAAATTTTGTACGGTGCGGTCTCTCATGCGGCGCCAACTGCCGTGAATGGTACTGTCATAGATTATGCCGACACCCAGCGGCACTTCAGCATGGATGTAACCTGCAGAGACCAAACTGGGTGTCCAATAAACGCGATCAAAAAACGCATCTTGCACCTGATGCATGACCGGATCTTCTCCGGCTCGATGCAGCAAATCGCGAAAACTGAAATCACTGTCCAAGGTGAGATCACGATTTTCCAGACGATTGAGATACGGAGTGAGTTCTGCCGCCAGGTAAGCATGTTCTGTAACACAGTAGTCCTTGATGAGTAAATACAGATTACCACTGGCCAGGGTGGTTTGCGAACGCCCATAAGTTAAATGACCGGTATCGCCGGACATTAATGTCACCTGACCGTATTCCCCTTGAATTTTTCCTGTTTCAAATACATTGACAATGGCTTGTAGTGTTTTCTTTTGCAATTCATTTACCATTTAATCATCTCCCTTAGCCACCCCAGAAACAATCATGCGGTATAGATTCAAGCCGTTGGCATCTAGTGGGTATTAATGTGAAACTTTGCTTTATGTTTCACGACCAGATGGTTGGCACTATAGCCGCGCAACTCCATATTAACCTGATCCGCATTGCGTAACACTACCTCGTCTTGCAAATCAATATTACTTTGACCGTTCTGAGGATACACTGAGTGTAGCTGCACATCACCTATGGTTGCATCAATTCGATCAATATTACTACTGACAATTTGCAATACCGGCAAACGGTCGTCGCGGGCCTGCAATTGCACATCCAAACTGTACTGCTTGGATTCAGCAATTAAATCAATGGCGGCAGCGATTAAGTCTTCATTACTCTGCAACACATCTCGACGTGTCATACGATGCACCGCATCGGGCTCGATCCCCAGATCTTCGATAATGTCACCCTCTTGATCACCCACGCGCATGGTGCGGCGAATGGCAACGCGAATATCGCTACCTTTGGGGAGAGCTTGATAAGGGCTGGTCACGTCCGGACTTTGGTGCGGTTGCATCAAGCGGGACAGTAATTGGTGAGTCCACACATTGGCTCCACCTGCACCGGTATTGGTACCAGTACCCAGTACCGGCCCGATTTTATGATCTTTAAAACCGGCCGCAAAAATATCCGTGGCGCTGTAGCACAACGGATCAACAATGAGCACAACCGGCCCAAAGTATTGCTGCCCGATTTCATTGCATTTGTGCTCCGGAGTAATGGGATAACCTAGCGAAAATGTCGCACCGGTTTGCACCGATTGTTTCATGGAACGCACCCAGGGTTGCAACTCCAGCCCCGGAAAGATTTCCGACTTGGCGTGGTTGCGACACAGCGCCAGGTTCAGAGGACTGTTGATAAACTGAGCGCGTTCCGGTTCGATGGTTCTTGGTGTCAGTACCTGCAACAATTGCTCTGCCGCATAAATCAACCCACCGCCATTACCGCGCACATCAATGACCAAACCACTGTCCGGCAGTAAACCTGATAAGCGCACAAACTCCTGTACGAACTCATCGGCACTTTTAGTGTTAAAAGTGAAAATACGAATGTAGGCGTATTCCATTCCTGAATGCTTGATCTTACGCGCACGAAAAATGGCGGGTAGCAAACTGGAAATCTCAGCGTCGCTGCGCACGAGCTTTTCCACCTGAGTCGGGTCACTGAGACCATCGGCTTCCACTTGACTAACGTGGGGCACAAACAACACTTTTTTGGCTTGTTGTACCGCATCGGTCTGATCGTCATTACCCAGAGCAGCCGCCTCCTTACGTAACACACCAAAGGGAGTAGCACCTGCCGCTGCACCCGCTTGGAACATCAACCAATCCTGCTTCCATTCCTGAGCCTGGCCCTTTAAGTCTCTATAAGTGATATTGACCCACTCCTCCAACGGCGGTAAGCCACTCGCCAGCGGACGCAGGGTTAAGCTGTTAATACCCCTAGCCCATCGCGCGGCTTTATTGCTGCCGGCGTGACGATTGGCGTTATCCTGAATGGCAGCCTTAATAGGTACGCCATTCCAATGGGTGATGCTCACACCCTTTTGAAAACCTTCAGGAACCAAATCAGTGACTATAAAGCTGACGATGTATTTGTCCTGGCCGTTTTCCCATATTTCCTCGACCAAAAACGGTAACCAGGCGGTATGACCGGCAAAAGGCCGGGGTAAGCGATAGCCGGTATGCAAGTCACGCAGGGAGTTAAAGATATGACTCAACTCATGATGGAAATCTAACTCGGGTGGCATTTCAGCTTCGTAGGTTTCATCGAGCTGGTACTTTAACAAGCGCAAGCGTTGCAACGGATCCACGGCATGCATGGCACGCTTCAAGGGTAAATGCACATAGTTTTCACCGATAACAATCATGGCCTGTTGCACAATACGCTTACGATCTGCCAGCGTCAGCTCACCGGAAAGACGCAGAAACGGGGCCAGTTCCCGTGTGGACTGCAGCACCTGGGGCGCCAATGGTTGGGTACTTTTCTCCATTACCTCAGCCGTCGGCGACAAACGCTTACCGTACAAGGGCGGCAGGCCGGTTTTAATAAAGTCCGGCAAATTGCGCGCCCCCATGAGCTTACGCAAGTGCGCTTCATCATCAACCACGGTGATGGGCTCCAGCTGCATGGGATCGGTAACATAATAGGATAAGGGCTGTGTCGCCAGGTGCAACCGGACCTCTAACTCAGCATCGTCTTCCTGAAAGTCCATATCAATGCGCCATTTGGCACCGGTGTGATCCACACTACCGCTGAATAGGTTAGCTGCCTGCGCGGCATTTAAGTCCTGAGCCAACCGGGGTAGATTGGCCATGGCTTGCTGCAGGCGCTGGGTCGCCTGGCTCAGACTTAAGGCACCCACCAGAGGGTCGGCATCGTCTTGCTTCAGATTAAGCATGCGCTTGGAACGACCAATGGTGATACTATCCGAACCCGGACCGAATACATCCATTAACCGCGGTTGCCCCAATCGCGGTACGCCATCAATCACAACCAGTGTAATGGAGGTTTCCCTCGCCTTGATTAAACGCAGATAGTCTTCGTCACTACCCGAACCTCCGCATTGCCCATTGACAGCAATGATATCAGCGCGTAACCCCGGCTCAATGGAACCCAGGTGTTGATGCCACTGAACAATGTGCGCCGGATTACTGGTTACCATAGCCACCAGTTCCTGCGGACTAAACACGGAGCCCTGCTGTTCACTGGCAAGCCAGGCAACTTTCAGCTCACCCAAAAGATTTTTTGAACCACTGGGTGCCCAATCCGAGCCCAGGGCCACCTTCAAACCCGCTTGCTTCACTGCGCCCAATGACGCCGTGGCTCCGTAGAGTAGGTAATTGGACAGAGGGGACCACACCATAGAGCCGCCATGATCGGCAATGACCTGATAATCCGCTGCGTGTAACGCTGTGCTGTGAATACCACAGAAGGCTTCGTTAATGGCCCATTGGCCATTATCTTTTTGTAACCGCAGAAACCAATTGCGCGCAGTGTCATCCACACCTTCACTCAAGTGCTGTAAATAGCACTTTTTCTTATACAACTTTTGCAGATATTGCTCCGCCTGACCGCTCACCGGATTGCCTATATTGGTGCCTGCAGCAGGCCAAGTGCTATCCAGCGGTTGTTCTACATTACGTACCAAACCTTTGTAGTAACGCTTGATACCGGGCTCTGATGACAAGGAGATACCTTGGGTCGTAGTCACCCCGCCCAACAAGGCACGCATTTCTACATATCGCACCAACGCTTCCACCACACCTTGTGTGGCTCCCAGCACCTGTGTAGGCTTGGTGATTTGACGGCGGTAATCTTCGGAACCCCGCCATTGACTGTTGTTGGTATATTTTTGCGGTACGTCCCACAGGGGCATGGCATTGTAAGCAAGGTGGTTATGCAACTCGATGAGACCAGGGTATAGCGTGTCACCGGTTTTGATTCGGTCGGCATTTTTATACCCGGCGGGTGCCCTGGCGGAGATGGGCTTAACAGCTTCGATAATTCCCTGATTGATATACACGGCACCATCTTCCACGATGCCTTGCGGGCTCATAGTAACGAGCCGGCCTTGCAGTACATACGGATCTATCCTGGGGTTCACGGGCATGGCGGCTCTCCTTTATGGCCTGCGTTAATCGCCGGATTATTTATATCGTCCTTTCAGAACTGGGCCCTTTTCCTTGACCGATACCGGAGGCTGATGCCACCGGCTGTACCCCTTCCGAGGGGTGCCGCCACCTCAACTCATGTCCAGTCGCCAGATGCTGCGCCCGTATGTGGCAGCAGTGAGGGTGTGATCCTTTTGATATACCAAATCCACCACCGGCACATTGGGCAGGTTGCGACTAAGGCGCTGCCAATAGGCGCCGCGGTTTTCCGAGACAAACACACCCACGTCGTTGGCGACAAAAACACGGTCCGGCCGATCCGGTTGTACCACAATGGCGTTGTGGGGCACATCGGGCAGTCCGTTATCTATGACTTCCCAGGTAAGCCCGGCATTTTCTGACCGAAACACGTGAGCATTGCCAAACCCACCCACTGTAGCATAGAGCAAATCGGCGTTGTCAGGGTTGGATTCAATGCGGGTGATGGTTTTCCCTGGCAATGCGGCACTGGCAAGATTGGCACTCCAGGTATCGCCGCCATCCAGGCTGCGGAAAAAACCACCGTTGGTGGTACCCACGTAGATGCACCGCGTATCCGCTACAGCAACTTCGATGGCAGTAACCGCGCTGTAATCCAGCATGGGTGATACCGCTTTCCAGCTATTACCCTGATTGCGTGTGCGCCAGACTCGTTGTGATGCGGTAAACAACTCTTTCGGATTATCCGGATTCATTGCGGTGAATGCCATCCATACTGAGCTTTGCTCTTCTTCCGAGGCCGGTGGCGACACATCAGCGTAAGCATCGCCTATGAAACGATATATATGAAAGAATTGATAAGACGCATAGACGTGATTTTCATTGTGCGGATGAAAGATCATCCAACCGCCATCACCGCCCAACAGTTCGAAATGATCACTGCGCCCACCCGTCACCGTTATCAACGTTCCATTATCCTGAGCGCCACCACCAAAGTAATCACTATTACTCGGGGCCACATCTAAATCATAGTACATAGTGATAGCCAAGCCATTGCTACGGTTTGCCCAGTGGGCACCATAGTCTTCACTCACATCCAGACCACCGTCGTTGCAAGCGTAAATACGCCCCGGCGCATTGGGGTGCATGGCCAGGGCATGCTGATCGGCATGAACATAATCGGGGGCGCCGCGATTGGCCCACCACTTACTCACTTGAGTCCAGCTCTTGCCACCATTCACGGTCACGTGCAAATCCACGCCCCCGCAAATCACAAACTCCGGATTAAAGGGGTCCACGGCGATGGCACTGTTATAGGACATTTGCCTCTCATCTTTGAAATGATTCCCGGCCACATTGCGCCAGTTATCCCCCATGTCATCACTGCGAAATACACCCAGTACCGCATCAAAGCTTTTGGCAGCGATGGCATAAATGGTATCCGGTTGTGATGGGGCAATTGCAAGCGTGGTCCGACTGAATTGTTCAAATGAAGAATCCGGTAAGCCCTTGGTCAATTGCTGCCAGTTGACTCCACCGTCCAGCGAGCGCCAAATACCGTTACGCCAACCGCGTTCGTCCACCGTGGCAAATACCACGCCTTGTCGTGTTGGGTGAAACACCACATGATGACACCAATAATTGTTAGCGGAAATGAAATCGTGCTTGACCCAGGTAAGACCGGCGTCCTTGGATACATACAGGCCGGAACTCACGTCATCGCGATAACCCACTCCGCCCAAGATGACATGATTGGAGTCAAACGGGTCCACGGCAATGGTGCCGATACGGGTAGGTATGCCGGTCTCACGTGACGTAGCCCAATGTTGCCAGGTGTCGCCATTATCATCGGAACGATAGATTCCCACACCGGGATAAGAATCAGCGGACATATTGGCCTCACCGGTGCCGCAATAGATAATCTCCGGACGTGACGGGTCCCTTGCCAGTGAACCGATGTTTAAATCTTCCTGATGCAACAGATAACGCCAACTACGACCTGCATCCTTGCTGCTCCACAAACCACCCCCGGCTGCACCGATGATAATATCGTCCGGATTGTGCGGATGCACGGTAATACTGGTCACTCGTCCGCCAATATTGGCCGGCCCTACATTTTGCCACTGCGCTTCTCCTGACAGCTCCGGCATGCTGCGGGCACGACGACGTTCTTGATCCAATTTGAGATTAGGCGGTTCACGAAAAGGCCAGGTGGCTCGATCTTGAAACCAAGCCGCGCGGTGTTTATGTGCGTTAATACGACCGGGTTTTTTCAGCTTGAGTTGTTTCTTCCGTGGACCGGGTTGGCTAATAACCTTGCTGACCTTGACGGTCGCCACCTTAGCCTTAGTGGATTTCTGTGCTGTCTTTTTGACGGACTTTTTACTGCTGCTTTTAGTTGTGGCTTTCTTCAGAGCCGAGCGGGCTTTGCCCGTCTTGCTTATATTTTTCTTGGCCGCAACTTTCTTTACCGCTTTTTTCTTGGCGACTTTTTTTTGCGCCACTTTCTTTTTTACCGTTTTCTTTTTTTGTGAATTCTTTTTTTGTGACGTGTTAGCAACGGGTTTCTTTTTACTGCTCATGATTCACCTCCCCGTTTTCCTTGCGCCGCACCGATCCCGCTTGGTCTACGACCAGGCCTCAGCATACTGGCCAACCAACTGAATACCAGCCAGGTCGCCAGAAACCCAAGGCACTCCAAAGTAAACGAATGAAACTTGTAAAACACTTCGGCAATGATAAACGCCGCAACGCCTGTGGGTAGTTCTAAACTAATGGTGGGTCGCCATCCATTAGCGCGTAACATGGTGTACATAGTCCCCCTCCTTACAACTTACACATTGGCGTCCTTTTATTCAGAACGCTTCTTCATCTATCAAGATTCTAAACGTGTATGACAACGCCTTGATGAAAAAGATCGTTGTTTTCACTTTAACTCGTTAGACTCAAACTAAAACCCAATGGGGTCCACTTTAAACTGTCCCCCGCAATTGGATTTAAATTGACCTTGGCTTTGTTTTAATAAATCTCCCAAGCTATCCTCTTTGCGTATTTTGGACGGTAATTGCACATACACATCCACCAAATTACCGTTTTGGCATTTTAATTCTAATCGCTGGTGTGCACCGGCACCATGAGCACAATCAACTTTTTCTTTGAACTCGGTTTCGCTTACCGTTTTACCGATACGACTGGCGATAAAATAAGCGATGCCGCTGCTATTGAATTCCTGCGTCAATTCCACCGCCACGTCGAAATACTCACCCATAGACCAGCCCACCTGACAGGTACCGTGTTTGTACCACTCATGGCGTTGCAAACAAGACCCGGCTGCCGCACTGGGCATCACTTGTTCCAGCTCCTTACGAGTTTCTGTAAACAATGACAGGACAGGATAGTCGCAAAAATCACCCGGTTTACCGCGTACCTCACCGCAAAAACCGTACTTGGTACCGCACGACTTTTTGTTTGGCCACAACCCGTGCAATGTGAAATTTACAGCTTGGTAGGATTTCTTATCGTCTATTCGACATTCCGGTTTACTTCGATGGCTTTCGCAAAACGCCGGTTGCCAGCTTAAGGCGAGAACATAACTGTCCTCCAGGCCCGGTGTATGGCAAGTCTCTGGAGTTTCCCCACCATTATTACCGCCATTTGCACCACCGCCACCAATCTGCACACTCGCTGTTCCGCAATGTTTGGCCACCCAACGTTGCGGCGGACTGGCTCCGTCGTACTGAATCCGATACCAAGACGGATTGTTGGACCGATTCACTTCAACAACCGCATAGGATTTATTCAGCTGTAACTTTTTATGATCAGGGTTGGTACGTTTGTTCTTTGACACATAAGCGTCACACGCTTGTGTCGCTTTTAAAGATCCAGATGCAGGCGCGCCGGCCGAGACAAAAGAAATAGAAATAAGATTAAGACATAAAACGAGGACAACGAATCTGTAATGCCGAATCATGATCACTGAATCCCTGCAGTTGTGAGTTTTGAAGTGTAACCGAAAATACCTTACCACGACATTGCAACTTCAATACACTCTAGACACAAAAAACCCGCTGCTTTAAAACAGCGGGTGTGTTACAACAACTGCAGTAACTCAAGTTAGGGTATTACCATTTATCTACTGCTTTTATATATCGACAATGGGAATCGACTTAAAACTGATTCTACTTTGCCCGACATCAAACGGCTCCGGATTAAAACGGTTTAGCTCAGTTCTTGGACAATACAAAACGCCCATTGGCAGCCTGTACCGGTCGGGCATTCTCGCCCACAATGGACAAAAACTGCTTGATCTGCTGCTTGGACACCTGCACGGGGTTTTTCATCACAAACCAGTTAACCCCTTCACTACACGGTGGCGTGGTTAAGGAACCTTTGAAATGATAGAAAGATTTGTTAGCCGGTAATAAGTGCTTAGGGTTTAGGCTGGCTTTCAGCATTTTCCTATCTTGGTGCTGTGGCATATCACCCCAGAATTTGTCCAATTGTTTGTTGTTGCTACCGGCTTTTAAAAACACACCCACCACGGCCAGCTCACCCGCCTTATTCTTGTGAACTAAATGCATCTCCATGTCATAGGGTTTGTTCCCCACCGTATTTTCACTGGGGCTGTGAAAATGAAACTGCAGCAAATCGTATTGCTCCGTACCCACTTTAATGGAGCTGGCAGCGTTGTTGTTCACCTGAATAGTATGACCATTGTTAAGCACCTCAACCAGGGATGGCTGGTAATTAAACTTAATACTGGACAACTTAGCCGACAAGGCATGATTGATATCAATAGGAGACTGACGTTTACCGGAACTGCACTCAGCATACTCCGCTTTCATCGAACCCCAATTATCCGGGCCACCGGAACCACCATAGCCCCAATGATCATGACCGGAACCGGCCAAAGCAACGCTGGAAAAACAAACAGGGGCAATTAAAAAAAGTTTCATCAATTTCATTTTTTTCGTCCTTAAATAAAATTAGCTTATCCATCGATGTCTGCCCATATCTTTTTGCTCATACTTTTTGCCTGCAATATAAGCCACTCGCTTGAAAGCCACTCGCTTGAAAACCACTCACCAAACATAGATCGATAAAATACAGATATATAGCCATTAGGTCAACTAATGAGAGTTAGTCTAAAATTTAGACAAACAACAGCCCCTGGACTCAAAACAAAGTTTTGAATTGCTTTTGCCATGGATGGCATTATGCCTCTAAGGCCACGGATGACCGAGCGAGGCCCCCATACTGGATACAACTGCTTAATTATTAGTCAGTTATGATTACAACGGAAGAACCACAGTGAAAACTACAAATACGGACGAGCTCAAATCCCTTGAAGCAGGCAAGAAAAACCAACCCTGGTCCCACTCAATCCGCATCCGGAATTTTTATGCTTTGGCCTTGAAAAATCAACCAGTTTTTGTCAAAATGCCCAACCTTTTCGCGCTGCACCCAAGTTAGCGGGTAGCAGACACAGTTTTACGATCAATGCGCCCGTAGCTCAGTTGGGCGAGGCGGATACAGAAAAAGATCCAGTGAATCTTTTTCCCGCCGAGCGCCGCGTCAGGGACGAAGTGGCTGGGTGAGCCGAGTGTTTTGTGCGAAGCATGCTTCGCACGAGGCGAACGGGAGGGCAGGACGCCCGACCTGGTGTAACTTTAATGACCGAAAGTTGCGCCAGGGATGGCTAATCCATTTAGGAAAGGCAGACACAGTTTTACGATCAATGCGCCCGTAGCTCAGTTGGATAGAGTACCTGGCTACGAACTAGGGGGTCGGGAGTTCGAATCTCTCCGGGCGCGCCATAAATAAAAAAAGGAGATCCGCTGTTGGGATCTCCTTTTTTTATTTAAGGCGTACTCAAAGCCCCCAAAACAATCTATCTCGCGCTTGCAACATCACTAAAATCCAGAGCTGCAACAATTTTATTGAGAAGCTCCTGCTCGCCTCCCCCTTGTTGAGCCAGCAGTGCATTTTCGGCACTGGCATCACGCTGGGAAAGCGCTATACGCTCAATATAGTTCCGGTTGCACTCCGCTACCTTGGCTTTTAGTTGGTTCAATAAAGCAGCTATTTCGCTCGGCGTCCTTACCCAGGCTTCAATAAAAAGACCTTCTTTTTGGTTGATTCTGGGCGCGTTGGCTTGTTTTGATAACAGGGCATTCAGGTCTTTACACCAATCCACCGGCCCCTGGTGTGACAATTTAAAGAAAATATCTATATACGGTTCTTTTCTGATAACCGGTGGCCGTTTTTCATCAATGCCCGTAATTCTGAGATCGCTGATACCTTTCATGTTTTACTCCTTTGCGAATTTGGACAACACAGATGTAAATCAATCGGTATCGGCATGTAATGCGCAGTTAGTTAGAATAGCTTAGTCGGATGAATATATCAGACTAAAGGCTGTGAGTAGACAAATACCTGTTAGGTTAGCGGCCAACATCTGACAAATCTGTATCTTCTATATTAGTGGTTCAACAAATACTGATTGTATAGATAAAATGCAAATCCGGATTGGCAGCCCGGCGTCAGCCCAGTGTGTCGCGAATCCAAAATTAGAAACAGAGATTACACGTTTCACCCTGCAGGTATACTGATATTTGTTATTATATTCAGTCAGTTACTTATACCCATCGCCACTAAGTCACTACACACTCGCCAACGTGGTGTCATCATTGTATTATTGTATTAATCGACGACGTGCCGATGGAGTTTTTTTACCCAGGGAACAAAAGTATGCGCTAAACATGGCAGGGGACCTTCAGCGCAGGGAAAGTCACTTATCGTACCGGGGGAAGTATGAAGCGAATAATAATAGCAATAGCAGTCATTTTCACGTCACAGGCTGCGTGGTCCGCTCCTTATAAAAGTATGTTCGGGTTCGAATATGATTTACCCTCCGGCTGGTCGGTATTGAAATCCGATGCGGCTAAGAACGAACTGTTACGGGACTTGGGCTCGAATGATTTATATCAAGGCAAGGGTTTTGGCGATCTGCTGGAAAAGATTCAGGCAGGAGAAGTTGAGTATTTACTCAGCGACAAAATAAACCGTTCGAATTTTAAAAATAATATGCGCATCCAACTGGTGAAAAGTTCTAATCAAACCAATCTCACCGACGAGAGCTATTCCTGTGCTGAAAAATCAAAAGAACTTAAAGACCTTTACTTCCGCCAAATTCGGATGAAAGGATGCCACGTTAAAAAAAGTAATGGCGTTGCTTATCTGGAATATTCTTTTTCCCGACCCCACTTAAAAATTGAAGCCGTACAGAGTGAAATACCCATCGGTCCCGGAATGAAATTAGTACTTATGGGAACCAGCGACACAAAAGTGGTGAAAAGTCTGGTGCGACATCACAGCTACATGTTGGATGTGGTCATCGAACACTACAAAGATGCTAAAAACGTCCCCGTTAATGCCAACAAAGCCATCACGGAATCGAAGCCCGTGGAAACCGTATCGACTCCGGTTATCAGTGAAGCCAAACTTGACGATAGTTTTTCATCCTCAGGTTTCGACAGTACTGAACCAAAAGAAGATTTGTCAGCTACGAAAAATTCGACCGGTTTTGACAATACCAAAGCACTATTTAGAGCACGTTCCATGTTCAATAAATCCGATGAAAAGGACAGCTATAGGGAAAATGACAAGGATGACTATAGGGAAACAATAAAGGAAGAGGAAAAAGTACAAAAAAGCTTTGATGATCAAAATCGTTTACAAGCTATTGACCTCTCTCAATCGGCTGAAGAAATGGAAAAAATGGCAGAAGCCTATTTCACCGGCAAAGGCGTGACGAAAGACATTGACAGATCTATTTCTTTATTTGATAAAGCCGCTAACTTAGGGCTGGCGTCTGCGCAAAACCGGTATGCCTCTATCCTTTACCAGGGACTGGGCATTAAAAAGAATCCAAATGAAGCAAAAAAATGGTTTTTGGAAGCAGCCAAACAAGGTCACAAACAAGCGGGTAACAACATTGTCGCCATTTACAATGCAGAAGCACGTTCCGGAAACGAAAGCTCACGACATGCTTTGGCGTTAATGTATATTAACGGCGACGGTGTGGAAAAAGACCCGTATAGAGGTGTATCACTGCTGGAGAAAGCAGCCAAACACGGACATGACCCCTCCCGAGCGGAGTTGGAGAAGATCTATTCGGAAGGCTTACATGGAATAACTAAAAATCCGGATATGGCGCTTAAGTGGTCGGCCAGTAAATAAGTGTTTCGAGTACGGTGCGCCGATAGCAACACAGCAACCTCGCCTTTGGCAGGTGGTAATACGAAACAACCCAACAGCCCCCATCTTTCGCGCATAGGCACAACAGCCTGCCGACCCTGCAATTATGCACGAATTCAACAATGATGATTCGATTGTGGGGTATGGGGGTTTCCCCAGAAGCTGACCTCAGCAACAGGGACATTACAATTCTGACTGGCGTTTGCGAATTTCTTCCGGCCAATGGCTTTTAATATAGTTCAATACGGTTCGAATCTCTTCATCTGTTAATATATTCTCGTACGCCGGCATATCGCTTTGATAAGCTTGCGGGGCGTTGGGTGGTACCATACCGAATTTCACCAAATCAAACAGCAACTGATCCGAGTGGTGCCAGGTATGCCCGGTCTCATCGTGGGGCGGTGCCGGCAGCCTTCCATTTTTATTTCGTGTTTTCCAGTTTGGCTGGCCTTCGAGCTTGTCACCATGACAGAAAGCACAGTGCGTCAAATACAGCAATTCGCCGTGCTTGGCGTATCTGTATTTATCCAAAAAGAAATAGACGCCCCCCAAAACGACCAATAGGAAAAAAATCAGTCCGGTGAGTTTTGTGGATGTGATTTTTGACTTCGAAATACGCACACGATTAACCAAGTTCAGATCTAATCCCACACAAACTTTCTAAATAACTCTTTGATGGTTTCCCGGCTTATGGACCCTACATCGGGAGGATTAGCCTGCACCACGGCGTTGGCCCATGTTGTCGAATTTACCTGACTCCACTCGAGATCATTTTCCCCGGCATAGGTATACAAAAATAATACCTTACCTTTGATATAAACGAAAACAGCTGTTACGGTTGTAACAAACGTTTCAGGATTTCCCTTTTCGTCTGTCATTTCATACTTTACGTACGCGGTATAAGCGAGTAATTGATCCGTTTCCATAAACACAGGTTGGGGTACTACTTGGGACACGGTCAAAGCCAAATCCATGTCATATTGCTTGCTAACATCGTTGCTGATCTTATCCATCATTTGATCAATTTTGGCTTTGGCGTTTTCCATAATTTTTTCATTTTGTTGCTTAACCCCTTCTTTGAACCGGGAAAATTCTTTTTTGGTAAAGAACGATTTTACCAAAGCTTTCTGAGTTTGTACGGCAAACCTTTTATCGAGATCGGGGATTTGATTTTTCAGTGCCACGGACGCAGCATCTTTGGAAATAAAGACTTGGTATTCCACATTCATAGGAGCTACAAAATTCTTTTGGAACTCCACTAACGCTGACATTTCCGGCGTTACTGCCACAAATTCCGGAGGATTGGGAATTTGGATCGCGGTTTCTCCGATAGAGATTTCCACCGCTGTAACCACAGTAGCCAACAACAAACTGCCGATCGCCAAACACCATGATAAGAGCTTATTCACCCGGGAAACCTCTGCTTAAGTCTGTCGATGGTATCTATGGGAACTAAATAGGCTTTAACCCAGCGCCCTCTTCCTCCACACTCATTTGGTTAATTAGCGCATCCAGTCCCAGTTGTAAATGCTTCAACTCACCGTCGGTCATTCGCTTTAACGCATCCAGAACGGCTCCCTGCGCCGGTCTTGGGGCTTGAGACAACAACTCGGATCCTTTAGGGGTTAGAAAAAGTTGTACGACGCGCTGGTCCGGTCCACTTCGATCTCTCCTGATCAACTTTCTATGTTCCAGTTTGTCCAACATGTTACTGGCAGTAGATTGGTGAATGGAAAGGGCTTTGGATAAATCCGATACTTTTTGACCGGGGGCCGCAAATAACTCCCACATGGCCCACAATTGCACACCGGTAACACCGCATTGCTTCTCTATCCAACGGGAATGGGCTTGGGTGGTTCGAACGACCACACGGAAGTCCTTCATAATACACTGGGCCACATCATCTCGCGCAGCAGCGGCTTTTTGTTTTTTCACCAGGCCGGAGCTTGAGGATTTTATTTCTACTTTTTTAGGCATCGCCCTCACCTTCCACTTACCCACATTACAAAACTTAGGCATGCCATCCCAGTTCGTCGGCCCTTTGCTGTGCCTGCATTGGAACATCCGTTGTTACAAACTGCCGGTGCAAAATTTGTACACTTAACATATGATTAATCACCGCATCCAACTGCACTTGCTTGGCAGCGGAAGTCTTGGGATTTTCATGGGTTGCAAACAGAGCTTTGACACCGCCTGTATCCAATAACCCTGCACTTTCCACCGCCGAATTGCAAAGAAATTCATCTGCCAGCGACTTCATGGCGTGCCACTTTTTCGGGTCAGTATGTGCCGGAGGCGCCATGAATGCAAATTTTTCGCGTTCATAAAGTACCGTGGGCAACAGGCCTTTCATGGCCTCACGTAACACGTATTTTTCCGTTCTCCCGCGAATACGCATGGTGGGGGGTACCTGGGTGGCAAACTCCGCTAAGTGATGATCCAGAAACGCCGGCCTGGCTTCCATGGAATTGGCCATGTCCACACGATCGCCTCCCCAGGTAAGAATTTGGCCTTCCAGCATGGTTTTTATCCATACGTACTGTGCCTTATCCAACGGGTGTCGTTCTGAAATCATGTCACTATCCAATGACTCGGCAATGGCCTGCCCCGGTGCATAATCCTGCAATGCAGCTGCAATATCTTTGTGCAACAATCCGGGTACATGCTGGGATGATGACAACCAGGGTTGTAAACAGCTGGGGGTAAAACCGACCTTTGCGTTAAAAGCCTGGTCCTGCCATTCCTCCTCCGCCAACATGGCACCTTTAAATAATTTATTACTCTGAGCCAGTAGTTGCTCCCATGAAGCTCTTTCGGCCGCACTCAGCGTATTCAAGCCATGCAGAAACATATCGCGGCGAAATGCCGGATAACCGGCAAACAACTCATCCGAACCTTCCCCGGTTACCACCACACGGTAGCCGGCCCGATTCACGTGCCGACTCATGAGCATCTTTGCCACACCCAAGGTATTATAGATGGAGCGTTCGGTATGCCAAACAGTGCGAGCAAAATTGTGATACAGATGATCCGCCTGCAACATCATAATATCCTGATCGGCTTTCACACTCTGCGCCATTTCTCGGGCAATGGCCGTTTCGTCGTAGTCGGCATTATCAAAACCAATGGTAAACGCTTTGACCGGAGACTGCTGACTGGCCGCAGATAAGCCCAGTATGGAACACGAGTCGATGCCACCGGACAAATAGCAGGCCACGGGTACGTCGGCTTCCAGACGTAATTGCACTGCTTGCAACAAATGCTCTCGAACGCCTTCAATGTAATACTCGTCTTCGCGGTTTTTCTGACGCTCCTGCATTAACGGAAAATCCATATCCCAGTATTTTTGTTCCCGGATTTGGAAGCGGTTGTGGCGACGCTCCACAATCAGCATGTGCCCTGGCTGGACCTGATGAATACCTTCAAAAGCCGTGGTCCCCGGAACAATGGTTTGCATTAACTGATGATACAAACCCTGGTGACTGATTTGGCGCGGTACATCCGGATGAGCAAAAAGCACTTTCAGTTCCGACCCAAACACCAATGTGTCGTTTACCAAAGTCCAATACAGCGGTTTGATCCCAAAACGATCCCGCACCAGAATCAAACGATCGCGCTGTTTATCGTACAAAGAAAAGGCAAACTCACCGCGCAGATCCGGGAGCATTTGTTCCAACCCCACCCCGGGGTAAAGATGCAATATCAGTTCCGAATCGCTTTTGGTTTGAAACCGGGCACCGCGACTGGTCAGCTGTGCCCGCAAGCGTTTATAGTCATAGAATTCGCCGTTATGTGCTAACAGCAAACTGCCATCTGCGGACACGAAGGGTTGTCTTGCACGTTCTTCGTCCAGGTCTATGATGGACAACCGGGCATGACTGAATCCCACGCCCAGACCATCCAAACTCTTTACCCCAAAACCATCGGGACCTCTATGCCATTGAATAGCCGCCATATTAGCCAGAATTTGTGCATTAATGGGTTTTTTGGGGTCGGCGTGCATGACGCCTGCGATACCGCACATAGAAATACTCCGACTGAATTACTTGTAAACTACCAGTTATGTTGAACCAGACAGGTCAACAATGCCATGCGAATAAACACGGCGCTCCTGGCCTGGGCGAAATACCAATTGTGATTGGTGTCGTCAAGATCTGTTGATAACTCCTCACCCCTTGCCAATGGATGCATAACGATAGCACCGGGTTTCAAAGGTGAGTCTTTACGAAGTTGATAATCTTCACCGAATATTTCGTAGCTGTCACCAATCCAGGCAATGGAATTAATGTACACCACATCCAGCTCTGGTAACTCTTTGTTCATAACATCCGTAACTCGAATATTTAAGCTGCTGTTTTGCAGATATTCTTCTTGAGTGGAGTCAAACACGTCTTTCTCATGACATATCACGACAATTTCAGAAAAGCTACTGGGGAACAGACTCAATAAATACAACAAGGATCGGATGGTACGCATGTTTTTGGGCACACCAATAATACCCATTTTTATCTTATCACCACTCTCTACCTCCCTATTCACCAACTGGGGGCGCCACTTAAAAATGGTATAGATATCCGCTAAAGCCTGTGTCGGATGTTCATCAATTCCATTACCTGCGTTCACAATCGGAATGCGCAGGTTTTTCAACATCTCGTAGATCGAGTCCTTGTTGGTTTCGCGCAACACCACCAGATCCCCATAATTGTTGAGCATCTCCGCCACGTCCGAGAGAGATTCGCCTTTGGCGATGCCGGTAGTAGTAGGGTCGGTGATGGACATGATATCCCCTCCCAGGCGATGCCATGCGCTCTCAAAGGACAAACGCGTTCGCGTACTGGGTTCATAGAACGCACTAATGAGTATTTTTCCCACTAATGGACGCCGGGACTGCTGTGGTACAGCCTCGTGTTTTGCCGCCAGGCGGCACAACTGCACAATCTGATCACGGGTAAACTGCCGCGCCGACACGATGGAAAAGTTTGCCAGATCCAACAACGGAGTGGGGTCTTCCAGCACCATTTTTAACAACGCCAGTGGATGCTCTATACCCTCTGTAACATCCTTTTCCGGCATGGATTCTCGTAACAGTGGACTTAAGGGCTTTACCATTGTTCACCTCTCTTCCAGTCTATTACCAAAAACAAAATCAGCACCAAGGGTGATACCATGGTCAATATTAAAGCCGCACTCACCAGAAACACGAGCATGCTCAAGGAAGCTGTCATCAGCTAGCTCCTTTTGTTCGTAGTTGGCTCCAATCAAAGTCTTGTGGCCACAAAATACTACTTAGCACAACCACCAGCATGGATACTGCCGCACCCACTAAAGCCGCCACATAAAACCCAATGGAAAAATAGGTATAGAGTCCAATGCCTGTACCCAATATCATGGCTAGGGCAGCGCCTAAACTATTGGCTCTTTTCCAGTACAAACCGGCAACGATGGGCCAAATCGTGCTGGCAACAAAGGCTCCGGTGAAATACAGCAGCTCAGCCAGCGTGGTTAGGCGAGGTAAACACAATGACCAGGTCAATACCCCCAACAGCAGGATAATTGCTTTTGCAGCCAATCGAAGTTCTTCCTGACCGGCCTGTGGACGAAAATGTCCCCGGTAAATATCCTGTGTTATCAAATCACTGGTAGCGGCCAGCAGGGAATCCAAACTGGATGCCAGTGCGGAAAACACCACAATGAACACTAAAATAGCACCGCCCACTCCCAACAGTTTCGCCGCCACCATGGGGCCCACCATATCAGCAGCAGGTACATTCAAACCCAAAGCAGGCGTAGCCAGCGCGATAAACCCGGCAACCACGGGTATGGGCAACCACATGATACCGGCAATGGTGTAAGCAGGCATGCCCACACCGTCGCGAAAAGCGAACGCCCTGCTCCACCACACATTGGAATGAAATATTTCGCCGACACCAAACAACAGGTTGTTAAACAAAAACATGATGGCTGCCGGAAACAACAGATTCAATAACTCCGGCCTTTGCTCCAATACACTGGCGTGTATTTTCTCGAATCCCACTTCGGTAATGGCAAACCAGGCCAATATAATGATCCCAATAAGAATCAACAGGGTTTGAATGTAATCTGTACCAATGACAGCACGCAATCCACCCAACAAGGTATAAACCACACATATGCTGACAATTACCGTCATACCGATTTCGTAGGGAATGCCCGTCAGTGCGTTGATTAACACGCCACCGGCCATACCCATGCTAATCAACCAGCCGAAGCCGTAGAACAGGGAAATAAGCAGAAAAACCCGCCAAGTGAATTTTCCATAACGCAACCGCACAAAATCGCCACTGGTGTATGCCGTTGGCATAAGTCGACGAATACGTTTCGCCAGAGGCGCGAACAGTATTAAACCAATGGCTCCCAGGGAATACCCCACCATCCCCCAGATACCCAACTGCAATGTCAACTGAGGCGCAGCCATGGTGGTGTTACTGGTAACCCAGGTCGCCATTGCCGTGGCGGTAGCCAGAGACAGCCCCACATTGCGACCGGCCAACATAAAATCATCCAACTCTTTAGCCTTGCGTCCCCAAAACCACCCTAAGGCGATCCAAACCACACTAAATGCGGCCAGTATGATCCATCCCGTTTGGCTGTCCAGCACTGCTGAGTTGACGTTATTCATGTTCTGACAGCCTTCCTGATCTCCTTAACCACCTCGTCGCTAGTCATAACACGGGCATAGCGGTCTTTAATGGTACTAAGAGTTGCGTTATGCAGTTCCGGCGTCACCGTGGCACAGGCATCATTCACCAAGGTGGTATGAAACCCCCGGTCGCAGGCATCGCGCACAGTGGTGGATACGCATTCATTGGTATATACCCCACAGACGTACAAGGTATCGATTCCCATATTGCGTAAGATGTATTCCACATTGGTGGCATTGAATACGCCACTGGCAGTTTTATTGATAATAATTTCATCGCCCATAGGGGCAATCTCAGGCAAAAACTCCGCTTCCTTTGAGCCGGGTGGGGCATGCAAACCCAGCTTGCGGTGGCCCACACTGCGATCTCTGCCATCACGGGTTAAAGACTGAATCCGGGTATGCATCACTTCCAGTTTCAGGTCTCGAAATGCCTCCTGCATGCGCTTTACATTGGGTAACACGATATGATGCAGACGTTTAAAATAATACTCCTGCGCCTCAATGGGCACACCGGATTTTTCCACGTCAGCAAATACACCATACCCCTCTGCTGCATCGAGGTACTGTAAGTCGATCACCAACAACGCGACATTGTGCTGCTTTAACGCCGTTTCCACATGAGGTACATCAATAATTCCCTCACGATAAGTCTCTATAAGTGGATCGATGTGAAGATATTCCTCATTCAGCCCCTTCAAATCGGTCTTACGAATATCATCACTCATGGCGCCCCCCTGCCACACGAATAAGTGTATTCAAAAGCACGTTACTTCCTTTTTCTATGTGTTCCATGTCGGTCCATTCCGCCGCCGAATGGCTGCGCCCGTCTTTGCTCGGAACAAACACCATGGCTGCCGGAACTATAGCTGCCATCATCTGGCAATCGTGCAGTGCGCCACTGGCCATGCGGTAACTGGAAATGTTCAAAGAGTCTGCCACTCCCCGCAATGTCTCTATCAACGAGCCATTACACTTAACCGGAGGAGTTTCGTTCAGCACGGTAAACTCAAACATGAGTTCATAACGCCGGGCAATGGCCGAGAGTACCCGACGAAAAGCATTGCGTAATTCCTGCAGTGCACCGGGTTCCGTGTCTCGAACATCAAGAGAAAAATTCACCCGCCCGGGGACCACATTAGCGGCGCCGGGGGAAATCGCAACCCGGCCTATGGTTGCCACACTGCGCTCACTGCCGTGCTCTTCCAGCACCCGCCGTATTTGCCCTGCGAACTCGGCCAGCGCCTGAAAAGGATCGTTACGCATATGCATCGGCGTGGTACCGGCATGATTCGGAACACCAATTAGGCTGACTTCCCACTTGAACAAGCCGGCGATAGCATCCACTAGGCCAACGCTGAGCCCCATCTGATCCAACACCGGTCCCTGCTCGATATGCAGCTCAAAAAAAGCACGGATACTTTCGGGAGTTCTGCGCGCATGCAACGCCTGCATGGCATCGTAACCTCGCTGCTTCATGGCATCAATCAATGTCATTCCGTTCAAGTCCACAGCGGTTTGGATGGACTCCGGTGTTAAGCGTCCAGCGATGGCCTGCGATCCCAATAAACCACCAAAACGGCCCTCCTCATCGCTAAAAGCAACCACTTCCAGGGGATAGCGTAGCTCAATGTTTTCTTCCTTAATTCGTCGCAAACATTCCAAACCTACTAAAACCCCCAGCGCGCCATCCAGATGACCGGCTCCGGGAACGGTGTCTAAGTGAGAACCGGTGATCACACTGGGCGTCTCGCCGTCCCAGCACAACCTGCCATGGATATTGGCTGCACCGTCCTCATAAATCTCCAGGCCGGCTTGTTGCAGTTGATTCTTGAACCATAGACGACCGTCCATATCTCCATCACTGAAGGCCATACGAAACACTCCGGCACCATTCCGGCACCCAACTTGTGCCAGAGTTTCGATATCGTGCTTTAAGCGCTGCGGGTTTATGCTGACAATTTTTTGCATCATGTATCAGGTGTAGCGTTTATTACCCTTGAGAATAATGAATAAGGTGGCAAAAAATACTAATGCCCCCAAAACAAAAAACGAAAATGCACGTGACAAAGGGTGGTGCTCCACTTGCACTATGGATACTTCGCTCCAGCTTGGTTGGTTTTGGTCTCGATCGCGGCGAACCCGGTAATAATAAGTACCGTTGGGCCGACCACTAACTAGAGTTGCCGTGTCCGGGCCATGATATATGCGGCGCGGTTGCGTGAACGCGGAGTCTACAGACTCCTCCAGGAGAAAATCACCGGGATCATCACTCTCCCAGCTTAAGCTAAAATAGCCTGCCGACACTCGGTCACTATCTGCTACGAGCTTAGGTGACGTTGAGGTCACCAACTCCGCCGCCCACGCTGACAATGACATGCTCAATGCAAAAAACATTGAAGAAAAGATAAATAATATTCTCATGACAGGCAGAATTTGTCCCTGACTCCCCCACTATCTGCATATTTTCTGTGTAATTTCAGTATATTTGCGGCATCGTCAGTTCCTGCAACAAAGCACTTTAGATCGCCCACTTAGCTCCCGCGGGGTGAACACCGATGCTTTGGCACAGCACTTAATATTATGCCTGACAATAGATTTGTACAATACTAATGGATAGGATAGCAAATATTGCGCAACAATGCCAAAGTGCCCACAATTCTCGCAATTCAAGCAGTATTTCACAAAACGATATCAAACACGGAATATGGGGCTCTTAACCCAAAGTTAGAAATGAACTGGGGAACCTCTGATTTATTCCCGGATGGGTATAGATCAAAAAAATATATTGTTAAGTGTGAGGCTAAAAGCTTCCGCGTCCTGGTCACGCCACTTCTACATCCATGAATTACCTACATCCATGAATTACCTACATCCATGAATTACCTACATCCATGAATTACCTACATCCATGAAGGCATCGAAGCAATTGACAATGGGTTCTCATAAATGCCATTCATGGAGTTAATCATAGGTTCCCTAGGCCCGTTTTCGTGTCCGGATCAAAAAAGGCATGGATATGGTAAAGGTAGAGCCGATACCGTGGATGCTGCTCACCAATATTTCTCCGCCCATGCTGCGACACAGTTTCTGACTTAAACACAAGCCAAGACCGGTCCCTTCAATCTTACCGACGTCATCAGTCCGGACAAACTCATCAAAAATACTTTCCACGTCGTCAGGTCTTATACCGACGCCTGTATCTTTAACAGTGACGGTGTAACAGCCCCCCTCCGGTTCGCCGGCCACCTCGATTTCCACTTCACCGTTTTTGGTGAATTTACAGGCGTTGCCACAGACATTAAGCAGGATCTGATAAAGACGCTGACGGTCCGCATGGACAACAAAGTCCGCCGGTATAATCACCTTCAATCGGTTACCGTTTTTCTCTGCCATTGGACGAACCGTGTCCGTTACATCCCGGATCAATTCTTGTAAATTGAATTTGTTGACAATAATCTCCAATTTACCCGAATTGATTTTAGAGATATCAAGAATTTCATTTATCACAGAGAGCAAGTGTTTTGCCGAACGAATAACCCTGCCCAAATCTTTGGAAGCGCTCTCCTTCTCCAATGTACCGCTGTCATTTTCTTCCTGTAAAAATTCAGAATATCCAATAATGGCGTTTAGAGGTGTGCGCAATTCATGGCTCATATTGGCGAGAAACAAATTTTTAGTGCGGTTTTCGGCCAAAGCGATATCTCGGGCACGCTCCACTTCCGCATTTCTTTTTTCTGTGGTTACGTCAATGAGAATTCCATGTACAAACCCCTGCTCCAGCCGACTCTCCACGTTGACTATTTGTCGCAGCCAAATGAGGTCTCCATCCTTTTTGTGAACACGATACTCAAAAGATGTCATTGCAGGGTTAGCTGGGTTTTCGGCAAAGCGACTCAACAACACCAGGTCATCCTTGTACGCAATACTTTTCATGAATCCCGGTAACTTCCACTCCTCCATGGAATAACCCATCAGTTTTTCCGCTTCTTTATTAATGAAGTTAATACAAAACGGTTGTCGAAACGCTTCAAATATGACCACATTAAGATTATTCAGCAAAGTGGATAGTCGCGCCGCTTTTTGTTCAATCTCCGTTTGTTTTTCCGTTAACAAGCGCGTGGAACTTTCCAGGGACGCCCCTAACTCATTGTAGGCTTGGGCCAATTCATCCAACTCGTCTTTCTCGCCAGCCACTGGTATTCGATAGTCGTATCTACCCTCTTGCAAGGCCTGCGCACCACTTTGCAACAAGGTAATTCGGTTTATTACGTACATACCGACTAAACCAGTCGCCATAATGGACAACAGAATTTCGACTAAAGCTATTAAGGTATTTTGCCACTTGGCGGTGGCGGACAATTTGACAATATCCGTCACAGAAAAACCGGCTTGAAGTAAACCGAAGTTCTGGCCTTGTAGTTTAATCTCGATCTGAGTATCGTAAACCCCGTCTTGCTCTGCTTGAGCGAAAGACCAATCCTGATGAAACTCCCCGGGCGTGTCCCCCACGTGACTGACCAGCCTGTTGCGACGATCATACACCAGCGCGTACTTAACATTGGATTGTTTGGACAGTAGCTGGAGGTTTTCGTGTATCAGAGCGCGGTCCATAGAGGTCAAACCGCCCACCAACAAGCTACTCATTAGAGTAACTTCATCATTTACGGTTTGTTCAAACAGTTCCGCATGTGTGGAGCTCAACAGACGCACACTGTTATACACCAGAATGGATAACATCAGTACTTCAATGAGCACAATGCCCAGGAGCAATTTCAGCGTTAAACCGGACCACTTCATTACTTTAATGTTGTCAATAGTAACAAACCGCGCCATGCGCGGTTTGTTATAATCCCTTGGCAACAACCCCGCCTCATTTCAGTTCCGCAACTTAAAGGTTGTCTGATCCAAGGCCTCTAGGGCTATAGGTATCAAAGCGTCAAAATCTTGAGTTTTTGCCGATTGAAATCCGGGAAAACGAATCTTTTTTAACGTCTGCCGACCCTCTTCAGTGTCTTTAATATCAACAAACGACTTAGCGAGTTTATCTCGCAACGATTGCGGTAAGTCCCGGGATGCAAGAATAGCGATACCCGGAAATTCAGCTGATACCGCAATTTGTCGCAATTTATTTTCTGTTGCCAATTTCAGATGAAACTTCCCGACAATAGCCGCATCGACATCTCCACCCGCAACCGCTCGCAAAGCGGCATTGTGGCTTTTATAAGCCACATACCTGGGAGTATTTTCCTCTACAAGCCCTTGCTCTTTGAGCAGGTGCTTACCAATAACCACCAAAAAGGCTTCTTTGGGACCGTGGGCAATACGTTTCCCAGCCAAATTGGCCAAACCTTTCAAACGGCTTGATTCAGACACGATGATATGAGCGGAGAGATTATGCGAGGCTGCCAATAATTGATAGTGCCCGTCTTCCATACTGAGGGGCACAAAATGAGGAGCCGTGTACACAATATCATATTCATGATTAATGGTACGTTTGAGGTATTCGGGAAAGTTTGGCGCAGATTCCAATACAATCACCTGCCCGGTGTTATGTTCCAAATACTCGCGTAGCGGTGTAAAACGTTTTACCAAGGCCACAGGTGACAGAAACGGTAAGATGCTAAATACTATTTCTTTCGATTCAATTTTTTGACTGGGTACTGCAATTGCGGAAGTACTAACAGATAAAACAAGAACACCCCATATTTGCAAAAGCCTTTTCAAAACCATCTTCCTCAGTTTTCACGTGGCACTGCAAATATATATCGGCGCAACCCTGTAATATTTAACTACAAAATGTAGCAGATTAACTTCACCTTAAGGAATACTTAATCACCGCCTATGAGAGGAGTTCCCTTTCTATATAAATCGTTGAAAAAAGACACAAAAAAAGCCGGGCGTTGAAAACGCCCGGCTATAGATATCGATACGTTTAGAGCGTTTCGTCGCGATCAAAAACACCGTTTTCGTTGCGATCCAAAGCCAAACGCACACCGGAACCCACTGGAGCACAGGTGTAGGTCACTTCGTCACCGGTTTTTCCAGCAGCCTGCTTACGCAAGTCAGCATCGCTGATCAATACCGCTTTGGCATTACTCTGGAACAAGCCATTACCCACATACAAGTAACCTCGATTCGCACTTTGATGAGCAACCAGCTCACACTCGCCCGCTTCCGCACGTGCAACCAACAAATCTATACGAACATTGGCCGCCACACTACCGACAGTTGTCAGAGTTGCTTGTTGACCTACGATAGGAGCCAGATTGGACGGAAATGCCATGATGAAATCTTCCACTTCACGACGTTGTGCGTCACCCAAAGCACGGTCTTTGGAAAAACCGCCGGGATTGCCCGGATCATTGATTCCGTTTGTACCTTTCTCACGGAAGATAAACGCTTTACGCAAATGAAAATCAAACACAGACGGGTTGCTGCCATCGTGGTTGAATCCAAATCCGCGAATCTGGTCGCCCATGTGCGGATTGGGGGAACCGGTATTAATATTGGGAATCAACTCAGGAGTTTGAGCAAAGCCGAACATACCCACTTTCTGGTACATATTACGCAAGTGCGGTACTTTGAAAATCTGCGGAACGATGCGGCCGGCGTTGTAGAAACCGCTGGTACCAAAGAAGCCGGGGCGGTCTACATTATGCTCAGCATTACCTTGAGGATTCAGAGTATGACACTCTTCACAAGTGAAAAACGTATCGCTTTTTTCACCTACAAAGCGTTCGTAACCCGCCTGCTGTGATGCGGTCATGGAATTATCCAAGTTACGAATAGGATTGGGCGGATACATGATTTGCAACGCAAAATCGGTATAAGCCTGCATTTCTTCTGCAGTCAGCATAGCATTACGCCCCACCAGACCGACGAATGCCGGATTGAATTCCTTGAAGGCTTTATCTTCGTTGTAGGTACCGGAGTCCGGCTGTGCGGTTTCTTCTTCATCGCCGGCGGTGCGATCACCACGCCAGTGCATAGGACCGTGGTTGGCCATACCGCGCAGGCTTTGTGTAGTCATGGGGCCTTTTAAAGCACGGAAAGTTTCAGGAATATCAGGACGACCGATTCTTGCCGGACGGTTTCTCCAAGGACCGGGAATAGGCGCAGAAACACCATCAGGATTACCCAGATCCCAAGCCAGCTGATCCATATCACCGAACACGTGACAGGTGCTACAAGAGGAATCACCGGCACTGGAAGTATAAGCCGCATCGTAAAGGAACTTACGACCTGTAACCACACTGGCGGGCTCCGGGTTGTACATAGTGACGTGACTGGTTTCAGTCTTAGTGGTCGTACTCACCACTGAAATACCGTTATCAAAACGGGTTGCCACATAGAGGCGTTGATTTTGTTGATCCAAAATCAAACCACTGGGCCCACCGGCAGACAGGTTGATTTGACGTTTGGTATTGGGAATGAAAGTATCGCTTTCCAATTCGGAAGTTTTGTACATACCCACTTTAGCAGAACCAAAAGCCGCTACAAACAAGGTCCCGCCATCATCGGTAATCGCCATACCCATGGGTTGAGCCAGGCTCTTGGCATTTACAGACTCGGGGTAGTCACAGCAAACACTGTAATCAATGTGTTTGTTCAAGTGACGGGGTAATACGGCACCGTCTTTCAATACGGTAATGCGGTTTTCGGAAAAGTGACCTCGTACCGTCTCCACGTTGTGGAACTCACCGTGGCCTTCAAAACGCACTTCGTTACGCGCTTCGGTATTGGCAACATAAACTGCACCGTTAACAGGATTTACAATCATATTAAATAAGATGGTACCTACACCGGCGAAAGCACCCGCATCACCGGCTACTTGAACCGGAGGATTAGCCGTAGCATCGATAACAAAAACGTCTTTATCCGGCAGGTTCAGCTTCACCAGTTCATCCCAGGCTTTACCGGTTTCATCCACCCAGTCAGTCCCGTTGTATTTAACGATAATACCGGCATTGGGTTGTACTTCGCCTGCTGAGTCGGTGCGCGGACCGGGCAAACCGCCCAGAGCAGTGACGCGACCTTCCCACAGACTGGTGGTTTGGTTGCCGGTTTTAAAACCGGCTGCATAGACTCGTTTGCCATCGGGAGTTACCGCTAATGCGCGTGGTGTATCGGCGAATAAGGTAATTATGGTTTTGGGAGTACCTTTGAACGCGTCTCCCAGGTTATTGGCATCGAACACCCAAACGTCCGCACGACCAATACCGGGGGTGCGATATTCGGGATCGTTAAGAGAGTTTTGTCCGCGGTGTGCTGTGGTGATATAGGCTTGATCGCGGTTAACGCCGGCGAAAACGATATCACGCGGCTCATCACCCACCAACAGGGTTCGCGCCACCCGTTCTTTACCATCGGTCAAATCGACGATACTGACGCTGTCCGACACATGATTGACAACCCAAGCTTCGCTGTCATTACGCAAAACAACCGCTACAGGCTCAAGACCCACGGGGATGGATTTTTTAAAACTTAGGCCGGCGTCAGTAACGCGAAAAACTTCGATCGCATTATTGGGTGTGTTTACGCTGACCAGAAGAGCACTATCGGAAGTCAACGCCAAGGGACGTACCTGACCGGACTCAAACAGGGTAAAGTCTTTTTCAGTTGCTGCAATTACAGAACTTGCAAACATTAACTGAGAAAGAATCAAACACGCTGTTAATTTACGCATTTTGTTCAAATATTTCATTACGGATACTTCCTTCCTACTAATTAAACAACAAAATTCCTGCTACCGGACTAGTGATAGCTCAGTTATAACTATGGCAATGCGCTCTACCGCATTCACATTGTGCTGCATTTCAGTAACCAGAGAATTGAAGCTTGGAAGACCACTACTACAGCAAGTGTTGCACTTGCCGGTCCCTTGCCCTCGTAGAATAGCGTTCGTTGTCCCTGTCTTGCCAGTTCCGGACTTACAGAACAAGCCGGTACCAAACCCTAAACTAATACTCTAAATTTTGACTAATTTTATAATAATTTTCGCTCGCTGTTTAACGCGCGAGCGCGACCATAACAAATCTATATTAGCTTGGGAAGTAAATCAGTATTCATATATTACAACAGTATATCAGCCTGATCGAATATTATTCGTCTATATATTAATCAGGAGTCACAACGTTTTCCGGCTTATAAAAACGAAACCGAGTGACCCAGTACAAACCAATAATCACATCGACGGTGCCACAAAACTGTGGCCACCAAAGCGGCGCACCGCTATTCACAAACCAATGGTTGTGAAATACGTCGTAAATACCATGGGTGACACAAGCGAGTGCCAGCAACAAACTGTAGCCCATTCGTGGTTGTTTCAGCGCCACAAGCGGTATCAAAATAAACCCGCCACCGGCCACGACTTCATTTATAAATGCGGGAATATCCCCGGCTAGCAGCGCAAACATGCAATAGAAAATTGGAAACGAAATCAAGACCAGCACGTAGGGTAACTTGGCATTTTCCCTGCCACTGATTCTAAAGAGCACAATAATTGCAACGGCTGTTACGAATCCAAAAAACAAGGCCAATGCATTCACTTTATCTACCATGTCCTTATCTTATATGTTAAGCACGAATCTTTCTGAGCATTTGGGCAAGCTGCTGCAGTTCTTCGTACCCCAATTTATCGCCAAACAAACTCTGCATAACTCCACTATAAACCGGCCACATGGCTTGGATAGTCTGTTCACCTTTATGAGTAATTTTGACTCGATTACCGCGTCCGTCTTCTTCACAAGCCTGACGGGAAAGCAAATCTTTGGCTTCGAGACGATCCAGCAAGCGAGACAAATTGTGCTTATTCAATAAAACCTTTGCGCCAATCTCGTACTGGCGTAAACCATTGTGGCTGTCACGACTCAATTCCAACAACACGTCATACCAGTCCAAGGGCGGCAACTGCTTTTGCTTCAGCGCTTTCTCCACAGCATCCAGCAAAACCCGGTTAGCCCTGTGCAGTTCGATCCACGCACTCATGGTGACATCGTTTACGACCATATATGCTTACCTCACTTTATAGTTGCATTTGCAACCAGTATAGCCTAGAGTCATATTAGTTGCAACTACAACCAGTTTATCATTCACTTTTGATATGGAGAAAATTAATGAAAACAATATCGCGAGAGCAAATCCAAGCCCGCCTGGCACAACAGCATGCAACAGTCATAGTGGAAGCGCTGCCTCCCCGCTATTACCAGGACGGCCATTTACCAGGGGCAATCAATATTCCGCATGATGAAGTTGAGTCCAAAGCGGCGACATTGGTACCGAACAAAGACAGTTTTGTTGTGGTTTACTGTGCCAACACGCCCTGTCCCAACTCCAAAATTGCTGCGCATACCTTTACCAAACTGGGTTATCAACAGGTCTACGAATATGTGGAAGGTAAGCAGGATTGGGCCGAGGCCGGCTTCGAATTGGAAGTCACCGCCATGACGAAAGCTGAATAGGAGAGAAAGGGAGAAAGGGAGAAGGGGGAATGAAATGGATACTCCTCTCTTTCTCCCAATTGTTGCTCATTTGAGAACAATTATTTGTAAAATACTATATTTATTCTTTTTTAAACACCTATATACTTTCACTACTCAGATTTAACTCAAGGAGAGGTCATGAGCGATAGTGTGCGATTCATCCCTGCTTTAACGGTGCCCGAAGGTGCCGGTGTCACGGTACACCGAACCATAGGCACACCCAGCTTGCGTAATTACGATCCATTTATGTTACTGGATCATTTTTGCAGTGATGATCCTGAGGACTATATTGCCGGATTTCCTTCCCACCCGCATCGAGGCTTCAATACCTTCACCTATATGATAGATGGTGATATGGAACATAAAGACAGCATGGGTAACACGGGCAATCTTGGCCCGGGCGGAGCCCAATGGATGAAAGCGGCCAGTGGTGTGATCCATTCTGAAATGCCCAAGCAGGAAAACGGTTTGATGCGCGGCTTTCAGTTGTGGATCAATTTACCGGCGGCGAACAAAATGGATGACCCCGGCTACCAGGAATACAAAGCGGACGCTTTTCCGGTGGTGAGCAGCGATGATCACAAAGTCAAAGTACTCATTGGCGAGTTTGCCGGTAGTACCAGCCCGATTCAGGATGATATTAGCAACGTCTCCTATTTAGACATAGAGCTGCCTCCCAACAAGACCTTTCAACATCAGTTACCGTTGGAAAACAATTCTTTCTTCTATGTTTTCGAAGGGACCGTCACCGTCGCCGGTAAACATGCCGCCAATACCTTGGTGACCTTGGCTGATGGTGAAGTTCAAGTAAAATCCGGTGACGAGGGAGCACGCTTGGTGCTGATCAGCGGCAAGCCCATCAATGAACCCATTGTGCAATACGGGCCGTTCGTGATGAACACCACAGAAGAGATTCACCAAGCCATGCGTGATTTTCAAAGTAATAATTTTGTACGTAATCGTGCCTGGGTAAATCGTAAAAGCTAAGGCAACAAAGTAGAACCATTTAACACAGGAAGTAATATGCGAACCAAGAATTACCCCCGATTGGACAGCCAATTTATTGAACGCTGGTCGCCCCGTGCCTTTTTGTCAGACTCTATATCGGCTGAAGATACTGCCACATTGTTTGAAGCGGCGCGTTGGAGCCCCTCTTGCTACAACGAACAACCGTGGCGTTTTGTCTACGCTACTCAAACACAAGACCTGGAGCAATTCCGAAGCACTTTGGCGGAGTCCAATCAGGTGTGGGCCAACTCGGCGCCACTGTTAGTATATTTATTCAGCAAAAAAACTTTTAGTCACAACAATAATCCCAATCGCTGGGCCGACTTCGACACTGGCGCGGCTTGGATGGCTCTCAGTCTGCAAGCACACAAACAGGGGCTCTATACCCACGCCATGGGTGGCTTCGATACTGACAAAGCCTACGCTGTTACGGGCGTAGATTCACAGGAATTTAACGTGGTATGCGCCATCGCCATAGGCAAGCGCGCTGATGCTGACAGTTTGCCGGGAAAGTTACAGAACATGGAAATACCCAATGATCGAAAATTATTGGAAGAGGTGGTATTCCAAAGCTCTATGGGTTAATCCACTCGTGGACTAGATTTCCTGGATGAGCAGAGATGAGGACTAAATCGTCAAGTGCGAGGCGAAACGCTTCCGCGTCCCGCTCACGCCCCTTCCCCACATCCATGTGAGGAAAACACAGGGAATATCGGGAGTTTTTCCAAGTTTTTCAACGAAGCAATTGACTATTTAGTCCTCATAAATGGCATTCACGAAGTTAATCAGAGGTTCCCTAAATAAGTTTCATCCAAACCGGTACGAGCACAACCGCCAACGCCGTGGTCATAACAAATGCTGCAGCATAAATACGCGTTTCAAACTTAAATCGTTCGCAGATGATCAACCCCAGCAGGGATACTGGCATAACGCCATTAATCATCATGGCTTTTGTTGTCTTGGCACCTGGTGAGCCGAACAGCTTGACCATAAGAAGCAAAACTACAGGGATAAGAACCATCTTGATCACAGCGACGGGCGCTATATCCTTGACCAAATCTTTCCAATTCTGCTCCCATTTCAAACTTAACCCCAACGTCAGCACGAGCAATGGGATAAGTGCATTTGTCACCATTGCATCGATATTCAGCCAGGCGGGGATTTTCATACCGGTCACGTTTACCATCACACCAAGAACCGCCGCAATCAACAACGGATCCTTAGCCAAGGTCATGGCTTCGTCGGTTACCGCACCGGCTGGTTTTTTCAACTTTGAAGGTGAACCCAAAGCTCTGGCCAAAAATAAACCTGCGGTGTACAGAAGCAAAACATTGGCCACCATAAAATGTGTAGCCGCAAGACGGGACGTCCAGGAACCCACCATAATCTTAGTTAAGGGCAAGCCAATAAAAACCACGCTGCCGAAACAAGCTGCCAGCAACAAAGCCCCTTGAACTTTGGGTTGCAGCTTGGTTTTAGAAAACCAAAAAAAGCCCGCAGCCAGCGCCACTGCGGTGGCTACGGTGACATACATCACGTACTTACCAATCGCCGCATTGAACTTAATCTCAGCCATAGCGAAAAAAATGAAAATAGGTAACAGAACCCAGTAGATAATACTGATAATGGCGCGTTGCACCGCGTCCGCACTGTAGCCGTCCGGTTTAAAGTAGCGCCAGGCTACCCCGATGGCAATAAACACAACCAGTTGCATCATTGCATTGTTCATGGATCTTCTCCTAGACTGTTTAAATGTGCAAACACGAATTTGCTTGAGAAATCGCTGGATAATCGTAGCCCGCATCAAAGCTGAGCGGTTAAACAGTTATCGAACCCTTGAGCTCTAAATTTCGTGAAAACCCCGCCATTTTTGTGTAGTGGATCACGCTTTATGCAAAATCCGGGCAATCTTCGCCAAATATTGTCAACATATTTCCAGGCAGGGTGTTTTTTTGCGTCCGCTGATTTAACTTAACTGGGCTTTTGTAAAAACCGCATCCAAGTCCTGCTTCATCCCGTCGGCTATTCCTTGATCAAGAAATGGTTGGTGCTGAACCCAGATCGCCGGATTGAAACCGGGGTTTTCCATAAGAAACTGTTGTGCTTGCCACACCGCATCGTCCAGGCGCCCCATACGCTTGAGTGTAATGATCATATACAAGTTGCCTTGATAACGGCGGGGATTAATTTGCAAAGACTCCTCAAATGCAGCATAGGCGGAATCATAGTTTTGCAGTGACAAGTATGCCTGCCCCTGGACGCTGGGATACATGGAGGGATAATGAGGATTCAGGCGCTTTGCGGTTTGCACCAACGGCAGAGCCAATTCTGCTTGGTCGGAAAGTACATAAATCGCTGCAAGTAATAAATGGGCATCAGCATTATTAGGGTCTAACTCAATGCAACGCTGAGCCTTGGAAATTGCCTTTTGGTGATCGCCTTGAAGATATAAATGGGCATAGCCGGCCACCCAATACGCTTGTGGTAGACCGGGATTCAATTCCAAGGCTAGCTTTACTTGTTCTAAAGCCAGTTTGGCAACATCATCCCCCACCCAGGAAAATCGAAAGGCATCCGTATGTGCCAAAGCCAGAGCGCTATGGGCACGGGCAAACTTAGGATCTAGATGAATGGCCCGTTCGAAGTAATCTCGAGCTTTGTGATAATCCGTCACCGCGCCACGTTTGACCAGGCTGGCTTGCCCCTGTAAAAATAAATCGTAAGCCGGAAAACTCACTGTGTATTGTTTTCTTTGACGCTCCCATTCTTTTTCATTTATCTTGATAGAAAGTAAAGAAACAATTTTCTGACGTACTTCATCCTGGATATGAAATAGGTTCTTATTGTCACGCTCGAAACGGCCGGCCCATAGATTGATACCGCTTTTTGCGTCCACCAATTGCACAGTGATGCGAATTTGTTCTTTTACACGACGGACACTTCCTTCTAACACGTATTGTATTCCCAACTCCTGAGCCAGGGTTTGCAGGCTTACTGTTCTTGTTTTATAAGCAAATGTAGAACGCCGTGAAATCACCAACAAGCCGGATAGCTGCGACAGATCATTAATCAGCTCTTCTGCCAATCCGTCGCTGAAATACTCCTGGGATGGGTCGTCGCTAAAATTAGAGAACGGTAACACAGCAATAGCCGGTTTTTCAGTAAACGGCGTTTCAGGCGGTTTATCCCACCCACGCAGCAAAGCGCCAAACAGCAACAGCAGTAGCGTCAAAACTGCCACTACTGGTTTATTGAACTGCAGATCGAGCCACATTCCCGGCTTGGCTTCCGGCACAGCGTTGCTCTCCGGCTCTGAACGAGCCTCGTAGGAAACCGCTGCGATGAGTCGATAGCCTTTTTTCGACACAGTTTCGATGTATCGCGGATTACGAGAATCATCCCCCAATGCCCGACGCAATTTGATAATGGAACTGGACAGCGCATCGTAACCGACTACCAGCCCGGGCCAGGCTCGTGCTTCCAACTCCTCTCGGCTAACCACCTCCCCGGCTCTCTCAGCAAGAATCAGCAGAACCGCCATGACTTTGGGCTCCACATGAACCTCATCTGAGTCCATTTGCAACTTACCGCATGCCGAATCCACGCGCCACTGTTCCAGCCAGAAAACCTTTCTATCCAAGGTGCTCGCCACAGGGACATTCATTTGCCCATTCACTATCCGTCACACTCCACCGTTAAGTCTTTGTTTTTAAAGTCGCAAAAAATCATCGAAATATAATCGAATTATCGCCGTAACTTTCCATTCATTTTAGCTAAGTTTTCTCTCAACGAACGCTTTATCCAATCAATTTAGGGCAGACCAATCGGAGACAAAATAATGCAATATTCAATATTCCATCGACACATTACGCACACCCTGCCGGCTTTATGGATGGCTTTATGGATGGCTTTATGGATAGCCCCATGGACCAGTCATGCTGCTGATCTTAGCATCACCAAAGACTATCCCTTGACTCAGCTGAGCAAGCGAGTTTGGGTCATCCACGGTCCCAATGAGGAAGTTTCTAAAGCCAATCAGGGATTTCGCAACAACCCGGTATTCATTTCCAGTAGCAAAGGCCTAATCGTTGTCGACCCCGGCAGCAGCGTCCACATTGGCGAAATGATTGTCAACAAAGCCAAAACCATCAGCAACAAACCCATTATCGCCATATTCAATACCCACGGTCATGGCGACCACTGGCTGGCCAATCACGGGATTAAAAACCATTACCCTAAGGCCGTTATCTATGCCCACGCCAAAATGAAAACCCGTCTGGAAAGCGGAGATGCGGATATGTGGCTTAAAGCCATAGAACAACGCACCGAAGGCATGTCGACAGGTACCAAAGCCTATTTACCGGAAAAATCCGTGAACGATGGTGAAGTGCTCAGTTTCGGTGATGTGCGCATCAAGGTATTTTACAGTGGCGCCGGCCACAGCGACCACGACATCATGCTGCATATTTTGGAGGACAAGGTCTTCGTCTTTGGGGACAATCTGCGCAATGAAAACATCAGCCTGTTTATGGCCAGCTTTAATGGCAATCTGGCCTCACTGGATGTTGGCTTACAGTCGGGTGCAGAAATCTTCATCCCAGGCCATGGGGCCAGTGGCGACAAACGTATTATCCAGTCATATCGCCAGTTCATTAGGGCGCTCAAAGCCGAAGTTAAACGTCACTACGAAGACGGACTAAGTGACTTTGAAATGAAGCCAAAAATAATAAAGTCACTACTGCAGTCCAAACAATGGTCCGGGTTTGAAGAAAACATCGGCCGACTGATCAATCTGGCTTATTTAGAGATAGAACAGGAATCTTTCTAGTTAATAATAGAGTGCAGCTCCCCTGGATGCTGCACTCAGTTGTTCAATGATTATTTCGTGTTTATATCCGGCAACCTCATATCAGAATCTTCGTAGGTGCCGCGGTTCGCATCCAAGTGGCAAGCGCTACAGTTGCTCTTACTTTTAACTTTATTATGCTTCCAATAGACATCTTCAATATCCTTATGCTTTTTCACAATATAGTGCGTCTCAGAAACTCGTAGAGGTAATTCGTTTTCCGGGGTGTAATAAAGTATTTTTCGCGACGGTTCTGTCAAGTTGGATTCTGCTGGATATTTCAAATGAAACTCCAATAAAGACTTTGCATCATCCTCACTCAAATCCAAGTCTTCGCCGAAATGTTCGTGTTGTTGTGAAAACATTTTTTCCCAAGAACGCCTGGGCAACAAAGAGGGATGAAAAGCAAAGTGACATTCCCCACAAGCCTCTCGCCACTGCGCATTATCCGGCAACTCAGGCCCCGTGTAAGGTTGATATAAATTGTCTGCGCTCTCGGTCAAGTAACCACGAAAATAGAACAGTGCCGATGCGCTCACCAAAACCACCATGAGCAGCCCTAACAGGTGATGCCCATGGACCCCAGGCTCCCCTGCAGTACCGTCTTTGCGACCCGTAATCATGGACCAAATCAAGTTGTCGCGATGAAACAGGCTCTCAGCCAATACACCGGTCACATGAATCGCAGTCAAACCCAACATTCCCCAAGCCAGCAAAGTATGCCACTCCCGACTGAGGATACCGATGCGAAAACCCACCCAACCCGCCAATGGTCCGTGGCCTTCTTCACCACCTAAAGTAATAAGCCCGGAAAAAGCTACAGCCAAGCCCAACGCCAGCAACAGGAAAATAGCCCAACCACCAATGGGATTGTGGCCTATATGGCGCATGGCAGTACCGTCCAACAAGCCTTTTAAATACGCTGTTACAGAGCGCCAATCATAAGCGAAACTGTGAAATCGTGCGTAACGAGTTCCTATCACTCCCCACAAAAACCGAAACCCCAACAGAGCAAGCATGGTATAGCCGGCATATACATGCACGAACAAGAAGCGGTTATCATCATAGCTCAACCAAGCCAACAAAAAACTTAATACCAATAACCAATGAAATGCTCGGGTGGGCAAGTCCCAAATAACTGTACTAGGGTTTTTCTGTTTCATATTCTACGTATTGTGCTGTTGAACAAAACGGAAGCGGATGTCACCGCATATGCTATCGGGTGTGATAGTCAAACCTTTAAAAGGTTCAGCGATATTCCTGAGTTGAATATATCGCTACTGTTAGGAATATCATATTGAAGTAGCTTAAGAATTGATTAACAGCATTGTTTGTGTATTGCCTTCCAGCCCTTTCCTTACTAACATTGTTGCTATCAAGATAAGTCTCATCCAGCAAGGAACGGAACCCATAGCCTCCTCCTGCGTCGTCCTTATCATGAATAATCGCTCTATTCATTTAACAAACTATTCACTAGAGGCGAAACTATGTTTATGAACTTTGCCAGGTCACTGTTGGTCCTGCCCCTATTGCTTAGCTCGACAGCCATTGCGGAAGAGTCACCAGCACCTTTAATTCTATACCCACCCATGGCAAACACTTATACTGATGAGCAAGCCTCCTTGTTTCTGGCGGCTGCGGACACCGACCCTAACCTCATGCAAAACAATACCGCCGAGACGGATTCAAAAACGCCGTTTCAGGAACGCTGGTTCACCGGTAACAAGTTTCACCAATACCTGGGACTGGGCTCCATCGGCATGGCTGTCATTGCGGCAGCCTTGCCGAAAGAGGAAGATGGACCTCACGAGTATTTCGCTAGAGGTGCAGCATTTTTTGGAGGCGCCGCCGTCGCCACAGGCCTGGCTTTTCACTTTGAAGATCTCAGTTTAAAAGGCGGATTCTCCAACCCGGATAATATGCACGCGGCACTGTCTACCTTAGGCGCCATAGGCTTTATGTTGGCGATAGATAAGGCTCCGGAAGGAGGTCATGCCGGCATGGGAATCAGCGGAACCGTGCTTATGCTGGGCGGCATTAAATACACCTGGTAAGCGGGAGACTGTAATGGTAAAAATATTCACAACCATCACGGTCACCGCCTTGCTGACCGCATTCAGCAGCCTCTGTGGAGCCGGTGCCCTGGAAGACGCCTTCAAGCAATTCGCTAATGGCCAATCCTTAAGCTTTGATGCCAACACCGGTAAAACATTTTGGAACAAAACCTACCCTCAAAAAGACGGTAAAGTCCGTCAATGCGCCACATGCCACGGTGACGATTTAAGCAAAGCCGGCAAACATATCAAGACGGGTAAAACCATAGAACCTTTGGCTCCCTCCGTTAACAAAGAACGTTTTACCAAGTTAAAGAAAATCAACAAGTGGTTTAAACGCAATTGTAAATGGACCGTAGGTCGAGAATGCACCAATCAGGAAAAAGGCGATTTACTGAAATACCTGTCTCAACTGTAGGACACCAATTATGAATACTGTTATGAATCCTTTTTTGAAAAACAAAGCCATTGTCGTATTACTGGGCCTGCTCGCTCTGGGCAATGTTTCCATGGTAGCGGCGGAAGAACAAAGCTTTTGGTCATGGTTTTTCAGCTTCGAACGTATGAAAGAAGTGGAACCCATGAACAATGCTACCTATAAAGAAGAATGCGGCTCCTGCCACTTCGCTTATCCCGCAGGGCTATTGCCACAGGCCTCCTGGGAAAAACTCTTGGACGCCAAAGCCCTGGCGGACCACTTTGGCGAAAACGCGGAGTTGGACGAAGCAATGCGCACGCAATTGTTACAGGCGCTGGTTGCAAAATCGGCCGAGAAATCCTACTACAAACGTTCCAAGAAAGTTATGGCATCTCTCGATGCCGGCTCCGCCCCCAAGCGTATTACGGAAGTACCTTACATTAAGGAAAAACATGAGGAAGTGAAGGAAAAAGTTAAAAGCAACAAGAAAATCAAATCCATGAGTTTCTGTGACAAATGCCATCAAAAAGCCGATGAAGCCAGATTTGATGACGATACCGTGGTGATTCCGGAATATGGGGTTTGGACTTGGTAGGGCTTAACAGAAAATATTGCTCATAGAAACAATGTAAACGCATAAAGTCTGTTCGGCGGATTACGTAAACTAATCCGCCCTACGGTTCTGGTTTACCGCCGCTTTAGTCATCGAACTTTCCGCCCCCTCTCCGCCACCCCAAAAAAAGACCCGTTTGTATCAGCATTCCGGTGCCCGCAGAACGGGATTACAGTGCACATCCTTGTGCACTGCCCTGCGGGCCATCGTCTCTGCGTTCCGATGTTCAAAATCGTTCCGGACGATTTTGTGCCTCACAGCGTGTTGCTCGCCCTACGGGCAGCCTGCGGCTCGACTACCTGTTCCCGACGTACTACCTCGTCCGTCCATGGACTCGTGGCCAAACTGCTCTCGCAGTTTGTCGAACCGGAGGGGCGAGCCGGAAAAAGAAAAAGGTCCGGTGAACCTTTTTCCCGGCGAGCGCATTGCCGGGGAAGGCAAGGCTGGGGGTAGTTTGGAGAACGAAAGTTGCGCCAGGGATGGCGAGGTGATGCGTGTTTAGTGAAATGAACTTCTCCGCCACCCAAAAAAAAAGACCCGATTGGGTCTTTTTTTTGGGTGGCGGAGAGAGAGGGATTCGAACCCTCGATGGAGCTATTAACCCCATACTCCCTTAGCAGGGGAGCGCCTTCAGCCTCTCGGCCATCTCTCCATAAACTGTGTTGTTCTTAAGTTTCGATCTAACTTGCTGAGGCGCAAGCACGCCCGATTTAGACGGGCCATTCTGCCAAAACTGGCGTCAATAGGGAACCCGTTTTTTTCACTTTTGCTGATTTTTCTTGCGATTGGGGAACACAGCCTGGCGGTCTGTGTCTAATTTTTCTTATAAACAACGAATATGTTGCAGCTTAATCGTCGAAACCTGCCCTCAACTTACTGCCAAGCTGCAACAACTCCATTTCTTAACCTACAGCTTTATCACCAGACTCGGTATCGCCTTCTTTTTCTTTTTGAATCCGTTCGTAAATCTCTTCGCGATGAACTGACACGTTTTTAGGCGCGTCCACTCCAATTCTCACTTGATTACCTTTAACACCGAGTACCGTCACGGTCACGTCATCGCCGATAATCAACGATTCACCAACGCGTCTTGTTAGGATTAACATCTTTATATATCTCCTTATTTAACCTAACTCCTACATACAGAGGGATTTGTTATAGGGATTAGCCTTACAGGGTACTGTATCGGCCCCTATCCTCTTTCTCTTCAGCATTTAATAACTTAGCTAAGATTTATGTAAAATTTAGTTCTGTATCAAAACCTTACCTAAAACTGCCACCACCCACAGCAAGATTCACTTATGCTTGTTCTAAGCCAAATGCATTGTGTAAAGTTCGTACACCCAATTCCAAGTACTTCTCATCCACTACTACTGAGATTTTTATCTCGGACGTTGAGATCATGCGAATGTTAATGCCTTCCTTCGCGAGCGCCTCAAACATACTACTGGCTATACCGGCATGGGAACGCATACCCACCCCTACCAGCGATATTTTTACAATTTTGTTATCACCGTTAACTTCTCTTGCACTCAAATTTTGTGCCACTTTGTTAAGTATTTGCATAGCACGGTCGTAATCATTGCGATGCACGGTAAAAGTAAAATCCGTGGTCCCGTCTGCACCCACGTTTTGGATTATCATATCCACTTCAATATTGGCCTCGCCGATGGGGCCTAATATGCTGTAAGCCACACCCGGCTGATCCGGCACACCCAAAATGGTCAATTTGGCTTCATCCCGGTTGAATGCAATACCGGAAATTTGGGCTTGTTCCATCTCATCTTCCTCATAGGTAATCAGTGTCCCTTCACCTTCTTCAAAAGAAGAAAGGACCCGCAGCGGTACATTGTATTTTCCAGCAAATTCCACTGAGCGAATCTGCAACACTTTCGACCCCAGGCTGGCCATTTCCAGCATTTCTTCAAACGTAATCCGACTCAGGCGTCGTGCCTCCGGCACAACGCGAGGATCAGTTGTATAAACTCCGTCCACATCGGTATAAATTTGACACTCGTCCGCCCCCAATGCAGCTGCCAATGCCACGGCAGTCGTATCTGAGCCACCCCGACCCAGTGTCGTAATATTGCCGTATTCATCCGACCCTTGAAATCCGGCGACAATGACAATTTTTCCTTGCTTCAAATCATTTTGTACCCGACTTTTCTCGATATCCAAAATTCGCGCTTTATTATGTGCATTATCGGTAAGAATGTGCACTTGCGAACCGGTATAAGATACAGCCGGATAACCCCGCTTAATCAGTGCCATCGACAACAAAGCGATGGTGACTTGCTCTCCGGTGGACAATAACACGTCCAGTTCCCGTGGTTCAGGCTGCTCCGTAATCGCTTTTGCCAATGCCACCAAGCGATTGGTTTCGCCACTCATGGCGGACACAACTACCACCACGTCATTGCCGGCATCCCGGTTGGTGATTACTTTTTCAGCAACATTTTCGATTCGCTCAACAGTGCCGACTGAAGTACCACCGTATTTCTGTACAATTAATGCCATTTTTTTTAGACCGAGTCAAAAAAGAGTTATTAATACCGATATTAAGATTGAAGCTTTTCTCTGATCCATTCGGGCACAGAAGTTAATGCCTCATCTAAGGTTTCTGGATTATTGCCCCCTGCCATAGCCATATCCGGGCGACCACCACCTTTACCACCCACCTGTTGGGCCACAACATTGACCAAATCTCCGGCTTTCACACGGCTTGTTTGATCCTTGCTCACACCAGCCACCAAGCTGACTTTACCGTCTACAACGGTTGCCAAAACCACTGCCGCCGATCCCAGTTTGTTCTTAAGTTGATCAACTGTATCTCGCAAGGACTTGGGCTCCACGCCGTCAAGACGTGCCGCAAGAACATTTATACCATTTATTTCTTGTGCTTTGCTTAAAAGGTCTTCGCCTTGATTACTGGCCAATTTTCCTTTCAAAGCCGCGAGTTCTTTTTCCAGATCTTTGTTTTTTCGCAACAGCTGATCAACTTTTTCCAATAAATGATCTGGTGAGGTTTTAACCAACCCACTTAGAGCCTTGAGTCGATGCTCTTGTTGTGCCACCCACTCCAAGGCTGTACGACCGCACACAGCTTCGATTCGCCTCACACCGGCCGCAGTGCCGGATTCCGCCACTATTTTGAATAAACCAATGTCGCCGGTACGGCTCACATGAGTGCCCCCACACAGCTCCACGGAAAAATCTCCCATGCTCAATACACGCACGGTATCCCCGTATTTTTCCCCGAACAAAGCCATAGCACCGGAATTTATGGCTTCCTTATGCGACATTAGTTGGGTTTTTACTTCCAGGTTAGCGCGAATTTGTTGGTTAACCAGGGCCTCGATTTGATCCAGTTGCTCTGCGCTCACAGCTTCATAGTGAGAAAAATCGAAGCGTAAATGCTCCGCATCCACTAAAGAACCTTTTTGTAGCACATGCTCCCCCAACACTTGGCGCAGGGCGGCATGCATTAAATGGGTCGCAGAGTGATGATGAGCAGTACCCAAGCGTCTAACCGTATCAGTCTCGGCACTGAGCGTATCGCCCAGTTTGACACGCCCTTCGGTCACTCGACCGATGTGCAAAATGACGTCGTTTTGCTTTTGGGTGTCTTCCACCACAAACTTCACCCCGCCCGCCGTGATCTGCCCCATATCCCCCACCTGACCGCCTGATTCCGCGTAAAATGGCGTACGGTCCAGCACCAATACACCCGGTGTATTGTGCTCCAGTTCATCCACGGCTTCGCCATCAGTGAATAAGGCTTTCACCTTGACCTGGTCGGCCAAATGCTCGTAACCGGTAAACTCTGTGTTTCCTTCGACTTTCAAGGACACCTGCTGTTCCATACCGAAATTACTAGCAGCACGGGCGCGATCACGTTGCAGCTGCATTTCCTTTTCAAAACCGGCCATATCCAGGGTTAGGTTACGTTCTCTGGCAATGTCTGCAGTTAAATCATCGGGAAATCCGTAGGTATCGTACAACTTAAATACTGTACTACCGGGGATAACTGTGCTTTTCAAAGAGCGAATTTCCTGCTCCAATATCGTCATGCCTTGATCCAACGTTTCGGCAAAACGCTCTTCTTCCTGTTTCAATAAACGCTTCACTTCGTCTTTTGCTTTCGCCAGTTCCGGATAGGCTGCGCCCATTTCCTTAACCAGCGGCTCTACCAACTGGTGAAAGAACGTACCTTTTATACCCAATTTGTGCCCGTGACGAATGGCGCGACGAATAATGCGCCGCAACACATAACCGCGAGTTTCATTGGAGGGCACTACTCCATCGACAATGAGAAAGGAGCAGGCACGAATATGGTCAGCAATCACTCTCAAGGACGTGTTATTCAGGTCGTTGATACCTGCCAATTTCGCTGCGGGCTTGAGCAGACTCTGAAAGGAATCAATCTCATAATTATTGTGCACCCCTTGCAGCACCGCCGCCAGGCGCTCCAAACCCATCCCGGTATCCACGGATGGTTTCGGTAAGGGTGTAAGAGTTCCATTGGCATCGCGGTTGTACTGCATAAACACCAGATTCCAGATTTCGATATAGCGATCACCATCTTCATCAGGTGATCCAGGTGGCCCTCCGGCGATGGCTTCACCATGGTCGTAAAAAATTTCACTACAGGGACCACAAGGACCGGTGTCCCCCATGGACCAGAAATTATCCTTCTCACCGATACGACCAAAGCGCTTTGGATCCACGCCCATGTCCTTTAGCCAAATATCCGCAGCTTCGTCGTCCTTTTCGTATACGGTGACCCACAGTTTCTCCGGTGGCAGACCAATAACCTGGGTTAAAAACTCCCAGGCGTACTGAATAGCATCACGCTTGAAATAATCACCAAAACTAAAGTTACCCAGCATTTCAAAAAAAGTATGATGTCTCGCTGTGTAACCTACGTTTTCCAGATCATTATGTTTCCCACCAGCCCGAACACAACGTTGGGAACTGGTTGCCCGAACGTAACTGCGTTTGTCCTGACCTAGAAACACGTCCTTGAACTGAACCATACCGGCATTGGTAAACAGTAAGGTGGGATCGTTTGCCGGCACCAGCGGACTGCTGGGCACCACTTCGTGACCACGCTCTTTAAAAAAAGTCAGGAATTTCTCACGTATTTCCGATGTCTTCATAATTTACTTATAACCATGCCATACATGTGCACGGACATGGCTGATTTATTCCTTTGTGTTAATAGATTATTGGTTACTGTGCTGCTTTATTCTTGAGAACCTTTTCTTTGTACTGCTTTTCTGTAACGATTGGTGTACAGTTATTTACACTGGCGATTGCGTCCATCGATTCAGCGTCAAAAACACACCCGGATCATAGTCATCACATCGTTAAAGGTTCCTTTGTAAGTGTCGCCTCATATCACACTGCCACTTTCACGTACTGGCTCAAAGCGTCCGCGTACTGGCTCAAAGCGTTCAATCCCTGGAAAACAAAGCCTTCATATGGCTGTGGCCGTAACCTCGGTACTGTAAAAACCTTGCCTGTTTGGCCTTTTCCTTTGGATCTTCGGGTACAGCGACACCAAACCGCTTCGCCCTGGCTTCTTCTGCCGCTTCGTCCCAACGTTCGTCGGACATATCCAAAAAGACTTGAATTAAGTCTTCATCCACACCCCGTTCTTTCAACTCGTGTTGTATTTTTATGGGGCCAAATCCTTTTTGTACCCGAAAGCGGATGTAAGACTCGGTAAAGCGGCTGTCGTTCTGGAGATTTTCAGCCCGCAATTGTTCCACTACCGTCTCTATCAAATTTTTGGGATAGGACTTTGTCTGCAATTTACGCTTAAGCTCGGCGCAGGAATGCTCCCTGCGCGCCAACATATTCATAGCGGCGATCCGCACATCCCGCAGTTTGGTTTCTGGAAACTCGAGTTCAGCCAATCGTGTCCTACGCCTCCATTTCCTCCAATTCCTGCCCTGCGTTCAGAGTCGGCAGCAAAGCAGCTCGAATTTGCCCTTCTATTTCGTCCGCTATATCCGGGTTTTCTTTCAGAAAGTTCCGTACGTTATCTTTACCCTGTCCGATGCGATCGCCGTTGTAACTGTACCAAGCTCCGCTTTTATCGATGATGTTTTCTTTCACACCCAGAGTGATTATCTCGCCTTCGAGGGAAATCCCCTCTCCATAGAGAATGTCGAACTCAGCCTGTTTAAACGGGGGTGCCACTTTGTTTTTCACCACTTTGACACGGGTTTCGTTACCGACAACCTCATCCCCTTTCTTTATAGCCCCGGTTCGACGAATATCCAAACGCACGGAGCTGTAAAATTTCAAAGCGTTCCCGCCGGTAGTGGTTTCCGGATTGCCAAACATAACGCCAATTTTCATGCGAATCTGGTTGATGAAAATCACCAGGGTATTGGAGCGTTTAATATTGGCCGTTAATTTACGCAAAGCCTGTGACATCAAACGGGCTTGTAATCCCACGTGATGATCACCCATATCCCCTTCGATTTCCGCTTTTGGTGTTAAAGCCGCCACCGAATCCACAACCACCACATCCACGGCGCCGGAGCGTACCAGCATGTCGGTAATTTCCAGCGCTTGCTCGCCCGTATCCGGTTGAGATACCAACAGGTCGTCCACGTTTACGCCCAATTTTTGCGCATAAGCTGGGTCGAGTGCATGTTCCGCATCCACAAATGCAGCGGTACCGCCCAATTTTTGTGACTCGGCCACCACCTGTAACGTCAGTGTGGTTTTTCCTGAGGACTCCGGACCATAGATTTCAACGATTCTCCCACGAGGCAGACCACCAATACCCAGTGCCACATCCAACCCCAAAGAACCGGTGGAAATCGCATCAATGTCACGCTGGGTATCGTTGTCTCCCATACGCATCACTGAGCCTTTCCCAAATTGTTTTTCGATCTGACTTAAAGCTGCACTTAGAGCCTTCTGCTTGTTGTCATCCACGTATGTCGTCCTCGTTGAAGTTGGTTTACTCGAACCTATCTCAAAATCCATATTTTGAGATAGGTTCTAAAAAATGCACGTATTCCGGCCCGCAATTATTCCATAGATCCGGCATAGCTCATAGTCAAATTATTTACGCAATGATCAATTTTTGTACTACAAAGATGGGAACCGGTTATGTATCAAAAACATACATTTTAGCGGATTTTCCGCGGTTTCGCGGTGAAATTGAGAACAGAAAAATCAAAGCGGAAATTAAGAGGTGATGACCCCAGACTCCAAGTGCTGCAACAAACCTCTTAGAGCAAACTCCACTGATTGACGGCGGATCCCGGCGCGATCACCGTCAAAGTGACAACAAATGCTCTCGCTACGATGGCTAACGCACCAGGCAAAACACACCGTTCCCACCGGCTTGGCTTCAGTACCGCCACCGGGTCCGGCAATACCACTGATGGCCAGGGCACATTGGGCGCGACTATGAGTAACGGCCCCTGCGGCCATTTCCAACACCGTAGCCTCACTAACCGCACCGTGTTGCACCAGGGTTTCTGAGCTTACCGCTAACATGTCCTGCTTGGCTTGGTTACTATAGGTAACAAACCCACGGTCAAACCACTGCGAACTCCCTTCGATGGCAGTCACGCTTTGAGCCACCCAGCCACCGGTACAGGATTCCGCTGTGGCCAGCATCCATCCCAGTTGCAACAAACGTTCTCCCACCTGGCGGGACAGGTCCGTCAGTACGTCCATTTATTTAATGCTTTGGTTCATATCGAATATGGGTAGTAAAATAGCCAGAACAATGACCAACACCACGCCACCCATCACTAAAATCAACACGGGCTCAAAGACACCCAGCAAACCGGCGGTGATGGATTCCAATTCCCGTTCCTGGCTTTCCGCCGCTCGTTCCAACATTTCTTCTATATTGCCGCTGGCTTCACCGCTGGCTATCAAGTGAATGGTCATGGGCGGAAAATATTTGCTCGCATCCAGGGCTTTGTGGATGGCAGAGCCTTCCCGGACTTTGGCCGCTGCCTCGTCTACCGCTTTACGCATAGGCAGATTCACAACTACCTGAGCGGAAATGCGTAACCCATCTAAAATAGGAACACCACTGGAGGCCACAATACTCAGCGTGCGAGCAAACCGGGCGGCGTTAACTCCGCGGACCATACGGCCAATTAATGGTATCCGCAGCAAACCCAAATGGACTTTAAAACGAAACCCTTCAAATTTCATAAAGTAAGCGAACATTCCCACCAAGACAAAGAGTGAAATCAGTAGCGGTAGCCAATACGCACCTAAAAATTCACTGATTTTTATGAGCCATTGAGTCAACAGGGGAAGATCGCGATTGATGTTTTCAAACACCTGTACGATTTTAGGAACCACAAAGGTAAGCAGAAAGGCCACCGCAAATATGGCTATCAATGTGAGAATAACCGGGTATATCAGCGCCTGAGACATTTTTTGAGTCAGTTGTTGGCGCGTCTCGGTATAGTCCGCCAAGCGCTCCAATACCACATCCAAATGTCCGGACTGCTCTCCGGCTTCAATGGTGGCTCGATACAATTCGGAAAATACATGGGGAAACTCGGCCAGTGCGTTGGCCAATGAATGGCCTTCCATGACTTTGGAACGTACCGCCATCACCAGACTTTTTAAACGCGCTTTTTCCGCCTGCTGACCGACAGTACGTAATGCTTCTTCAACCGGTAGACCGGATCGAACCAATGTAGCCCATTGCCGGGTAATGAGTGCTAATTGGGTGCCACTGATTTTGGTCCGAAAAAAAGTGCGCTGGGTTTTCGCTTCGCGTTGTTGAACCTCTTCAACTGCCAGGGGGGTCAACCCCTGTTCACGCAATTGCTGGCGAATCTGCCGGGCAGCATCGCCCTCCATAACGCCGGAGGTTTCCCGGCCCTTAGCATCCAGTGCGGTGTATTCAAAAGCGCCCAAGCTTAATCTTCCTTAGCCTTCTCGAGTTACCCGAACCACTTCATCTAAGGAAGTATCTCCGGCAGTTACCCGACGCAAACCGTCTTGACGAATACCTGCGGATTTGTTTCTTGCATAGGCCTCCAAAGCGTGTTCGCCGGAACCGTCGTGAATCATGTCACGCAAATTGTCATCCACTTCGATGAGCTCATAAATACCGGTACGACCCCGATAGCCTTGGTAGTTACATTTGGCGCAACCTTTTGGCTTGAATATTTGCGGTGGATTTGCGCTGTCAAAACCGAAACGTTCGCATTCCAATTCATTGGGGGTATAAGGTTCTTTACACTCATGGCACAATATCCGTACCAAGCGCTGAGCCAATACGCCTAACAAACTGGAGGACAGTAAAAAGGGTTCTACCCCCATATCACGCAATCGGGTCACCGCCCCTACCGCGCTATTGGTATGCAAGGTAGATAACACCAAGTGACCGGTTAAGCTGGCTTGTACGGCAATTTCCGCCGTTTCCAAGTCACGAATTTCACCCACCATAACCACATCCGGGTCTTGGCGCAAAATAGCACGTAACCCACGGGCAAAACTCATATCCACCTTGCTGTTCACATTGGTCTGACTGACCCCTTCCAAGTTGTACTCTATGGGATCTTCCACCGTCATAATATTACGACGGTTATTGTTCAAACTGGATATTCCGGCGTACAGGGTAGTGGTTTTTCCGGAACCGGTGGGTCCGGTAACCAACAAAATGCCATGGGGTCGATGAATGACCCGCTCCAGTACATTGAGGGACACGGGATTCATACCCAGATGTTCCAAATCCAGACGCCCCGCTTGTTTGTCCAATAAGCGTAGTACAACTCTCTCGCCCTGCCCGGTAGGTATGGTGGAAACACGCACATCCACTGGACGCCCCGCCACCAACAATGAAATCCGACCATCCTGAGGCAAACGTTTCTCCGCAATATCCAACTTGGCCATAACTTTGATTCGGGACACAATTAAGGGAGCCAATACGCGTCGCGGTGACAGCACTTCGCGCAATACACCATCTACCCGAAACCGCACCGTTAACTTGGTTTCAAAAGGCTCAATATGTATGTCCGAAGCGTCTTCCTTGATGGCCTGGGTAAAAATAGCGTTTATAAGACGAATGATCGGCGCATCATCCTCGCTCTCAAGCAAGTCTTCAGGTTCGGGCAATTGCTCCGCCACCTGAAACAGGTCTGCTTCATCGTCCAGATCATCCATCATTTGCATGGCATGATCCGAATCCTGTTCGTAGGCACGCTGCAAGGTACCGTCAAATTCGTCCGGGTGCACCACATTCAACTTAATCGGTACTTGCAAGTAACGCCGAATCTCCGCCAATATAGCCGGAGTTACGCCGGGGCGGCATAACACCTGCGCCTTACCCTGCTGCTGCTCTGTAACCAATACTCCGTGACGTTTGGCAAACGCAAAGGGCAACTGCCGAGCAGCCGATGCGATTTCTGCGGTTGGCTCTGGCAGCGCATCAGGCACACTACCGGACTCGTGCGACAGAGTTTGTTCGTCCATTTTAGAAATTTTCGTCCGCGGTGGGTGGCGGTGGCAATTCGCTCGCCGGAGCCGGTGTTTGTACCGCTCTGGATTGAGGCGGTGGCTGCAGTGTTTTCCCTTCAAACAAGGGTTTAGCGTCCGGGTTCAAGCTATGAAAACTGGGCGGCAATTCCATCATCACATCAAACTCGGGTAATATAGGACGAGACTCCTCGGCCAGAATGGGTAATTCCTCTCCCGCCTGAAGTTGTAAATTACGCATATAGGTGTATTTGCTATTGGTCAAGATGGTGCCTTGGCGTTCGTCGCGCAATATAACCGGCCGCAAAAACACCATTAAATTGGTTTTCAATTTCTTCACCGAACTGTGGCGGAACAAAGCCCCGAGTATGGGAATATCGCCCAAGATAGGCACTTGTTGATGAGCTTCCACTACATCATCCTTCACCAAACCGCCCAATACGAGCATTTTGCCATTATCCACCATCACACTGGTGTTGATTTTCCTCTCCACCGTCACCACATCACCTTGGCCCGCAGCCCCCTGTTTGATGCTGTCCACTGATTGATTGATCTCCAGTAAAATGGCATCACCTTCATTGATCTGGGGTTTCACTTTCAGGGAAATCCCGATGGGTACCCGTTCATAAGTAGTAAAAGGATTAGCGGGGGCCGTTCCGCCACCGGTATTGGTAAAGGAACCGGTGGGAATGGATACCTCCTCGCCGATAAATATTTCCGCTTCCTGATTGTCCATCGTGACAATACTGGGGGTGGATAGAATATTGGTGTCCCCGGTACTTCTTAGCGCTTTGATGACGCCGGCAAAGTTAAAGGTATTACTATTAAAACGACCAAACGCCAGAGTGGCACCCGATCCCAACAGACCGGCGGCATCCTGAGCTCTACCGGACTCGTTATAGGCAACAACAGATCCTACACCGCTGCTGCTCGCGTTGATGGTTCCCACCGGACGGTCGCTGTTACTACCATCAAAAAACCACTCAATCCCCATTTCGGCAGCCTTATCTACAGAGACTTCTGCAATGATGGCCTCCACCATAACTTGGGCCCGACGCACATCCAATTGACGAATCACTGCTTCCAGAGAACGGAACAATGCCGGAGGCGCCGTGATCACCAACGCATTCGCAGTCTCATCAGCCTGAATGTTCAATAAAGGCTGTCCGCTACCACTCGGCCGACTCGCCACCGGCGCAGGCGCTCCTTTAGCACCCGGCTTACCCGCGATACCCGCCTTTTTCTGGGTATCACCGACTCCGGTCAGTACCGGCACCATATCCTTGGCATTGGCATAACGTAAGTACACTACATGGGTATCCCCCACCACTTCGGATGGTGTGTCCAAGTGAGAAATGATGGCTCGTAATTGCAGTCGCGCAGATTTGTCGCCGCCAATCAATATACTGTTAGTGCGCTCATCTGCCACAAACGTGGGTTCATCTGTTTTAGCTGCCCCCTTGGTCGCTTTTTGTTGCAAACTGGTTAATACTCGCACAAGGTCTGCCGCTGCTGCATGCTCCAACTGGATTATTTCGATTTCACCACTGGTGGGTTGATCGATACGCTTGATGATTTTGACGATGCGCTCAATATTACGCGCCCGATCGGAAATAATGAGCACATTGCTCTGTGGGTAGGCGGCCAAGTGTCCTTGAGGCGGCACCAATGGACGTAAAATAGGTACTAACTGCGCCGCATTGACGTGATCAATTTCTATCACACGGGTTACAGCCTCATCACCCTTTCCCGGGTTTTTTTCATTGGCACTGGGCATGCCGCTGTGTTTACCATCTGCATCCGGAATGATTTTAATGACTCGACCGCTGGGAATTGCGGTATAGCCATGCACATCCAACACGCTTAAAAAAACTTCGTAAACTTCACGCTCGTTCAACGCTCGTTTGGAAATAATGGTCACTTTACCTTTGACGCGAGGATCTACAATAAAGTTTTTCCCGGTCACATCGGCTACTGCCTGAATCACGGCGTTAATGTCTGCGCCTTTAAAATTTAGACTCAGTTTGGCTGCAGTAGCCGGGACATGAAACAACACCGCCAACAATAAAACCGATGCCGCCCAAACTCGCGGTTGCAACCGGCCTGTTAATTGTGTACTTCGTTTAAACATAAACATTATTAAATCGCCTGTTTTGATTATTCTTGCCCCGTTCATCCCTGCGAGATCTACCTACAACTGCAACATCGCCCACCCCTGACGACATCACGACAATTACTCCTTATGACAAACCTGTCAGCAATCCAAGTTACTTTCTTAAACCGTTAAGCTAAGGCAAGGTAAAAGAAGATGATTGTGGCACACCATTACGCTCAAAATCCACCGTAAACTGGGTTGTACTGGGTAAGGCCTTGATAATTTCCAAGGCTTTAAGCGGATTATCCAAGGGAATACCATTGACGGACGTTACCACATCGCCATTACGCAACCCCAGCATTCCCAGCAGCTTGCGATCCTTCCCCGGCCTGACCCGATAACCCACAAGTTTACCGCCTTTGTTGTACGGTTGCACCCGCAAGGGAAACTTGCTCATGACAGTCTGTGGGTTATTGACCAAATCGTCTCGATACTTTTTTAACGTAGTCTGTGCCGCGGGGTTCATCTGAAGATCCCGCGACGGAGCGGATGAGCGCCGCAAACTGGCGTCCCGCCGCATTTCGTCCGCACCGGTGGACGGGGGCAATTCCACCGGCAATTTAAGCGTTTCATAACTACCGTTGCGCTCCAACAGAACTTTATCTTCAAAAACCTGAGCCAATACCGCTCCGGCCGTCACCGTCTCTCCGGTTGAAAAATAAGCATCATCACCCTTACTGTCGGCAATAATGGCCAAGCCGCTATAAGGATCCTTGGTAGCGAACACACCCTTTAATTTCAGGTTCAACCGTGTTTCCGGCGCATCTTCTACCGGTGGTGGCGGACTGTCCTCAACCACCACTTGTTGCTCAAATTTACCGAACAAATTCCAGGCAGAAATTTGCAAGGCAACGGGTTCCTGTGCGTTAGTGCGGGAAACCGGGGAAACGTGACCTCTATTATCTTGAGAAAAAGTTGATCGATGCTCAGGCACGGGGACCAGCTTCCAGGTTATCTGCGCCAGAGTGTTGCCCAGCATGATCACTAATAATATGGTTACCATGGCGGGCATACGCTTATCCAGGCGATCAACCCAGTAATGCTGTAAAAAAAACTCCCAATACTTCATGTAAACCCCATTCCCCCTTCATGAATGGTTATCGAATTTCACGGATGGATAATGATACCTGATTGATTCAAATAAATATTGTAAACTTTACACAAAACCGGATCTTCCAAAGAATGATCGGACCGTCCGCTATCATCGTAACTTATTGATTGTATTGCGCATTTATGCCAACATCAAAGCCACCATCCGCACCGAGGCGATTAACCTCACTGATTAGTCTACCATTTGTGTGGCTAAGTTCAGTCCTGAGCTCAACCATGACCTTAAATGCATGCCAGAACCTCACTCAAGAACCCACTCCTGTCGCATCCAATCTCCCCTATAACGGCGTGAATGCAGCCGGCCAGGCCTCTCCCATGGATCAAGCAGCCTGTGTTTTCGATCAACAAAGCGGTTTACTGTGGGAACTAAAAACCCAAAAAAACCGCCTCTATACCTATTCCTGGTTTAGCGACGACCCCAAAAACAACGGCGGCTTTGCGGGCTATCGCAATCGTGGGCTCTGCCCCATACAGTGTGACACCAATGCCTATATCGTCAACATCAACGTCCAAAGTTTATGTGGCAGCTCGCAGTGGCGCTTACCCACTAGGGAAGAACTGCGCTCTTTAGTAGACTACACCCAGCCCGCACCCGGCCCAGCCATAAACCCCATCTGGTTCCCCAACACGGCTTCACAGTTTTACTGGTCTTCTACCGCGGATGCCAACGACCGAGACAGCGCCTGGGGCATTGGATTCACCTTTGGTTTTGACTATTCCTATTTTAAGAGCGATCAAGGCCATATTCGCCTGGTAAGTCCATGGCCGCCAAAAACATAACTCAATGCAAAGTCGCTCCAAGGCGTCTGGCCGTCTTGTTGGGCCTATATTCAAGCTTTACCTGGAGCCAGGACTGCAACCCGGCGATTACGGCCACAGCACCTGCCAAAGTATTCACCTTATACAAAAATGGTACCGCCCTGGATACCCGCAGTGGATTATTGTGGCAACGCTGTAGTCTGGGACAACGTTGGGATCAAGACAATAAGCGCTGCTTGGGTCAGGCTCTTCACCAATCCTGGCACAAGGCAAGCAATGCCGCCGCAGCACAGCTTGTTGGCTGGCGTCTACCCTCAGTTAATGAACTGAGTGCCCTGGTTGAATCCAAATGCCAATCCCCGGCTATCGATCAAACCGTGTTTCCAGACACTCCGATCGATCATTTTTGGACAGCAACACCTTTTGTCGGACAAGCCGATTATCATTGGCTGGTACAATTTCAGTTTGGAGAAAACCACGTGGACAAAGACTCGCGTGGAGCCCTGCTACGCTTGGTCAAAGATTTAGGATCGTTGAAGCCTTGAGAAAGCGACTCAGTGCTCGCACGTCGCCAAAAACTGGATTTCCGGCCAACGTTCAATGGTCAATTCTAGATTCACTCGGGTAGGGGCGATGTAACACAGCTGTTGGGCAGCGTCTAATGCAAGATTGTCAGCGGCTTTTTTACGAAACTCCTCCAACCGTTTAGCGTCCTCGCATTTAACCCAGCGTGCGGTAGCGACGTTAACCGTTTCAAAACTGCATTCCACATTGTATTCATGCTTTAAACGGTGCGCGACCACATCGAACTGCAGTATACCCACGGCGCCCACGATCAAATCGTTATTATTTAGGGGTCGAAACAGTTGTGACGCCCCTTCTTCGCACAGCTCCTGCAGCCCTTTTTGTAAGGCTTTTAGCCTTAGCGGGTCACGTAAACGTGCCCGGCGAAACAGTTCAGGAGCAAAATGAGGAATACCGGTATATTTAAGGTCCTCACCCTGGGTAAAGGTGTCACCGATTTGGATGGTGCCATGATTGTGTAGCCCTATAATATCACCCGGATATGCGTTCTCCACATGCTCCCGATCTGACGCCATAAAGGTAATGGCATTGGGGATTTTTACGTCACGCCCAATACGCACATGTCGCAACTTCATACCCTTAGTGTATTCACCGGAACAAATACGCAAAAAAGCAATTCTGTCACGGTGAGCAGGATCCATATTAGCCTGAATTTTAAAAACAAAGCCGGTGAACGGTTGTTCATCGGGAGAGACTTCACGGCTTAATGTTTGGCGCGGGGGCGGTGCCGGAGCATAATCCACCAACGCATCCAGCAACTCCTTGACCCCGAAATTATTGATCGCGGACCCGAAAAACACAGGGGTCAATTTGCCTTCCAAAAAGGCTTGCCGGTCAAATTCATGGCTGGCACCGCGAACCAACTCCACTTCTTCACGGAATTCCGAGATAATGGGACCCAACAATTCATCCAACCGGGGATTATCCAACCCTTCGATGATTTCCCCTTCCTGAACTTTGCCACCGTGGCTGGGGCTAAACAAATACACATTATTATGATAGAGATTGAAAACCCCTTTAAACTGCTTACCCATGCCAATGGGCCAGGTGATGGGGGCACACTGAATTTTGAGAATGTCCTCTACTTCATCCAGCAAATCCACCGGATCCCGTCCCTCGCGATCAAGCTTATTAATGAAGCTGATGATGGGGGTATCACGCAGACGGCACACTTCCATCAGCTTAATGGTACGGTCTTCCACCCCTTTGGCACAGTCAATCACCATCAGAGCGGAGTCCGCTGCGGTCAAGGTGCGATAGGTATCTTCGGAGAAGTCCTCATGTCCCGGAGTATCCAAAAGGTTGATGGTTCGCCCTTCGTAGGGAAACTGCATAACCGAAGAGGTAACGGAAATACCACGTTGTTGTTCCAAGGCCATCCAGTCTGATGTGGCATGGCGCGCGGCTTTGCGACCCTTTACGGTACCAGCCATTTGGATGGCTTTACCGTAAAGTAACAACTTCTCAGTGAGGGTGGTTTTTCCCGCGTCCGGATGAGAAATGATGGCGAAACTTCGCCTCAATTGAGCTTGTTCAGCTATGTTTGCCATTACATCCAAAGGAAAAAAATGGTGGGCCGTATAGGATTCGAACCTATGACACACGGATTAAAAGTCCGGTGCTCTACCGACTGAGCTAACGGCCCCTGTTTGGAAAAGAGCTGCAATCATACAGAAATGATTGAGAATAACAAGACCTTGAGGCGATTTTCGGCGCTTTTTTTAGCCGACAAATCGCCTCAAATAATTGATTTTGATCTTTTACACCGCCTCCAACTTACGCATACCACTGGGTAATAATTTCATATCCACCAGGGCGGTAATAAAAGCAGCGGCATAGCTGGCGTCAGCTTCATAAACCAATTTGTAATACTGGATTTTCATGGTCAGAGCACTGCCAAAAATAAAAGATACGAAGGCCATCATTGAGCCAATCGCAAGAGTAGAGAAACCGGTTACACCCTGTCCGATAGTACACCCCATGGACAGGATGCCGCCAATACCCATCAAGGTACCGCCAACCGCGTGAGCCGCAAAATCCTTCAATCCAGTGAACCACTCGATGCGAAATTTACGGAATATAATGGCATACAGGAACGAGCCCAGAATCACCCCAAATAACCCCGCCACACCAAAGGTAATTAACAATTTATTACCACCACTGAGAGCCAGATCAAAGGTCTCCCCCATGGGATTGGTAAAAGAAAAGGACTGGGAACCCACACCCAGCGGAATCTCATCCATCATTTCGGTCTCACCAATCCACTCCTGGCCCATGGGACCGCTGGTCACATACCAGGCAGCAACTACACACAATCCAACCACCAGACCACCCACGATGTTGTCCAGACCCTTGCGAAAATCCTCAGACTTAAACACATAGACCAACAAACCAACAGCTATTAAGCCGCCAAGAATCAACCGCATTGTGACCGCGTCAGCCATGCCGGTTGCCGCAAACACACTACCCAAATCCTGCCCCTGAACACCCAGTTTGGCCAAATCGATGGTTATGGGATTCATCCAACTGTAGAACAAAACACCGTAAAAATCGGTTTTCGTCATCAGATAGGCGAAAAAAGCCGCTATCACCAAAACAAAAACAGACTTGATATTACCGCCGCCGATACGTACCAGGGTTTTGTTACCGCAACCACTACCCAATGTCATACCGATACCGAACAGGACACCACCAAGAATATAGCGGAGCCAATCAAACATGGCCGTACGATAAGGAGGCCGCATGCTGGAGGTGTCCACCATACCAGCGTATTCCAAGATGATAACTCCGACGATAGCGACCGCGATGGCCAAAAACCAGGCTCTGAGTCGGCTCTTATCCCCCATATTCACCATGTCCGAAACCGCGCCCATGGTACAGAAGTTGGTTTTGTTGACAACAGCTCCCATCACCACTGCGATGATCAAACCGGCCAGTAAAACTTGCTGGGTAATATGTAGGTCCATTAGTGACTCCGCTTATAAGATCTGGTTTCACGAAAGCCGTAAGTCTATCAGATAATCCTAATACAGTTAAATGAAAATTAATCCGGACAAGCCGCAAAAACACGTGTTTTTTTGTAGTCTTAGAGCTGCAATGCTGTCGTTAATGTTAGGCGAAATAGGCTAATTGGGTATCGCGAAGAAATTTGCAAGCACATCAAAGCCCGTTCCAAATCTGCAGGATTTGTTCTGACAGGGTCATGGGATCAAAAGGTTTGATTATAACGTCAATCACTCCTTGCGCTTTTAAATCCGAAATTTCATCCGGGTGTGCCTTTGCGGTCAAAAATATAGCGGGTGTGGCGGTCAAATCAGGAATTATTCTTAATTGTTGTAGTGTTGCAGGACCATCCAATGATGGCATCATGACATCGAGTAAAATCAGGTCGGGTGCGAATGCTGTGGCCTCCTCCAAAGCCTTAGCCCCCGAATCACACAGACAAACGTCGAACCCCCCTACAGATTCCAAAGCTAACTGCGCAATGGCACGAATGTCCGCATCATCATCTACGTATAAAATTCGTTTTAGTTGGCCCATTTTGACTTACCAGACAAAAAAGCCGGTTTTTATACCGGCTTATTTGCAATTACACATCATTTTGTGTATCAGGACTCTACGCTGCCTTCTTCTACTTCCTCAGCAATTTCAGGACGATCCACCAACTCTACAATGGCCATAGGCGCATTGTCGCCGGTTCGATAACCATACTTGAGAATGCGAAGATAACCGCCGGGACGCTGCTTGTATCGAGGACCTATTTCGTTAAATAACTTCGTTACCATATCTCGATCGCGCAGACGATCAAACACTAAACGACGATTGGCAACGGAGTCATTCTTAGCCCGCGTAATCAAAGGCTCAGCAACTCTGCGTAACTCTTTGGCTTTCGGTAAAGTAGTTTTAATGACTTCGTGTTTAAACAAAGAAGTAGCCATGTTTCGAAACATCGCCTGACGATGACTGCTGTTTCTATTTAATTGGCGACCTGAGTGACGATGGCGCATAACAGTTCCTTACTTCGTATTCTATGTTTTACAGTTAAACAACAGAGCTTTCTTTTTGATCCTTCAAACTAGCGGGTGGCCAGTTTTCCAGTCGCATACCCAGAGACAAGCCCTTGGTAGCTAATGTGCTCTTTATCTCGGTTAGGGATTTCTTGCCCAGGTTAGGTGTTTTCAACAGTTCAACCTCGGTGCACTGAATCAGATCCCCAATATAAAATATTTGTTCGGCTTTCAAGCAGTTAGCGGACCGAACCGTAAGCTCCAAATCATCCACCGGTCGTAACAGGATAGGATCGATTTCAGGCTCTTCTTTCTTGGCTTCCGTTTCTTCTTGGCTTTCCAGATCCACAAAAGTGGATAATTGATCCTGAAGTATGGTTGCCGCACTGCGAATGGCGTCTTCTGGATCAATAGTACCGTTGCTTTCCAGTTCGAAAACCAATTTGTCCAAATCGGTACGCTGCTCTACGCGAGCCGCATCCACCACATAAGATACTCGAGTGATAGGGCTAAACGAGGCATCCAAATGTAAGCGACCAATGGTTTGATCTTCATCGGGCTTGGAACGCTGGTTCGCAGGTTGGTAGCCACGCCCCGTAGTCACTTTCAAGCTCATACGTAACTCACCGTTTTTGGTAAGATTGGCAATGATATGATCGGGGTTGATCAATTCCACGTCGTGATCCAGTGCGATATCCGCGGCCGTTACCGGGCCCTCACCTTTCTTATGTAAGGTAAGCACGGCTTCGTTTCGTGTGTGCATACGCAAAGCCAGACCTTTCAGGTTCAAAAGGATATCGATAACGTCCTCTTGTACACCCTCTATAGTGCTGTATTCGTGTAACACACCGTCAATTTCCACTTCAACAACAGCGGCGCCCTGCATCGATGACAACAAAATCCGCCGTAAGGCATTACCCAAAGTATGTCCAAAGCCTCGCTCTAAAGGCTCTAACGTCACTTTGGCCCGGGTGCTGCTTATATTTTGTACATTTACAATACTAGGTTTCAAAAAATCAGAAAGTGAACCCTGCATGAATCGTCCTCTCTAGGCACTCAGTTCCAGTCGACAAAAATATTGTTGCTTCGTTGGAATTGTAGCTGATGTATTAGTTTTTACCAGCCTGTTCAATTATTTAGAATACAATTCAACAATGAGATGTTCATTTATGTCTGGAGACAAGTCGCTGCGCTCAGGACATGCTTTGAAAACCCCTGACATCTTTTTCACATCTACGTCCACCCAATCCACGAACCCTCTTTGCGCAGCCATTTCCAAAGCCCCTTGAATCCGTAGTTGATTCCTGGCTTTTTCACTAACACTCAGCTCGTCAGCTGCTTTAACCTGATACGAAGGAATCGTTACGCGTTTTCCGTTTACAAAAATGGCGCAGTGACGAATCAGTTGACGCGCTTCGTTGCGTGAGCTGGCAAATCCCATTCGGTATACCACGGTATCCAAGCGAGATTCCAACGATTGTAACAGGTTCTCACCGGTAGCGCCTTTGCGTCGATCTGCATCTTTATAATACAGGCGAAATTGATGCTCCAAAATACCGTAGGTACGGCGCACTTTCTGTTTTTCACGCAACTGTACTGCGTAGTCCGACAAGCGACCACGACGCTGTCCGTGCTGACCCGGTGGAAAATCCCGGTTTTCAAAAGGACAACGGGCAGAAAAACATTTCTCACCCTTCAAAAACAATTTACTGCCTTCACGTCGACACAGACGACATTTAGGTCCGGTATATCTAGCCATTAAAAAGTCTCCAGACTTATGATCTTTGATTACACTCGGCGACGCTTCGGTGGGCGGCAACCGTTATGAGGAATAGGAGTCACATCCGTAATGCTGGTGATATTGAAACCCTGCGCATTCAAGGCGCGGATAGCTGATTCACGACCAGGTCCGGGACCTTTAACACAGACTTCCATATTCTTCATACCCATATCTTTCACAGTATTACCAGCGTTCTCTGCGGCTACCTGCGCAGCAAAGGGGGTACTCTTACGCGAACCGCGAAAACCGGAACCACCGGCGGTGGCCCATGCCAGCGTATTACCCTGGCGGTCTGTGATAGTCACGATGGTGTTATTAAAAGAGGCATGAATGTGTGCCACACCATCTACCACATTCTTCTTTACGCGCTTACGATTGCGGGGACTAGCTGCCATAGTGAATACCTATCCTATTTCTTAATCATTCGACGCGGCCCTTTACGAGTGCGCGCATTAGTTCGAGTGCGTTGACCGCGCAGAGGCAAACCGCGTCTGTGACGGATGCCGCGGTAGCAGCCAAGATCCATCAAGCGTTTGATATTCATAGATATCTCACGTCGCAAGTCACCCTCGACGGAATACGCTGCGACAGCGTTTCGCAATGAATCCAATTGCCCTTCGGACAAATCTTTAACTTTGGTAGTCGGATCAATACCGGTGTCTGCGCAAATCTTACGTGCCCGGGGTTCACCCACTCCAAAAATTGATGTCAACCCGATAACTAAATGCTTATGAACCGGGATATTGATGCCTGCTATACGGGCCATCCAAACGTTCTCCTAAATCACTCGTAGCGGTAAACCCGCCATTGTAAATTCGCTTAAAAAACAAATCAATAATAATTAACCTTGACGCTGTTTATGGCGCGGATCTGCGCAAATAACACGCACAACACCTTTGCGACGGATAACTTTGCATTTCCGGCAAATTTTCTTCACTGATGCCCTGACTTTCATGACTGCGCTCCAAATATCTTTATAAATCTCAAGCTTATCTTCACAGACCGGTTCGGCCGTAACCTTTCAGGTTCGCTTTTTTCATCAAACCTTCGTATTGGTGAGACAGCAAATGGGATTGCACTTGAGCAATGAAATCCATAACCACCACCACGATAATCAACAAGGACGTACCGCCAAAATAGAACGGAACATTCCATTTTAAAATCATAAATTCCGGTAACAAACACACGGCGGTGATATATACAGCGCCAATTAATGTCAAACGCGACATGATGGTGTCTATATAGCGCGCCGTGTTCTCACCGGGGCGAATACCGGGAATAAACGCACCGGATCGCTTCAAATTGTCTGCGGTTTCTTTGGGGTTGTACATCAACGCCGTGTAGAAAAAGCAGAAGAATACTATGGCCACAGCATAGAAAATCACATACATAGGCTGCCCGGGTGCTAATGTGGAAGACAAATCCTTCAACCACCCCATCCCCTCGGTTTGACCAAACCAACCACCCAGGGTGGCGGGGAATAATATAATACTGGAAGCAAAAATAGGCGGAATAACCCCGGCCATATTCACTTTTAGCGGTAAATGTGTTTTTTGCGCCGCGTAAACTTTACGCCCTTGCTGCCTTTTGGCGTAGTTAACCGTAATTCTGCGCTGCCCTCTTTCCATGAAAACAACAAAACCGGTAACCACAACAGCCAAAATGATGATCCCGAGCACATGAAACGCGCTGAGCTCACCCACTCGTGCCAGCTCCAGGGTACCCCCGATGGCTGAGGGCAGTCCGGCAACGATACCGGCGAAAATGATAATGGATATCCCATTACCTATCCCTCTTTCGGTAACCTGTTCACCCAACCACATGAGGAACATGGTTCCAGTAACCAAACTAACAACTGCTCCGAAGACAAACGCCGTTCCGGGATTAGGTACTACTGCCAACGCACCCACGGACTGAGTCTGCAAGGCAATGGCAACCCCGATGGCTTGAAACGTAGCCAAGCCCACTGTGCCATAGCGAGTGTATTGGGTAATTTTCCGGCGCCCGGCTTCTCCTTCTTTTTTCAATTGCTCTAAAGAAGGGATCACAGCTGTAAGCAATTGCATAATAATGGATGCAGAAATGTACGGCATAACACCCAGCGCGAATAGAGACAGGCGCTCCAACGCCCCACCCGAGAACATATTGAACATGTTCAATATGGTGTCTTTTTGCTGCTCCACGAAACTGGCCATTGCATCCGGATCAATTCCAGGTACCGGGATAAAAGAACCCACCCGAAATACGATCAGAGCCAGAGCCACGAACAATAGACGATTCTTCAGTTCCGATAATTTACCGGAACCCAACGCATCCATCATTGCTGAACGATTTGCCGCCAATGTACTATCCTTCGACTTTGCCGCCGGCCGCTTCGATTGCCGCTTTGGCGCCTTTCGTTGCACCAATACCTTTAAGCGTCACAGCACGACTGATTTCACCTGAAGCAATTACTTTGGCAGTTTTTACATTCTTGGCGATAATGTTGGCCTTTTTCAAGGTTTCCAAGTCGGCCATATCCCCTTCAACTTTGGCGAGTTCATGCAAGCGAATTTCGGCATGGAACAAGCTTTTGCGTGAAGTAAAACCCACTTTGGGCAGGCGTCTCTGCAAAGGCATCTGACCGCCTTCGAAGCCTACCTTGTGAAAACCGCCGGAGCGTGAATGCTGTCCCTTATGACCTCTACCACCGGTTTTGCCCAAACCGGAGCCAATACCACGTCCGACACGCTTCGCGTCTTTTTTGGATCCTTCTGCGGGCTGTAATGTGTTGAGACGCATTTTAAACTTCCTCTACTTTCAACAGGTAAGAGACTTTGTTGATCATACCCCGGTTGCAAGGCGTATCCTGCACGGTTACCGTATGATGCATCCGACGCAACCCTAATCCCGCAACGCAGGCTTTATGGGCTTTAAGTCTGCCAATAACGCTCTTTACCAGGGTAACTTTGATTTCACCAGTGCCACTCATGTGATTATCCCACTATATCTTTTACACTTTTTCCACGTTTGGCGGCTACCGCTTCCGGAGTCGCCATTGCTGTCAACCCGTCAAAAGTGGCGCGAACCACGTTTATGGGGTTGTTGGTGCCAATACATTTGGCCAGCACATTGTGTACGCCTACCGCCTCGAATACTGCACGCATAGCACCACCGGCGATAATTCCGGTACCTTCTGATGCCGGTAACATAACCACTTTTGCAGCACCGTGTTCGCCAACCAATGGGTACTGTAACGTACCTTCATTCAAGGTTACGGTTTTCATATTCTTGCGGGCATCATCCATCGCTTTTTGAACAGCGACAGGCACTTCACGTGCTTTACCGCGACCGAATCCTACTCGCCCATTACCATCGCCGACGACGGTCAAGGCAGCAAATCCAAATTGGCGCCCGCCTTTAACTACTTTGGCAACCCTGTTTATAGTTACCAATTTCTCGATTAAGCCATCACTTTGTGTTGCCATGTTTTATTCGCCGTGTTTACAGTTAGAATTGCAGTCCGCCTTCGCGCGCAGCATCAGCCAACGCTTTAATGCGACCATGATACTTAAATCCGGAACGATCAAATGCAACCGTCTCTACGCCGGCGGCTTTTGCCCGCTCTGCGATCAACTGCCCGACTTTTGCCGCTGCATCTTTGTTTCCGGTGTGCTTCAAACCCTTTTTAACGTCCGCTTCCACCGTAGCTGCCGCAGCAACCACTGTACTGCCGGTAGGATCAATGATCTGGGCATAGGTATGCATTGGGGTTTTGAATACTGACAAGCGAAAAACTCTTAATTCTTTGATCTTCGCTCGACTGCGCTTCGCACGCTTAATTCGCTGTGATTTCTTATCCATTTCGCTTAACCTACTTATTTCTTCTTGGCTTCTTTGCGGACGATTTGTTCGTTGGCATAACGGACACCCTTGCCTTTGTAAGGCTCGGGCGGACGATAGGCACGTATATTAGCCGCGACCTGACCCACTTGTTGCTTATCAACCCCTCTGACCATGATTTCTGTCTGACTGGGAGTCTCAATGCTGATACCCTCGGGTACCGGAAACTCAACCGGGTGAGAAAATCCCAATGTTAAGTTAAGTTTATTACCCTGTGCTTGGGCACGATAACCCACACCCACTAATTCCAGTTTTCGCTCAAATCCCTGACTTACGCCGGTTACCATGTTATTAACCAGCGCTCGAGTCGTTCCAGTCAAAGCGCGAGCAGGGCCGCTCTTCTGACGAGACTTGAATATGAGCACATTGTCTTCCTGCACCACTTCAACCAAGGGATGAATATTGTGAGACAGCTTACCTTTGGCGCCTTTGATATCAATCGATTGGCCTGCGAGGGCCACTTCAACACCTGACGGAATACTGACCGGGCTATTTGCAATTCGTGACATGCTTATAATCCTCTATGCAACGTAACAGACAACTTCGCCACCGTGTCCGGCTTTGCGTGCGTCGCGGTCCGCTAACAAACCCGCGGAAGTGGAAATAATCGCTACACCAAGGCCACCCATTACCTGCGGTAGATCGTCTTTACTCTTGTATACTCGCAACCCGGGTCGGCTAACGCGCTGGATGGTCTCGATGACCGGCTTGCCTTGATAATATTTCAAGGAAACTTCCAGAACTTTCTTGCCATCATCTGCCGCATGCGCATAGTCGCTAATGTACCCTTCGTCTTTTAACAGTTTGGCTACTGCCACTTTCATTTTAGAAGACGGCATACTCACGCTGACTTTTCCTGAAGACAGGCCATTGCGAATTCGGGTCAACATATCAGCTATGGGATCTGACATACTCATTTCTATTTACTCCGTTGTATTCTCTACAAAGCCGCTTACCAGCTGGCTTTCACCAAACCGGGTACGTCACCACGCATCGCTGCTTCGCGTAATTTAGTCCGGCTCAAACCGAATTTTCTGTAATACCCATGCGGACGACCGGTCACCCGACAACGATTTCGTATGCGGCAGGGGCTTGCATCTCTGGGCAAAGCTTGAAACTTTTTGCGCAACTCTTCCTTTTCCTCAGCGCTCACATTGGGGTCTTTCAGTTTTTGCTTCAACGTTGCTCGCTTGGCGGAATACTTCTGTACAGTCTTCGCGCGTTTCAGTTCTCTGTTAATAATTGATAGCTTTGCCATACCCGTATCTCGTTTATTTTTTCAGCGGAAAATTAAAGGCCAACAATAATGCCTTGGCTTCTGCGTCGGTTTTAGCCGTTGTGGTAACAGTAATGTCCATACCCCGGATCGCATCGATTTTGTCGTAATCGATTTCAGGGAAAATGATCTGCTCCTGAACTCCCACACTGTAGTTTCCCCGCCCATCAAATGATTTACCGTTCAAACCACGGAAGTCACGAATGCGGGGTACCGCGATGGAAATAAATCGGTCCAGAAAATCATACATACGCTCACGACGCAGGGTGACTTTACAACCAATTGGCCAACCGTCGCGGATCTTAAATCCAGCAACGGATTTACGCGCTTTGGTGACTATGGGCTGTTGTCCCGTAATCTTAGCCATATCACCTACCGCATTTTGTATGACCTTTTTGTCGCCCACGGCTTCACCCACACCCATGTTCAGAGTGATTTTAGTGATCTTGGGAACTTCCATAACACTCTGATAGTTGAACTGTTTCATCAACTGATCAACAACTGTACTGCGATAAAATTCTTTTAATCTAGACATTGCTTTATCCGTCTTTACACATCAACAACTTCGTTGTTGGATTTGTAATAGCGCACTTTACGCCCATCTTCCAATGTTTTAATTCCGACCCGGTCAGCCTTCTTGGTGGCCGGATTGAATAAAGCCACATTGGAAACGTGCAGTGGCATTTCTTTTTCCACTATACCGCCACTCTCCCCTGAGTTGGGATTGGGCTTAACGTGTTTCTTTGCCATGTTGCAATTTTCAACAATGACTCTATCGTTTTCCAGTACACGCAGGACAGAACCGCGTTTTGACTTGTCTTTTCCCGCGATAACTATGACGTCATCGCCTTTTCTGATTTTACGCATGCTTTGCACTCTTTAATTTAGCACAACCAAAACAATTACTTACTAAAGGTACTCTATTACAACACTTCCGGTGCCAGTGAGATTATTTTCATAAACTTCTCACTTCGCAGTTCACGGGTTACTGGACCAAATATACGGGTACCGATGGGTTGATGCTGATTGTTCAACAATACGGCAGCATTGCCATCAAAGCGAATCAGGGAACCGTCTGGACGGCGAACACCCTTGCGGGTACGCACGACTACGGCGTTATACACTTCACCCTTTTTCACCTTACCTCGTGGTATGGCTTCCTTGACGCTGACTTTTATGATGTCCCCAACGTTGGCGTATCGCCGTTTGGAACCACCAAGTACTTTGATACACATCAGACGCCGTGCGCCGCTGTTATCAGCCACATCAAGTACCGTTTGCATCTGAATCATCGGAACATCTCCATAAAATCATGCATTTTGCACTTCCCCGATCGCTCAGGGCGCGCAATGATACCATTAAATTCTTATTAACCCAAATATTGTGTCACTAAACCGATCTAGACAGCCAGATCAGCTTTTTCCACCACTTCCACCAGCCGCCAGGACTTGGTCTTGGAAATAGGGCGACATTCGGTAATACACACAACATCCCCTTCATTACACTCATTATTTTCATCATGTGCGTGCAATTTAGTGGAACGCTTAATATATTTTCCATACAGGGGGTGCTTCACCTGCCTCTCAACCAAAACCGTAATAGTACGATCCATTTTATTGCTGACCACACGACCGGTTGTAGTGCGCAAGACCTTGTTTTCAGTCATGTTATTTACCCGCTTCGTTAATTACTGTCATAACCCGGGCGATATCCCGGCGCAGAGACTTAAACCGGGCCGGATTGCCCAACTGTCCCATCCCCTTTTGCATTCGCAGGTTAAACTGTTCGCGCAGAAGATTATCCAATTCTTCGTTTAGCTCTGCTTTACTTTTGCTTCTCAATTCGCTTGCTTTCATATCATCACCGTTACATTACATGACAGTACGGGCAACAAATGTGGTGGCCACAGGCAACTTGGCCGCCGCCAAGCGAAATGCCTCGCGCGCTACATCTTCCGCCACACCTTCCATTTCAAACAGCATGCGGCCTGGTTGGATTTGAGCCACCCAGTATTCCACACCACCTTTCCCTTTACCCATACGGACTTCCAATGGTTTCTTTGTAATGGGCTTATCGGGGAAAATACGAATCCAGATTTTACCGCCACGCTTAATGTGTCGGGTCATGGCTCGTCGACCAGCCTCTATTTGTCGAGCCGTAATCCGACCGCGGGCGGTTGCCTTTAGTCCGTACTCGCCAAAGCTGATTTTACTACCGCGAGTCGCCAGACCGCGGTTCTTACCTTTGTGTTGTTTACGAAATTTGGTTCGTTTTGGTTGTAGCATTGGAAAAACTCCTAACCTAGTTCGTCGCTACGGTGTTTTCGCTGGAGCCGGCCTGGGGAATGCCTTTCTCAAAGACTTCGCCTTTAAACAACCAGACTTTAACTCCAATGACTCCGTAAGTGGTATTAGCTTCAACGACACCGTAGTCGATATCCGCTCGCAGGGTGTGTAGAGGAACACGACCTTCGTGGTACCACTCTGCGCGGGCGATATCCGCACCGTTCAAACGACCTGAAACCCGCACTTTTACACCCAGCGCCCCCAAACGCATTGCGTTGGTGACAGCGCGTTTCATAGCGCGGCGAAACATAATGCGGCGCTCCAGCTGTTGAGCAATGTTTTCAGCCACCAGGGTCGCATCCAATTCCGGCTTACGGATTTCCTCGATATTGACATTTACCACCACGCCCATCATTTGACTGATTTCTTTGCGCAGCTTTTCAATATCTTCACCTTTTTTACCGATAACAATACCCGGACGGGCAGTGTGTATGGTGATACGGGCGTTATTGGCCGGTCGTTCAATCTGGATTCGGCTGACGGACGCGTGAGACAGGGCTTTTTTTATTTTCTCCCTGACTTTCAGATCCATATTAAGGTAATTGGCGAAATCCTTGGAATCCGCATACCATTTGGATGTCCAGTCTTTAACAATTCCAAGCCGTATTCCGATTGGATGTACTTTTTGACCCATTGGTGCCTCTCTTAATTATCACTGACAGTCACAGTAATGTGACTGCTTCGTTTCAGAATGCGGTTACCCCGGCCTTTGGCACGGGCGTGCATTCGTTTCATGGTGCGCCCCTCGTCCACCGTGATAGCAGATACCTTTAATTCGTCGATATCCGCACCATCATTGTGTTCCGCGTTAGCAATGGCAGATTCCAGCACTTTCTTAACAATAAACGCAGCTTTCTTTGGACTGAAAGCCAGTATTTGCAGCGCTTTTTCCACCGATTTACCTCTAACTTGGTCTGCAACCAGTCGACATTTTTGCGGTGAAAGAGTCGCATTTTTCAATATAGCTCTAGCTTGCATCGATACGCTCCTTACTTACCTTTCTTATCTGCCGCATGGCCTTTATAAGTGCGTGTCGGTGAAAACTCACCTAACTTATGGCCGATCATGTCCTCGGACACGAACACAGGTACGTGCTGCTTGCCATTATGCACTGCTATTGTAAGACCGATCATTTCAGGCGTAACCATGGAACGGCGCGACCAGGTTTTAATCGGTTTGCGATTGTTTGACTCTACTGCCGCATGTACTTTTTTGATCAAGTGCAAATCGACAAATGGTCCTTTATTAATTGAACGTGGCACTGTTTATGACCTCATCCGCTACTTCTGTTTACGACGGCGAATAATCATACCGTCAGTTCGTTTGTTGTGGCGCGTTTTGTAACCTTTTGTTGGCATACCCCAAGGTGATACAGGATGACGACCACCGGAGGTACGACCTTCACCACCCCCGTGAGGATGATCAACCGGATTCATAGCTACACCGCGAACCGTTGGACGCACACCACGCCAGCGAGTTGCACCGGCTTTGCCCAAAGAACGAAGATTGTGCTCGCTGTTACCCACCTCACCGATGGTAGCTCGACAATCGCTATGTACCTTACGCATTTCACCGGACCGCAGTCTCAGCGTCGCGTAATCACCTTCCCGCGCTACCAACTGCGCGGAAGCACCGGCACTGCGCGCAATTTGAGCGCCTTTACCGGGTTTGAGTTCTACACAATGAACAACCGTACCTACAGGCATTTGTCGCAAGCTCATGCTGTTACCCGGCTTGATTGGTGCGTCGGAGCCGGAAAAAATTTCAGTACCGGCTTGAACACCCTTGGGCGCAATAATATAGCGTCGTTCACCATCTTTATACAGTACCAGCGCAATGTGGGCGCTGCGATTAGGATCGTATTCCAAACGTTCAACTTTACCGGCAATACCGTCTTTATTTCGTTTGAAATCAATAATCCGATAGTGTTGCTTGTGGCCGCCACCGCGATGTCGCGTGGTGATACGACCCTGGTTGTTTCTACCACCCGAGCGGTGTTTTGTTTCCACCAGCGGCGCATAGGGAGCTCCCTTATGCAGTTCGCTTGTCGACACAGAAACCACAAACCGTCTACCGGCTGATGTGGGTTTCGCTTTAACTATTGCCATAACAATTATCCTTCAAACCTGAACTTGAGTGCTCGCGTACTCGGTTTACTCACCACCGACCAGATCTATGGTCTGCCCATCTTTGAGGCGAACATAGGCTTTTTTCCAACCTTTGCGTTGACCCATCTGCATACCAAAACGTTTTTGCTTACCTTTAACATTGAGTACTCGCACAGAATCCACTTGCACTTCGAACATTTTTTCCACAGCCTGCTTGATTTGCGGTTTGGTGGCCTTGGAAGCAACTTTAAACACGTATTGATTGTTCAACTCGGTCGCCATGGTGGCTTTTTCCGTCACGTGCGGCGACAACAAAATATTAGCCACTAAACTGAAATTCATGAGAGTATTCCTTCAAGCTGTTTGACCGCATCCACAGTCATAAGTACTTTGTCGCTGCCTACCAGAGCAACCGGGCTCAAGTCTGTTGGCGTACACACACCCACTTTAAATAGATTACGTGAAGCCAGACCCAGTTTTTCATCCACTTGAGGAACAACAATCAACACATCATCCAAACCCAATGCTTTAAGCTTATCGACCAACTCTTTGGTTTTTGGCGCTTCCAGGTCCAAGGATTCAACCACCACGAGACGTTCCTGGCGAACCAACTCGGACATGATGGCCCTAACCCCATTGCGGTACATTTTTTTGTTTACTTTTTGCGAATGATTTTGTGGTTTCAGCGCAAATGACATGCCGCCCCCGCGCCAAATTGGGCTATTGGAGGTACCGGCACGAGCACGACCGGTGCCTTTTTGCCGCCACGGTTTCGCACCACCGCCTCTGACATCAGCTCGGCTTTTACTGCCACGCGTCCCGGAACGGGCACCGGCCAGATAAGCGGTAACAACCTGATGAACCAAGGCTCCATTGTATTCGCGGGCAAATGCTGCATCAGAAACCTCTACGGTCTTTTTAGAAGCCTTGCCTGTTGCAGTGGTTAATTGCAAATTCATACCTAACCCCTCAGCTACGTGCTTTTACAGAAGAGCGCACGATGACATCACTGCCTTTGGCACCGGGTACGGCCCCTTTTATCAGCAGTAAATTTCGATCCGCATCAACTCGCACAACTTCTAAGTTCTGTGCGGTGCGCTTAACATTACCCATGTGACCAGCCATCTTTTTCCCTTTGAAAACGCGGCCAGGCGTTTGGTTCTGACCAATAGAACCCGGTGCCCGATGCGACAAAGAGTTACCGTGAGTAGCATCCTGCATACTGAAGTTATGTCTTTTAATAACACCAGCGAAACCTTTACCAATGCTGGTGCCGGTCACATCGACTTTCTGTCCTGCAGAGAACATATCCACTTTAAGATCAGAACCGGTACTGTAATCTTCGCCTTCACCGTCATTCAGCCTGAATTCCCACAGACCGCGACCCGGTTCAATACCGGCCTTGGCAAACAATCCTGCTGCAGGTTTGTTAACGCGAGACGTACGACGAGCCCCGGTGGTAACCTGTACAGCGCGATAGCCATCGTTTTCCATGGTTTTTACTTGCGCAATGCGGTTGGGCTCAACCTCAATTACAGTAACGGGCACAGACGCACCGTCCTCAGTAAAAACCCGAGTCATCCCGGCTTTGCGACCAACTACACCAATAGTCATTCTTTATTCCTCTTATCCACACCGGCCTAACCGGTGCTCAAGACCCTTAAAATTACCGATTAACTTAATTTGATTTGAACATCTACACCTGCGGCAAGATCCAGTTTCATCAGCGCATCCACTGTCTTGTCGGTAGGATCAACTATGTCCATCAATCGTTTGTGAGTTCGCAGCTCGTACTGGTCCCGCGCATCCTTGTTCACATGCGGCGAGATTAATACAGTCCATCGCTCTTTTTTGGTAGGCAACGGTATTGGACCTCTCACTTGAGCACCCGTACGCTTCGCCGTTTCCACTATTTCTCGAGCCGACTGATCTATCAAACGATGATCGAATGCTTTCAATCGGATACGTATTCTTTGTCCTGTCGTTGCCATGTTTTAGAGACCCTTAACCACTCTAACGTTCAATCACTATTCGATAATTTTGGAAACCACACCGGCGCCTACCGTGCGTCCGCCTTCACGGATCGCAAAGCGCAGGCCATCTTCCATCGCGATCGGCGCAATCAATGTCACCGTCATCGCCACGTTGTCTCCAGGCAT
>Ga0224506_10000053_pt1 | contig 120814 bp, 106 predicted proteins | sample SF_Jan12_sed_USG_2_FD_169108 | JGI IMG/M metagenome (GOLD analysis project Ga0224506, IMG submission 169108) | Sediment microbial communities from San Francisco Bay, California, United States - SF_Jan12_sed_USGS_8_1 | ecosystem: Environmental > Aquatic > Marine > Sediment | place: USA...
GGAACCATGAAACCCACTCGTTCATGCATGATTCCCCGGGACCCATTCTCCATCCCATTGAACCCTGAGGCCATTCAAACTTTGTCCATGGTGGTGCCAATTCATTTTCCATTTTAAAGTATGCCCTCCCCACGACTGGTGGTAACTATTACTAACGCTCAGCTTAACCGGGCGTTTTTTGATGTGCTTTTTTTGTTAGAGTGAAACGAAACAAAAAAAGTACAGCAAAAAAACGGTCCGCGTTTAAGCGCTGGTTATAATATATTTTTGATTCTGCATTTTTTGGAAAGATCATTTTCTAAACCCTATTAACGTAATATTACATAATTACTCTATATATAAACTAGATACTTTTGTTTTTATAGACTCCAATAGATCATATTCTTCGATTAATTCTAAATTCAATTTGTATTCATGCACTATCCGTGAAGTCAACTCTAACAAAGGCAACCAACTTTTTAGAAAATAATTTAGCCCAATATTTAAAGACCCAAAATCGATATAGTCATATCTCATGGTTTCATATACATCGAGCCTAATTCTTCCATTTGCCCATTTCATATCAAAATCTAAATACAAATCATTGGATGCGAAATTAAATATTTCTTCTCCCTCATCACTTTCTAACAAAAATGAAAGCATAGATACTAAGTATATAAAATGATCTGCTATATCATACCTATATATCAGATCTATTGAATTTCCATTTACTATAACTCTACATTTGTCCTCACATTTCTTAAATAATCTAGCAAAAACGTCATTAAAATCGTAAAGATCCCTTTCAACTAAATCACCATGAACACGTGGATCGCCTATATCTACAAAAAATTCTTTCATTGCAAACCGTTCATCCTACGCAAATATAACGACCACCCTCACCGGCGCATTGAAGGGGTGTGCCTTTTGTGGTATTCACCACAAAAGGTGCGCCACTTCAATGCGTCCGTGTGCAGGGTCTGGTTAGTAACCATAATCAATAAACCATGTTGGCGCCAAACTCCGGGATTTTCCCTCTTTCTATCTGAAAGATCCAAAAATCAAGCCTATCCCGATCCATCTTCCAAAACTTTCTACATGCTTCTAAATATTTAACTACAGCTTTCCTTTCATTTTTTTCAAGGAGTGTTTTAGCTAATGACATATTTGGCCCGAAGCTATCTAACTGAGGAGATCCTTTCGTATTTCCTGCTCTTAATAGGTATTTTATTGCTTCATTTATGTCATTGTTTTTAGCGGCAATCCTTCCTAATACAATATTACCTTTATGAATTACATTGCCATAATTCCAATTTGACTCATAATTCTGTGCCATCTTTAACACTTCTTCCGCATATTTTTGTGCATTGGACACTTTCCCTAATTCGAAGCTCATCATCGCAAGTTCACTTAGCACTAAAAAACGATCTTTTTCCGTTTTTGCTTCTTTCAGATCATCTAATGCCTGTTCATAACGTCCCTCGAAGCTTCTATAGCTAGTACCGCGCTTTTCTTTAACAGTATCAGAGTTGCAACCTATTTGCGAAATCACCATAAATACACAAAATAATGCCTTTATCAATTTCATATGGTTCCACCCATGAATAGCAGACACGTAAACTAACGCCAAAATTAACAGGCCAACCGTAGCGGGGTGCTTTTTGTGCTATTAAGCACAAAAAGTGCGCCGCGGAGGTTGGTCCTGGTTGAATTACTGGTTAGAACATATTTCCTTTCAATCAATATTCGTATCACGAATGTGCCCGAATTCTTCTAGCAAGAGATAGAATAAGTATACAAAAGCCACATAAAAATAACCTACAAGCAGTGCAAAAGGAATAAATATGAAACTGGAGCCCCATTGCTCTACTATGCCAGGATTATTAAACCTCGATACAGCATAGTATAGTTCCCAAAATGCCACAATTAATACAGAAAACCAAACAGGAGATAGGAATAGAAGCTTATGTAGTTTACGCTTTCCACATTTCCCTATGAAATAAAACATTGTGACAGAAAACAATATATAAGGTGCTAAGCCAAAGCCAAGCGATATAAATAAGAAAATAGCCAAAAAACTTTTTGCATCTATCCCAAAAATAGCCACAGGAAAAACAATCGGAGCTAGTAAACTAAATCTGTAGAATCTCGCGGCAGTCATCGAGTTACTAACGACGCAAATCACCGGACCAAAAAAGCAGAGCGACGAGGTACGAGGAGCGTCGCTTTTTTGGGTCCGAGTGCATTTGCTTTGTTAGATCTTTTAAGTTTCAATGCACCGTCCTCCCGGCTTGCATGGCCTGCGGTTTTTCAAATAATAGCACTGACACTCAGTCCTACTCCGTTTTTCTTTTACTTGCTACTGCGATAATCTATCCGCTACTACCGCTCTAAAATGTTTATAGAATTCGTATTCTTGGGGCTTCGTCAGTCAACCTCAGAAACCCCCATCGCCGCACGGAGCTAGCCCATGCGATCTTTCAGCGCTTTACTAACAGTGTTTTCGACAGTCCACGTAATTATACCTTTTATTATTTTTGTCAATATGCACAATCACGCGATCATTTCTTGAGCACACCCCTGTGCAACTTACCGTATTTACTGAGATCATTTGTAAATCTCCAAGAAACAATTGTTTATGGCCTTTATGTTTAGCACAGTTCTGTGGCACCTTCCAGTAATTTGATCAATTAGTCCACAAAGTTTGGTTGTTAGTCGATCATTTTTGGGGTTGGTGTCATTGTGCATATTAAACTGCTGTATTTTACTTTTTATTACCTGTGTTCAATATGCCCTTTAAAAGATTTTTCAGACTTTAGGATATGGATTTGGGATGATCAGATTTTCCTTATAATAATCAATGGGTAACAGAGAACGAATGGTAGTGCCGATGGGATTTGTTTTAATATGGGATCTGGGAAATACTGCAAATTACATGAAGGGAGTTTTTCGACAAACAAGTGCTAATATAAGCACGTATTTTAGGTTGTTTGTTCAAGATAAGGCTGGGGATGTGGTTTCGATCTGTATTCTCTCCGGATAATTTTTCGTGGTTGAATCTTGTTTGTGTTAGCCAGATGGATGTCGGTTTCAGGTAAAGTAAGGTTGAGCGTTTGGCCTAAAGTCCATTCCATATATTAGAAACGTCGCCAGGTGCGTGTCACAGAACTCTTGAATATGAATAATGCGGGATAAGTCGTCAGTTTGCTTATAGAGAATTTGCAGGAAGAATTAATTGCGATGTTAGATATCCGAGTCAGCAAAAAGAAACCGGCGAATGGCCGGTTTCCTTGTTTAGTACTAGCTAAATGTTGCTCTGTACAATCAATTAGGAACAACCTTACTTTAGGTTCCTTGCTTTGTTATATGCACTTTCTGACAAAGTATTCCAACCGTCGTGGTCTTTGCTGAAGGCCTGATAGGCTTCATACACACGTTTAAAGTCAGCATCTTTGGCGGATTCTTCGTCCAGCACTTCTTTCGTCAGACGTTTCAACTCTTTGATAACGTCGTCGGGGAAAGCAAAGACTTCTACTTTGTGTTCTTCTTTGAGTTTGCGCAGTGCTTCGAGGTTTTTTGCTTCAAACTGGGATAGCATCCAAATATTGGCTGAGGCGGCTGAGGTTTCGATAGCTTTTTTCAAGTCGTCGGTCAGCGTGTCCCAAGCGGCTTTGTTGACGGTTAACTCAAGCACAGGACCGGGTTCGTGCCAGCCGGGGTAGTAGTAATACTTGGCTGCTCGGTACAGGCCCAGGCGTTCATCATGGAAAGGGCCAACCCACTCTGTGGCATCAATGGTGTTACGTTCCAGAGCAGTGTAGATTTCTCCGCCGGGCAATAACACCGGTGTACCGCCGGCTTTGGCAAAAACTTTGCCACCCAGGCCCGGAATCCGCATTTTCAGGCCTTTTAGGTCTTCAACGGAATTGATTTTTTTGTTGAACCAGCCGCCCATTTGTACGCCGGTGTTACCCAGGGGGAAGGGGACCAAATTGTGTTTGGCGTACAGTTCCTGCCACAATTTGTGGCCACCGCCGCCGTAGAGCCAGGCATTCATGCCTTGGGCGTTCATGCCGAACGGCACTGCAGTAAAAAATTGCGCGGCAGGAATTTTTCCGGCCCAGTAATAGCCGGCGCCGTGACCCAGTTGAACCGTTCCTTGGGATACGGCAGCAAAAGTTTCCAAGGGCGGTACCAGTTCACCGCCGGCATAGACTTTGATTTTTAAGCGCCCACCGCTCATGGTGGTCACGTCTTTGGCGAAGCGCTCTACACCTTCCTGGAATATGGGGAAATTGGGCGGCCAGGTGGTGACCATTTTCCACTCGTAGGTTTTAGCGGTCGCTGCGGCTTGTTTGTCGTCAGATGGATTTGCCGGTGGTTTGTTGCAAGCGCTGAGAGTAAACACGCTTAGCATTAGTACGGCTGCTAATCTTGTTATTGTTTGCATAACAAATTTCCTTGTTTGAGTTTATAGAAACGTTAGCGGAAGCGTTTTAAAAACTAGAGATGTCGCTTGGTAGCCGCCTTTCTTGGTAATACCGAGATCACGATTTAGAAAATTCGTGCTAACGGCTTCCTACACGGTATGCGCTGCTTCAAGGTTGGCATAAGCGACCACTAACCATTTACTGCCTACTGCATCGAAATTGATTTGTATCCGGGCATGGCTGCCGCTGCCTTCACAGCTCAATACCACGCCTTCACCGAAAGTGGCATGTTGCACTCTTTGCCCCAGGTAAAACCCTTCCGACTGATCGGAAACCGGGCCGGTGCTATGGCGGTAAACGGGCGCGGAAACAGAGCTTTGTAAACGGACTTCATGTATCAGCTCGGTCGGTATTTCCCGAATGAATCGTGATGGTCGGGGAAACGATTCGTTGCCATACATGCGTCGTGTCTCTGCGTGGCAAAGATACAGTTGTTCCCGTGCGCGGGTGATACCCACGTAACACAGGCGTCGTTCTTCTTCGAGTTGTTCCGGGTCTTGTGTGGAACGCTGGTGTGGGAACAATTCCTCCTCCATGCCACACAAAAATACGCGTGGAAATTCCAGCCCTTTGGCGGAGTGAAGGGTCATGAGCTGTACACAGTCCTGTTCCGGTCCGCTTTGCTGTTCACCGGCTTCCAATGCGGCGTGAGACAAGAACGCTGATGCCATGTCCATTTCTTCGTCCTCGTCATATTGGAAGTACTTGGCGGCATTGATCAGTTCTTCCAGGTTCTCTATGCGACCTTGGCCCCGTTCGCTTTTGTCTTTGTCGTAGTGATCGTACAAGGTGCTTTGGTGAATAATCTGTTCCAAGGTTTCGTGCAGGGGCAATCCATCGGTCTGGGTTTGCAGTGCTTCAATCAAGTCCAGGAAGGCCTGCAGTGCAGCGGTGGCGCGTGCGGGCAACTGCCGGGCGTTGATGAGTTCACCGGTCGCCTGCATGAGCGAAGCGCCATTGGCGCGCGCTTGGCGGCGGACGTGTTCCAGGGTTTTTTCACCAATGCCCCGGGTGGGTGTATTAACGATGCGCTCAAACGAGGCGTCGTCCATGTGGTTCAACACCAGGCGTAAATATGCCAGCGCGTCCTTGATTTCAGCCCGTTCGAAAAAGCGTAAGCCGCCGTATACCCGGTAAGGTATGTTTTGTCGGATCAATGCTTCTTCCAACACACGGGACTGGGCATTGGAACGGTAGAGCAAAGCGTTATCGCTGTAATTGCCGCCTCGTTCAATGCAGAGCTCAATCTGTTCGGAAATGAAACGCGCTTCGTCTTGTTCGTCAAAAGCGCGATACAAATGGATCGGTTCACCTTCGCCGTCATCGGTCCACAGGTTCTTGCCCAGGCGTGAATAGTTGTTGGCGATCAGGGCATTGGCGGCAGAAAGAATGTTACCGCTGGAACGGTAATTTTGTTCCAGGCGCACAGTCTTGGTATTGGCAAAATCTTTGGAAAATTGCTGGATGTTTTCTATGCGTGCACCGCGCCAACCGTAAATAGACTGGTCATCATCACCCACACTGAATACATGGGCGCTGTCGCCTGCCAACAGGCGTATCCAGGCGTATTGGATGGTATTGGTGTCTTGGAACTCGTCCACCAGAATATGCTGAAAGCGGTTGCGGTAATGCTTCATCAAAGCCGGTGTTTGTAAGAAAAGTTCGTGGGCCCGCAACAACAGCTCGGCAAAGTCCACCAACCCTGACCGACGGCAGGTGTCTTCGTAGGCTTGGTACAGTTTTACCATTTGTTTTTCGAAAGGTGCGTCATAGTGCTCGATCTGATGCGGTCGCAGGCCTTCGTCTTTTTTCTCGTTGATATACCATTGTGCCTGCTTGGGGGGCCAGTTGGATTCATCCATGCCCAGTTCTTTCATTATGCGGCGGATGGTACGGTATTGGTCGTCGCTGTCCAGAATCTGAAAGGTCTGGGGCAGGCCGGCGTCGTGCCAGTGCAGGCGTAATAGACGATGAGCCAGGGAATGAAAAGTGCCCACCCACATGCGTTGCATGGGTAAATGGATCAGCGCTTCTATGCGGCTGCGCATTTCTGCGGCGGCCTTGTTGGTGAAAGTGACCGCTAAAATACTATGGGCCGAGACGGCTTCAGCCTGGATCAACCAGGCGATGCGATGGACCAAGACTCGGGTTTTGCCACTGCCGGCGCCCGCCAGTACCTGGAGGTGTCCCGGTGGGCTGCACACCGCTTCACGTTGGGCTTCGTTGAGATTGTCTAGAATTCGGGAAACGTCCATAGGGCGGATTTTACCAAAATCGATGGGGGATACCAGGGTTGACTTACGCGAATGCTATCTCACCGGCGCTATTGTAGTTTACACTTGATGCATAAAAACGGCAGCTGAGACGTTGATGGGTAAAGCGGATAGGGATTTTTGGATAACCAGCGAGGTTCAAAATAGAGGGAAGTTAATTGTTATGGGCCAGTGGGGGAGAAATGTACGCGGTCATATTTCGAGCAACCGTTAACACGCTAGACCGGGAATATTCAGCTACGGTAGAACGACTGCATGTTTTAGCGCAGGAATATGGGTGCCGGAGCCTGCATTCCGTAATGCAGGGCGATGAGGAGGTCACGCTGAGTTATTGGGATGATTTGGAGCAGATCAAAGCCTGGCGCCAGGACCCCGAGCATAGGAAAGCACAGGAGTTGGGTCGGTCCCGTTGGTATGCGCATTATGAGGTGCAAATCTGCCCCATAGAGAGGGGCTATTCCTGGCCTTGATTCGGTATGGCAGTTTCGGGCAATGAATTTGGTGCGGCAAGGGAGACGGGTTTGATAACGGGCGCTCGTTTTAATGTGGGAGCGGTGGAATCGATGGCCACCGGGTGCGCAAGCGGTATGACAGGTAAAGTATAAAGTATGATAACCCGGTTTATTGAGTATTTCGTCGATCGTCATTTGCTGACGAATCTGTTGTTTCTGTCCATTATCGTCGGTGGCCTGCTGGCGTGGCAGCAAATCAAAAAAGAAGAGCGCCCGGATGTCACTTCCGATTTTGTGCGAGTCTCTGCCGTCTATCCAGGTGCTACCGCCGAAGAGGTTGAGCACTTCGTCACCCGAGAGTTGGAGGACGAAATCAAAGGAGTTGACGGCGTCTACCGCATCACCAGTTCGGTGAACCGGGGCAGTACCCGGATAAACGTTGAGTTGGAGCGCAATCTCCCTAATAAAGAAGAAGTGATTACAGAAATTCGCAACGCCGCTCAGGCGGCGGACTTACCCCCCGAAGTGCGCGACAAACCCAAGGTTCGAGTCTATAAAAGCTCCAAAAAAGCCATTCTGGATATTGCCCTGATTTATACCGGGGCGCACCTGCTCAACAATGCGCAACGGGAAGAGTTGCAACGTTTTGCCGGTATATTGGAACTGCAATTGGTCAATTTGCCGCAAATCAACAGCATCAATCGCAGCGGTTATTTTCAACCGGAGATACAGATTAACGTCGATCCGCGCAAGTTGGTGCGCTACCAGATTCCCATGAGCCAGGTGGTGGCGGAGGTAAAAAATAACCACATACGCCAGCCTGCCGGACACATAGAGGCCAAAGACGAGCCCGGCGTGACCATCAATGCCCAATTGGACAGCGTGGACAAGCTCAATCGTTTATATGTACAGGCAGGTTTCCAGGGGCAAGCCATTTCTCTGGGTGAGATTGCTGAGGTAAAAACGGACTTTAATCGGGAAAAGGAAATTATCAAGGTTAACGGCCATCAGGCGATTATGTTCAATGTCGTAAAAAATGTTTCTTTCGGCATAATCGAATCTTTGGAAGCCGTACAAAAAGTGGTGGACGATTTCAGAGAAAACCACCTGCAGGGTACTCCTATAGAGCTGGTCCTGTTGGATGATGAATCTTACGATGTGCGCAATCGCCTTTCCATTATTGCCATTAACGGCAGTATTGGCTTTGCACTTATTCTGATTACCCTGTTTATTTTTCTGAATAAACGAGCCGGTTTGTGGGTGGCCATGGGCATCCCCTTTACCATATGCCTGACCTTAATAAGTAGCTGGGCGTTGGGTTACACCATTAACAACGTTACCCTGGCTGCGGTGATTATTGTTATGGGTATCGTAGTGGATGATGCCATCGTTGTGGCGGAAAACGTGTCACGCTTTCGGGCGAAGGGTTTAGGGTTTCGTGAAGCCGCTATAAAGGGTACAGGACAGGTGTTTCTCCCGGTAATGGCGAGCATCGTCACCACCTGTGTGGCGTTTGTGCCTTTGTTTTATTTCTCCGGGCGTTTCGGTGGTTTTGTCAGCTTTATTCCACCCATTGTGTTTATTATGTTGTTGGCCAGTTTGGTAGAGGCCTTGATCATCCTGCCGGGCCACTTGCACTTTCAGTTGCCGCCTTGGCTGCGTCGGGGCCGCGCCGTGGAAGCGGTGCCGAGCAAGCATTGGTTCGATCGGGTAGAGAGCTGGTACGGCAATATGCTGATTCGTATATTAAAGTACAAAGTCATTATCCTCATTGGGTTTGTCGTAGTTCTGGTTGCGTCTTTTAAGTTAGCACAGGACACCATGCGGTTTGTGTTGTTCCCACACACCGAAACCCGTGAAATTGTCTTGCAGGGTACGGCAGATAAGAAAGCCGACCGCTATGAAACCGCAGCCATTAGTCGTCAAATCGAAGAGTTGATTCTGCCCTATGTGGGTAAAGAAGTCGTGGGGTTGCGCACAGAGATTGCGCGCAGCCGCCACGGCCGCGTGGCGCAGGAAAACAAATTTCGCATGATCGTGGAAATTGTGCCCAAGGAAGACCGCGCTGTGTCGGCAGACTATTTGGCGAATATTTGGAAAGCCGAAGGACAAAAAATCCCGGGCATTAAAAAACTAATTGTGCAAAAAAGCCGCTGGGGCCAATCCTCCGGTTCGGCGGTGGAAGTCATTATCTTGGAAAATGACGATAAACGGCGTCAACAGGCCGCCGAATCCATTTTGGCCGCCATGCAAAAGCACCCGGATTTAGACAACGCGGAAATTGATCAACCGTTGGAATTGATAGAATACAAAATTGATATTGATCGTAACAAGGTAAAACGCTTGGGGATAAATCCCAAGGATATTTCTTCTACTTTCCGGGCCAGCCTGGAGGGGGCTGTTATTTACGAGCTACCGGATGGGCACGAGCACATCGATGTGCGTTTGTCGGTAAGCGAAGATGCGAAGCGCGATATACAAAGTATTTTGATGATACCCGTGGAAAACCGCTCCAGCTATCTGGCGCCCTTAAAGGATTTGGTCAGCGTGGAGAAAACAAAGGCACCCATATCCATTTCCCGACGCGAAACTCGCCGTGTGAGCTCTGTTATGGCAGACCTGAAAAAAGGCGCAGGAAAAACTCCGCTGGAGATTGCCGTGGACTTGGAAAACGGCGTGTTCAAAGAAGTGGTCCGGCGCCAGCCCACAACCGCTTTAGGATTTGACGGAGAGGTGGCCGATACCCGAGAGTCTAAAAACGATTTTCGTAACTCCACTATATTGGTATTGTTGCTGATTTTCGCCATCCTGGCAGTGCTGTTCAATTCCATCAGTCGTCCCCTGTTGATTATGCTGGCCATACCCTTCGGTGCAGTGGGCGTCATCCTGGCGTTTTGGATGCACGGTCAGCTTCTGATTGGTTTTTTTGCGGCGATTGGAACGTTGGGAATGGTCGGGGTGGTTATAAACGATGCCATCATAATGGTTACCAAGCTGGACCAGGAATATGAAGAGCCCTCAGCGGACAAAGAGCCCTCAGCGGAAAAAGAGCCCTCAGCGGACAAAGAGCCCTCAGCGGGTAAAAAACCCTCAGCGGGTAAAACCGACAGCAATTTGTGTATGTATGAGCGTATCGCACGAATTGCCCAAACTCGGCTCAAGGCGGTATTGTTAACCACGATTACCACGGTCGCCGGTGTACTACCCACCGCCTACGGTTTGGCCGGGTACGATGCCATGTTGGCGGAAATGATGCTGGCGTTGGCCTGGGGGCTGATGTTCGGCACGCTGATCACCTTGTTACTGGTGCCTTGTTTGTATGCTCTGGCAGTGCAATGGTTGCCACGTAGTAGTGTAAGGAAGTTGGAATCATGATGACGTCAAAAAATACGCTACTGAGAAGCCTGGCCTCCGTGCTGTTGTTGTCGCTGATGCTTCCTGTCCGGGCGGGAGATACGAAACCGCAGGGGCAAACACCCCAAAAGTTGTCCCTTAAGGAGTTTGTCGTAAAAGCAAGCACCAACGATGTGGGGTTTGAAGCCATACTGTTAGACCGTCTGTCGCTGCAATACCGGCGTGATGTTTTGTTACCGGAGCGGGATATTATTCTGCAAATCAAACAACAAATGCATTTTTTTGAAGGTGGGCGCAGAGACGGCTCCAGCGCCATATCCTTATCCAAGCTATTTCCGGATACCGGTACTCGCTTGAGTGCAACCTATGACAAGGGGGCGTCCTTGTCCGGCAATGACACGGCCAGTATGCAGGTTTTGATCGCTCAGCCTTTAGCGCAGAATGCCTTCGGTAAAGCCATTCAACTGCAAGACAGTTTAATCGGTGTAGAGAATCAAATCAGCCACTATCAGATTGTGGAAGCCTATGAAGACTATTTGGCGGCGTTGACCACCGTTTGGTACAACTGGTATTCCGCCTTTGAAAATCTCAAAGTGGCACGCACCGCGGTGCAATCCGGTGAGCGGTTGTTAAAAAATATTCTGGAACGCCAGCGGCAAAAAATCGCCTTGCCGGTGGATGTGAATAAAATGAAATTGTCCCTTATAGCCAAAAAAGAAAACCGGGTGGTGTTACAGGAAATCTACGACAACCTAAGCAATTTAGTCTACAGCGCGATGCGCTACCGACCTGTAGGTCAGGCGGGGAACGGTGGTTTTGTTCCCGATGCACCGGGGGATACCGCGAAGCTATTTGACTTTGAGCAGGAGTATGAACACTTTGTCAGCAGCAGTCGCACTTATGCGATTTTAAATTTATTGGATAAACAGGCGGGCTTGGCCTTGGATCAGGTGGCCGATGATTTATTGCCATCTACTGAATTATTGCTGGCTTATGATGTGGACGCCCAGGAGTGGGGCACAGGTAGCCGGGACAACCGTTTTACTGCCGGCATTGCTGTAAGCTGGCCCATCGGTCGTCGTGTGGATAAAGCCCGCTACGAAATTGAACAACTGCAGCGTAAGAAAACCCGGTTGTCCAATCAAAGTAAACTGGAAGATTTGCGCACCAATTTGGGCAATTTGTATTTACAGATACAACGCGAACAAGAGCTCATGGAAATATCTCAACAGAAGATCCAATTGGCACAAGCGGTTTTAAAGGACGAAAAGGAAAACTATTCCTTCGGCAAAATCAGCCTGAACGACTACATCAGTGCCGTTAACAATGTGGATGAGAATCGTTTCAGCTATACCCGTCATGTAGTACAGCTGAACAAATTAATGTTGGAGTGGATGCGGTTGGCTGATCGTTTGGTGGACGAGAAGGAAATTATTGACGTTTCGACACATTAAAAAAGGCGCGATCCCTTCCGGAACCGCGCCAGGGGAGGTAATGAGTTAATCGTCTTCGCTTTTTTTCCTACCTTGCCACTGCGGTACGATTTCCATCCACCGGGTGGTTCCCAGGCTATCTTTACTTGAGCCGGCGCCACTGCTGCTGACGTAGCGTCCGCCGCACCCGAAACAATAGGTATCATTTGTGGGAAGACTGGGTAGGGCATCCGCGCCGGGGCCTCCGGCGACAAAGGATAGCAAGTTGGAATTGGCTTGATTGGAGATTCTGGCGGTGCTGTAGCTGGTTGGGTCGGCACTGATAACCGTAATGGTTTTGTTTCCCGCTTCTATAAAAAATCCATCACGCACCATAATTCCGCCGTTGATAAATTGATGTGTTCCATTGTTTTTCGCTTCCAACTCCAAGGCCTGGGGTACATAAACCAATCCGGAAATATTCACGTGATCGTGCATGTCAACCAGACCGCCGGTATAGAGATAAGCCGGTATATCTTCAAACTCTTCGCTGCGAATATCATTGGCTTTGAGTAAACCCAACACGCCGGGGGGTAGTCCAAACTTGGGACAGGTCGAACCGTCAGACTGTAGACATCCTGCCGGGGGAAGTGTGGCCCAGGTTGCGGCGCTGAGCTGTAGCTTGTCGAATGCTTCTGCCCAGCTATCGGCGTATCCGGACGACATTAGCAAATGGTATTGGCTGGCGGGGTTTAAGTTGGAAAATTCGGTGCTCAAGTCTTTGCCGGTTTCATATTTAAACTGATCTTTTGAGGATTGGTGGATATCAGCCAAGTTAATGCTCGGAGTGAGTACGCCGGCTTTTTGTTTGTTGCTGATGGCATCAATCACCGGTAAATTGTCCATGGTGCCATTGTCATCGGCATCGTGGGTGCCGTTAACGATGATGGGGATTTCCACTTTAAAGTAGAGTTCTTTGGGGGCAAAAGGCAGTTCATCCAGAGCGATGGGTGAGGCGGTGATATGGTCCACAAAGTCCCACATTAAAGTACCTTTGACTTTGATTTTGGCAGTTGCCGGTAAAGTAACGCCGCACAAGGTGGTATTGTTGGCAATAGTCGTGAAATGTCCGCCGCCTAAGCCAGGGGCGCAGGCGCATTCACCGGCACTGGTCGTATTGCCACAAAATCCATATAAGTTGGATGCGACTACCGTTTGTCCCAAGGCGTTTTTGACGCAAGAGGCGCCGGTACACTGACCTTTTTCCAGTCCGACCTTAACTCGCACAATACCGTACATGGTGCGATCATTGGCAATATTGTCCAGAAATTGTTTGAAACTTATGCTGCCGTAAGTGCCGACCGGGGTTAGCAAAGTGTTTACATTGGCGCTCAGCCAGTCGGCGGTGCTGCGCAATCGATTGAGTTCAAACATATGCTTGCCTCCCGCAAAATAGTTCAGCTGGCTTGCGGTCCCGAAATTGTTGTTGGAAACATTGTCTGCCTCCGCTCCAATTTGCAGCATGAGTTGGTGGGGAGTGTTGGCACTGTTGCGACTCATGGTTTGGTAGTCAGGTATGTTAATGGAGTTGCCCCCAACTCCGGTTTCAATGGTGGTCTTGTTTTTGTCGCAACCTGGAAAAAATGCCAAATTGGATTTAATGGCATGAACACCCGGTGTGGCGGTGTTATCTATGATAACGGTCCCTTTACTAGTGGACGCGCAAGAAGCAGTGGCTTCGCTCACTTTAACGGTCACTGTGGCTTTCTCGGTTCCGCAACTGACTTCCAGCGTGATGGTTTCTTTTGCGGAGCCCAGTTTGCCGTGCATGGTTTGCATGTGGGTGTAGCTAAATTCACCGGTTCCGGCAAAGCCCGCCCCCATGGCCATAGAGCCGTGTCTGGGTTGTTTTTTCATGGAATAGCTGTAGGCACCACCGCAGCTTCCACCGGTGGTTGTGGCGGTAAAAGTGATGCTTTCACCCAAAGACATGGCTACGTCTCCGGCCGGTGATATATCCAACATGAGCGCAGCGCCGGCCGGATTGACCGGGGCGACACAGAGCCAAATGGACACTGCCAATAAAGCGGCAATACGTGTGTGGCTGTTGGGTTGTAAGGTACTCATGGTCAATCTCATTTTTATATTTTCATTTATAGCTATCTGCCGGCCTTGATTATGGGTTACGGGCAATATTACTGGCTTCGGACAAGGCTGAAACAAAGCCCAACCTCTGAGAGGACTGATAAGTACCTACATACCGTTGTAAAAACCGCTTAGCTCGTTCTACTTGCGCTACGGTCTGGACAAATAAATCAACCGAGTCGGCATCGTGCGGGTTTTGGGTGATTTCCAGCCACACCGCTGCTCGATTACCACTGGTTTCGCCGTCCCAGTTTTTTGCGGTGCTGCTAACAACACGACCGTTTTCATTCAAGGTGTAAAGCACCGGATGGAATGCGGTACCGAACATGTCAGGAATGCGTAAACGTTGTCGACTTGCAGGTATTTTTTGTGTGGTTAAAGGGGTGACGGGTGCATTCGAAGCTTCACCATCGGCCAGTTTTTGCAATAAAGACGGTTGGTTGACATCCAGGCCACCGGTTTTACTCACATAAAACATATAGCTGAACAGAAACGCATCCGGTGTATTCATGTTTTTCTGCAACAGGGCTCCTTCACAGGCATCTTGTGTGGTGCCATTGGCATCGATGCAATCGTTGCTGCGCACACTGACATCGGTGTCCAATCGGTTGGTGACAAAGCGGATTCTCAAGTGTTCCAGCGCGCTTTCTGCCATGAGCAGCGCTTTGTCCTGGTCACGTACGGAGCCGGAAATTTGGGTGCTATCACTGCTTCGGGAAAATAGTTGCGAAGCGGCCACGCCCAGGATCAACAAAAAAATGGAGGCCAGTAACAGTATGTAACCGGTTTGTTGTCGACGTCGGTTGTAGAGTATTTGTGCCATCGTGCTTCATCTGGGTTCAGTTACGCGGCAATACATAGCCCTGGAATACGGTTTGTGACGGGGCCATGTCCGATTTTAGTGTAGCCAAACTGGCCAGTGTCAGTTCGAAATATTTACCGCCCGCTATGGGTTTAACCTGAAAATTGGTAATGCTGGTTTCCATGCTGGCAGCGTGACCCACTAAAGTTTCCAAGACTGCAGAATTCAAGCCAGATAAGCTGGCAGCCTTACCGATACGTAATTCATTGGGATGGTTAATGGTGTTGCCATTTTCCCACTGGATACGAATCGCATTATCCGAATAAGGCGAAACATCGTTGGGCCAGATGGGGTAGCCTGCCGGTATGGTCAGATCAAGAATGGTGCTGGTATCTGTGGTGGTGATTTTAACGCTGCTGCGCTGGGATTGTCGCAGCAAACGGCTGACCATATCAAAGGCCGCTTTACCTTCCTCATTGGCCTTGGTTTTCAGATTGTGGCTGACAATAACATTGCTACTGGTGCTGAATGTGGATACCACGGCCAGCGACAAAATGCTGGCGACCGCAATGGAAACCATTGACTCGACAAATGACATACCTAGGGACTTTTTCATCTTCATGGCTTATTCACATAGAAAGTAAACGGAGCATGGATAGACTTGGGTCCCCGAAGGGTAACGAAAGTTACTTTAACGCCGACCGTAATTGGGGAGATCCAGGTTTCCGGTTTGGGCTTGCCTTTTAGAAGATTGGTGCCGGCATCGTCAAAGGCCTCGGCAATGCTGATGGTAAACTTGTCCCTATCGCCGTTGTTCAGTACTTCGATCCCTGGCGCAAAAGCGAGAATTTGGTTTTTAAAATCCTCAGGATTGTTATTTGCAGCCAAGTATACCGGTATCAAAATTTGTGATGCGGTATTCAACGATACAGAGCGATTGTTATTGTCTACACTGCTGCGTAGGGCGCTGGTGGAGATTTTGCTGATGCCTATCAAACCAATGGCAAACACAGCCAGGGCGATTAAAACCTCCAGCAGTGCAAATCCTTGGTTTGTTTTTGAGCGCATCAACTTCATCATGGCGACTATTGGGACAAAATCTGTCCGGACAGGGTGGCAATGGTGATGTTTTTTCTCAGCGCCGGGTCATATGTGGACTTCAGAGAAATAGTGCCGGTATTATTGACTGTACCAAAGCCGTTAAAACGATAGCTGGCGCTGTCTACAGCCGTGACCCGCGACAGAGATATGGTTTGAACCACGGTGTCATCCGGTAGGCTTAAAGTGATTGCGCCGCTGTTCTGGATAAAGTTTACATTAATGTTGGTGTTTTCCGTGCGAGCCAGTGTTTTAGCTTTGCGCAGTGCCAGAGCTGTAGTTTCGGCGGCATCTTTGAGTGCTGCTCGAGCCATGGTGGTGGCCAGGTCCGGTAAGGCTATAGAAGCGAAAATGCTGAAAATGGCAACCACAATGATCAGTTCGATTAAAGTGAAGCCGTGACTGGTGTTTTGGTTTGTCATGCGCCCCTCCTGCTATATCGAATCAGCACGACGTGCTGGGCGATAATATCCAGCAGTTTTTGCTTAAAACACTGCCGTCAAAAGATGTTGTGGTTTTGGTACCGTGGTGATCAATGGTGAACTGGAAGTCACCGCTGAGCCCCAGTCCCACATTGGCTTTGTTACTGGCAGTCCAGGTAAAGCTGTGGGCGGCTCCGCTGCAAGCGAAGTTGAAGTGTTTATTGGCCGGTGCGGCGACAGCGCAAGTGCCATCGGCCTTGATGTAACTATGTTCATCCTGGTAGTGTTGGCTGCTGAGCAATTGCAATTCACCCAGGTGGCTCGTGGCTTCCGTGATCTTGGCGCGTTTGACATGCCAGGCGTAGCTCGGGTAACCCAGTGATACAATCAGTGATATGAGCGCTACTACGATGATGATTTCAATCAGGGTGAAGCCGTGCTGGTGTTTGTGATTCATTTTGCAATTCTTTAATTGAAGTCTGTCACAATATTAGAAATCTGGATGAATTTTAGCCATACCACTGGTCCATACAACTGGGCCCTTAATCGTATAAGGTGTAAAAAACAGATTATGATATAGTGAATACCGATATAAAAAATGGTCTTGTTTGGGGCTTCTCACAGCGAATAAACGTTGTAAAATTCGTGTCTTGCGAACTTGCAGGATTCTGGGTCGCGTATTGAAACAAAACAGGGGAGAAAGTTAATGCGGAATAGAAATGTGGTGCGATGGTTAATACTGGCACTGGCGGGTTCTGTCAACGTGGCGTGCGTTTCCCAGTCCAGTTATGACGAAGCGGTAGCCGCCCATGAGGCCACGAAAGAGGAAAAAATGGAGCTGAGCAAGAAGCGCGGAGCTTTGGAGGCCAACAATCTGTTTTTGCAAAATCGCCTTAATGACCTGGAAAAAGAATTTGAGCGTTTGGGGCTCGAGTTGAACCAGAAAACCAATACTCTCAGTGTAAAAAACCAGGAGCTGGCCAAAAAAAGTGAAATGTTGGGAGCCAAGAATGCCGAGTTGGATAATGCCAGAAAAGAATTGGAATCCGCATCGGCGAATTTAGCCGCCATCAACAAAGAACTGGCAGAAAAACAAGCGGTGCTTAACAAAACCCAGGATGAATTACGTAAAGCCAGTGAATACATTAAGAAAACTCATAACCTCTATGACTCATTGGTGGGTGAACTGAAAAACGAGCTGGAGTCCAAGCAGGTTAAGATCAAACAAATGAAAGACGGAATCGATGTGAACATGTCTGAGGAGATATTGTTTCCCTCCGGGTCTGCCAAGTTGAACCCATCAGGTGATGCGGTGATTAAAAAAATCAGCGAACGTTTAAAGGATAAAACCTTTCAGATTTTGGTGACGGGCTTTACCGACAACATTCCCATTCGCGGAAAGCTGGCTAATCGTTATCCGACCAATTGGGAATTGGCCGGTGCCCGGGCCGCTAGCGTGGTTCGATTATTAATCGCTTCCGGTGTGCCCAAAGAGCAGCTGGTGGCTGTGTCTTATGCAGAAAACCAGCCTGTTGCCACCAATGAAACCGACGAGGGGCGAGCGCAAAATCGTCGTATTGAGCTGCGTCTGCGGCCTTTACAATAATTGCCTGCGGCCCGGTCCTTATAGCGCCGCAACTTTATTCACTGTTCAGCGGCACACCGATGAGATCGTGCTCGGTGGCGCCGCTGATTTCCACTTCCAAAAAATCGCCCGCTTGGGCCGTGTCTGCGCCATCCAGAATAACCACGCCATCAATCTCCGGGGCATCGGCGGTGGTGCGAGCCAGCAACAAATGATCTTCGGATAGTCCATCGACCAATACCGTCATGCGTTGTCCGATTTTTTGCCGGAGTTTGTCGGCGCTGATTTGTGCCTGTGCTTCCATGAAATGTTGCAGCCGTTCCTGTTGCAATGTCTCGGGTACGGGGTTGGGTAATGCGTTGGCTTTGGCTCCTGCAACGGGAGAGTAGGCGAATGCGCCCACCCGATCCAGTTGGGCTTCCTGTAAAAAATCCAACAACATTTGAAAATCCTGTTCTGTTTCTCCGGGGAAGCCCACAATAAAAGTGGAGCGTAAAGTGAGTTCCGGGCAGTGTTTGCGCCAGGTTTGAATGCGATCTAAAGTGCGGTCGATCTTGCCCGGACGCTTCATAGCTTTTAGTACATTGGGGCTGGCGTGTTGCAGTGGCATGTCCAGATAGGGAAGAATTTTACCTTCCGCCATAAGAGGTATCAGTTCCTCCACATGAGGATAGGGGTAGACATAATGAAAGCGAACCCAAACGCCCAATTGGCTTAAACCCTTGGCCAGGTCGGTCATATGGGTCTTAAAGGCCTGGTTATTCCAAAATTGTGTTTTGTGTTTAATATCCAAACCGTAGGCGCTGGTATCCTGAGAGACCACCAGTAGTTCTTTGGTGCCTGCCTGTACCAGATGGTGGGCTTCCTGCAACACTTTATCCACAGGCCGGCTGGCCAGGGGCCCTCTTAAATCGGGGATAATGCAGAAAGTGCAGGTATGGTTACAGCCTTCGGATATTTTTAAATAGGCATAATGTTTAGGTGTCAGTTTAATCCCGGATTGCGGGACCAAGTCCATAAACGGGTCATGGGGTTTAGGCAGGTGCCGGTGAATTGCCTGCATGACTTCTGCGGTGGCATGAGGCCCGGTAACGGCTAATACATTGGGGTAGCGATCTTGCACCAGACTATCACGCGCACCCAGGCAACCTGTGACAATGACTTTGCCGTTTTCATCCAGGGCCTCGCCAATGGCTTCCAGCGATTCTTCCACGGCGCTATCAATAAACCCGCAGGTATTCACCACCACCAATTGGGCTTCATCGTAATCTGTGCTGATCGCATAACCTTCAGCCCGCAGCTGCGTAAGGATGTGTTCCGAGTCCACCAGGGCCTTGGGGCAGCCCAAGCTGATAAAACCCACCTTGGGTGCCTGGTTGGTTTTTTTCGATTCAGAATTGGGGTCCGATGAATTCATAGCGCCGACTGACAGGTGATCAAAAGACGGGCATTTTAGCATACCCGCGTGATCAAATACGCAATGGTTTTTATTGATTTTGTAGCGCAGCTTGAATTTTGCGGATTTCCTGGGTGATGATGTCAGAATCGCTGCGTAACCATTTTTCCAAGTGGCTGACCTTTAGGGGTGGGCTGAGAAAATAGCCTTGGGCGGAGTCGCAACCTAACACTTGCAGGGCTCGGTATACTTCCGGTGTTTCCACTCCCTCGGCGACAACACTGAGCCCCAGGTCGTGTGCCAACTCTATGGTTGAGCGGACAATGAGTTGATCGCTTTCATTTTTCTCCAGTCCCATAATGAAAGACTGATCGATTTTGAGCTCGTCAACCGGTAACTGGTTCAAATAGGTTAAGGAGGAGAATCCGGTACCGAAATCGTCAATGGCCAGTTTGACGCCCATGCGGTCCAGTTTTTTCAGGGTCTCAATGGCCTGTGCGGGATTGGCCATCATAGAACTTTCGGTGATCTCCAGCATTAGATTTTCCGGAGGCAGTTCCTGTGCGCGAAGGCACTCTTGAATATGTCGCACCAGTTCCGGGTCGCGCAAGTTGTAGACAGACAGATTCACCGCCACACTGAGGTCGAAACCGGATTTTCTCCAGGCGGCACACTGAGCGGTGGCAGCTCTGATGATCCATTGGGTTAGGGCGTTGACCAGGCCGGTTTGTTCTGCCAAGGATACGATTTGATCCGGTGGGATGGCGCCGAAACTGGGATGTTCCCATCGCAACAGGGCTTCCACGCCCATCACGGTACCGTTATCCATGGAAAACTTGGGCTGATAATTCAGTTCCAGCTCGTTTTCATCAATGGCGACCCGCAAATCCCCCATGAGTGACAGGCGACCCACGCTGTAGTCGTCTTCCCGGGTATCGTAAATGCTATAGCCACATTTATTGCGTTTAGCGACGTACATGGCCACGTCGGCATGTTGTAGCAGGGTATCTCCATCTTTGCCATTGTCCGGGTAGTTGGCAATACCAATGCTGGCATTGATAAATAAGTTAACTTCATCCACCGTAACGGAGGATTCCAGTTCCGTGAGGATTTTCTTGGCAATGGTAATGGACTGTTCCAAGTCTGTGTTGGGAAGCAGAATGGCAAATTCGTCACCGCCTAGGCGGGCAACAGTATCCATCTCTCTCAAGGTGTCACTCAAGCGGCTGCCCACCTCTTTAAGCAATTTGTCGCCCACATGGTGGCCCAGAGTGTCATTGACTTCTTTGAATCCGTCCAAATCCATCATGAGTAAACACAAATGCTGGTGGGTGCGTCTGGCAATATGGATTGCATGGGTCATGCGGTCATGCAGTAATGCGCGGTTGGGTAGCTTGGTTAAATCATCATGCAATGCTTGATGTTCCAGCTGGGTTTGGCGCAAACGAATCTGGTTGCGCATTTCCGTAAAGGCATCAATAAGATCCTGCGTTTCCTGCGATCTGGGTACGGGTAGAGTCACGTCATGGCCAAAGGCTTCGGCTTTTAACGCCTGAGTAATTGCGTCGATTGGATGGAAGATAAGGCGGCGCAAGGATAAGGCGGACAGGAAGAGAAATACCAAACCGAAGCTGGCGATGATAAACAAAATTTGGGTTTGTAGGCCAGCGACATCGGAAAGGGTACGGAAGTCCTTACCGGCGGTATCTTTGATCTCTATGTCCACCAATTGCAGTAAGCGCGAAATATTTTCCAGATGGGGTTCTATACGTTCCTGAATTAATTCGGCATCTGCGCGCCAAGCACCGCTATGAATGGTTTTGACCTGCTGAAAGCCCTGATGCCATTGTTGCATTTTATCGCGCATGGTTTTCAGGGCTTCACTGGCTTGAAAGCCCAGGCGGCCTTTTTTATCCAGGGCGTTTAGGTGTTGTATGGACTGTTCCAATTGGGAGTAAAGAGTTTCAATCGCATGCTCTTGTTGTTTTAGACCTTCTTCATTGTAAGAGCCCAGACGGTTGGCCAGGTAGAGTCGAAACACAGAAATAACCTGGTGCCACAGATAGCGAGTCTCCACAAAACCACGATAAGCCACGGAGTTACGGTTATTGTAACCACTCTCCTTGATTTCGTTCATGGCCAGCGTCAATGCGGTGCTGAAATGTTGTTGTGAGGGCCCCAGGGTGGAACGACCGACACCCAAAGCAGGGAATTGTACGGCGGCGTCCATACGGGTCTGAAATAAGTGATCCATATCCAGCCGTAACGAATGCAAGCCATGGGAGACTTGTTGCATAACATTGGTTTGGCCCCGAACAACGAACCAAACATGTTGTTCCAGGGCGGTGCTGCGTTCGAGAGCTTTGTCCAGCCAGAGAAAGGCTTGTGTGATGTATTCCTTTCGGGTTGCGTCGAACAAAAACGCATCCATGGCTTTGTAGCTTTCAAATAAATCGGAGCGAATACCATTGATGCTATAGGACAACTCACTGCGGTGAATAAAGTTGGTTTCCGTATCCTGGCTGATACGACGTACGTTTTGGTGTCCAACTAAAGCCACAGCCACAACCAATACGCCCATGAGTCCCGCGAAAATGGTGAAACGGCCTTTTAAGCTGTTCAGGAATGTAGAATTCAGCGGCGGCATTATCAGTTAAGTGGTTGAAATAGGATATAATTAGTATTCCCATATCCTATCGGCCAGTAAGGTATTTTCTTGATAAAAACCGCTGATCGGGTGCGCGCATTTGGACTCGTGTCACTATAATGAATATAAGAAGGAGGCCTTATGAACAGGTGGCGCAGATTAAACTGGAAGACCGTCAGTGTAAGTGGGTTGGTATTGCTGATTTTTTCCGCTTTGTTGTGGGCAGATACGTTGCACCGCCTAAGCACAGAGGCATTAAAACAATCGGCCTTCCTCAGTGGAGAGAGCGGTGACAAACTGTTGTTTGAATTCCAGGGAGCAGATCCAAGTAAAGCTTGGCTAAAGCAGAATGGGCAGTGGCAGATCGAAGCTTGGGTGCGCCACAATCATTTTCGCTGCGGCCACTATCAGTTGGGCGTCCGATTTGGTCAGGGTGAACCGGCTTGTTTAAACGTCAAGTGGTTGACCGATCCCGTATTTATCAGCAATAAACGACAATGTAATAACTCAGTGATCCACCACAAAGGTTCTGAGTCTAGTGAGGAACTGGAGAAACTGTTTTCGAAAATCACCTGCGCCGAACAGGTGATCAAATGCGTGGGCATATGCGACTAGCAACAAGATGCTAATTACCGAACGCAGACAATAAATTAGCGCTGGTTTTGGGTATAATCATCCTTCTTCTATTTCCCAAGGAGCGGATCCATGTCTGATACCATTTTTGGAAAAATCATCAAGCGGGAAATTCCAGCAGATATTGTCTATGAAGACGATGACTGTCTGGCTTTTAAAGACGTCAACCCCCAGGCTCCTGTCCATATTTTGGTCATTCCCAAAAAACCCATTGCCAAGCTGATTGATGCGGAAGCCGGCGACCAGGCCGTGTTAGGCCATTTATTGCTTAAAGCTTCCCAGGTGGCGCGGGACCAGGGAGTGGGAGATGCCTTTCGTCTGGTGGTTAATAATGGTGCGGATGTGGGCCAGACGGTTTTTCATTTACACATCCATATCCTGGCGGGTCGCCCTTTCCGTTGGCCGCCGGGTTAGAAATAGAGATTTCTTAGAACTTACGAAGTACACAAGAACTAAAAAAAGGAGCATTTATGGTTAGTTTGGAAACTCCGGTTTGCGATTTTGATTTGGATGCAATTGATTTTTCGCTGCCGGGCGTGGATGGAAAAACCTGGACCTTGGAACAGTGTAAAGGCGAAAAGGGTCTGTTGGTGATGTTTATTTGTAATCATTGCCCTTATGTGAAGGCTATTCGCGAACGCATCGTGCGTGACACGGCTGAATTGACGCTATTGGGGGTGAACAGCGTGGCGATCATGTCCAACGATCCAGCGCTTTACCAGGAAGATTCTTTTGAAAACATGGCTAAGGTGGCGCAGGAGTTTGCTTTTCCATTCCCATATCTATGGGATGAGTCCCAGGAGGTTGCCAAAGCTTATGGCGCCGTGTGTACCCCCGATTTTTTTGGCTATAACGCTGATTTAAAACTGCAATATCGGGGGCGTTTGGACGCCAGTCGTAAGGATACTGCCCCCGCCGATGTGCGCCGTGACTTGTTTGAAGCCATGTCCCAGGTTGCTGTGAGTGGACATGGTCCAAGCGAGCAAATCCCCAGCATGGGATGCTCTATTAAATGGCGTGAAGAATAGCTTAGATGGTTTTTTAGTCAGCCATTTATTCGTGTAAATGATGAGGGTATTGATCTAATATTGCTTAAAATCAATAAATTAGGGTCAATATCCCCTGTCCTATTGCTCTAAGCCCCTCGATGAGAGAAAATACGCAGTCCTTTAATGGGCCGCGTCTACCTTCACAAACTCAATCCGCGCCGGGAATTACGAAACGTTGGTGGGATAAAAATAACAATCAACACTTGTGAGGTGGAAAACGAACGGTCCTGGAATTAGGTTGATCTAGGGGAGGAAGGGGCTGCGCTCCTTTTAAGACGAAGTCGTTCTTTTAGACGGAAATTGCTCAATATTACAATAATTTGAGGGCTCTAATGCTGGCAACAGCACGAGTCGAATTTAGTGTCTCCGTTGATCAGACCACAGTTTTTTTACCTGTGCCGCGAAGGGCAGGTCGCAGATTTTTATCTATTTGGAACTTGAGGAGAAATACATGACCACGCGTAGAGAATTAGCCAACGCCATTCGTGCGTTAAGTATGGATGCTGTCCAAAAGGCCAATTCCGGTCACCCTGGTGCTCCCATGGGTATGGCGGATATAGCCGAAGTTTTGTGGAACAGCCACTTAAAGCACAATCCCAGCAATCCTAAATGGGTGGATCGCGATCGGTTCATTTTATCGAATGGTCACGGTTCCATGTTGATCTATTCTCTGCTGCATTTATCCGGCTACGACCTGTCAATGGATGACATTAAGAATTTTCGCCAGTTGCATTCTAAAACTCCGGGGCATCCGGAATACGGTTATGCGCCTGGTATAGAAACCACTACCGGACCCTTGGGGCAAGGTATCACTAATGGTGTGGGTATGGCCATCGCTGAGAAAGTGCTTGCCGGCCAGTTTAACCGTGACGGCCACCACATTGTGGATCACTACACCTATGTGTTCATGGGTGACGGCTGCATGATGGAAGGTATTTCCCATGAGGCCTGTTCCCTGGCCGGTACTTTGGGTCTGGGCAAGTTGGTTGCTTTTTGGGACGATAATGGCATTTCTATCGACGGTCACGTAGAAGGTTGGTTCACTGATGACACCGCTAAGCGTTTCGAAGCTTACGGATGGCACGTGATTCGTGATGTCGATGGCCATGATGCCGACGCTTTGGACAAGGCTATTCATGACGCCAAATCTGTCAACGATAAGCCCACGCTGATTTGCTGTAAAACCGTTATTGGCTATGGTGCTCCCAACTTGTGCGGCAGTCACGACTGTCACGGCGCGGCTCTGGGCGAAGACGAAGTGGCTGCTACCCGTGAAAACCTGGGTTGGAAACACGATCCCTTCGTGATTCCCGATGAAGTGTATTCAGGTTGGGACGGCAAATCCAAAGGCGAACAGGCCCAGGAAAAGTGGAACGAAAAATTTGACGCTTACAAAGCGGAATACCCGGAGCTGGCGGCTGAATTTCAGCGTCGTACAGCAGGTGAGTTACCGGCTGATTGGGCCGCCAAATCTGCAGCCTTTATCAAAGAAACATCAGAAAAAGCCGCAAAAATGGCTACGCGCAAGGCCTCTCAAGCGGCACTGAACGGGTATGGTCCTTTGTTGCCGGAATTCTTGGGCGGTTCCGCTGACTTAACCGGTTCCAACAACACCAACTGGTCAGGTTCTAAAACCATCAGCAACACAGTCACCGATGGTAACTACATCTCTTACGGTGTGCGTGAATTTGGTATGGCCGCGATTCAGAACGGCATGTCACTGCACGGCGGTTTTATCCCCTACGGTGGTACTTTCCTCATGTTCTCCGAATACGCAAGAAACGCATTGCGCATGGCGGCCCTGATGAAAGTGCAGAACATTTTTGTATTCACTCACGACTCCATCGGCTTGGGTGAAGACGGTCCTACCCATCAACCGGTAGAACAAACGGCTACTTTACGTATGATGCCCAATATGTCTGTTTGGCGTCCGGCTGACACCGTGGAAACGGCAGTTGCCTGGAAGGCTGCTGTTGAGAAGCGCACCGGTCCCACCAGCTTGATTTTGACCCGCCAGGATCTGGTATGCCAAGGCCGCAGCGATGCGCAAATCGCAGATATCGCAAAAGGCGGTTACATACTCAGTGATTGTGATGGTACCCCGGACGCCATTATTATCGCCACCGGTTCTGAAGTAGGCCTGGCTGTGGATGCGGCCAAAGAATTGAGCGGTAAAGGGCGTAAGATTCGTGTTGTTTCCATGCCTTGTGTTGATGCCTTCGAAGCTCAGGATCAGTCTTACCGTGACACCGTTATCCCGCCGTCCGTGCGCGCTCGCGTTGCCGTGGAAGCGGGTGTGACGGACTACTGGCGTAAGTATGTTGGTCTGGATGGCAGTGTTGTGGGCGTGGACCGTTTTGGCGAATCTGCCCCGGCCGGCGAATTGTTCAAGTATTTCGGCATGACCGTAGAAAACGTGGTCAGCGCTGTAGAAGGTGTTTTGTAAAAATTTTTTTGGGAAAATTGGGAGAGTATTAATGGCAATTAAAGTAGGTATTAACGGTTTCGGCCGCATCGGTCGAATGGTTTTCCGTGCTGTGTACAACGAATTCAAAGATATTGAAATCGTGGGTATTAACGATCTGTTGGATGCGGACTATCTGGCATACATGCTTAAGTACGATTCAGTACACGGTCGTTTCCAGGGTGAGGTCAAAGGTGGCGAAGGCTGCATGATTGTTAACGGCAAAGAAATCCGTCTGACGGCTGAGCGTGATCCCGCCAACCTGAAGTGGGGTGACGTGGGTGCGGATATCGTTATCGATTCCACCGGTTTCTTCCTGACAGAAGAAGGTTGTCAAAAGCACATTGATGCCGGCGCTAAAAAAGTGGTTATGTCTGCTCCGTCCAAAGACGGTACACCTATGTTCGTATACGGTGTTAACCACGAAAAATATGCCGGTCAAGCGATTGTTTCCGCAGCTTCTTGTACCACCAACTGTCTGGCTCCTATTGCCAAAGTATTAAATGACAAGTGGGGTATCAAGCGTGGTTTGATGTCTACGGTTCACGCGGCAACAGCTACCCAAAAAACCGTTGACGGTCCTTCTCAGAAAGACTGGCGCGGTGGTCGCGGTATTCTGGAAAACATCATTCCGTCTTCCACAGGTGCAGCTAAAGCAGTGGGCGTTGTGTTACCGGAACTCAATGGCAAGTTGACCGGTATGGCTTTCCGCGTACCGACTTCTGATGTTTCAGTGGTTGATTTAACCGTTGAACTGGAAAAGGGTGCGTCCTACGCTGATATCTGTGCTGAAATGAAGAAAGCCTCAGAAACCGGCGACATGAGCAAAACTTTGGGATACACCGATGAGAAAGTGGTATCTACGGATTTCCGTGGTGTTGGCTACTCATCCATTTTCGATGCAGAAGCCGGTATTGCTTTGGACGACACTTTTGTCAAAGTAGTAAGCTGGTATGACAATGAGTATGGCTATACCTGCAACATGATGCGTTTTGTTGAGCACGTAGCAGCTAACTAAGCGAAACATTGTCCGGTTTTTTTGCTGGATGTATAGCTAAGACAGGGTGGGCGGGTGCTCACCCTGTTTATTGGCAGACGGACAACAAAAAGCGATTCGCCAAGCCACAGCCCATGGTTAGCAGCTTTATATTGCTAACTCATTATCGACAAACTCATAGTTGGTAATTTAGGTTTGGCCAATCGTTTTTCAAAATTTAAATCTCAGGAGAGTTCTATCATGTCATTTATCAAGCTGACCGATTTGGATCTGGCCGGTAAGCGCGTTTTGATCCGCGCCGACCTTAATGTTCCCGTAAAAGATGGTAAGGTGACTTCCGATGCCCGCATCACTGCATCCATGCCCACCATAGAACACTGCATGAAAGCCGGTGCTTCTGTTATGGTTATGTCACACCGCGGTCGTCCTGAAGAAGGTAAGGCCGACGAAGAAAACTCCATGGCGCCGATTGCAGCCGATATGTCCGCCAAGCTGGGCAAAGAAGTGCGTTTGATCAAAGATTATCTGGATGGCGGTTTCGAAGTTGCCGGCGGCGAATGTGTGCTGCTTGAAAATGTGCGCTTTAACGCCGGCGAGAAGAAAGATAATGAAGATTTAGCCAGGAAATATGCTGCACTGTGTGATGTGTTCGTGATGGACGCCTTTGGTACAGCTCACCGGGCCCAGGCTTCTACTCATGGAGCCGGCAAATTCGCACCCATCGCTTGTGCCGGTCTGTTACTGGCAGATGAGTTGGACAACCTGGCACAGGCGCTGGCCAATCCGGCTCGCCCCATGGTGGCCATCGTTGGTGGCTCCAAAGTGTCAACCAAACTGACGGTTCTCGAAGCCTTATCTGAGAAAGTTGACCAATTGGTCGTCGGTGGTGGTATCGCCAATACTTTCCTCAAAGCAATGGGGAATAATGTGGGTAAGTCTTTGTGTGAAGACGATTTGGTGGACACGGCCAAAGCCCTGGTTGAGAAAATGAAAGAACGCGGTGCTAACATTCCTATTGCCGTTGATGTGGTGGTCGGTAAAGAATTCAACGAGAACGCGGAAGCTACTCTGAAAAATGCCGGTGATGTGTCTGACGATGACATGATTTTCGACATCGGTCCTCAATCCGCACAGGAACTGGCTGACATTATCAGTAAAGCCGGTACCATTGTTTGGAACGGCCCGGTTGGTGTGTTTGAATTTGATCAGTTCGGTGAAGGCACCAAAACCGTTTCCATGGCTATTGCCAATGCGGCGGGTTTCAGTCTGGCAGGTGGTGGTGACACCATCGCTGCTATCCAGAAGTACAATATTTATGACAAGGTGAGTTACATCTCCACCGCAGGTGGAGCATTCCTGGAGTATTTGGAAGGAAAAACTCTCCCTGCCGTTGCCATGTTAGAACAAAGAGCGAAAGACTAATTCAGGCTGGAGTTAACGAATTGCAGAGACGAACAAAAATAGTGGCGACCCTGGGGCCGGCTACCGATGATCCAAAAATGTTGGATAAAATCATCGAAGCCGGTGTGGATGTGGTGCGATTAAATTTTTCTCACGGTACCGCAGACGATCATCGATCCCGCGCTGAAAAAGTACGAAATCGTGCCCGGGCTCATGGCCGGCAGGTGGGGGTTTTGGCTGATTTACAGGGGCCAAAAATTCGCATTGAACGCTTTAAAGATGGGCCAATACGGCTTGAAGAGGATGACACTTTTATCCTTGATTTGGCCTTGGACGCTCATGCGGGGAATAAAGAGCGTGTTGGAGTCAGTTATAAGAGTCTGAATGTTGACGTTAAGCGTGGCGATACCCTGTTACTGGATGACGGTAAGATCGTATTGTGGATTGATGAGGTTGAGGGTGACGAGATTCGTTGCCGGGTTAAAACCGGTGGTCCGCTGTCAGACAGAAAAGGTATCAACCGTCAGGGCGGGGGTTTGTCGGCTCCGGCACTCACGGATAAGGATCGAGAGGACATTAAGATTGCCGCCAGTATCAAGGCGGACTATGTTGCAGTGTCCTTTCCCAGAACGGCTGAAGACATTCTGGAGGCGCGGCGCTTGTTGCTGGAAGCCGGTGGGCATGGCGGTATTGTCGCTAAGATCGAGCGTAGTGAAGCCCTTGAAGCTATTGACGAAATTATTGCGGCCTCGGACGTGATCATGATTGCGCGCGGGGATTTGGGTGTGGAAATCGGAGATGCTGCGTTACCTCCGGTACAGAAAAACCTGATCAAAACCGCCCGAAACATGAACCGAGTGGTCATTACGGCAACTCAGATGATGGACTCCATGATTACCAGCCAGATTCCTACTCGGGCTGAGGTCTTTGATGTGGCCAATGCGGTATTCGATGGTACGGATGCAGTGATGCTGTCAGCTGAGACAGCTTCAGGTGATTATCCCGACAAAGCAATTGCTGCCATGGACCGGATCTGTCGGGTGGCAGAACAACAACCCGTGGCCACAGTGTCGGATCATCGAATTAATACAGCGTTTGGACGGGTGGACGAGGCTATCGCCATGTGTACCATGTATGCTGCTAACCACCTGGAAGTAAAAGCCATTGCGGCTTTGACCGAATCCGGCTCTACACCCTTGTGGATGTCGCGAATTAGTTCGGGTATACCTATTTACGCATTGACCCGCCATGTTTCTACGCGGCGTAAGGTGACATTGTATCGTGGGGTATCCCCTATCAGTTTCGATATCACTACCAACGATCATGCCACGGCCAACAAGGAAGCGGTGGATGAGTTAAAACGTCGGGGTGTTGTCAGGGACGGTGATCTTGTTATTATCACCAAAGGTGATTTGATGGGAATACACGGCGGCACCAATTCTTTGAAAATAGTGAAAGTGGGGGATGACCTGATTCCAAATGACGCGTCAGTTTGAGCGGTTATTTGTGTTAGGCAACAAACCAAGAGATTTTTGTAATTAATTTTTTTCTTATGGGAGAGTATACACATGGCACTGATATCCTTACGCCAATTGCTTGACTACGCAGCAGAAAATAACTTCGGTATGCCTGCGTTTAATGTTAATAACATGGAGCAGGTTCACGCAATCATGCAAGCGGCCGACGCAGTGGACAGTCCGGTCATTATGCAGGGTTCTGCCGGGGCTCGTTCTTACGCGGGCGAACCGTTCTTGCGCCATTTGATTTCTGCGGCTATTGAACAGTACCCGCATATTCCCATCGTTATGCATCAGGACCACGGTTCCGAGCCGGCGGTTTGTTTGCGCTCCATTCAGTCCGGTTTCAGCTCCGTTATGATGGACGGCTCACTGATGGCTGACATGAAAACCCCATCTTCCTATGAGTACAATGTAAACGTCACCAAAACCGTTGTGGATATGGCTCACGCCGGTGGTGTTTCCGTTGAGGGTGAGTTGGGCTGTCTGGGTTCTCTGGAGACCGGCGAAATGGGTGAGGAAGACGGTCACGGTGCCGAAGGCAAGCTGTCTCATGACCAATTGTTGACTGATCCCGATGAAGCGGCTGATTTTGTCGCCAAAACCGGTGTGGATGCCCTGGCTATCGCCATTGGTACCAGCCACGGTGCGTACAAATTTACCCGTCCTCCTACAGGCGACATTCTGGCGATTGATCGTATCAAGGAAATCCACGCGAAACTGCCTAACACTCACTTGGTTATGCATGGTTCGTCTTCCGTGCCGCAGGATTGGTTGAAAATTATCAACGAATACGGCGGTGACATGGGCGAAACCTATGGCGTGCCTGTCGAAGAAATTCAGGAAGGCATCAAGCACGGTGTACGTAAAGTTAACATCGACACCGACTTACGTATGGCTTCAACCGGCGCCATTCGTCGCCACTTGGCAGACAATAAATCCAACTTCGATCCACGCAAATTCCTGAAAGCTTCTACCGAAGCGATGCGGGATATTTGTAAAGCGCGTTTTGAAGCTTTCGGTTGTGCCGGTCACGCTTCCAAGATCAAGCCAGCCTCACTGGAAGACATGATTAAATACTACAAGTAAGTGTTTGATCTATTAAATAAAAAGGAGCCTGATAAGGGCTCCTTTTTTTTGCTCCAATTTTGCTGGGAGCAGTTAGAGTTTTTGGTATAGAAGATCCCAAACATCGTGTCCGAGCCTTTGGCCTCGTTGCTCAAACTTGGTGAGTGGACGCTGCGGCGGCCTGGGACTGTAGGGTGGGGTTGGCGCCAGGTTACGGAATAACGCCGTGGGTTCGGAATCTTCCAGGGTGCTGAAAGCGGCAACGCAATGTTCTGCATAATCCTGCCAATCGGTTGCAATATGAACAATGCCCTCTGGCTGAAGTTTGCGGGCCAGCAGGTGCAGGAACGGAGCTTGAATCAATCGACGTTTGTGATGGCGCTTTTTGTGCCAGGGATCCGGAAAGAAAATTTGTACGGTATGCAGTGATTCGTCGGCGATGCACTGCTGTAATACTTCTACTGCATCGGCGCAATAAATCTTTATATTTTCAATATGTTCCGCAGATATGCGTTTGAGTAAATGGCCCACGCCGGGTCGGTGAACTTCAATCCCAACAAAGACTTTTTCCGGGTCGTTTTTGGCCATCTGGACCAAGGAATCTCCGGTGCCGAAACCGATCTCCAATACCATGGGTATTTGCTCGGCACGGCACAGAGGTATATGGGGATCCAGGCCGTAAAGGGGCCAAAGGTCGTTGAGTGCTTTGGCTTGACCTGCCGTAAGCCGTCCGTCGCGGCGCACAAAACTTCGCACAATCCGCTTGTGTATTACCCGTTTGTTCTCTTCAGGAGTCATGCGATGGTGCAGTAAGAAAACGAAACGGTTAGAAAAACGTGCCTTCCAGCGGTGAGGACGCCGATGCGTAGCGTTTTTTAGGCACTCGGCCAGCCAGATACGCTTCTCGGCCCGCTTCCACAGCCTTTTTCATGGCCGACGCCATGAGGACGGGATTTTGAGCCCCGGCGATGGCGGTATTCATCAGGACGCCATCACAACCCAGTTCCATGGCGATAGCAGCGTCTGAGGCGGTGCCTACGCCCGCATCCACCAGAATGGGTACGTTGGCCTGCTCGATGATGGTCAGCAGGTTGTAGCGGTTCTGAACCCCCAGTCCTGAACCAATGGGGGCTGCCAACGGCATAACTGCCACGCAACCAATATTCTCCAATTCCTTGGCTACAATGGGGTCATCACTGGTGTATACCATGACTTCAAAACCCTCTTTAACCAGAATTTCGGCGGCTTTAATGGTGGCACGAATATCGGGGTATAGGGTTTTTTCGTCGCCCAGAACTTCAAGTTTTACCAGTGTATGGTCGTTCAGCAGTTCTCTGGCCAAGCGGCAGGTGCGCACCGCGTCTTCTGCCGTATAGCACATGGCAGTATTAGGCAGGATGGTGTATTCGTTGGGAGATATGACATCCAGCAAATTGGGCTCTTTGGCGTTTTGACCGATGTTAGTACGACGCACGGCAACGGTAATGATTTCTGCGCCACTGGCTTCGGTGGCGAGCCGGGTTTCTTCCAGGTCTTTGTATTTGCCGCTGCCTACAAGAAGCCGGGAATTGTATTGGTTGCCGGCTATAATCAAGGGGCTGTCGTTCTTTTCGTTTGACATGTCCTTTCAAAATCCTCAATTAGTGCTTAAATTTAAACTCGAATGGAGTTATGCGATTGGGGCTGTGTAACTGGGGCTGGAGTCAGCCACCACCGATAGCATGAACAATTTCTACATTGTCGTTTTCTTTGATAATAAATGATTCATAGGTACTGCGTGGTACAATTTCAAGATTTACTTCCACGGCCAAGCGTTTTCCGCCCAAGCCCAGGGAATCTATGAGCTGCGCTGCTGTCAATTCACTTGAGAATTGTGCTGGTTCACCGTTAAGCGTAATGTTCATATAGGTTAAACAGATAGGTGTTAAACAGGATGCCCAAAGGGCTATAAGTTTAAGTGTTTACGCCGGCTAATCCTAGTCCTTTGACTGATTTAAACCGCAAAAAAACTTCAGGGCGTGGTTGGGCCACCCATGATTAGAGCCGAGAAGGTGTTGAGAATCGACATGACCGTTGTTAAATTATTGTTCCCCCTATTTTTGTGTACGGTATTGAGTCCGGTAATGGCGCTGGATCTTAATCCGGAGCGGATTCCATGGAAAAAATTGCAATTTTCAGCGTCATTTTTGTTTGTCTCAGCAACCGCGGACGTGAGCTGGGAACCCATAGACAAGCAGCGGGTGAACAAAGTCCTGTTACCAGTGGATAAAGGGGTGCCCATCACCGAGCAACCCTTATTTTATATGACGCTGGAGTCTCGCGCCTTTAATCGTAATTCTCAGGTGAAGTTCTGGTTTCAACAGGACGCAACAGCACTACAACGGGAGCAGTTGGACTGGGGGAAAAGGCAACGTTTGAAAACTTATCGCTTTGCTACAGATAAGGCGCAAGCCATTCAGTGGACACCTTTGGAGTCGGAAGCCGAACTGGCCCCGGAAAAATGGAGTCGAAAGGAGACTTTTCAGTTTAAATACCCCAAGGTGGCCCGTGGGATACCCATAACAGACAATGCCGCATTGTTCTATGTTATTTCTGCGGCAAACTTGCGACAGGTCGGTGATTCGCTGGTCATTCACAGCTTTGGGAAACAGACAGTTAACAAAATTACCATACGTGTTGCTGCCGAGGTCTACTTGGAAGTCAACTACAAGAAAAGAACGCAATCCGCGCTACGTTTTGTCGAGGAAGAAACCACGGCTCTGGAGCTGCGTTTGGAAATTGTACCCTTGGGGGAGGAAGCCGATGAGGGCTTCGAATTTTTAGGGTTGAAAGATGATGTGCGGATTTACTTGGAAAAATCCAACTTAGTCCCTTTACGTATTAGTGGAAAAGTAGACTACTTAGGCTGGACTGCAGTGGACATGGTTGAGGTGGAAATGCGTTAGTGTAAGGATGGGCTTACTGATGTAAGCCCAGATAAATACGTTGACAGACAAATTGCAGGTCCTTGATGGTGAATTGCGCATTCTTAAGGTCGTTGACTCGAATTTGGTATTGTAACACCCGGCTGTAGTTTTCCAGCGATGGATAGCCAAAAGAATTGCCGTTAATGTCTTTGGCGACTTCCAATAGCTCTAGCCATTGCTCGGTCTTAAAGAGCTTTCGAATCAAATTGAGTTTGGCGGGCAGCGAACTGACAAATCCCTTCACTTCTTCAGCCATTTGCGGTTTTTTATCGAGCAAATTGGAACGAATGGGACTGTTGCGTCCGGCAGGGCTATTGCAGGCCAGATACGGTTTCAAGGCGTTATATAACACAGTTTGATCCACGGGTTTGTTGCAGATAGCATCGCATCCGGCATCAAGAAACAACTCACCGTCCGATGATTCGTCATGCACAAGCACTACTATGGGTTTGGTGAATTCCTCCTTACGTAAAGTTTCAATTAATTTGGTGGCATCTACGAACTGCATGATCGAATCAATGATAACAGCGTCAAAATGTCGTTTGTCCATACACTCCAGGGTTCGTTCATCGGCGAAAATAACCTCGGTAGTCAACCCGATTTTACGCAACAACAAATGTATGATTTGTTGCTGAATCGGATCGTTTTCAATTATTAGCACGTTACCATACAAGGGGGGTGCATAGGGATCGCTGGATATTTTAAACATTAGGATAACCCGCTACTGAATTCACTAAAACTTCGAGTTAATTGCATCCCTTCAAAAATTCGATTGAACAACCTCTTTAGGTCTATGGAAAGACTATCAACGGCGTCGTAGTTTTCACTGATAAGTTGAAACTCGATTTTACCGGCCAAATCGGTCAGCACGGGATAACCCAGGCCGCCTGCAGTCCCTTTGAGGGTATGGAGTACCTCCTTCAATTCTTGCCAGTTCTTAGTTCGCATCAGCATTTCTATTGTGCCTTGGGTGGTATGTAAATCGTTTACGAACTTTTCCACCAGATCAGCAAATTCCGGTTCATGTTGCAGTAAGGAAGAAAAAATGGGTTCCGGCATGAAGTCCTCCGCAGCGGCCGGATGCAAATATCTTGCACACACCTGCTCAAACTGGCTACGTAGGATGGGTTTGGCCAAAAAGTCATCGCAGCCGGCTCGCAGGCACAAATGACGGTATTCCGAGGTGGCGTTTGCGGTCAATGCGACAATGGGTTTGCTATAACCGATTTCTCGAAGTTTTTTTACCGTATCCAATCCGGACAGTTGCGGTAGATGCATATCCATGTAAATGAGATCGAAGTTTTTGTACACGGTTTCTTTCAATGCGCTGATTCCGCTGTCCGCAATAGTGACAGACACCCCCAGGCGGCGCAAAAACAATGAAAACAACTGTTGGTTGGTTTCATTGTCATCCACCAGTAACACGTCGCCATGCAGTCGAATATGATGGTCCCGGTGGCTGGATTCCACGATACTTGACTGCTGCCATTGCTCCATGTTGTAGATAAGTGTACTCGTGTCCAAAGGGCTTAGGTTTAGGCAAATTTCAAATGTGGAGCCCTTTTTCAGTGCACTGTAAATGTTGAGGCTTCCACCCAGCAGCTCAATCAGGTGATTGGATAAGGGAAGTCCCAAGCCAGTGCCGCCGTATTTGCGACTGGTAGCCGCTTCGGCCTGCTGAAATGGGTCTAGACAATCCTGAATTTGTTGTTCGCTGAGTCCAATGCCGGTATCTATGACCGAAATGCGGAGCACTTCTTCCTGCGGGTCGCAGCGAAACTGCACCAGAACAAAGCCTTCATTGGTAAACTTAATCGCATTACTGCACAGATTAATTAAAACTTGTTTTAAGCGCAGAGGGTCTGTAGCGATGGAGCGGGGTAATGGTGGAATGTATTCCAGTTTAAAGACAATATTTTTTTCAACGGCTTTGCGTTTGACTAAATCTTCCACTTCCCGGGCCAGGTTGAACAAGTCGGTATCGAGATATTCCAACTCCAATTTACCGGCTTCGATTTTGGAAAAATCCAGAATGTCGTCCACAATAGCATGTAGATGAGCACCGTTTTGAACAATGGTTTTCAGCCCCGCCATACGTTCCTGCATACTTTGGTCGCTATCCAACGAGGCTTCGGCAAAACCAATGATGGCAGTCAATGGCGTGCGAATTTCGTGGCTCATATTGGCAAGAAATTCACGTCGTGCTTTGTTGGCTTGACGTGCTTCTCGGGTTGCTTGTTCCAGTTTGTGCAAGAGACTGCCTATATAGTACGGTAATACAATTAACCAAGCTAAAACTCCGAGGCTAAGGGTTAGGTTTTGTTGCCAGTAAGGGGTAGTGAGTATAACGCTCACAAAACCCAGAACACCGGTCACGACGGCAAAATTCATGTGGTTACGGCCAAAACGTAAACCGTTACCAATGGCGATTAAGAGAAACATACCCAGAAAACCGGCAGTGGCCGCACCGGAAGTCATGGCGAATGTGGCGGTACATGTGTCCAGACAAATACCCAGCTTAGACCGTACTGGCATTCGTTCTGGTGCCAGGATAGCTCCGGTCAAGATGAGTAATGTGCCGGCGAGATAGCTTATGGCAACAATACCAATCCAATGCCAGTTGCTTAATTCGGATAGCCACAAAAAGCAAAATAAACCCAAACCGCCGATAATCGGTCGGGCCACAGCGGCCTGTTCCAACTCAGGATCCCGGTCGGACAATTTGCTTAAAAAAACATTAAGATAGGAGAAAACCACTAGAGGAAAAACCGCAACAATCTGTTTACAATAGCTCTAGATCGGTTCAAAACCGTAAAAACTTTAACACATTGTGTCTTGAGGCCGTCGGTCGCCTGGATCGGACCGTTTATCGATGTGCTGCTGAAATCTCTAACACAGGGGGGGCTGTCAATTTATGGCTGCTAATATCCCAGACATTGGTTTCGGGAGCATAGCCTAACTGGCGAATACTTCGCGAGGCGATTTTCAAGGCAATATCCGGGGCGACACTTTGTTCCAGCATGGACTCGAAAAAATATTCCATACCCACAATGGTGTCCGCCAACAGCTCCAGTTCATGGGAGTCCGGTGGCAGGGTATCGTCTTGAAATGTATCTTGCATATAGCGGCCGATGGCATCGGCAAGGTTGGCTTGAGCTGTATAACCGAGTATTTCCATGGCGCCGCGAATATTGCGCAGCAGGTCGGGCGCCTTATGCATTACGGTAATCGACCCGGTTTGAATAAACTCGAGTAAGGCCTTTTTGAGTGATCCCAGTTCTTTAATAACTTCTGTTGCTATGAGTTTAAGTAGTTTTCGATACTCGGCTGCCGGTAAGCCACCTTTTCGAGTTCCTTTTACGTCTATACCCAAATCCGAGATCGAAGCATCCACATGAATCAATGCGGCAGCCAAGCCCATTAAGTCATTGTCGGCCAGTTGCTCACCGGCGGCGACTTTGGGGGCTAAAAACACTGCGTATTCATGCAGCAAGTTTTTCAAATTACTCATACCCAGCATACCTAGTGCTTCGGCCACCGAATTCAGGCTGGTTAAAGCCGCTGCTAAGGGCTTGGTGGTATTTGTGTTGGTGGCTCTGACCGAAACCTCCAGTGCGTCTTTTATGTCTTCCAATTCCTGCTTGATTTGTTTTGATACGGTTTCGATGAGGTGGACATTAAAACTTCCCAGGCTCTCACGCGATTTTTGTATGCTGTTGTCGTCAGGAAAATCCATTCCAAAAGCGGTTTTGATTTCAAGGACACGTTGATTGTCCGATTTGGATTGGGAAATGTAGTACAAAAGGTTCTTACAGATTTTATCAGGCGGCTGCTGTACCAGCGCCTTTTCGCCATGAACGATCAGGAGTTTTATCTGCTGGTCAATTCGACCCAACAAAATCTTTACAGCGATATTGGCTTCCTGCCCCTGGTCATACAAAGAGTCCATCAGTCCTGAGGCCAGCCACCACAGCTGTTTACCGGCTTTACTGCGGCTACAGTGCATCAAGTTGTCTACAACTGTTATGAGCTTTTCCAGGCTTTCAGTGGTGTTGTGCTTTTTGATTAGGCCTAACAAGCCTGAAAGATAGCCGGGGCGCAGGCGTCGTGCGACTTCCGAGATGTGTCCGTTGACCAGGCATTCCGCGTCTGGCTGTGGCGGAACCGCGATTGTCAGGTCGGGTGAAAAAAACTCGCCCTCGGTCAACAGCTGTTTATCTTGTGCGGCGAGCAAATCATTGAGTTGGGGGAGTAGCACCAGAGGGACGTCCGGTTGACCGTGGTATAGGCTTTCCAAGTAGGCGCTCAATTGTAATATGGCTGTCGCCATCGCTTCGGTCGCCGCTTGCTTATGGCGGATATTATCCAGCAGTAAAGCGTCAGCCAAATTCACCATTTCCGAGGAAAGAAGCGTTGCCCCTCGGATTCCCACCATTTTTAAGGCCCCACGTACACATCTGAGGGGCTCCAGGCACTGTTCCAATGGGGTCGTGTCACGAAGATTCTTAGAGTACTGTTCGCAGGCCGGCAACACACCCTCAAGCGTTTGCTCAATTTGGGTTTTTATCCAAACTAGAGTTTTTCTGTCAACCGAGCCCTGGTACACTTCGCGCCCCTTTTGCGACCAGTTAGTGTTTATAAAAGTGGTGTTAAATTAGGAAACTCTAATTTGCTCAACGAACGGTTCCCATGAGCTTGAAATCAAATCAGAAGTTCCTGCAGTGTGCGTCATTTCAGGGTGGAATTCCGGCTAACACCGGAAACCATCAGAGAAATCAACACTGCGACACCGTAAGACACGACTTATTTCGCTATGTCTGTTGCCCGACGATGCGTAGACGGGGTTACGCCCTATTACTTTTCTATTGTTATCACAGCTGGTGAAGCTTGTCTATTGGTTTAATCATGAATTGTATATGGGCGCAATATTTTTTTAAAAAAAACAGAAAACTTCTTTGAAATATTACTCTACGTAGGAATTATCTGAAAAGCGACGGAGGCCGGGGTCAAATTCGTTATAGAGATAAACACGGTCATGGGGGATATTAGAAATGAAGAAATTACTTATTTTATTGCTGGGAGTCGGCTTGCTACCTTCCGTCGCACCAGCACACAATTTAGGCGAAAAGTATCTGGCCGGTAATCGGGTAACGGTGGCACTGAGCAAAGATTTCGTAAACAACGAACGCGCGTTGGCGCGAAACTTCGTCAAACACAAAGGGGTGGAACGTTTGTACAGGAATCTGGTTCGTCACTTCAAGGAGTATCGTATCCGTCGGTCGCTTAAGGTTGATGTATTAATTACGGAGTTTTACTCCGGTCCCGGGCGTGAGCGTTTAATGGCAGATGTGATTGTGACTGAGCGTGGGGAGCCGCTGGATAACTTTATTGTGGAGGAAACTACCGCTCTGCACCCGAAGATCAGACGTTTAACTCGAGGTTTGTCCAAACGCATTACCAAGCGCGCCAGGATGATGTAGAGCCAAGGTTGTTTGCAGGATTTTCCTTGTTTGAGGGGGAAGGAAGCCGGCGTTAGTGCTCGGCTTCCTCTCCTTCCACGACATCGTATTGGCCGCTGATTTTCTTGCGAATAAACGACCAGCTGATACCGGTGGTTAAAATCCAGCTGATAATCAGTTGAACCACATAGGTGAGTGCTTTGACACTGTTAGTGGGTATCCAGCCCAGGTCTATGACGACCCAGGTCAAGGATCCGAAAAAAGCCACAGCCAACGCGATGCCGATGAATCCTAAGGAATGCAAGGTTGCGCGTATATAGATAGTCCAGCCAATTAACAAAACCACTCCTACAAATAATTTCAAGGGAAGGTCTGCTTGAATGTTGAGTATGCCCCAATGATAAAAGGAGTATCCCTCCGGGTTATAGGTGCAGAAAACCAGGGTGAGTGCGAAAAACAATCGAACCGCAAATCCTGTCCAGCTAAGTGAGTCGGCCATAAATAAGTAACCTGTATAGCGGTGTTATAACTAAGGTGTCATAACTAAAATGTTGTGTTATTGGTCAGAGCCATCCGGCGGATGCAGGGCCCATTATAATGCTGTAACTGCGTAAATGATAGCGCTGTCGATGGTGTTATAGTGGTTGTCATAATTTGTCATAATTAGTCGTTGGATTGACAGCGCTCATCGGTGTTAGGCCATTTACGCTTTCTATAGTTATTTCCAGAATCGAATGCTGGAGATGAATCATGAAAGTGTTATTTGTAGTGCCTAAAGATGATGGTGAACACAGTCCGTTAAGTCAGTTTGCCCAATGCCGAGTGCTCCCGCCAATCGGTTTGGCACGAATGGCCGGGCTGGCCGGTCGTTTGGGAGCGGTACAAGTGCTTGATGAGCGACTGCACGATATTAAGTATCCACAAAAATCCGATATAGTGATTCTGTTTATCAATCATTATAATCAGTATCGGGCTTATCAATTGGCGGCACAATACCGCGCCTTGGGTTGTGTAATTGTATTTACCGGTCCCATGCTTACTCATACAACAGAGCAAGCCAAGCCGCATGCCGACAGTCTATTTATCGGCTCCGGTGAGACAAATTTACCGGAATTTCTTTGGGACTACCGATTTGGTCGGGTGAAATCGCAGTACCATAACGAAACCGGCGTTGATAATGTGTCTCACGGAAAAACTCAGCGGCCGGCTCTGGCCTTGTTGGCTGGGTAGGCAAGGTTTGGGTTTTGTCGTGGAGTTCGGCCGAGCCTCTGCTTGTAACCATGACGATTGTGCGAATGGCAGGTTTGCAATCAGAGGTTCAGTCTTAGCAAAAAACGTAACTTGCACGGATATGAATGGAACTCCAGCGGGTTGGCTTTAATAAGCATTAAAACGCCTTAACACACGACACAAAATTGACACGTTTGGGTTGGCAAATTATAGAAAAATGCTTCGGGGTGAGTCTAAAGAGTTTGGGTCCAAAGACGTTAAGTTTTTCATCATCATTTAAAACGCGTATCAACAGAACTATGGGCCAGTGTGACAAAACTCACCTCAAGAACATACGTTTGAGATTAGCTCCAACAATAAGTCGGAATATGCAGCTTAGTTTACTGGTGGCGGCCATGGCGGTACCCAGTCAGTATTCAATAGCCGACCATACGGAGTCTCATCAACTCAATAAGTTTATGGGCGCAAAAAAAGCTGCGGATTTAGAGCTGTTGCGTCGCAATGAAGAAGTTCGTGAGGCCTACGACAAATTCAAAAAAGTGACTGCGGTCGTCTGGGGGAATGAAGCGGTAGTACCAAGCGCGGATATTGAAGTCACCTACCGCGACAACTTAAGCCAACGCAGTGTCGTAAATTACGAACACGGGACGGTGAAAGTGGAGTTGGCAGTAAGCCCGACAAAAGCAAAATACCAGGATGGTGTACAGCAAAAAATGGCGGGAGCGGTACAAGCTACTATCGTTCAACCACCGGATGATCGTTCTATTGTTGAAATGGCCAAGCAGCCCGAGCCTCCGCCCAGCGAAGGTGAGCCCATGTTGAAGGGTTTGGTCGCAGGCCAAGATGGTAAGCCTCTATCCCCGGATAAGATGGATGCGTTTAGGAAAGAACAGCTCAAAGCTGTTACACAGCGCGACATAGAAGGGTCAGATGGGCGCAAGCGTACGGTATTCAGTACCGAGTTTAAGTTAGTGCCAGACCACATTCGAATACGGGCGAAAAAATATCGGCATATGGTGGACAAAAACTCTGTACGTCACAATATTCCAGCACACTTAATTTATGCCATTATTGAAACGGAAAGTTTTTTTAATCCTCGAGCAAAGTCCCCCGTGCCTGCTTTTGGCTTAATGCAATTGGTGCCTCAAACGGGAGCTCGTGATGCATACCGGTTTTTGTATGCCAGGGACAAAATTGTTAAGGATACCTATTTATACAAACCCAATAACAATATCAAATTGGGTGTTGCCTATTTGCATATGCTGCATTTTCGGTATTTGAAACGCATAAAAGATCCTGTGTCTCGCCAATGGGCGGCAATCGCCGCATACAATACCGGAGTGGATAATGTTATGGGGTCTTTTGCGGGTCAGTATTCCAAGAAGAAATTCACCAATCGCTGGATCTGGAAAGGGAAGGCATTGAAAAAAATCAACAAAATGAATCCTGAGCAAGTTTATCAACATTTACGAAAATATTTACCTTATGAAGAAACCCGAGAATACATAAAAAAAGTCCGGGATCGCATGCACAAGTACCAAACTTAGCCCTTCCAGGTCGCACCTGCGCAGTCCCTTCTAATAATTTGCTATATTGCGTGTAGGAATTTTCTTAAGTTTTATTGATTTTTGGCAGATTTCTCTGTAAAAAATACTTATATAAAAATAATCCTAAGAATAGTACCGTGTCTACGGATTTTGGGGGTGGACGTGTTGGAGAGCGTCCTGGGTATGGAAAAAAGGTTATGTTAAGGAGGCGGCAACCTTTTATTCGGCGTGCAACTTTTGTTGCGCAAGATTATGGGTATGTCTGATAGCAAATCACATGCTGCTTACACGGATGCAAAATCCGGGTTAAACGGATTTGAGTCCAACGTACAGTTTAAGTCCTTGGAAGAAAAAGAAAATATATCTAAATTGGTGCAAGATGAAGAGGTTGATAGCGGCCCTCTTTCCAATTTTATATATGGACTAATTATTTTCGCGCTGGTTTACGGTGCGGTTGTCTATCTGCAAAAAACCTTCTTTGAAGAACCGGAACAGAGCGGGAGCCATCCAGTTGGTGGATTGGCCGATAATCCTGTTCGTCCCTCCGGTCAGACACCGGTCCCTCAAATTGATCAAATTGCTTTAAATCTGATTCGTACCAAAGATTGGGATGTACAGAAACTGTATTTTTTCAGACGCACTTGGTTGTCCTTGAAGCCTGCTCAGCAAGCAGCTTTGTCGCAAAGCGCATGGATTGCAGATCTGGAGTCTGCGCTGGAAGAACAAATGGGTCGCCCCAGTTTGGTAGAGGTGTTTACGGACGAAAAAGTCATTCTCAAACAAAACGCAATGGTAGATATTAAAACCTTAATAGACCGCTCCAAACAGATGCACTTAACCGGGGTAGACCCCAATATTCAGCGCCCCGCTGTGGCCCCCGTCACGCAAAAATCACCGGCTGGGCTTGCTGCTGAGACAAAACCGGTGCCGGATTTCAATGATGGTCTCGTGGCAAAATTGGATCAACTCGTAGAAGAGCAGACCAAACTGGAGCGTGAGGAACAAGCGCAGCAAGAACGCGAGTCGCAGGCCCAACGAGAGCGAGAAGAGCTGGCTCAAAGAGAACGGGAGGCTCAGGCCCAACGAGAGCGTGAAGAGCTGGCTCAGAGAGAACAGGAGGCCCAGGCTCAACGGGAGCGTGAAGAGCTGGCTCAGAGAGAACGGGAGGCCCAGGCTCAACGGGAGCGTGAAGAGCTGGCTCAGAGAGAACGGGAGGCCCAGGCTCAACGGGAGCGTGAAGAGCTGGCTCAGAGAGAACGGGAGGCCCAGGCTCAACGGGAGCGTGAAGAGCTGGCTCGGATAGAACGCGAGGAGCAGGCCCGACGCGAGCGTGAGGCACAGGCGCAACGGGAGCGCGAAGAAAACATCAGGCGCGAACGCGAAGCGATTGCACAGAGAGAGCGGGAAGAAAAAGCCAGGCGGGAGCGTGAAGAAAAGATGGCGTTACAACTTGCTGCGGAGGCGGCCGCGAAGGCACAGCTGGAGAATGAGGGTCCCGGATTGGAAAACATGCAAGTGGTATCCAGTGAGAATTTTTCAGTCGACCGAAGTAGCGGTAAGATTGTTTCCGTGAAGACTAAGGTGCGCAAACCGACTCAAGAACCGACTAAGCCCAAACCGGTAAAGCCAAAAGAAAGCAAACCTGCATTCGTTGCTAAAGCTGATACAGGGGTATCGACTAAACAGCTGGCGTCTAAAAAGCCTCTATATTCCACAATAAAATCACAGTCTACGGAACTGGGTAATGCCGGGGTACAAAAAAAATACTATTACGTAAATGGTGTTACCGAGTTTTCGAAAAGATCCAAAAAAACCCCAACCATTGCAGAGTTGAACAATCTGACAGTTCAGTTAATCAGTGCCTATGAGGCGGGTGATCTGGAGCGGTTTACTTCCTTGTTTGATGATGATCCGGAGAGCGAGTACTACGAACAATTGGAGCAAGTCAAATCAGAATATCAAGATTTGGTTTACCAGACCTCTGACCGACAAATGTTCATTCGAGATATGAAATGGACCTTTAAGGACAATGTTGCTATTGGTAAGGGTACTTTGACATTGGTCACTTTGTTCAGTAGTCAATCACAAATTCTTAACCGTAAAAAAGTTTTGGAAATGGTTGCGCGAAAGGTCGAGAATAAAATCTTAATTACGCGATTTGAATAGTTTTCAGCCCTCATCTGTCGATATTTTAGCCTGGCTCATCGAGTAAGGTCTAATACTTGCAGCTTAAATTCGATTACACAATCTTTACGCGGTGCCTGGACTTTGGCACAAGTTGGTGTTATTTATTCTGAGAGCAGGGCAATTTAGAGAGAATGCTATGAACCAGGAACAGTTTCACTATTTGTATTCCAACTGCAACAATCTGCTTGATATAGCGATGAAACAGGCTTATTCAACCTTGGTACCGGAAAGTACGAATTCGCAATCGAGTGAAAAGCAAGCAGAATCATCAGGTTTGGATGGTGGCACCTTGGCCGGTCTTAACCTGGATGTGTTGGCTCGCCTAGGGGTATCAACACAAGAGAGTGTTGAGGCTGTAGAAGGATTGGATGAGTTCGATCCGGAAGAAGGCATCTATACGGAGGAAGCCGGTGAGCAAGCTTCATCCCAATGGATTGACAGCCAATTGTTTGGTCGGGTTGATATATCCTATTTGGAGACTATTCTTCAGCAATTACCTCAGAACCTACCCACCTTAACTGCCGAGTTGACGAGCGCAAATCTTCAGCTTTGGTCAGATGTTCAAAAGCAACACAACCGACCCTTAAATGAACTATTACAGTATATGCGGCGATTGGCTGTTGAAAAGGACACCGTAGCCGGTTAAGACCTAAAGGGTCTCCAGAAATTAGTCTGGTGCTAATCCAGTAGGCACGGGATTGTATTCTACAATCCCGTGCCGATCCTGCTTGCCATAATTCATCATTATATTCCTTAGAATTGTCCTTTTTTATACCTCGGTCGGCCATTACTACGGCCAATAATAATTCTAACAAAGCACATTAAACCAAATTTTACATACAGGAGAACGATCGTGGCTATCGTAAAAAGAAGTGGTATTTCCTATGCAGTTACCTTGGCGTTGTTACCAGCAGCTCTGATTGTGGGCTGCGCCGGAAACGACAAACTCACCCGGTTGGATTCGAGTGAACTCAAGACCCCAGAAGTAGTGACGGATGCTGTGACCAATGAGACCGTAGAATTACAAGATAACTTCGCGTTTGTGCAAATAGCGCCACCGCTGGTTGGGCATGGCGTGAATAGTGAGATTTCAGTGAACGATGCGGAACTGTCCGTACAAGAAGAACCGCTTGCGAAAATGGTAGCAGAACAGGAATTGGTGGATGTGGTACTTACCCCTGCAGAACCTGAATATCCGCAGCAGTCCATTATACGATTTGCGGTGGACCAATACGATATTGTTGATTCTGATCTCGATGGGTTAAAGCAGCATGCTTTGTTTCTACAAAATAATCCAGATATGGAATTGAACATCAACGGGTATGCGGATAGTCGCGGTTCTGCCCAATACAATTTCCAACTCAGCAAGAAGCGTGCAGATCAGATTGAAGCAATTTTACTCACCCTGGGAGCCTCTCCAACCCAGTTGAAAGTCAATAGCTATGGCGAGAGTTTTCCGGTTAAGGATGAAAAAAACTGGGACGAAAATCGCCGAGTGGAACTGCAATATAAAGAGCGCGAACAACCCGTGATGGCTCAGTACTGAGCGGGAAAGCGCATACAAGTCGCCCTCCATGCACTGCATTCGCGGTGTACTTAATGGCCAACCGGAATCTCGGTTGGCCTTTTTTTAACCCGATCTCAATGTAAACTAGAATTGGTGTTTGTAGCCCAGTGAAAAACCGGATACCTGCAAATCGCTATTCAACAACTCCCCTTGATAGTAGAGATTGTAAGCGCCGTGTAGGGTTGCAAATCGGTTCAAGCGATATTCTGCACCGGCACCAAGTCCAAGACCGAATTGACTGCTTTTCTCTTCGGAATACGAAGGTGTGGCGCAGTTGGACCGGTCGCTGATAAGAGTTGCGCTGCCCTGGAACAACCCGATTGAGCCGGTCAGCTCAAAATCTGCTTGAACGTTAAATATGCCTTTGAGGTTGGCGCCTAATACTGTGTCATTGGAAAATGTTTCGCGATAGCAGCCGTTTGTTCGGTCAAAATCCGCTATGCCCGCGCCAACAACTCCTTCCACCGCCAAAAAAGGCAGCAAGCGCTTACCTGCTCTGACAATTACGCCGGTAGTGTTCCAGGATCCGGAGGTAGTGCCGCTCAATTTGGATGTAAAAAAAGCTATTTCCGGTAATGCGTACCAGTTACCTGGGTTAAAGCTTCTCTTGTGAGAGGAGTCGACGGGTTTGGGTTCAACATCGGCATCGGCAGTTTTGCGTGCTGGCGCAGGCACAACGTCAACTAACAGCGGTGAAAACGAATAGCCGTGCAACAATGAATTACCTGAATTGTCGGTCGCCTGTATGTAGTACTCAAAGCCGGGTTCGGATACATCATGAGTCAATGTCGCGCTGTAGATGTCCGATTTGGCTCTGCGTTGCATTACCATGGTCTTATATTTTTCCGTGCCTTTTGCACGGTAATACAAGGTCACGGATTTGACCCCCATATTGTCCACTACCGTAGCTTCTATGGTCAGGTCTGTACCGGCTTCATGGGCTTTGCTTGAGGTTTCGTGGGTAACGCTGGGCGCCTCTAGATCGGCCGCAGGCAGCGAAAGTTGGTCTGCGAAGGTTGTTCCTGAAATACTTATTAGCGGCGCAAAGCAAATAGCCAGCGGCCCACTGCGTCGAATTTGCATGTTTCCTCTCCCCCCAAGGAAGTTTTTCTTCCAAAAATATGTTGGAACGCTATCAGATAGGTGTGTATAAATCAATCTAAGCTATCCAGTCTACTATGCTTAACGTTACCCTGGGGTTGCGTACAAGTGCTTGTTAAAAAGCCACCTAAGAAGGAGTCGGCTTAGATAAATCGCTGAATAGGGGCGTGTTTGTGGAGCCGGAAAGGGTGGTCAGTCTTCCGCTTTGAATCTGAAAACCTAGAAAAATATACTATTGATAGTGGCCACCAGACCGAATATGGCTGCGATAATCATCCAGGTTTTACGCGCAGGCGTCATGGTGGGGCCCTTTCGTATATGGTCCACCACAGCCAAACAGGCGAATAATGCGCTACACAGAAACAAAATCAAGATAGTTTTCATGGGTTGTGTTAATTAAACAACGTTGAGGGATATTGTGAAAATGTATTCAGGTTTAATTGTCGGTCCGAATTCGTAATATTGCAAGTCCACAGCATGAAACTAGAACTTGTATTGAACGGTGTTGTTTAACTGGGAGATATACCAGGAGAGTGCGCCGGATTTACCGGCGCACTCGTGACGTTTAGGTGGCATTCCCTAGTACAGCAGATTCCATATTACCCTTTTCTGTATGTGGCTGCCATCCAGGAGCAGAATATTGAATTCTACTGTGTTGACTTCCGACATTAGGAACTGAGAGTATCCGGGACACATCAATACCTGGTGCCCTTTGGAGTTAGGTGGCAAGGTAAAGCACCTGGGCAGATCCATAAACATACCATTGCTTGTCGATAAAGTAGCATGGAAATCGACAATCGGTGCCAGGTCGGGTTTGAGTATAACCGCGGCATCAAACTGTTGACCGGGTATAAAGTAACCATCGGCAGGGGACACTTTGCTTTGTTCCGCAGGTTTTAAAACGGTTACTGCAGCGACTACCGAGTACCAATCACCGTTAGGGGCGGTGCCACTGAAGTATATGTCATAGAATCCTCCTCCGCTAATGCTGGGTGGATTGTCCTTGATCTGATCGGAAGACAACATTAGGCCGGTATCGTCATGAAGATACATACCGATGTCTTCGACCGTTGTGCCGTTGGGTAGAGGAAAATTTTGTCCCCAACCATAGACCATGTATGTATCATTGGGATTACCATTATACAAGTTAACCGTCATGGGGACACTTTGGGAGTTGGTTCTAAAATTGAATCCGCCTGCATCTATATTAAAACCATAACCACTTCCATCGGGGCTGTGCTCGAAGAATCCATAATCGGGAGTTGGGTCTCTATCAGCCAAGGTTTTATCATAGCTGTAGGTGCCGGAGATAGATTGACCTGCCAGCAGTTTTCCTTCCAATGCACCTGACGGATCCCAAACATCCCGGATCACTGCTTCCAATTGCAGTGTGACCAGCCTAGGGTTAGGCGCGGGCCCGACCGAGGTGTCGCCTGTTAAGCTATCCAGATTGGCCACTACAGAAAAGTAGTTAAAGCCCGAAGCATCGGTTCCGGAGATGTAAATGCTACGCTGTTCAAACGCATAGATATTTGGTGCTGTTGCGGAGAGCGAGGTGCTATTGAGCGCCGTTCCTGTCATATCATAAAGGTCAAAATTGATATCATCAATTTTGACTCCATCGTATAAAGGCGTGTTACCCCAGCTGCCGATATGGAAGAAGTCAGAGTCGAAATTGGATATGTGTATATAATGCATATGTCCGGGTACGCTGGGGTCCGTTTTGAGTGACACTGTACCGGCGATCAGGTCAAAGCCGACGGCGCCCCGGTTGGCTTGATTGTAATTCGCCCACTCCATAGACGGATCTTCATCCGGTGCTGTAGTGTCAAACTGGTAGGTACCTGTAATTGGGGTGCCAAGCGCCATGCGTCCCTGAAGTACGTTCCCGGGATCATATACGTCGGTGACAGTGGCATTAATGCTATAGACGGCGTAACCCGCCTGCGCGGCACTGACAGTAAATATCGCTGCAATCACTAAACCGTGTGTAAAAAGTTTACGCAACATTCCTTCCTCCATTTGGGTGATATATAAACAAGTCAAACTGCAAAAGCGTACGATAGCGTGCATATTCCATGCACAGATGCGCTTCAGGATAAATAGGACACTAAGTCGCTAGTTGTTTGAATGGGATGCTGGTTGGTAGTGGTGAAATATATAATAGAGTAAGGTTTGAGGTGTTTGCGCGTGACGGTTAGTTGGCGCGCATTTAGCGTCGATGGTTGTGTGCAGTTTTGTTTAAGAATTCAAACAATCTGACGTTAATGTTTGTCTTGGTGAAAATGAGTCTATTGTTCGCGTCGAAATACAGTACGATTTGTTTGTCCTTTTTATCAACGATGTCTTGTTTGAATTTTTCGGTGTAGTACGTGTAAACAGAGCCAATGAAAGCCCTTTTTTCGCCGCGAGTGTAAAGCGATGTCTCGTAATCCGTAGAGCCTAAGTTTTCCTTGATGTCATTCAAACTATCACCAATATCAATATTGGATAGTTTATTTTTAAAGAACACCTGCTCTTCCAATGGCATTTGGTAATAGTAAGTAATAGCGGGAGGGGGTGGTGTAGGAGTTTTCTTTACGGTTTGTACCGTAGATTTACAAGCCGACAACAAGACACACAATATAACTAAACAATATGGTTCCAATTTCAAACTGCTTCCCCCCACTTAGGACTGTCAAGTGAAGTGTGTAGTGTAACGTAGAGTGTTGGGATCCATATAATTCAAAACCATGAACTCATTCGCACATTTGGTCTTTACATAACCTACATGCTGAGCTAACTACCGTGTTTGGTGGCACAGATTGATAAAAACTTACAACAAAAGTTGGTTATTGCCAGGTGCTTGTATAGGAGCGACGATGTGGCAGTTGCCTGCCACGTCATCATAAAGTCGCATAAAAAGGAAGATATTAGCTAAGAGGTAGCAAGAGGCATTTACACTTTCCTACTGAAAAAGTATGGTTTGGCCAGACGATATTGGAGCTCGTTGCTTCGATGGCGTGATTCCCCGACGGTACGACAAGATTGATTGCGCCTTTTGTGTTTCCTTCACAACTGGGGCTGTCATCAGGAAAGTAACTGTTTAGGCTGCCAACCAAATGGCCGTCCAGCTTTACATCAATGCCGCTGTGTGCTTTGCTGTTTGTTGAAAAAACAACTATAAGGCCGGTATCGTCAGAATCGCATGATTCCAGCTTAGGTCCCGCATTGGCAAATGGGGAGTGGGGATTGGAAAACAATTGATCCGCAGCAGATTGCAGCGGGCCCGAAACTTCACGTAGCAAAAGGGCACCGTTGGTCGTTGTTGCCTGACCGCCTGTTCCGGCTCCGGCCAGTGTGAACAGGTCATCACTGCTATTACAAGAACAGAGCAGTAGCGACACTGCGGCCATCAATATTTTGTTCGATTTAAGTATCATATTCACCCTCCCGCGTATCATTCAGGACATCAGAGTTATTATGATTAAGTCTTAGAATACACTAGCAGCCAACAAACCTAAAAAAATTGAACTGGTTCATGTTTTTGACAGGGCAGCCAGTTACACCAATGTAAATGCTTGATGGTTCTCTTTGGTGTTGTGTCTTGCGATTAAGGTCAATGATAAGTATAAACAGCATAATGAACTTCGTGTGACATCTTCACATTAGTACCTAAAAATTCATGTATCTTGACCGCGGGCGCGCTATACCACGACACAACCACCCCTGCTTGGCCCCTGAAACAAACCCGATCAACGTTAAACTTACATTAACTGCGCTTATACTGAGATTCAAAATCCTAGGTGGCTATTAACTAGCTAAGTTGGATACTATGTTGTCCTCTCATAAAGCAGAGTTTATTGTTAACAACTGCGTGTTTCATTGCAGGTGCCGCACACGGCGTTAGACAGAGTCCAAGTTAGATCCCATAAGTAGAAGAAGTAACATAACAGGAGTAGTTGAATGAAGTTTGACAGTAATAGTCGGAAATTATTAAAGCGCGCGCTGTTGATTAGTGCGCTGGGGGTAGCCGGTAACGTAAGTGCCGATGACGATAAAAACCGTGTTGGGGTGTATTTGGATAATTGTGCCAACCTGCCATTGGTCAGTTCAATTATCTCCGGCAACCCTAATACTAACGTATGTGTGGATGCGCCGGTTGCGCTGGAAAAAGCCAATGTTGTTTTTGATTTGAACTCCGATGCTGTAGATTCCAAAGGTCGACATACGGGACTGCGCCACATGTGGATGGTGGCTACGTCGATTAAAGCGCGCTTGAATGCAGGGTTGATGGATCCTGAGGACATAAACATTATTGGTGTCTTGCACGGTTCGGGCATTAACCTTGTGTTGGGAGATACCAACAGTCCCATTACCAAGGATTTAGTGGAAAAGATATTCGCCATGAAAAATGTCGGCGTTAATATCAATTTGGAAGTTTGTGGCGTAACCATGCATGGCAGAGGTTTGAGCAACGCCGACCTGTACAACAGTGACAATGGTATGGTGCATGTTAACCAAGGTGCAATTGGGCGTATCATCAATTTGCAGCAAAAGAAGTTTGTACTTATTAAAGAATAATTTCGAAACGATCAAAGGGCCGGTTCTTGGCCCTTTTTTAGTTGTCCTTTCAGTTTCTCTGATTACCGTCTTTTAAATTACCAGGTTTACCAACCAATAGTCGTCTTTCGAATCCCGGTTTGGGGAAAGGAATTGAAGCGAATGACGGTCTACCCGTAATGCAATGAAATCTTGGAGGGCCACAGTATCTTGGATGGTGTGCGATTGGTTTGCGATAAATGATCGATTTTACGAGAAACTCAAACGAAACCATTAAGGGTTTATACTTAACCTATCTAGCCTATCCAAGGAGAACGCTTATGGGGAATGCAGGCTTGGGTCCCATTGGACATGGTTCAAATTGCCCTGAAATCGACTCACAAACCTTGTCGTTGACGCTGAACATTTCTCCGGGTGCGCTGGGGCTATGCGATAGTGATAATCGTTTGGGTTCAGCGAACGTTGCGACCCCCGTTCTGGTGGAAAACCAGCTGGGGATGATGGCGGTCTTTTATTTTGCTAACAACAGTTTTGTGTTGAACCGATACAATGACAATGCCTTGAAACGGTTACACCAAAAATTGATAGCGATAAAAGACGATATTCTGACAATTAGAGTGGATGGCCATGCGTCGTCGGAGGGAAAGTCCGTCCAAAATCAAAAATTGAGTAAAAATAGGGCGTATATGGTTTCGAGTCTATTGGGTCTGGAATCGCTTAGGTTAAATGTGGAGACGCACTACTACGGTTCCAGCAAGCCCGCAGAGGACGAAACGGGGAAAAGGGTAGAGCTGGAGGATAAGCGCATAAAAAACCGTCGGGTAGAGGTGTTCGTGTTTCGCTTGTCAGAGGTGGTGAAAAAACCGGCGACTATTAATCTCTTTCCGCGTGAAGTTTTCGATCAATTGCCGGATACGGCGTTGATGCAGTATATGCTGAGCTTGCCTTCAGTGTCCGATTTTAAAACCGATATCGTCGCTGAAAAATACCTGTATAGATTATTTGATGAACTGTATGATCCCGGGCTGGGAAAACTGGATAAGGCGCTGATGCGATCCAAAGTGGGGGATGTTTTGAAGTTTTTTGGTGTAGACAACCTCAACGGGCCGGTTCGGGGTGCAGTACTGAATCAACTGTATAGTATAGGTGACCAATCCAATTTGGATCCCAAAGCAAAAGAAGCATTGAAAGCTATTATTGAGTCGTTGTCTAAAACTAACTTCGGGCGCTGACAATTCTGAAATGTGCTCTCGGCGTGTCGGTGGCTCTGAGATAAAAGCTCAATTCTTGCCTATAATCTTTCGAAAGATAAACCGAACGGGTTATCAAATCCCCTTCTACTGAATCATAAGAAACCTATGAAAATCGAATTAATTTTTTACCTGTTCAGCGCCTTGTTCGCCAGTTTGGCAGTCGTGGATCATATAAGAAAAGGGGGAGGCATGACGCCGGCGCGTAAAACCTGGATCATTATCGCTGCTGTTTTTGGCTTGATGGCGGTCATTAATACGTTGATGTTCTGAGTATGGTGGGTGCCCAAGGTCCCTGGGTCCAAGGTACAGCTGCAATCCATCTCTTTGGCATTTCGGAAAAACAAGCCATCGGCAGACTGATGAAGAATAGCATCCGGCAAACGCTCTCAAAATACACACACAATATTATGGACTCAAGGTTGCGGGAACGAACCGTGCGGTTAGGAATTCGTTGTAGCAAATCTGACGTCTTTGCTTTGTTATATCGGCCTTTGTCCGCAAATGGCCTTAGGGAAAAAACCGAGGTCCTGACAGATTAATCTGTCCTCGGTTGCTAATTTACAAGGCACAACGTTCGATATAACTTATAGTGCAGGACAAATACTAAAAGTAAATCCCATTTTGGATTTATGCAGCAACGCACCACAGCGCTAAAGGCCGGCAATGGAAACACACGACTATTTTCTGTCTTTATTGATTATTCTGCTGACGGCAAGAATTTTCGCCGAACTGGCCGCCCGTTGGCACTCCCCGCCGGTAATCGGTGAGTTACTGGCGGGTGTTGTGCTGGGCCCCAGTCTGCTTGGTTGGATAGAGCCGATGGAGGCCATAAAATTAATGGCTGAAATCGGTATTATCCTGCTGCTATTCGAGGTGGGATTAAAAACCGATGTAAAGCGTCTGGTACGGACTGGCGTGAAATCTGTGGTTGTCGCTTTGTGCGGTTTTGTCCTGCCTTTGGCGCTTGGATTCGCACTGGCTTATTGGATATTCGGGCTGCCGTTACTGGTATCCCTGTTTATAGGAGGAACCCTCACTGCCACCAGCATCGGTATTACCGTGAGAGTACTGTCCGATTTAAACCGGCAACAATCACCGGAAGGTCAAATAGTATTAGGGGCGGCGGTTCTGGATGATGTTCTGGGCGTGGTGTTACTGGCCCTTTTGTATGAGTTCTCCATTGGCGGTGGAATCAGCCTGCTCAATGCCGGTAAAGTATTAGTCTTCGTTGTTGCTTTTTTTCTCGTAGCCCCCATTGCGGCAAAAATAATTTCCTTGATTATTAAGCGCATTGATGCCAGCCACCATCTACCCGGTTTACTGCCGACGACTATTGTATCTTTGGTTCTGTTTTTCGCCTGGTTGGCCCATGCACTGGGCGCTCCCGAGCTGCTGGGCGGTTTTGCCGCAGGCCTGGCCCTGTCTCGACGTTTCTTTTTGCCCTTAGGTATAGCGTTTCGCACCGATGAGCGGTTTGCCCATCGCATAGAAGACCGAATGAAACCCATAGTGCAACTGTTTACGCCAATTTTTTTCGTCTATGTTGGTGTGTCGCTAAACTTGCATCAAATTGACTGGAGTTCCGTTTTTATCTGGGGCTTTTCCATATCATTATTGGTTGTCGCCATTATGGGTAAACTGATTGGCGCCTTGCTAATACAAGAACCCTGGAGTACCCGGACAATCATAGGGTTGGCAATGGTCCCTCGCGGCGAAGTAGGATTAATATTCGCCGAACTGGGGCGGGCCAGTAATATATTCAGTAATGAAATCTATGCAGGTATGGTTATCGTCATTGCCCTAACTACGTTGCTGCCACCGTTTGTTATGAAATGGTTTTATGGGTCACTAGAAAAATAGAAGAGTCGAATTACCGGATATGCTGATTACTTTGGATGCACAACTGTCCTGGCCTCTGTTTTATGCCAACGAATCTGGGCCCTATAGGTGGATGTTTACGTCTATGTGCTTGTGGAGGATTCTGGCAATTATAAGTTGGTTTTTATCTGTCAATTTGTAAAAAATTATATGGCTACCCTGCGGAAATTTTCTGTACCCAGGAGAAATGTAATCGCAGCTAACACCTGCTGAGGGGCTTTCTGCTAATGAATGAAAGGTCAGGTCAAATTGTTTCAGGTAAATATTTCGCTGTTGTTTCCCCCAAACTTTTTCTGTGTATTTAGCTATTCTCAGGTCTGATTTTGCTTTATTCGATAATAGAAAAATCATTGATTTTCATCGTCGAGTTGAGCGATAAACTCATCGTAGGAGTAGTCGGCAATACCGCTATCTTCCCCTTCTTTTAAAAGTTGTCGCAAAGTTTCCAGCTTGGCTTCGTTGTCTTCCAGCAGCCTTAAACCGGCGCGGATCACTTCGCTCGCTGAGCCATACCGACCGCTATCTAATTGTTTTGCAACAAATTCATCGAAATGATCGCCAAGGGAAATACTTGTATTTTTGGGCATGATAGTCTCGCCGGTTACCAAATATTAATATATTTTGGTATATGCCTGCCTATTCGTCAACAATCCATTTTAAAACTGTCCGATGGAAATGAATGAAGTGAAAGTATTATGAAGCAAGCGACTTGACCCCTAGGTCGTGACCCCTAGGTCCTTCCTTTTGGTATATGCCTGCCTATTCGTCAACAATCCATTTTAAAACTGTCCGATGGAAATGAATGAAGTGAAAGTATTATGAAGCAAGCGACTTGACCCCTAGGTTCTCTTGACCCCTAGGTTCTAGGTCTGTTTTGACCCCTAGGTCTGAAGCAAGCGACTTGACCCCTAGGCTAGGTCGTTCGCAGTGTGGTGCACTTCCAGATTGAATGTGGCTGTTTACTGTTCTCAATGGCTTTTATTGTACGAATCATTTTTCGTTTCTATGCCAAGGGCGGGTAATTGGAGACGCCTTAGTCAATCTCGAGGTTTTGCTTTTTCCTGCACGATTGAGTGGTTTCCGTACAGTCTTTTTGATGGCCAGTGCCGGTAATTCCACCTTCTTGATCGGTATTGGACACGGAAGCGCAAGCGGATATCAGCAGACAGGTTAATACCGCGATTGTGGCAAACAAATTACGGTAGGTACATTTCATTTGTTATGTTTCCCTTCAAAATAGTAAATGCCAATACCTATTCGGGCATAGCGTTTATGTTTGGATGCGTTTGATTTGGGGATGGCGTATTTAGCAAGCAGGTTGTCCACTGATTCCAGATATTGCTGATTCCTTTCACTGAGAACGTGTTTCAGTGTCTCCAGGTCTGCTTCCGGGATAAAGTTGTAACTGACTTTTCTTTGGAAGCGAGGAGAGTCAATCTGTTTTAAATTGTGATCTATGGTGTCAATGAGGTCGGACACATCGCTGCCCAAGATGGTTAGTCTTTCAATTTCGTTGTTGTTGGCAATATAAGCTCGGTTGTTTAAGTGGATTAACCCGGTGGCAGTGGTTGATATGGCGTCCACACGGATGAGCTCGTCAGCAATGGTTCTTGCCGTGATATCACCACTATAGCTCTTAACCAGTGAACTAAAGCTGGTGTCTCCCTCAAAAGGTAGATCGGCAGGGCTGTTGTCTTTGTTCAGGTAAGCCTTGTCGCGCATCCAGGCGCTGATCACGCGTGCGGCACGGTTGATTTTGCTGGTATCCAAAGAGTCGCTTGGGGGTAGATTTTCCAGGCGTGCCACTTCTTTGCGTGACAAGCCGGTGAGCGTGGATATGCGTGAAGAGGTTTGTTTTCGTCCGGCAATGGCGAACTCTGTTTTAGCGACTTCGAAATAGGATTTTTTTGCAAGTTCTGAAAACGCGGAATAGGTAATACCGAAGCGCAGTAATAATTTAACTAAAGGGTTAAGGATATGTTGTAGCGCTTTGAGTGCGTTGCTAGCGGCATCAGCCATTATTAGGTTCCAGGTGGTTTATGAGATGCTACACATTGTAACCGAAATGGGCTTGTTTTCCCATAATTATGGGACTATACTCCCATTTATAAATGGGAAGAAGTTCCCATATTTGGCTGGAATTGGAGGTAAATATGCGTATTAACAATGGGTTACTGAGAAAGTTGCGAGATTTCAAGTTTCTGGGTTGGGTTTTTGTGTACCAAGGTTTTCTTGGTGGCTGCAGTACAGGTTCCATGCAGGTGGTTCAGCAAAGCCTGGAGCAGGATCGCATGGTTCCTGCGGCTGTAGTCGCACAGGAAGATTTTCTCAATCAATACAGCCATCCTTTACCGAGTCCCAAGCAATTATTGGATGTGGACCTGACATTGGAGCGTACCTCTGTGATGGCCGAAGGAGACCAAGTGTTTCTTCAGGTTGGCGTAGTTACCAAGCCTGCCGAGCTGCAATCGTTGGATTTACATATACTTGTGTTTAATCCGGATCACACGCCGCAAAATCAGCTGAAGCAAATGTACAATGTCATCCAAGCTGCGGTAGCCAATAAGCTACCGCAAGGATCCAGTCTCACGGTAGACAGCTTCCGCCCTATGGCGAAACTAACGCAAACGCAAACGCAAACGCAAACGCAAACGCAAACGCAAACGCAATTAATTGAAGGGCACAGTACCGGTTCACTGGTAGCTTTCGTCAAGCAATATGCGCGTCTACCGGAAAAGAGAGTGAAACAACACTATATCCTTATGCTGGGTGATATGAGTGAATCACAGGAGCAACTGCAAAACGTCGTGGATCTAGCCTCTGTGCTTCGGGTTAAAGGTGCCGGAATGTCTGTTTTTTCCGTCGCGGAAAAACCGGAGGTCAGTTTTGCCAGTCAATTGGCTGCCAATGGCAAGGGGCAGGCATCGTTCTTGACGGAAACATTCAATTACCAGGCTTGGTTACAAGAAGAGATATACCGCATCAGTGCCGGCGACATTACTGATATTCAGGTGCACATCCAAACCAAATTCGGTGCAACTGTGGCGGAAATAACGTCTCCCTATGCGCCCGTCCAAGCAACAACAGAGTATGTACATACAATAGAGAACATGGTGCAGGGCGAGCAGTTTATTATTATGGCCCGGATCAATACGCCGGTCTACGATGCCACAACCTATAACGAAATAGTTGCCGTAGAAGTGCAATATTTCGACTCGCGCAAGCGTTCGTACGGGAAAATTCGCAAAACCGCTCAAGTGGACTATGTGCTGGACCGCAATCGTGTATTTGACCGAAACTGGTTGGTGGAAAGGTCACTGTTGATACTGGAAACTCAGAAAACGCTCGCGGAACTGGAGCCGTTAATTTGGCAAAAACGATACTACAAAGCCGTTGCCAAACTCAATGAGCACGCTGGGAACCTGTCACGCTACCTTCAAAAGCATAAAGATGATCAGCTGCAACGAGACGTAAGTATCTTGAATGCATACTCTGAACGTTTGTATGATTTCTCCGAGAAAGCGTTTCAGTCTTTCCGAATTTGGAAAGACCTGTCCTGGGACAAAAATCGTTTAACGGACGAGTATCTTTGAGCTGGGTTATAGAGAGGCCGGCTTTTTGCGGTCGAATCTATTGAAAAACAAGCCTGACCTTTAAGGTCTCCACCATACCCTGATCCTATTTTATGGTCGAAGTGACGCAATGAGTGATTGTCGCCACACTAAACGCCAAGAGATTTCTTCTGGCGTTTGCCTGGGGCTCGCACATTGAATACGGGTTCTTTGGGATTACGGATTGCAAGCTCTAACGCGGCGGCGGCTCGCTGGCGCTGGTTGCCGGTTTTTAAAATGTTGCGGCAATGTGGTTCCGTTATTGGGCTACCGGCTAGATAGCGCGTTCCTTCGATAAAGTTGGATTTATTCGCTTTCCACCAGAGACTGACCAGTGCAGGCTCCGGCCAAGGCAGGTCTTCATCCGGGTCCATGGCAACGTTTGGGTCTTTGGGGTCTTCGGTAGGGCCGGTTTCCAGTCCTTCGGGCCAATCGGCTTCAAAATTGTGTTCTTCCAGGTCAACTCCGGTAATCATGCTGAAGGCTTCGCCGGCAACTCTTGCCACTTCCTGGTCCGCCATTTGTTTGATAATCCAAGGGATGTACATTGGGTCGCCAATAATCCCGGCGCCGATAAGCAGGTGACGCAAGGTATCCGGGAACTGAGACAGAGACTGTAACCAACTCTGTGCGGTGGGTACATCCAATGCTCTAAGAGACAATTGCAGGGTGCGCTCAAAATGCGGTGAATCCATCACGAAAAACGGCAATAGATTGTTTATTAAAGATAAGTTACCCAGGAGTATGGATGACCAAGCCGACCAAAACCGGTTAGCCTCGTTGTCGCAATGAAAAAATTCTTCCAGGTCGGGTTTTAGGTCCTGGCGCTTTAGTTCGCCAACGGCTCGAATAGCGCGTGCTTGGATCAAAGGATACGGATCATGTATGGCCTGGTTCAGAATTTCTCCTGGGTCGGCTCGGTGCACAGCGTACGCGGCGATGCTCAAATAGCGGTAAGGGTCCGCGTTTGCGTTTGCCATGCTGTGGAGCATGGATTCGATTTTTTTAAAAGGAATCCATCCTAGAGCCGACACCAGTGCTTTAAGGTTTTCCAGAGTATGTGCGCCTTTGGAAATGACGTAATCGATTTGATCGCCTTTGCCACTTTCAAAAGCCAAAAGCGCTGCCTGAAATACTTCACCGGGTTCCTCTTTTTCCAGAGCCTGAAGGCACATTTCCCAAGCGGGGCTTCCGGCAATTCGTATACCGCCGAGAGCGGCATCCACCCGCTGGTCCAATTTCGCTAGATCGTCCAGGTTGCAGTGGGGTTCGTTTACGGCAGAAGCGCGAAGCAGCCACAGAAACGCGCAGTCATCCACATACTGATTAATAATAGCGGGAATGATCGGTGTTTCTTTTTTCATGGTGTCAGCGTTTTACTAAATTGTCCCCATTATACTTCGATACGGGTTTCTTATAGTAATCTCGGGGGATCGAGAGTTTTTCAATATCTGCTCCATTTGCAGTATCCGCACTACGAATCGTTTTTACAGCTTTCCAGTAAACCCCAGCGCGTCAAAATGTCCACCGTTTGATCGACTGAGCCAATCTTAAAGTCTGCCTGTATTTCTTTGCTGGTTACGGTTCCGTCCAGGGTCCTAGCTATTTCCAGCATGTGGCTATCCAACTGCAGGGGAAGGTGGTAGGGGGTGGTCAACGGTCTGCCGCAGTCGAGTTCGTAGCGGGCCAGGGCGTGGAGTTTTGGCTTTGAAGGAGCCAGCGTATACTGTGGCGGTTCCCAAAGGCGTAAATCCACCACGCCGGACTCAAATAAAATCTTCAGCTCCTCTAATAATTGCGATCGCGCGTCGTGCTCGACCTCGTAGTCATGGGCATTGAGGAGTTTGCAGGCTTCGCTAAATAGTCGATCCAACTTCATACCAAAAGGCCATTGGGCTGAAAGCAACAGTACAGCGGATTTGGTAATTGCTGCGTCCAAAGTGATCTCTTGCTCCTGTTGTCCCAGGAAAGGTTGCACCAAGCCATGGGTGAGGTCTATTGGATCGTTTGTGGGTCGTAAGCAGGTGGCAATATAAACTCTACCCATCAAGGTGTCGCGATCAACGGGTGACTTTAGTGCATCTTTGCGGCACAAAATAGACGCGTGAAAAAAACGTCCGCAAAGTAAATCGGCTCTTTCTTCCTGTTCCACTTGGGAGAGATTTTGTTTGGCAAGCGATTGTTTTAGGGATCGCGGTATCTGGCCCTCTGGGCGGCAAAATTGTGCGTCGGCAACATAATCTAATCCGTATTTATTTGCTTGTTCGACGAATTCGCTTAGCCAAAAGCCGTCGTTGTATTCTGTTAGGTATTCGTGGAAAACATAATACTCTTCTGATTGGATAACATGTTCCAGTTCTGTAGCTAATAGTTCTCCATGTGCGTAGTTTCTGGGAAGGTCGTTTTTTAGCTTTGAGGCTAGTTCTTTGGCTATTTTGGCCTTGCTTTTAATGGAGGTATTCTTGGTTTCTGGAAACGTTAGGAAAATGTCCCTTATAAGTCTTCGAGTAGTCCACCCAGGTTGAGCATTGTAAGAGATATAAGCCAACCCGTCAGAGGCTAGAGTGTCCTGGCAGAATCTTAGAACCGCTTCTTTTGTCTTATTCGGGACCCAAGAAAAAAGTCCATGTGCAATGATGTAATCGTTTTCGGTAGATTCAGAAGGTTTCAGATTGCATATGTCTCTGAGCAAAAAATTGATGTTCTTCAATCCAAGTAGGCTCGCCGAGTAACGCGCATCCGCTATCGCTCGTTTGGATAAATCGATTCCTGTGAAATTACTATTTGGATGATAGAAGGCCAAAGCCAAAAGGTTTGCTCCATTTCCACACCCAAGTTCTGATATGTGGATCTTCTTTTGGAATTGTTGGATGTGGGTATTCTTATTTGCGCATAATGCTAAATGTATGGGAAGTGAGTTAGGTATGATCTTGCTCTGATAATATGCTGTATGCACAGTCTAAGCACTTACTGCGGCTGGGTTAAGGATATCAATATCTTCATTAAACAGCTCGTTGAATAATAGCTGAACGAGCGTAAAATCTTCCCGGTCCTCACCTATACATAGTTCTTTATTTGTAATGTTTCTAGGAAGGCGTATGCTTAACGACTCTTGATGAATCGGATGAAATCCACTTCCTTTAAAATATAATTCACATGCCAAGATCACAGGCAAGAAATCATTTAACCGATCGTTCGCTGGAGTGCATTCTATCCAGTTTTGATTAGATTTATCAATTTCCCACTTTTCGATTGCCATCAAGTACACTGGGGATATTACGCTTATTTCCACTACTAACACCCAAATCGGTTTTCCCAACTTATTAAGTAATTCTATATCGTTGCCGGTAAATACTGCTCCCTCAGTAAGCAAAATCTTAATTTCTGCGGACCATTTTCCTTCCTCGAAACCTATTATGTCGTTGTATTTGTAATCAAGGCTTGCGATTTCACTTTCGAGAAACTCTCTAAAAGGCGTTAGTATTTGATCGCATCGTTCACGCAATTGTGTTTGTATCGATTCTACTTCGTCATTTGGAGTGGTGGGGCGCAATAGAGGTTTGAGGCGTTGCCGAATGTCATTGTATAAATGTTCGTTATCGATTCCATCGACTATGTTCGAATCTTGTTTCATTAGTGCCTACCTCGTCTTTGACTCGATTTGAGTTTGTCAATTTTATCAGAAGCTTGTTTTGTAAGTTTGATTACGACCTTTGAGCTTTTATCATTTTGACCCGCGAGTTCGCATAATGTCTTATCGAAGTCATCTGAGGTTACATCTTTTTGTTTTCGAAAAGTGCCTAAGCCTTCTTTTATTAGTTCCGAAGGTTTTTTGTCACCTTTTTCATTGAGATTTCCTAAGTTTTTATGATGTTGGCCACACTTCGAACATTTGGGAGGTTCTTTTTTTTCTGCTTCAGTTTCGGTTGCGCTTGTTTCTGGATCTTGAATATCTCCCATCATAGTTGCTGAATTGGCTGGAGTGCCACTACCCCCACCATTGTTTGTCATTATATCTGCCAATAGGTGTACATTTTTCCCTTCAAACTTTACGTCCATTGAGCCTGGGCTTATAAATTTGCAAGGTCCATGCGTGTTTGCGGATACTAGGCCACCACCCGTCCCTTTGCTGGCCATATCCCCTATGCTTTTGAAGCTTGCACCTTTCACCGCCACCGTCTTTTTTTCGACTTTGACTTTCTTTGTGTATCCTTTTGGGCTATCGCCGGACTTTCCAATATTGGGAAGAGGTGCGGGTACAAATGGTGCCGGTGGGCCTGGCATTTTGCACACATTGGGTAATGTAGCAGTTGCTATGCCGTTGCTGCCTTTAGTAACGGGAGTTTTTGGAGGGTTGACGCCAACACTCATTATGCGGCTTCCTCAAGGGGTAAGTTTAATAATGTGGCGGCTCGTGTTCCTGCTTCGGAACTGTTCCAAATCAAGTAATGGTTTCCCTTTGCGCTTGATTGTAAGCCTGCAACCACCGCCAAAATAACAAATAAGGGGGCGGATGCTGCGCCCATGTCTCCCCAGCAACTGGCTGGGATTTCATAATCCGTTGGGTCGACGAAAGACTCTGCCAGTCTTAAAAGGGTGAAGCCCCATTCTTCGCCTCGATAGCGTTCTCCGTTTATGTCGCAGATGATGCCCTCTACCATAGCGTTTATGGAATTCAATGTTGACACGGTGTTTCTAATGGATTCTGTCAGGCCGTCTCCGGTGCAGACTGAGTCGGTTTTAATCAAGTTCTGTTCTATGGCAATGCTGGGGTATTGGATGGTTGCCAATGAATTTAGGTTGAGGCGTTTTACAACGGACTCTGGAGCTATGGCAAACGCACCTGCGCCTTCCCCTGGAAAGAACGCGCCCCGGTGGTAGGAAGTAGCCAGTTGCTTGTTGTCGTCCAGCCATCCCAGTGTGTCTATGTTGATATAACTATCCACGCCTGCGACGATGCAAACATGCGCTTTCCCGGAATGGAGTTCATCACAGGCTTTTTGTAGTGCGCACAAGCCTGCTGCGTGTCCCTTACTGACCGGTTTGATTTTTTCCAGCGTAAACGCATAGTCTTCCTGCGCCAGCGCCAGGCAAACGGCTTGCGCATTTTCTGGGTTCCAGCCCGGTCTGGGTTCTGGTAAACCTAAATAAACCGGAACGCTTTGTACTTTTGCTTGTATGGGTTCCAATTGTTCAAACAATTCGTCCAAGGCGGATTTGGCCAGCTGTTTGAAGCGTTCCAGGTTGGGTAAGTCCGGTTCGAGGATATGGTCTTGGGCCAGTAGTACCGGTTCTCCAATTCTGTCAACGATAAAGGGATGTTCTTCAAATCTGGTGATGTTAGCGCTCACGGCAGCGCAGCTCGATGCGGCGTCCAGGCCCAGCGGCGTGCGGGCTCCATAGGCGATGATGTGAATCGGTTCACTCATTGGATGGAACCTGTTTGAGTGATAACGGTTTTGTCCAGGTAGTCGCCATCATTTCCGACCTGTAGGCTGGTTTGCCACACCATAATCAGTCGTGGCCCTTCTGATTCTATTACAACGGAAACCAGTTGGGAGTGATGGAGTTTGCACTGGGCACCAAAATAAGTCTCAAACTGGAAAGAATGCTTGGGTAGGGTGAAATTCATGCGGTTGTTGGGCGTTAAGTTAACCAGCTCAACCTGTTCCCCTCCCGCCAGGTAGCCCTGGGTTTGTTGGTCCGATGGCGCACACATCAAAAATCTGGGATCGTAATCTAAGGGTAATAACGGTTTTCTCGTTTTAGTCCAATTATCATCGTAGGTTCCGGCGTATTGGTTTCGCGGCGACCAAAAGCCGGCGATGGCACCAAATCCTGCGGGATTGCCTTTACCCAAGTCTTGGTTCATTGCTTCTATATTGGGTGCCGGGGTGCCTATGATGTTATTTGGGTGATAAGCGAAACCTGAGCCTATTGGATTTCTAAAATCAATTCGGTGGTTTGACGGGTTCGGATCTTTTTGATCAAAGCCACCGTAGGCGCTTTCATAAACGATGGGCATTGATATAAACGGTTCCGGGTCTGAGCGCTGTATTCGTCCGCCAAACGCGCCGTCCCAGTAGCGTTTTCCGGTAACTTTCAGTACTTTTTGGAAATTGTTGATTTTGAAGGCGACGCCTAATTCGGTGCAAGGTTTTTCGTTGGGCGCATAGGCAACGGCGTTAAGGTAAATATCCGTACCCGGTTTCATGGCGACCATGTCGGCTTCATAGCGGATGCTGGACTCACCGTCATCACCTATGTATTCAGCGGCATGCAGAGGCTCCATGGGTTCCTCGGATAGGCTTAGGGTACCGTTATTGTCGATGTCATAGGTTGCTTTCACGATGACGATCCAATGATGCACACCGTTTTTGTCTCGAACCCAGGTTCTTTCCGCTTCGAAGGGTGTTTGATTATCCAACATCCACATGGTTAATTTTGAAGTATTTTCTTGCCTTTGATGATGACATCGCCGGAGCCCTTGATTTGTATTTTCTTACCGTTTAGGGAAACGTCGCCGTTTTTTTCCAGAGTGAGTGTTGCCTTGCCCACTTTTATGGTGAGCTTGTCTTTGATTTCGATGACGCCGTTTTTGGCGCCGTTGATACTGAAATCATCACCGGCGCTGAAGGACATTTTTTTACCGGAACTCACGCTAATGTCTTTGCCGGCGTTAACACTCTTATTGTTGCCAATGTTCTCCGAGCTGTTGGCGCCCACATTTACCGATTTTGCGGCACCAATTTCTTCGGCCTTGGCCGCACCAATGGTTTCGTTCATGGCAGCGCCCACGGAAATCTGATACGCGCCGCCAATGCTGGTGGCCTTGGCCGCTGCAACATTCTCGGTTTTGGCCGCGCCCACGTTAATGGACTGGTTTGAACCCACGCTGGTGGATTGATTAACACCCACACTCACGGTTTGGTTGTTACCTACGGTTTCCGTATCATCCACCGCTACAGTGGTCGTGCGGTTATTGTTGATGGTGTCGGTTTGATCGTTCTGTACGGTCGTATCCATGTTGAACTGGGCGTGGATGGTGATCATCTCTTCGCCCTTAGTGTCATTCATGGACATTTCGTTATAGCCGCCGCCACCGGGGGTGCTGTTGGTTTTCATGCCGGCCACCATGCCTTTGGCGGGCAGTTCGTAGGGCGGTTTGGCTTCGCCGTTGTACAGTCTGCCGGTGATGATGGGCTGGTCGGGGTCGCCTTCTAAGAAGTCGACGATGACTTCCTGGCCGATGCGCGGGATTTGCACGCCGCCCCAGTTTTTACCGGCGGTGGGGTGGGAGACGCGAATCCAGCAGGAGCTGTTTTCGTCCGCTTGTCCGGCGCGGTCCCAGTGGAATTGCACTTTGACCCGGCCGTGTTCGTCGGTGTGTATTTCCTGGCCGGACGGTCCGACGACAATGGCGGTTTGTGGGCCCTGCACGCTGGGCTTGGGTGTAAGACGCGGGCTGCGAAAGGTAACGCTACTGTTCATGCAGGAGAAGCTGCAGGTGTAGGTTTCCTCTTGGCCACTGCGTGAGCCACCGATAGCGCCACTGCTGTAGACGCCGGCTTTTATGATGTGTTCTGCCGAGGTGATCAGATACTCGCGGTTTTGATCCATGCGAGGGTGTTGTGCCAGCTCGAACAGGGCGCCCACCATGAGGCCGCGGGCGTTGCCTTCACCGTTGAGAATTTCATGCTGCGCTTTGAGTTCTTCGATGCGTTTGCGCACGTATTCTTCGCCGTCACCGCGTTCGGGGTATTCGCCGGGATAATCGAAAATTTCAAAATCATCCATGGCGTGCTGGCCGGGCATGTCGCGCTTGACTTTGAGGTCCGTGCTGGGTGTTTTGAAATTAAAGTCATTCAGGGCATAAGAACCGGGCTGTACTTCCCGGGTCACAAACCAGTCGGAAATGTGGTCACGTTCGCGTTGGCGTACGCTTTCCGGGTAATAGGGAATTTGTTCGTAACCGCTTTGAGTGCTGTGAGCTTCAATGGAATCGGACAATACCAGGGTGTGTTTGTCCTTATCATGCTTGAAGTAATAATAAATACCTTCCTGCTCCATTAGGCGGCTGACAAAGTTAAAATCCGTTTCCCGGTACTGGACGCAGTATTCCCAGGTTCGATAGCTGTCACTGAGTTTTTCCTCGAAATCGGAGAAGCCGTGGTCGCGAAAGACTTGCTTGATGATTTCAGGTGCAGTCTTTTGCTGAAAAATGCGGCAATTGGAGGTGCGGGTTAAAAACCACAGCCAGGGACGCAAGGTCACTTGGTATAAGTGGTGACTTTCTTGGATACCGGCGTAGCTGAAACGGGTGGCATAGCCGTGAAAAAATCGTTTGGTTCCATCCGGGCGGCTTAAGCGCACCGTCATGGTTTGTCCCAGGGCATCGGTGAGTTTGATATTGGGGTCGGTGCTGGCCACTTCCAGCTCGAATTCAAAACAACGCCCCATTTGCTCTCGCGCATTCATGGAGTGGAACAATAAGATGTTCTCACCCAGCGTGGTGCTTAGCTCAACTTCCCTGGCTTCCTGAAGCAGTATCATAGGATACCTTTATGCGTATTTGCTCGCTATATAATCAATTTATGGCGTGTGACACTTTGTTCCACAGCCGATCAGGATACCGCTCGATACTGAAAAACTACACCTGTGGCTTGGTTTGTGTCAACTCTCAAACCGGAAAATACATGATTTTCTGTTTATTCTTTACGTCAATCATAAGCGGCTATGGGCTACACGGAAATTACATGCATTAGGAAGCTGATTTCTGGGTTAGTTTTATGCGGTTTTCTAGGGTACTACTTGCGAATGGCTGTAGGATTTTATGTAATTCATGTCGCGTTCCAACAAGTCCATGCTGTGTTCTATATCCAGCATATCGTGGCCGACGTTAACATTAGCCGATATTGGGTGGTTGGAGTATAGCGCTGCGTTTTGTAACACGGCGTTGCTTGAAGTTGGGGCTGGGTTTGTTTCGTTAATTTCCTGAAACCCGGATGTGTTCAGTAGTTGAGTCGGAAGTTTTACCGGAGTTATGTAAACGGTCAAGCCAATTCCCAAAACGGTGGCGAGCACCACAAATACGGTTTTTTTCATCTTTCTTCCCTGTATTGGTTTGTTATATTGTAGACGATTAATGCAGGATCCCAAGTCTTTTGTGAATAATTACGTTTATGTTTTCAGGGTTTGTTCGACAGGTTCTTCGATGGGCAATTTGACGCAAAAGCTTGTGCCAACATCGGGTGTGCTTTTCACTGATATGGTGCCTCCCATGAGGTCTACTAAACTTTTAGTGATCACCAAGCCGATACCGGTTCCCTCAATATTGGTTCTTTCCGCGCCGAAGCGTTGAAAGGCGGTAAATAATATTTCTTGTTTTTCCTTTGATATCCCCACGCCGGTGTCGGCCACGGTGATAGCCAGGTTTTTTTTGGATTTTTTGCAGCTGAGACTAACTTTCCCATTAGGTTTGTTGTACTTAACCGCATTGGAAAGTAAATTGAGTAAAACTTGCTTAAGCCGCACTCTGTCTGTAAACACGCTGGTATTGATCTTGGAGTCGGGCGTCAGTTGGAATTGAATATTTTTTGCTTGGGCCATGGGTTGGATCAAGTGTTCGCACTCTTCTATGACATGACGCAGTGATGTATTTTCTTTGTGAATGGTAATGGTGCCGGCTTCAATTCTTTCCAAGTCCAGGATATCGTTGATCAGTGCCATGAGATGTCTGCCCGCGACATTGATTTCATTGACCAAATCTAAATGTTCGTCAGATAAATCCTCCACCGCTAGAATTTGGGCAAAACCTAATATGGCATTCATGGGGGTACGTAGTTCGTGGCTCATGCTGGAAAGGAAATCCGATTTGGCGCGATTGGCTTTTTCAGCGATATTCTTGGCTTCTACTAACTCTCTTTCGGTTTTTATGCGCCAACCCAGTTCGTGTTCCAACCGCTGCAAAAGAATTTTACTGGACAGAGTGTCGGAGACTCGCTGCGCGATGTCGTGGAACAAACGCTGTTCATCAGAGCTCCAGTTGCGGTTCTTGCGGCATTGATGCAATCCCAACATCCACGGTTTGCCGTCTCTGGGGTAGATGGCGATACTGATTTGAGATTTAACCGGAACGATCCCGGCTACAGCAGCGCTGCCCTCCAGATTGGAAAAATCATGTACCACAGGCTTGTCGCTGGATAGGATCTGTCTGCCAATAGCGCGTATGGCATCAGTCATTGGAATACTGACTTGCTGTACATAAACGCCGGGGTAGTCCGGGTGGGTGGCCTCAACCGGTATTTGGAAAGACTCGGCCTCCGTATCCAGCGGATACAGTAACCAGGCCCTTTCCACGTCAAAAATATTCAAAAGTTCTTCCATGGCCAGGAAGAGAGTGGTACTCAGGTCGCTGGTTCCGGAAAGAATGCGGGAAATCTTGTCCAAACTTTGAAAATACTGGCCATTGGCTTCTTTCATTTGTTCCGCTTGCTTGCGTTGGGTAATGTTGCGTACCAGCATCATGGCTTCGTTCTTGCTGATGGCCGCGACCCGGGCCTCGTATTCAGTATGGTTCTCTCTATCGGTATACTCAAACGTTATGGTTTCACGAGCGTCCAAGGACTGCATGACATAGGTTTTGATCTTAGCGCTGATTTCTACCGGAAATAGTTCATTAATATTCCGGTAGGCATCCGTGGCAGCTTGGCCGACTTGCGCCGCTTTGATTTCGCCATCGCGATTAAGCTGAAAAATTTTATCGGGAACGGCGTTCAACAAGGCAATCGCTTCGGCTTGATGTTTCTTTAGTGCGTTCTGGGTGCGGCGTTGTTCGGTCTGGTCGGCAATAACCGCGATGATGCCCTTAACTGTTTTTGTGTCACTCTTAAGCGATGCTAAGGAAATGGAAGCGTGAAATTCGGTTTTATCTCTACGAACCAGGGTTCGTTCCATTTTGTGGGTGCCCTCTGTGTGCAGGGGTTCAAGCAATTCGGAGTAGATGCTTAAATGTTGCGACGCCGGGTAGATGCTCAATATGGACCTACCGATCATATGATCGGGGGTGTAGTTAAAAATTCGTTGGGCTCCCCAGTTCCAACTGGTGATGAATCCTTCCAGGTCGGTGGCAATGACGGCCTCGTTTATCTGGTTAATGATAGCTGCCTGTTCTTTGACTTGTGCGGTGCGTTCGGCAATGCTGGACTCCAAATCATCACGATAGCTAAGTAATTGTTGTTCAGAGAATTTTTGGTCGGTTATATCCAAAATAAAGCCATGCTTAAGGACGGAGCCGTCGTCCAGAAGGTGCGGATGAGTGCGGGTTTGAAACCACTTAAGTTCTCCCGACTTGGTATACAAGCGAAATTCAGCAGTGTGGTCCTGTAGTTGCTCCGCTGAGCTGAAAATGCGTTCGCGCAGGGTTCCCACGTCATCGGGATGTACTGCGCCAAAAGCAACCGCCGGATTGGCCACCACGTCCTGACTGCTGATGCCCGTGATGCGAGCGAAGCCTTCGCTCATGAAGGGGACTTCCAGTTTTCCGTCAGGGGTGACTAATAACTGAAACACCGCTCCGGGTACACTGGCGGCGACTTCCTCGTATCGGGTTTCGCTTTCCTGCAGCAGTTTTTTGTCAGCAAGAACCTTGTCGGTAACATCGCAAAGAGAGCAGACGATGCCGGCTACAGCGCCATTGTCATCAAACAACAGATCGGTGGCGATATCGTAATATTGAGCCTTAGTGTCGCTATTTTCCCCAAATGACAGCAATTCAGCATAACTGCGGCTGGGAAATTTACTGCTGAGACTGTGTTGTATGATTTCCAGAACCGGGGCGGGGAGGTGTGCGCTAAGGTTTTTCTGCAGTTCGGTCGTGCTGACTTTACAAACTTCCAAAAATGCGGGATTAGCGTGGAGGAAGTAGAGCTGCTCATCCAGGAACAAGTGGCAAGTGAGCGTTTGTTCCAGAAAGCTTCGCGTCAATTCATTTGATTCCAAATATGAACCCTTTACACATAACCGTTCTATGGGATTAAGTCTTTTTTGTTTTTTTAGTGTATTCGCTACCAACCATGGGGGCCATCAATTTTTAGAAAAAAATTGATAATTTCAGTAGGTTTTTTTGAGTTTTACAGTTATATCTTTGAAAACAAAGACATATTAACCATATATAAATGCTTATGCTTTCCATCATTATTATTTAATTTACATTATGCATTGGCTGGGCAATACTGCATGCCCTGATACCAACAGAGTTTATTTTTTTCAATCCTAAGAGGAATTGCGAATGGCTAAGAAATATGATGCGGGCGTAAAAGAATACCGCGAAACGTATTGGATGCCGGAGTATACACCAAAAGACACCGACATCCTGGCTTGCTTTAAAGTAACCCCACAACCTGGCGTTCCGCGTGAAGAAGTTGCCGCGGCGGTTGCTGCAGAATCTTCAACCGGTACTTGGACCACTGTATGGACCGACTTGTTGACCGACCTGGATCACTACAAAGGCCGTGCCTACGCTATCGAAGACGTACCCGGCGATGACACTTGTTTCTATGCATTTGTAGCTTACCCCATCGACCTGTTCGAAGAGGGTTCCGTGGTTAACGTTATGACCTCTTTGGTTGGTAACGTATTCGGATTTAAAGCTCTGCGCGCACTGCGTCTGGAAGATGTTCGCTTCCCGATTGCGTACGTTATGACTTGTAATGGGCCGCCTCAAGGTATTCAAGTTGAGCGCGACATTTTGAACAAATACGGTCGTCCTCTGTTGGGTTGTACCATTAAGCCGAAATTGGGCTTGTCCGCGAAAAACTACGGCCGTGCTTGCTACGAAGGCCTGCGTGGTGGTTTGGACTTCACCAAAGACGACGAAAACGTAAACTCTCAGCCTTTCATGCGCTGGCGTCACCGTTTCGATTTCGTTATGGAAGCTATTTTGAAAGCTGAGCAGGAAACCGGCGAGCGTAAAGGTCACTACCTGAACGTAACCGCTCCTACTTCTGACGAAATGATGAAACGAGCTGAATACGCCAAAGAAATCGGCGCTCCCATCATTATGCATGACTACATCACTGGTGGTTGGTCTGCTAACACTCAATTGGCTCAATGGTGTCAAGACAACGGCATGTTGCTGCATATCCATCGCGCTATGCACGCCGTATTAGACCGTAACCCGCACCACGGTATTCACTTCCGCGTACTGACTAAGATCCTGCGTCTGTCCGGTGGTGACCATCTGCACTCCGGTACCGTTGTAGGTAAGCTGGAAGGTGATCGTGACGCTACCCTGGGTTGGATCGACATCATGCGTGACAGCTACATCAAAGAAGACCGTTCACGCGGTATTTTCTTCGATCAAGATTGGGGCTCAATGCCTGGCGTTCTGCCGGTTGCTTCCGGTGGTATTCACGTATGGCACATGCCTGCGCTGGTTAGCATCTTCGGCGACGACTCCGTACTGCAGTTCGGTGGTGGTACTCTGGGTCACCCCTGGGGTAACGCAGCGGGCGCAGCGGCTAACCGTGTTGCGGTTGAAGCTTGTGTTGAAGCACGTAACCAGGGCCGTGAGATTGAGAAAGAAGGTAAAGACATTCTTATCAACGCGGCTAAGAGCAGCCCGGAACTCAAGATGGCTATGGAAACCTGGAAAGAAATCAAATTCGAATTTGATACGGTTGACAAGCTGGACGTGTCCCACAAATAAGCTGAAATCACAGGGTGGGCGTCAGCCCACCCCATGTGGAATTGGAACTGTTTAATTGGAGTAAAACCAATGAGTGATATGCAAGATTACAAATCGAGCTTGAGCGATACATCAAGCCGTAAGTTTGAAACTTTTTCATACTTGCCTGCTCTGACCCCCGAGCAAATCCGTGCCCAAATCGAGTACATCGTCGGCAAGGGTTGGAACCCGGGTATCGAACACACTGAGCCGGAAAATGCCCGTGGCAACTACTGGTACATGTGGAAACTGCCTATGTTCGGTGAGACCAACGTTGATGCTATTCTGGCTGAAGTGGAAGCTTGCCACAAAGCTCACCCGGATAATCACGTTCGTCTGCTGGGCTTTGATAACTATGCGCAATCTGCCGGTGCTGCGATGGTCATTTATCGCGGTAAAGTCGTTTAATCGCGCAGGGTTCAAAGTTAAGTAATACCAGGAGCCCCTGCCCGGCCGCAACCGGCCAGGGGTTTTCTTGTCAAGAGCGCCAGAACTTAATAAGAACTGATTTAGAGAGTTACAAAGATGGCAAAACCGGATAAGTACGTAGGCATCAACAATGACATAAATGGTGGCATGACCACTATTGGAAAAATTATTCGTGATGCGTGGGTATTTGGCCTGCTTCCCGAAACGGAAACCTGTGAAGGTTGGAATTTGGCGGGCATCGATGCTTTGCTGCAGAAGGTAAACGACGAATGGGATAAATACGGTTGTCTGGTTACCCATTTGCCGGAAGATTTGCGCAAACGCCATGAAGCAATACACGGCGAAGCGATGAAAAACGCTCGGGCTGCCGGGTGGTCCGGAGAAACCGAGACCGATGATGAGGATTAGAGCTCTGAAGGAACTTCAGGGGACAACCGCTACCAGCGTAGCTGTTTAGGTAAATTTCAAACTTCAAAACAATCGAAGGTGTGTTATGTCAAAGAGTGATATCACAGTTGATCCAGCTCAGTATGTTATAGAAACTGAACCCTACTACGAACCCGTTGCAAATGAAGTGGAGTTGTACGAGGCTGCATACAGCGCGCGTATGCCGGTCATGTTAAAGGGACCGACCGGTTGTGGAAAATCCCGGTTTGTGGAGTACATGGCTTACAGGTTGAAACGCCCTTTAATCACGGTGGCTTGTAACGAAGATATGACGGCGTCCGATTTGGTGGGTCGATTCCTGCTGGACAAAGACGGAACCAAGTGGCAGGACGGACCATTAACTACAGCAGCGCGCATCGGTGCCATCTGCTATCTGGATGAAGTGGTCGAAGCACGCCAGGATACGACGGTGGTTATCCATCCGCTAACTGACCACCGTCGTAGCTTGCCGCTGGACAAAAAAGGCGAGCTCATCGAAGCACACAAAGATTTTCAATTGGTGATTTCTTACAATCCCGGTTATCAAAGTCTCATGAAAGACTTAAAACAATCCACCAAGCAGCGTTTTGGTGGGATGGATTTTGACTACCCGGACGAGAAAATCGAAACGGCTATCGTATCCAAAGAGTCCGGTGTGGACGCGGACACTGCACACAAGCTGGTACAAATTGCCCATCGTACCCGTAACCTTAAAGGTCACGGCCTGGACGAAGGTATTTCCACTCGTTTGCTCGTATACGCAGGCCAATTAATTGGCAAAGGTGTGGAGCCGGTTGCCGCTTGCAGCATGACCATGGTAACCCCTTTGACCGATGATCCGGATATGCGTGATACCTTAAACGCGGCAGTGCAAACGTTCTTTAGTTAAGATCCCTGTTCCGGCAGTTGAAAATTGTCGGGGTTGGTGGGTAAGAGCATAAGCAGTTAGTCATTTTGCGGATTTGCGCTTAGGTAAAGAAGATGTCGATAAAACTCGAAGATTACGAAGATTACATTAGCGGTATCGCCCCTGAAGTTCGTAGTGTGCTGGAAGGAACTTTCCAGGAAGCGGCCAGGGTTATGTCCCCGACCGGTTTGCAAGAATATCTGGACGGTGCCAAGGCCCTTTGTAACCTGGGGCGGGGCAAAGGGGTGGTGATATCCTATTTGCAACAAATGCCATTGGTTGCAAAAGAGTGTGGTGAAGACATCATTAACGATTGTCTCACCGCAGCCATGAAGCTGTCTTCCATGACCTCCGGTGAGGTGATCGCGCTGTTGTTTGACAGCTTACCGACGGCATCGCGCCGCCTCGGCGATGCGGAGCTGTTGCGTGGGTATCTTACCTTGGTCCATCAGTTGGCATCCACGGCGGCTCGGGGCGTGCGACCCATGCTCAATCACATTGACGAGCTTTTGTCCAAGTTAACCTTAAGTGGCTTGAGGCGTTGGGCTAATTTTGGTGCCGAGGCCTATCGTCGGGATTTTAATAACCTGACCTCCTATTTTAACCTGGAATCCCAGGACAGCCGGGCCATGTTGCAGAAAGAGCGCCGTGGTACGCTGTTTATCGACACGCAAAGAAAGTTAAATTTTTATTTGCGTGCGCTTTGGGGGCGGGATTTCTTTTTGCGACCGACCGGTGCGGACTATACTGATTTTCGACCTTACATTGCCTCCCATGTGTTACATATGCCGGATGCGGTGGACAGTATCGGAGATATTGCCGGTTTGGAATTGTATCGTGCCACAGCTGCGCACATGGCGGCACATATTTGTTATACCCAATCGCGTATCTCTGCTGAACAACTCAGCCCTGCACAGCTGTTTTTTGTTGGCTTTGTTGAAGATGCCCGCATTGAATACAAGGCCATCAAAGAATTTCCCGGTTTGAAAAATCTGTGGCGTTCATTGTTGGATGTTGCCTTTGAAGGCGATGTGGAACACAAGACCATGTTGGTATTGGAGCAAGTTGCTCTCATGCTGCTCGACGCCAATGTTAAAACCGATGACGCTGAATTAAATGCATTTTGTGAAAAATTCCACGCCAATATTGAAACAGAGCAGGACAACAATGAGTTTTCCTGGCATCTGGGTATGGAGTTGTTTAATCTCTTTTCCACCCGCAAAGAAGTGCCCAGTCTGCGTATTCTGGAGCGAATCCGGATTCCCTATCGTGATGACAACCGTTTCGTGTGGGAGTTTGAAGAATTCACTTTTGAGGTAATGAACCAATACGTGGCTGCCAGTCAACGCCAAGTGCGCAAGACCGTCAGTGTAGTGGAAATGGCCAATGAAGTGGATTGCGAACTGGCGGGAGACGATGCTCAGGAGATTTGGACTTGTCCAACCGAAATGTTTCCCTATGAAGACGATCTGGAAAAAACCAAAAGTTTTAATGTGATGTGGGGCAAGGAGCCGGTTTCCGAACCGTTCCACTATCATGAATGGGATTATCATATTCAATTGCATCGCCCGGATTGGGTAACCGTTTACGAGCGACGCCAAGCCAAAGGCATGGTTCAAGACATTGAAAAAATTATGCTCGAATACCGCCCCGTAGCATGGCGAATCAAGCAGATCATTGATTTGTTGACTCCGGAAGGCGTACAGCGGGTACGCAATATGGAAGATGGCGATGAAGTGGATATTAATGCCGCCGTTGATGCCATGATTTCCATTCGTATGGGGGAGCAGCCCAATCCTCGAATAACCATGCGCAATGTGATTAAAAATCGCGATCTTTCCGTGGTGGTATTGATGGACTTGTCCGAGTCCACCAATGAAACCGTATCCGGTTCCGACAAAACCGTACTGCAACTCACCCGTGAGGCCGCAACTTTGGTGGCTACGGCGATCAACGGTATTGGTGATCCATTTGCACTGCACGGTTTCGCTTCCGACGGTCGTCATGACGTGCAGTACTACCGGTTTAAAGATTTTAATCAGCACTTCGATGATGACGCCAAATCCCGTTTGGCGGGAATGAAAGGCGGTTTGTCCACTCGCATGGGTGCGGCCTTGCGTCACGCCGGTAAGCATTTGTTGAAACAGCCGGAAAAGCGAAAGTTAATCTTGTTGGTGACCGATGGTGAACCGGCGGATATTGATGAGCGTGATCCGCAACATTTGCGTCACGATACGAAAAAAGCGGTGGAAGAACTCTACAGCAAGGGCGTGTTGACCTACTGTCTTACTTTGGATCCTCACGCCGATGCGTATGTGAAACGCATATTCGGTGCTAACAACTATACTATAATTGATCATGTGCAGCGTTTGCCGGAGAAGTTGCCGCAGTTGTTTGCCAGCTTAACTGCTTAAGTTCCTGCCTGTCGCTGCTCAGTGGGTCTTTGGCCGATTTTTACAGCCGCCAAAGACTGCATGACCAAAGACTGCATGACCATAGTATAAGAGTATGGTAGTAGAGGACGTAAAATGCACGAACGCTTGGAAGGTTTGCCGGTATACGAACTCAGGCAATGGGAGTTGGATGCCAATTACTTCAATCACGTGCAAGTTGCACTGCATCGTTTGAGTCAGAGTCTTCGATTTGCCATCCCTAAATTAAAGCATCTGGATTTAATCTTGGACGCAGATGCCTGGATTGTGGTGGATCGTGTTCAAGGGGATGTGCCCGTGGTAGCGTGGACGGCGTTTCAAACCCAACATCGGGATAATTTATTCGAACCCATCAAGTGCGAGTTGCGCAGCTATCATGCCCATGCCGATTTAATCCTACAACGAACTTTGGAAGCAATGGAACTGTTGCTGGGTGAACAGTTGGCCGATGGATCATTTGAAGCCAACAATGTCATTGAATTCAGAAGCTCCTGATTTTCTCTCTTTAAGGATTCACCTTTTTCATGGAATGGTTAATCTATAAAAAGCAGTTACTGATAGCTGCTGTATCCCTTGTTGCTCTCAGTGTGGTGTTGATCGTCATGTTGGCGACAGACACGGACGCGGATTTGTCTTCTCTTAACACAAAGTCTCAACCCAGTGTGCACAAAGCTCAGTTGGGAGCGGAACAAAACATTGGTGATTATACTTTGTTTCCAATGCCCCCAATCTTAGCGGAAAGCCAGTTGGACGAGATACTCGTTCGGGGGGATGCGCTCTGGATAGGATCGGATAAGGGCTTAGTCAAAGTACAAGGCAAGACGCTGACTCTATACCGCCAATTTGAGAATGTGGCTTACGAGATGGTGCGCGAATTGGTGGCTCTGCCGGATGGTATTGCTGTGCAGCTAAGCTTGGCCCATTCCTATGGTAAGGAGACGGCATTGGGCAGCTATGTATTTAACACTCAATTGGAACAATGGCAAAAAGTGGGTGATACCGCCATGGCTCAGGCTTGGCTGGACGGCTATTTGTACCAGGCCAACACAGGTTTAATACGGCGCAATCCGGAACAGGATTGGAAGCAAGAACCGGTGCTGGATTCTGTGTGTCAAGGTGCTCCCAGCAGCTTAACCATGCGGGCTATTGACGCCGAAATATGGCTGGTGGGTGACGGTAGTTTTGTGGATAACATCGGGGTGAGGACGTTTGGTTGTGGCGTACTACGCTATAGCCCGAAAAACCAGGAGGCTCGTCTGTATACCACAGAACATGGCCTTAATCACAACAGCGCCTGGGATATTGCCGGGGGCATGATGGGGCAGGGCAGTGGTGTCTATGTGACCCACTGGCTTAAAGATATTTATGTCAGCTTATTGGAGCCGGGTGCCAAGCAATGGGTTTCGCTGATTGGTGCCGGAACCGGAAACAACATGGCAGTTCATGAAGAGAGCGTTTGGCTGGCCTCCACGTTTGCATCCAAACCTATTATTACTGTGGGGCGAGATGCAGTAACCGGGCGCAGTTTGGCCCCCATTGATAGAAACGAAGTAGTGTCAGCAGTCGCGTTTCAAGGACCGCGACTGTGGTTTACTACATCGGCTAAGGTATGGATACGAGGTAAATCCTCGATACGTTCCCGTTTGGGGTATACGTTAGTAGCAAAATCCGACTAATTGACCAGAGGAAACAACTCACTAATGCTGCGATTGTGTCCGGCTAACAAGGATAAATTGTTGCTGAACTCCGGTTTGTCGCAAGGTGTAGCCGAAAACTCTACAGCCAGTTCTGCGGTCAAGGGTGAAAAATACACCGTAAAACAATTGGATTTCAAATCATAACGGGAAAATACCGCCATATTGTTTGGTTTACCCGAACGCTCAAAAAGCGAATAGAATTCTTGTTTAATTTTCTTAGAGGGTGCAAAGGCATCGATGCCATCACCCAAATCCACAGAGTACCATGTAGGCATGAGTCTGACCTCCCAGATAATATATTGATAAGTGCCACCCGAAAAAACAGCTGGTTGGTAATGCCTACATCGGCATGTCCAAGCGATGGAAATAGGAATTGGGTCACAGAAGTTAACCCTTAAATCCTATTTAGAAAAAATTCTTTAGAGTTGGAATTGTCTTTTTACAAAAAATTAGCATGTAATCTGTCGATGAAGAAGAAAAATAGTCAGTATCTGCTTGTGAGGGTGGAAATTTTCCAAGCATTGGCTATATAATTAAAAAGCAAGGGAAGTTAAGCAGCAGCAAGGCAGAGTAGGGGAGTGTGCGCACTCCCTTTCTCTTAAGACCCGCCACAATTTCGAGTACGATTTTACCTTAGCTTCCGATCCTTCGTTAGCCCCAATATTTTCATCGTTTCCTACCTTCTCAATCACAAATCCAAGTGGTGTGATCTAGCTAGTTGAGGTTTGTAACATATCAATTTGTGAAAAGGCGTTGTTAGGGCTTAATAAATCTTAATAATTGACGACATAATTGTATACTTTTTATTTACATTCCTACGAACCGCAATGCTAGGGGAAACTTATGAACATTCGAAAATCGGTGTTGTCATTCTGGCTAGCTTTAATGGTCTGCTTGCCTGCCAGCGCAAATAATTCCAAACCATTAGAAATGGGAGTTTTTCCATTTTTGCCTGCACGAGAGTTAGAGAACATCTTCGCGCCTATGGCGGCCTCCATTAGTGATGCACTGGGGAGAGAAATCCAATTTCGATCCAGCCTGAGTTATCGGAATTTTATGGAGCGCTCTGACTCGCAAATATACGATATCGCGTTTGTTCAGCCCTTTGACTACATTCGACTTGCGGATAAACACGACTATGTGCCGTTGGCATCGCGAGGAGAGGAGTTGGCTGCAGTATTAGTGGTTAAAGAAGACGGTCCCATCAAAACTATTGCGGATCTGAAGGGCAAGCGTTTGGCTTTACCTCCTGATGTTGCAGCGGTGAGCCGCTTGACCAAAGCGCTGTTAATAGAAAACGGAATCAATCCGGAAAAAGATATGGAAGTTCGTCACATGCGTTCTCATGTTTCCTGCATGCAACAAGTACTAGTAGGTCTGGCGGACGTATGTGGTACAGCAGCACCCCCTATCCGCTTTTTTGAGGCTAAGATGAAAACCAAATTCAATCGCTTAGCCAAGAGCCGAACGATTCCTCACAGTCTCTACATTGCCAATAAGCGTTTGCCAGTAGAGCTGCGAAATAAAATTCGGGCTGCCATTCTGGGTTGGAGTAAAAACGAAGAAGGTATAATGTTACTGAAACGCGGTCGAATGAAACCGTTTGTTGCGGTTGAAGATAAAGATTATGATGTGATTCGTGATTTGGTCAAATTGCTCGAAAAATAGACTACGTATCCATTGGTGTGGATAAGCCGCAATGAACAGCATTTCCTTCAAGTATCGTATCGCCATTGTATTTTTTATATTAGTAGCAATTATTATGGCGTTTACCTTGTGGCTGACTTTATCCCGTTCCTTGGATGAAAATCGTAAGCATTTGATCATCAATGAAAATGTGATAGTGAAGCAGATTATAGATTTAAGCCGTATTGCTTTATTCACATTGGAATTTGACGATTTACAGCCGTATATCGAGCAGTATGTGGAAGATCCACATGTGGTGAAAATACTGGTTGCAGATCGCAAGGGCAGGGTTCTCGTGAGCAGTGCGGTGGAGGATCTTGGTAGCACCATTCCGACCATGGTGGATGACAACGACCGGTTCTGGCGCGTGGAGGAGATTAGTAATACCTCGGGTGTGTTGGGAATATTGGCAGTGAACTTTTCCCATGCGGAGTTAATCGAGGTTAATCGTCAGGTGATGGAGCTTGGGGTTAAGATCGCTGTGATCAGCATGATCGTAACCGCCGTGGTTGGAATGTTGTTGGGTATTTTGCTCACCCGGAGATTAAGTGCACTGGCTCAGGCCGCCAGTAAATTTGCATCCGGTAACCTAGACATGCGTGTCAAGTTAAAAGGTTCGGATGAAGTGGCTGTGGTGGGTACGGCATTTGACAACATGGCTGACTCCATCGCCAAGTATGTGTATGAGCTGCGTCAAAGTCAGTCCCGCTTACGTGAAGCCCATGACGATCTGGAAAACCGAGTCCGGGATCGCACACAAGAGTTGGCGGTGGCCAGAGACGAAGCGTTGAAAGCCAGCCAGACTAAAAGTAAATTTTTGGCCAGTATGAGTCACGAGTTGCGCACCCCACTAAACGCCATTTTGGGTTACAGCGAACTTCTGAAAGAAGAGGCCGAACACAATAAGGATGAAACACTGGTTAGCGATTTGGGGAGAATCAACTCGGCCGGAACCCATTTGCTCAGTTTGATCAATAACATACTCGATTTGTCCAAAATCGAGGCGGGGAAAATGGATTTTTTCCCCACGTGGGTAGAGGTCAAACCTTTTGTGGATGAAACCATTCTGACCATGGAGCCCTTGTTGGCTAAACACAACAATAAGTTCAGTGTGCACTACGATGGTGATCTTGGGCAAATGTATGTGGATAAAACCAAAATTCGCCAGGTGTTAATCAATCTGCTCAGTAATGCGACTCGTTTCGCCGAAGGTAAGGCCATTCGTTTGGAAGTTTCTCGTATGCGAGGTGGTAAGGACGAATGGATGGTGTTCGAGGTGGCGGACGAAGGTGTGGGTATGGATAGCAACAAACTCAATGAAATTTTCAATGAGTTTTCACAGTTGGATAGTGCCAGAAAAGATAACAAAGGAACGGGTTTGGGATTGCCCATCAGTCAAAAAATATGTTGTTTAATGGGCGGTGAAATCACGGTGAAAAGTGAGCTGCATTGCGGTTCCACGTTTCGCGTTCGGATCCCATCTCGCATGGCAGCTAATGCATCCTAGGCTTTGGTTTAAAAGTTACGGTTACGGATGTTAAGAGAGTTTCGACGTCTGTTTTCTTGATCGAAACAACCCGGCAGACAATTGTTGCCGATGGTCGGCAATCCAGCGGTAAACTGCTCGACCAATGAGGCGGCTGAATATGGGAATGTAGTACAGCGGCGCAAACCACCAGGTTCCCGGTGTACGTAGAACCACATATCGGTAGGCATCGAAGCCGGCCAGAGGGGGCTTGTTTTCAACTACTGTATATAATGCGTGTTCAAGGTCTTCCTGCGGTACCAGCGGTGATGGGTCGCTACGATAATTACGCGTCTGAATCTGGTTTAAACCGTCAAACGCAAGAAACAGGGCCATGGAGTTTTTGCAAAAACCGCAGGCGCCGTCATAAATTATTTCCATGCGTGATACTTTTCTTTTCCACCACTGGCCGGCAGCCTGGTACCATTCTCGGCGCATAAAGGCGAGGTGCCCGAAAACCATAACTGTTGCGAAATAATACATGCCCAATAATACGGCGATACTGACATGCAAAAATAGAGCGGAGGCCAGTACGTAGGGTCGGGTTTTGTGTTGCCAAATAAAAAAGGGATAGGCAATTTCAATTAATATGGTGCCATATGCCATGAGCTGAATCATCCAGTACTGGTGTGCAAACATACCCAGAGGGAAAAAAGCGGTTTCGTTGTTGGTTATGGCAATCCAGGGAGCATCACCTTGCAACCACGTCTCTCCACGCAACTTGGAAACACCTGAGGAATAATATATTACCGCCATTTGCAACTGTATCAGACGTTGGCCGGCAAAACCCCGGTAACTGTTTAAAAGGGCGGGGCGTTGATCCAGACCATAGGCAATCTTGTGTTTTGCCACTTGTCGTATACGGTCTACGCTCAAAGCGTTGCCAACGGGTGCGATGCACAGGGGGACCAGTAGGGCAACCATGACACTATCAACGCCATAGAACAGAAGCTCATTGCGGTTGAAATAGCTTAAGTGGCCCAGTAGAACCAGCCACTTGACCCATGAGGTTTGCCAGCCCACAAAGAAACAAAAGCACAAGAGGACAAAAACGTAGTGAAAAACCAATACCTGCCAGGGGTGGTCCAACAGACCAAAAACGGAAAAAGAAACTAAATACTGTATCTCCGGGACGACGTCTCGGCTGAATAGACCGTCGTTACTGTAAAGGATCAATACATCCTGGGGGGATAGCATGACATAGTTGAAAAACAACAAAAACCCCAGGCCCAGACGCAGGACTTCCAGGGGTAAGGTGTTTTTATCCTGAAACCAGATGGTGTGCCATGCGTGTACGATTTTGTCTATGCCGGTCATAGGAATTGGTTAATCATGTTTGTTTAACAGGGGAACGGTCCAAAGATATGGGTGTCCAAAAAAGGAGGGTCCGTTGGGCGGTAGCCTGCTTTATAGTCGCGTGGTGTGAATCGTTTTTGTTTTTGTAAAACAAAACTGATTTCTCGGACACTGCCTTGGTGTTGTGCACATAAAAAACGTGCCACGCTTTTATCATACCCGCGTTGTTGCGCGTAATTCGGTGCAGAAAACAGGTATACATAAAAGTTTGTATAGCGAAAATAAGCGTGGTCAAGCTTGTGATGTGCCTGCGTTAATGGGTAAGTCTTGGTTTGCCCGCTACGGTCAACCGCTTTATAGCTCATAATGCTGCCCAAGAATGGATTGGGTGCGTAAAACGGCCATTCGTCGTTGAGATGCAGCAAGTTAAGGTAGGGGCCATAGGCTGTAATCAGTTTGTCGCGTGCAGAGCCCTTGTTCAAAGGGCCTACTACGGTAATACCCACTGCATGCCAAACAATAAACAAGGAGAGAATCAGAGAGCCGATCCGCTGGGGTACTAAGCGTTTATCCATGCTTACAATCCGTGCTGAGAGAGTGACTGGTGACTATTGTCACACCGAGTGCCATGGTACCACAATGCCAAAAACGGACGTTTTTCGCACAATTCATAAATTTGTCTCTCATCGGCTTTTAAATCGGGTATACTGCACCTGTTTCGACGTTCAGTGAAACCCGTTCTCACCGGCTATTTTTCAGCCCGGCTGATTATGTTTTGCAGGCATGCGGCATAATAGTTGCTGCACACTGTAGTTAAAGTTAAAGTTAAAGTTTGGCGACTTCGCGTAAACGCCCGGTTGCACCGGTTTGTGCAAAAAACAATCAACTCTTTCTGATTTTGTTAACGCGAATCCGTCAATAATGGAGAAGAGTGGTACTCATGAGATCCAGAATACGTAGGGTGCAGGAACAGAAATTATCCCACAAGTTATTGAAATACGGCTTGATAGCTTCCATAGCTATGGGCGCGTTGGGTGCACTGGCAATTGGGGTGGCCTATTTAATCATTAAGCCGCAGTTGCCTGACATCGAAGCCTTGAACGAAATTAAATTGTCCGTACCTTTACGCATTTACTCGGCTGATGACACTTTGTTGGCGGAATTTGGACAAAAAAAGCGCACACCCTTAAATTATGAGCAACTACCACAGGATTTAGTCAACGCGTTTATAGCCGCCGAGGATACCCGCTTTTTTGAACATGGCGGCGTGGATTATCGCGGTCTTGCGCGGGCCGTATTTCACTTGATTCGTACCGGGCGCAAGGGGCAGGGTGGTAGTACTATTACCATGCAGGTGGCACGAAACTACTTCTTAAGTCGCAAAAAGACCTATTTGCGCAAAATGAAAGAAATTTTTCTGTCCTGGAAAATGGAAGAACTCCTCTCCAAAGAAAAAATTATGGAGTTGTATCTCAATAAGATCTATTTGGGTAATCGGGCGTATGGCGTGGCGGCGGCCGCTCAAGTCTATTATGGCAAATCGGTGGATGAGTTGACCCTGCACCAAATGGCTATGATTGCCGGGTTGCCTAAAGCCCCCTCACGCTACAATCCTATCGTCAACCCACGCCGGGCTTTGTTACGAAGAGCCTATGTGCTCAGTCGTATGCAGGAACTGGGATTTATTGATGAAGCTCAATTTACGGAGGCTAATGAAGCCGTGGATGAGGCCAGTGTTTACGCGGCCAACTATGAAGTCAATGCGCCTTATTTGACCGAAATGGTGCGGGACGAGATGGTGAAGCTCTATGGCGAGGAAGTGTATGACTCCGGCTATAAAGTGTATACCACTATTGATTCCCGCTTACAAAAAGCGGCGAATGTGGCTTTGCGTAACAACTTGATGGAATACGATCGTCGTCACGGTTATCGGGGCCCGATTGGTTTTCTCGAATTGGAAACCGATTTAAGAATGGAAGATATTGATGACGAAACTTTTTCCGTTCTCGATAATGCGGTGGCAGACTACCCGCAACGGGGTCATTTGTTACCCGGGATTGTGGTAGGTGTTAACTTGTTGGGTGCACCAGCCGCCAATGCTACAGGAGAAGAGCCTAAAGTTGACGGTGGAAGTGTTACGGTTTTTCAACCAAAGTACGCCAACCTGCTGACTATTCCGTGGTCCGGTATCGAGTGGGCTAAACCCTTTGTGGATAGAAATGCCGTGGGCGAAGCACCTACATCGGTGGATCAGGTCTTGCGCCGTGGCGATATCATCTATGTAGAGCGCATACCGCTACCTGCAGAGGCAACGGCGCAACCCGTTGGCGAAGCAGGTGACGATACTCCAATCATGGAAAGGGAAACCTGGCGTCTGGCGCAAATCCCGGAAGTTGAAGGTGCGTTGGTCTCCTTGGAGCCTCACACCGGCGCGGTTAAATCTTTGGTGGGCGGATTCGATTTTCATAAGACCAAGTTCAATCGTGTCGTTCAGGCGAAAAGACAGCCGGGCTCAAACTTTAAGCCCTTTATTTATTCCGCCGCTTTGGAAAAATGTTTTACCCCTGCATCCATTATCAATGACTCACCCATCGTGATCCAGGATTCCGACGGTAACCCTTGGCGACCGGAAAACGACAACGGTAAATTTCAAGGGCCGTTGCGATTGAGGGTGGCGCTGACTAAATCCGTTAACCTGGTTTCAATTCGATTACTGCAGAGCATTGGCGTTTCTTACGCGGTGGATTATGCTAAGCGCTTTGGGATTGACGAAAGTAGTATGCCCCGAAACCTGACCTTGTCTTTGGGTACGGCATCTGTACCACCCATGAGCGTGGTGCGTGGTTACGCCGTGTTCGCCAATGGGGGATATCTGGTGGATCCCTATTTTATCGAGCGAATTGTGGACTCTGATGACAGACCCTTATATCTTGCACCCAAGATTGTATTAGAGGACGAAACCGCACAGCGTGACGGCGGCTTACTGGAAACATCAGCAGATGGTTTTAACGGTTCAGTCAACGGGGCGCTGGGTGTTCTCGGTAATGCTGATGAAAGCATTAATGGTAATGGCAACAATGCCATTAATGGAACCAACACTGAGATGGAAGCCATGTCCAGTGAGGCTCAAGTAGCGGATGTTGCTGCCGAGACGAATAGCTACATTCCTATTGTGCAGCAAACCAAAAGCCTGAAACCGGTCATCAGTAAAAAGAATGTGTTCCTTATGACCAGTATTATGCGTGATGTCGTTAAGCTGGGAACGGGGCGCAGGGCCTTGGTCTTGAACCGCGATGATCTGGCCGGTAAAACCGGTACCACCAATGACCAGGTCGACGCCTGGTTCTCAGGTTTCAATGATCAAGTGGTTACCACCGCATGGGTTGGATTCGATCATCCGCAGACTCTGGGGCGGGGCGAATACGGTGGTCGTGCTGCTTTACCTATGTGGATTGATTATATGCGCGAGGCGCGAAAAGGGGTGCCGGAACATGTTCTTACTCAGCCCGCCGGTGTTTCTACCGTACGAATTGATCCTGAAACCGGTAAACCGGCTCCCACCGGTGTGGACGGGGCCGTGTTCGAATACTTCGACTCCCAATGTTTACCCGATAGCGGGGACGAAGGTGGGAGTGGAGGCGCAGCACCTTTAGCGACCCCCACCGGAGGCGGCGAAGAGCAAGGTTTGGGCGATTTGTTTTAAATATGGCGCGTATTGCTCTTTTTTTATTGGCATGGATGATGGCAGCTCAGAGTTTCGCTGCAAACCAATGTCCGCAGACCTTACAGTTTCAAAAGCGCGTTTTAGCAGGCGAAACGGTCGTAGATTTGTGTCGGCAATATGCTGGGAAAGTGCTGGTGGTGGTGAATACAGCGAGCAAATGCGGATTTACTCCTCAGTACGAAGGCTTGGAAAACCTGTATCGTCGCTACCGTGATCAGGGCTTGGTGGTATTAGGCTTTCCGTCCAACGATTTTGGCGGGCAGGAACCGGGCGGAGAAAAAAAGATCCAGGAATTCTGTCGTCTGACTTATGGGGTGGAGTTCCCCATGTTTGAAAAAACCCACGTCGCAAAAAATAACGCCGACCCGCTTTACCAAACCTTGGGACGCATCGCGGGCGAATTTCCTCAGTGGAACTTTCATAAATATATCCTGGATCGAAAGGGGCGATTGGTTGCCAGTTTTAACAGCCGGGTGACACCGCTAAGCTCAACTATGACGGAAACGATAGAAAAACTACTGCGGGAAAAGCCGTAAGATTAAAGTTGCTAATAAAAAACGCCGGACAGTTCCGGCGCTTTTTATTGATAGGTTCCCTTAGTGAGAATGAACGTAAGAACGATCTCCTTCGAGCCGTGCAATACGCTCTTCCAGTGGCGGATGCGACATAAATAAACGCTTCAGCCCCGAACCCAGGCCGCCACTAATGCCGAAGGCAGCCAGTTGATCCGGTAAATGAGGTTGGTTTGCCGAGGCTTGTAGGCGTCGTAGCGCGGCAATCATTTTACCACGGCCGGCCAGATCGGCACCTCCGGCATCGGCACGGAATTCCCGTTGGCGACTGAACCACATTACGATAATACTGGCTAATATGCCCAATACAATTTCCGCGATGATAGCAGTAATCCAAAACGCAGGACCGTGACCCCTTTCCACTTTGAACACCACCCGGTCTACAACATGGCCAATGACACGAGAAAGGAATATAACAAACGTATTGACTACCCCCTGTATCAAGGCCAGTGTCACCATGTCGCCATTGGCCACATGGCTTACCTCGTGACCCAACACGGCTTCGGCTTCATCCCGCGTCATGCTGGTCAAAAGACCGGTACTTACGGCGACTAAGGCATTATTGCGCGACATACCGGTGGCAAAGGCGTTTACATCGGGGGCATCGTAGATCGCCACTTCGGGCATACCAATACCGGCTTGTTGGGCTTGACGGCGAACCGTTTCCACCAACCATTGTTCCTGGCTGGAGCGCGGAGACTCAATGACTTGCGCCCCGGTAAATCGTTTTGCCGTCCACTTGGACATGGCCAAAGAAATAAAAGATCCGCCAAATCCAAATACGGCAGCAAATACCAGCAAATTATTAATATTCAGCCCCACTCCTTGCTGGTCCAGAATGGTGTCAACTCCCAAAATCCGTAATGAAATACCCAGCACCAGCACGATGGCGATGTTGGTTACCAAAAACAGGACAATTCGTTTCATTATTATCTCCAACTCCAAGACTAATTATGCAGACTACAACGCTTAGAAAAAACCGAATGATGGAAAGTTCCGTCATTGTATCGAGAAATTCCAGATGATCGGCAGCGGTGCCCCTACACTGCCCAATATGCGGTCGATTTGGTGGGTTTCAATGCTGGGAAAACGGCCAAGGAGGCTTTGCCGCAACTATTGTTCCGTATAAGCAATGAGGTTTAAATAGGTGCTGACGATACCCGGTTCGTAATTCTTGTCCTGCAGCTCTAACAGCAGGGATTTGGCTTTTTGTTTGTTTTTTTCCGTACCGTGTCCATGGTAATGGGCGACAGCCAAATACAGTTTTGCGCGGGTTACGTTTGCATCGGCCAGTTCTTTTAACACAGGAAAGGACTTGTGGTACTCACCGTTGAGTGAGTGATCCAAAGCCAGATCGATACGATCATCGGTGTTTTGGGTGCTGCTTACCACCGACAGATGTTCAGTGGGGAGGGTGAGAGAAGTCGGGCTTTGCGGTTTTTTTTCAATAAATGTGTAGGAAAATGCGGAAGATAGGAGTAATACGCCCGTAATTACCAGGAGAAACTTGCCAGTAAATATATCGCCCATAAGCCTATCCTCTCATTGTGTCGCGTTATTGGGATGGTCACTATCTGAATCTAGCAGGTGTGAGATTGGGAAACAATGCGGATATTTCCAGAATTCGTCTAAATAATAGGGAGAAATGGCTTAAGTGATGTAGGAAAAATCTTAAACATAAAAGAATTTTGGTTAAATTGAACGCTAATTGGTCAAGTTCAAGTCCCTGTGGAAATTGCTTCTTTGCAAGGTTAAACTGCGCCCATTGATTGTCTTATTGGCCATTAATCAATGGGTTTATTTTTGTTAGATGTTAACCGTTTGTTTTAAAGCCTGTGTACTATTAAAACTGTGTATTATAACCAAGGGGTGGTTTTGAATGGAGAATGTGGACGCAGAGCAGTTGTTGGATTTAGCCTTACAAGCGTCACAGGCGCATGACACTCAAAAGTCCATCGGTCTGGTAAAGTTAGCGTTGGAAAAAGCACCGGAAGATGTGCGTATGTGGTATATGCTAGGTTCTCTTTATGCCGATATGGGGCTTTATGACAAATCGCTGCAACATTTGGAAACAGCCCTACAAATAGATGCCGGTTATGGTATTGCCCGATTTCACTTGGGGTTATTGTACCTCACCATGGGGGACCGGGACAAAGCCGAGCAAATTTGGCAAAAACTGGAAGAGTTGGGAGAATCCCACTATCTCATGTTGTTTAAATCCGGCTTGTTATGCATAGCGGATGACAAAGCGAGCGAGGGCATCGATAAAATCAAGCAGGGGATTGATCGTAATGCCATCAATGAGGAGCTAAACCAGGATATGGAATCAGTAATCGCTAACGCAACATTGGCCTTGAAAGAACAAGCGCAGAAGGGGCAGTCAGCACATTAAGTTTACTGTCTAAGCCCAAATTATTTTACAAACATAAAAATCGCCAACAAGATCAAGAACAAGGCAAATCCAATTCTCAGCAGCTGCGAAGGTAATGCATGTGCGATTTTGGCACCCACTGGTGCCAATAAAACGGCAGGGATACTGATGAATAAAAATGCCGGCCAGTAAATAAATCCCGTACTCATTGTCGATAACTCAGATGTTACGTCCAATCCGGTCAACATAAAACCTGACGTTCCCGCGATGGCGATAGGCAGACCGCAAGCCGCTGACGTGGAAATGGCCTGTTTGATGGGTAAGCGCAACCACATTAACAACGGTACCACCATTGAGCCACCGCCTATGCCTGCGAAGGCAGACACCATACCGATGGGAAGAGTTACCAAAAATAAGGCAAAAAAACCGGGGGTTTTGTTTGACGGTTTTGCGTTCAGGTCCAACAGTAATTGCAATGCAACCAACACTTCAAAGACGGCGAAAAAGTTTCTTAGTGTTTCCCCCTGAAGCATGTCGGCGATGAATGCGCCGGCCAGTGTGCCACTAAATAGACCCGGCGATAACAGGCGCCAATAATCCCAATTCAGAGTACCTTTTTTATGGTGTGCTCGGGCGCTGGAAATAGCCGTCAGGGTTACAACGGCTAAAGATGTACCAATAGCGACATGCATTGTATGAGTCGGATCGCCGGTAAGAATGTAGTTTAAAGCGGGAACGATAATCAGGCCGCCGCCTATACCCAATAAACCCGCCAAAATGCCAGAAACCACGCCGGTGAGTAGAAATAAGAGGATTTGTTCCACGAGTGGTATCCGAGTGTTCCGATACAGAGATTTTGATGATAATTCAATAATTAGGCAAGCCCGGCCCGGTTTCGGCGGTTTGGCGAGAGAACGGAAAAAATTATCGAATGTCTCAGTCGGAAAAATTGTAACCCGTTGTAAAAAATATAAATGTTCCTTCCATGAGGCTTATTTTTGTCGATAAATGGACTAAAGCAAAACTCAATTCCGGTCGATCTATAAAACTGTGTGTCCCAATACCTGGACTATTTCTGGATTAACCAGTTCACAGAAACCGAATTACTGACAAAGAGAAATCCAATGGCTAATGCGACTACCATATTGATCGTGGATGATTCTCGTACCGTGCGAGCTTCGTTGAAAAAAATGCTAAACGGGCGGTTCAACGTACTTGAAGGGGAAGATGGAGAAAACGGCTGGAGCCAACTGCAACAAAATCCTGATGTAAATCTGATTATTAGCGACATTATGATGCCCAATTTGGATGGTTACGGTTTGATTTGCCGTGTGCGCGGCTGTGGCGAAAAGTTCGCTAACGTGCCTATTGTAGTCATTACCAGTAAAGAAGATGAAATTACCCGTGAGCGGGCCCACGCCTGCGGCGCCAACAATTTCATTGTCAAACCCATCGAGTCTTCCGATCTGATCGAAACGGTGGAGTTTCACACGGAAGCCAATTTGAGCAAAAACCCGAATTTGCGGAAGGAAATGTCGCATTACGAGCAACATATTGAAAATGCGGTTATGGAAGCACCGGATTTGAATACTGCCATGGATATGCTCAAAGATGCCTCCGGCTCATTAGAGCCCTATGCGGTTGATCTGGCGTTAAAAATGATACCGCTATTGCGATACTGCGACGAGAAGTTCCGTATGGGTATTACAGAGGATATTGAAAAACTCAAAGCCAGTTTACAAAAGGCTGTCTAAAAGCCGCCCCGGTAGGGCGGCTTTTTCCTTTAATCTGCTTTTTTCTCTATATATGTCGGCAAAACTCGCTGGTCTTGGTATTGTGCACCAGCTTTTTGAAGTTGTCCCGGTCCAGATGTACCAGGCTGGAATGATCGCCGGCCTCAATGTAGACGTCATCCTGATGTATTAGTCTTTCGTCGACGATGGTGTCAATGTAGTACGCCTCACCGATAGGTGGAATGGCTCCGAGTTCGCAATCCACAAAAATATCCGCCAATTCGGTTTCGCTGACCAGTCCCAGTCGGCGGTGTAATTGGTTGTCCAGATCACTGATTTGGACCCGATAAGTGGATGGTACAACGGCCATGAGATAATCCAGATCATCTTTGAGTACGACACTTTTAGCAAGTTTGTCGCCGGGGATATGGGCTGCCTGTGCCGTCTCCATGCTGCCTTCGCTATAACGGTGCTGAATCAAGTCATACTGAATACGGTTTTCGTCAAGAAACTCTCTCAGAGTGGGTGACATGGTCATGGTAAATCCTCCTCTTTTTGTGACTATCTAAAACTCTTAGGGGGTCCAAAAAAGTAAGTGGATCGTTATAACTTTTGGTTAAGTCCTGAGCCTAAACGGCTGCTCAAGGCTTATTCAGTAGTTTCTTACCAAAATATAGCTCAGCTCGGTCAGCTTTTAAATCTGGATCGATTCCCTAACCAATTGTTGTATATGGAAAATAAAAAATATTTTTTCCCGCCTCGAATTTTTCAGTTTGATTTCATGTTGCGATCCTATTCTGTACCACAAAGGAGTATTGGATTATGTATGAAAAAACTGAAATACCCGTATGGGACATTTTTGTACGATTTTTTCACTGGAGCCTGGTATTGGCTTTTCTGGTGGCGTATGTAGCGGAGGATGATGTGTTGTTCCTGCATGTCTGGGCCGGCTACTTTATTGGCATATTGCTGATCGCTCGCCTTATCTGGGGAGTCATCGGAACCAAGCACGCTCGCTTCAGTGATTTCGTCACCTCACCATCTCACGCGCTGCGCTACCTCATGGATACCCTGAAATTACGGGCGCAGCGTTATATCGGCCATAACCCGGCCGGAGGGTTCATGATTGTGTTGCTATTGTTGTCGCTAACTACAACGGTACTGTCCGGTATGGCTATTTATGCCATAGAAGAACAAGCCGGTCCCATGGCGGGCTTATTCGCAGGTAGTGGCAAGTGGATGGAAGAAGTGTTTGAAGAAGGCCATGAGTTCTTTGCCAACTTTACCCTATTTCTGGTTTTGATTCATTTGGCCGGTGTGGTCGTGGAAAGCCTGGTTCATCAGGAGAATTTGGTGACAGCCATGATTAATGGAAAGAAAAGAGTTAGTGAGAGGTGATGATGAAACGATTAATGAATATAAGCTTATTGCTGGTGTTGGTGAGTTTAAGCCCGGTTAGCGCCATGGCGGGCTCAATAGAAGGTGTTGACGCGTTCTTACAGCAACTAAAGGGCGTGTCGTCTTTTGATGCGGCCAGAGGCAAAGACTTTTGGATGAAACAATACCCGGCAGATGGCAAGCCCCGCAGTTGTAGTACTTGTCACGGTGATAATTTAAGTAAAAACGGCAAACACGCGAAAACCGGAAAAACAATAGATCCGATGGCGGTTTCTGTAAATCCGGAACGGTATACAAAAGTGAAAAAAATAAAAAAATGGTTCAAGCGTAATTGTAAATGGACCTTGGGGCGCGAATGTACGGCACAAGAGCAAGGTGACGTGATTCAGTATTTACGTAGTTTATAAATAGGAGTTAAATATGAAAACGACACTACAACACCCCTTGGCTGCCGTAGTGATTACGGCGGTGGTATTTTTTAGCTTGTTCGCCGGCGTGGGTATGGGGCATAACGATGAACATAAAAACGGTAAAAAGGGGAAACGTGGGGTGATGCCGGTAGAGAATGAATTGTACCGTGCTGAATGCGGCAGTTGTCACTTCGCGTATCAACCCGGCTGGTTGCCGGAACGTTCCTGGGTGAAATTGATGTCACAATTAGATAAGCATTTTGGAGATAATGCAGAATTGGAGGCGGAGGTTCAGAGTAACATCCTCACTTACTTGAGTGAAAACAGCGCTGAGAAAAGCACTTATCGTCGCTCCAGAAAAATGAATCGTTCTCTGCGCTCGGGTGAAACACCAACTAGAATTACTGAAGTGCCCTATTTTGAGCGCAAGCATGATGAAATTCCGCAGCGTTTAATCCAAGGCAATGAACAAGTACAATCTTTAAGTCACTGCGACAAGTGTCATGGTGATGCGGAGAAAGGTAAATTTCGTGAACGAGCTATTAAAATTCCCGGCCATGGACGTTGGGAGGATTAGGCTATATTGAGACTGTGATTTGGTTGTGGTTTGAGAGTGTAAGCGCATGCGCAATTCATTAAAGCAATGGATAGGAGTTATCTTCGTGGGAATATTACCTGTTTCTTGGGTAATGTCCAAAGACCTCAGTCATGATGAAGCGCAGCGCTTACAAGCCAGTGGTGCGATAGTTCCTTTGGAGCAAGTGTTGGAACAGGCTCGAGCGAGAATGCCCGGGCGTTTGTTAGAGCTGGAGTTGGAGCGCGAGCACGGCATGTTAATTTATGAAATTGAAATTATTGATGCTGATGGTATTGTCTGGGAGTTGGAGTTTAATGCGGTCAATGGTGAGTTTTTACGTTTGAAACAGGACGACTGATATGCGCTTGCTCTTGGTGGAAGATGATCCGGAGCTGGGTCCGACCCTGAAAGACCGCTTGGACAAAGCCGGATTTGCCGTGGACCTGGCGGATAATGGCAAAGAGGGAGAAATACTTGGAAAAATTGAACCCTACGATGTGGTCGTGCTGGATTTAGGTTTGCCGCAAAAGTCCGGCCTGGAAGTGCTGCAAAGCTGGCGCACTAATCAAGTGCACACCCCGGTGGTCATATTAACGGCGCGGGATGCCTGGCATGAAAAAGTGGACGGCTTCAAAGCCGGTGCTGATGACTATGTAGGTAAGCCCTTTCACGTTGAAGAATTGCTCGCCAGAATTAACGCCGTGCTTAAGCGTTCGCATAAACACAGCGGCGTCTTGTTGCAGTCCAACGGAATTGTGCTGGATGAAGAAACTCAGGATGTCACGTTAAATAACGGCGAGAAGTTGCAACTCACCGGTACGGAATTTCGGTTGCTGCGCTATATGATGCTTAATCCCAACAAAGTTCTATCTAAATCCCGGCTAACAGAGCATGTCTACGAGATGGATGCGGACAAAGACAGCAATGTGATTGAAGTTTACGTTAAACGTTTGCGCAACAAATTGGGCAAGGAATTTATCAGCACCCGTCGCGGTCAGGGCTACGTTTATGTGGTTGAGCAAAAAAACCACGGATCCGGTTGATGCAGTCCATTCAAACCAGGTTGGCAGCCGGCATGTTAGTAGCGGTGAGCCTGTTGTTGTTATTACAGTGGCTGCTCATAAATACTTCTATTCACAGTTTAAGCGAGAGTTACTTAGTGACGCGGTTACAGCACGATGCGGACGCATTGGTGGCTGCGGTGAGTTTTGACTCCGGTACTACAGAATCCAGTGGGGTTGAATCCGGCGTCATTGCTTCCAGCTCTTTGACATTGGATCATGACCGTATGGGCCCTATATATAAAAAGCCCTACTCAGGTCATTATTATCAGATTCACACCTTGCAGGACCAGAAAACGGTGGTGATTCGTTCACGGTCTTTATGGGATGCGGTACTGGCGCAGCCCCAGGATTCGCCGCCACAACAGAAACCACCGCCACAACAGGAACCACCGTCACAGCAGGAGCCATCAAGGCGCTACCAAAGTGGACCGGACGGGCAGCAGTTACTGGTGTTAAGTGCCCAATACACACGTCAAGGGCGTCCCTTGAAAGTGGATGTTGCAGAGGATCTCACTCCGGTAAATCAATCCATAGACCGGTTTTTGAGGTTACATACTTGGGTAACCCTGGGAATACTGCTGACATTACTGCTGGTTCAGTTTTTTATTATAAAAGTAAGCTTACGACCTCTGGAAACGATTCGTAGAGAATTGAGTGCTCTCAGGGCAGGTGAATCGGATCGAATTAGCGAGCTTGTACCCAAAGAGATTCGTGCCTTGGTGAAAGAGTTGAATATCAGCATAGAGACCATGCAAAAGAAGGTGCTGCGTTCGCGCCATACAGCAGGTAATCTGGCTCATGCTCTCAAAACCCCATTAGCCCTGCTGCGACAACTGGCGGAAACCGACTCATCCATGTCAACACAAACAAGCGGTGCTGTGAATCGGTATATTGTGGATGTGCAAAACATTGTGGACAGTGAGTTGAGGCGGTCGCGGTTAGCTGGGCGCTTAATCGGTGGTCGTCGTTTCCAAGTCAAGCCGGAGATAGAGGATTTGTTACTTACGCTGAGTAAAATTCATTTTTCCAAAAAGCTGAATTTGGAAACTACAATACCCCTATCCCTGCTCAGCCCGGTGGAACGGGAAGATTTACACGAAATGTTGGGAAACGTTTTAGACAATGCCTTCAAATGGGCGCAGTCTACGGTGCGGGTCAGTGTGTCCAGCAGCGAGGATGTTTTTGAGTTTTGTGTGGAAGATGATGGTAAAGAACTCGGTACAATGGATGATGCGCAAATACAACAAATGCAGCAGCGGGGAAAGCGGTTGGATGAATCCGTCTGCGGGCATGGTTTGGGGCTTTCCATTGTTGCTGCGGTAGTGGAGGCCTACGGCGGGACATTGTTGTTGCAGCGTTCCACATCATTACACGGATTGAGTGTGCGAATTCAAATACCTGGGCAGGAGTCTGTCTTGGGGCGGAGCCCCTCGGAGGCGGTAAAGAGTTCGTTTGAGAATAGGCCGGGCGAATAATTGACACAAACCGGCTTTCGCATGGGTCTAAACGGTGGCCGCCCGGCTTGGTAGTCTGCTACTATTGGTTGCTCACAGAGTACGACTATGCAAACAAATATCAGTACACAATTTCATGATAATCCCCGTATTGCAGAGGCGGAAACCATATTAAGGGCGTGTGTTCATTGTGGTTTTTGCACTGCTACCTGTCCTACCTATCAGGCCTTAGGGGATGAGCTCGACGGCCCCAGGGGTCGTATTTATCTCATTAAACAGGTGTTGGAAGGTGCCCAGGTCAGTGCGCAAACCCAGCAACATCTGGACCGCTGCCTTACTTGCCGCTCCTGCGAAACCACCTGTCCATCCGGGGTGCATTACTCCCGCCTGTTGGACATAGGCCGGGATATTGTGGAACAAACTGTGCCGCGAAGCCGGTGGCAATTGTTGTTACGCTATTTATTGCGGAAAGTTATTCCTTTTCCGCGACGTCTAAAACCGTTATTGCTGCCGGTAAGACTGGTGGCACCTTTATTGCCACGCCGTTTGCAGGTGAAAGTCAAACCATTGAATCGGGCCACTGCGTTTCAAAAGCAAACTAACGCCAGAAAGATCATCTTGTTCCAGGGTTGTGTGCAGTCGGTGTCCACACCGGGTACAAACACCGCAGCTCAACAGGTGCTGCAGAGGTTGGGGATCGAATCGGTAGTGGTACACGGCGAAGTGTGTTGCGGAGCGTTAAGCCATCATTTAAATGCCACCGAAGAGGCCTTGGGTTTTGTGCGGCGCAATATAGACGCCTGGTGGCCCTTGCTGGAGCAGGGAGTTGAGGCCATCGTGAGCACTGCCAGCGGTTGCGGTGTGATGTTAAAGGATTACGGTGAACTGCTAAAACACGACTCACAGTATGCTCAAAAAGCAGAAAAAGTCAGTGCTCTGGCAAAAGACTTAAGCGAAGTGTTGGTACAGGAAGATTTGTCACCGGTGTTGGCGGGGCGACAATACCAGCCTGTAAAGAAGGTTTCTTTCCACAGTCCCTGTACATTGCAGCACGGTTTGAAACTTACCGGTCTGGTCGAAAAACTGTTGTCCGCCGCGGGTTATAAATTGACCCAGGTGCGCGATTCTCACCTGTGTTGTGGTTCGGCGGGTACGTATTCGATTTTACAGCCGAAGATTTCCCAGTACCTCTTGGATAATAAATTGGTAGCATTGCAACACGACCGCCCGGACATAATAGCGACTGCCAATATTGGTTGTCAGATGCACATGGCGGCTAAATCTGCGGTACCGGTGGTGCACTGGATAGAATTGTTGGTCGGGGATGCGTTAACGAAACAAACGCAAACATAGGTAGCGCAACCAAATGAAATTTGCCACTTGTCGCTATAAAGGAGCTGAACATTTAGCCGTGGTTCAGGGCAGTGATTTACGTCCCGACCATGCAGAACTATTGTTATTACATTCCTCCGCTCGCTCCGTATTAAACTCCATGCAAGGTTTGATCGAAGCGGGGGCGGACGGGTTGAATGAAATCATCAAGCGCGTTAATGGGCTCGACGCATTGAGTGTGTCGGCGGATCAGGTGAGCTGGTTGGCTCCCCTACCCAATCCCAGGCGCAACATTATTTGCTTGGGGTGGAACTATGCCGAGCATGCGAAGGAGTCTGCTGCAGTCAAGGACGTCAATATTCAGGAGCTCCCAACGCATCCCATTATATTCACAAAAGCTACAACCAGTATAAACGGCCCTTTCGATGATGTGGATTACGATCCTCGTGTCTCCCGGCGTCTGGATTGGGAGGTTGAGTTGGGGGTTATTATTGGTAAAAGCGGGCGTCACATCACGGTCGCGCAGGCCTATGAACACATCTTTGGATATACGGTTATTAATGACATATCCGCGCGAGATTTACAAAAACGCCATCAACAATTTTTTATGGGAAAGAGTGTAGATGGGACATGTCCCATGGGGCCTTGGATCATAACGGCTGATGAAATCGGCGATCCTCAGCAATTGGATTTAAGTTGTAAAGTTAATGGTGTAGTGAAGCAGCAGGGCAATACCCGGCAACAGATTTTTGATGTTGCCACTACCATCAGCACCTTGTCCAAAGTAATGACTTTATTGCCTGGTGATATTATCGCCACCGGAACTCCCAGTGGGGTAGGTTTTGCACGCAACCCTCCGGAATATTTGCAACCCGGTGATGTCGTCGAGTGTGAAGTGGAAAACATCGGTAGCATTCGCAACAAAATCGTGGCTGTTTCCGAATCGTCGTTTTGATTGCTCCTCCCAATCCTCAAGGCAAAGGCTTGGTACCGCTCCTGGATTGCCTGGCTCAGGCACGTGCAGTTACAGTACCCCCCAAAGGATTAGAGCAAATTTCCCATGAGTTGTTTACGTCTTTGTTTGTGCTGCAAAGCCGTTTCGCTTTCAAGCCCGTACCGGGAAAAATCTATTATTTGTATCAGCGTGCTAATGGGTTTGCTCTGTCGTTAATTGGGCCACAGGAATGGGGTGGTGGAGGGTTTGGTTTGTGTGTGGGGCAGTGCATGCTGCAAAACGATGTTACCTGGACCCTGGAGCTGGATCCGCAAGCGCGCGAGAATGAAACACTGATGCGCTACATTGAAACGACTCGAAAGCAGTTTGAACAAGCGTTATTCGAGGCACAAACACTGGAAGCGGCGCTGCCGGTTCACGTTAAAACGCTGTCTTTTTATCAACGCCTATTGGCATGGGCATTGGCAGGGTCATTGCGCTCATCTATGCATCAAAGCGGATTGCGCAATCTGTCTTACGCTGAGGCAAGGAAGGCTTTAGTGGATAGCCGTCAGGTAAAACCCAATCCTCACGAGTAAGTGCTGGTCAAACTGTCTGCGTTCAAAGGGCGGCTGAAATAAAAGCCCTGCACATTCATGCATCCCATTTTTTTCAAGGCCATCAATTGTCTCTTTGTCTCCACCCCTTCGGCAATCACATCCATTCCCAAGTTTTTCCCAAGAGAGATAATACTTCGGGCAAGCTCCGTATCACCCAGACCGTGGGGAATATGGTTTACAAACGATTGGTCTATTTTGAGGCAACTGATGGGGAAATTGCGTAAGTGGCTTAAGGAAGAATAGCCGGTTCCGAAATCATCCAGGGCAATATGCACTCCCGTGGCGCTCAATTCCTGTAACAGTTCTCTTATGTGGGAGTCATTGGCCAGCAAGGCATTCTCGGTGATTTCCAGGTGTAATTGATCCGGGCACAACTGAGTGTCCCGTAACACATTGCTTACCATGTTGAAAAAATCACTATTGTAAAGTTGTTTGGGAGAGATGTTGACAGCGACATAGGGAGAAATGGTTTGCGATTGATTCCAGTCTCTTTGTTGGCGACATGCCGTGTATAACACCCATTCGCCTATCGATTGGATCATGTTGGTTTCTTCGATTAAATGCAGGAATTCTTTGGGTTCCAGGTAGCCTTCGACCGGGTGGTGCCAGCGCAATAGGGCTTCTTTTCCGGTCATATGACTGTTTTTCTTGGCCGAGAATTGCGCTTGATAAAATAGCTCGAATTCACCTCGTCCCAATGCCCGTCGTAATTGTGTTTCCAAGTTGAATTGGCGTTCGGCCATGGCGTTCATTTCGGCTGTATAGAAGCAGTAGGTGTCACCCTTTTGTTTTGCCTGGATCATGGCGGCATCAGCGTTTTTGAGTAAGCTGTCCGGTTCGCTACCGTCCATAGGGTACATGGCGATGCCCATGCTGCTGGTAATAAACAGCTCTCGATCATCCACAGTAAATGGTGCGTTAAGATGTCGTTGCAATTTGCCGGCAATGAGCGCTACGTCATCTATGGATTCTACGTCGGTCAGCAAAATGGCAAACTCGTCTCCGCTGAGGCGGGTTACCGTGTCCTCATCGCGCAGATGCAGTTGCAGGCGGTGTGCGGCATTTTTTAACAATAAATCACCGCTCATATGGCCCAAGGTATCGTTAATATTTTTAAACCGGTCCAGGTCCAAGAACATGAGGCAGACATACAAATCACGACGGCGGGCGTGGTTGATGGCCTGGGACAAGCGGTCCATGAATACCAAACGATTGGGCAGTTCAGTTAATACGTCATGATGGGCCAGAAAGTTTAACCGTTCCTGATCTCGCATTTGTTCGGAAATGTCGCGCCCGGCGGACACAAAATGAAGAATATTGCCGTTGGCGTCCGAGAGAGGTGTAATGGTTTTTTCTTCGTAATAGGCGGTACCGTTTTTGCGTTTGTTAATGAAAACGCCACGAAAAGATTCTCCTCTGAGAATCGTCTTCCACATCGCCGTATAAAAGTCAGGTTTGAGCAGACCCGATTTCAAAATATTGGGGCTTCGTCCTAAAACGTCTTCTCGTGAGTACCCAGTGGTTTGTTCAAAGCCGGAATTAACATATTCAATTCTACCATCACGATCGGTAATGATTATGGCGTCTGCAGTTTGTTCTACGGCACTGGATAGTACCCGCATGTGTTCTCGCGCTTTGATTTGCTCGGTAAGGTCGCGCACCCGACCGACAAAATATCCGCTACCCTCCATTTGGATTTCGCTAAGGGATAAATCCAAAGGGAAAACCGAGCCATCACTGCGTTTGCCTTCCAGTTTTAAGGAGTCCGAACCGGGTCTCTGTCCGGTTTTGCTGAGACGCTTCAGATAATTGCTGTGGTGACGTAGAAAGGGCTGAGCAGTTAAAGTGTTGATGTTTTTACCAACCATCAGGGCCGCAGAGTAACCAAACATCCTCTCAGTCAAAGAGTCCAGTGACTGAATAATGCCATGGCGATCAATGACCAAGATGCCATCCGCTGGTTTTTCAGAGGGCATAGGCGCAGGCAAAATGGTATCCGTAGCATTGGATGCCTTTTCCAGCAGAAATTTTTCTGTATTTGCTGACAATATCATCCGATACGGCCCTGTACTCCGTATGTTCAGAAATGTTAAAAAACGTGCAACAAAGTATAGATTATGATTTGAAAACTACATAGGTAATTGGTAGGAAATATGAGGTTCTGGTTATACTTTGTACTATGTGGTAGAGGCAGGCAACGGCTGCGCGGTTTTAATCAAGGGTTCACCGCAGACTTTGGGCCGTTTCCTACTTAGGGACAGGTACCAAAGTTCTTGGCATGAATAAAGTTTTGATTCAGGTTCGCTGCCCCGCTATTCACCGAGAGACTCACCGGGCTGGTGGTACACACCGTGCCGGTGGAACTGAACTCCAGACTCAAGGTATGGCTGATGCTGTTGTCCAGTCCTGCCAAGGTACAAGTGTAACTGCCTGAGTTTGAGCCGGTTGAGCACTCAACTCCTTCAAGCGCAACGCTCCAAACGTAGCTTTGGTTTCCAAAATAGTCGATGGTGCCGCTGATGGTAGCGCTGAAGGTTCCTGCCGGAGGCACAGCCGGAGGGGCCGGCGGCGGTGCGGGTGGGGGCGGTGGTGGCGCGGGGCTGGGTACAGGGACCGGCGGAGGCGTTGCGGGTGTGGGTGGGGGAGTCGGGCTGGGGGCGGGGGGCACAGGGGCTCCAGGTCCATGCAAGCCGCCCGGTGTACCGGCCAGTCGGGTGCTGCTGCCGGGATTATCCCAACCGATGACGCTGTTCAGTACCAGTTCCTGGGCGCCAATCCGCGGATCTTGCCAACTGACTTTTACGTAAATTTTCTTGCTGAATGCTACCGGGCCGTTTTCCAGCATGTAACGGCGTTTGTATACGGTGTTGGTACCGTTAATAAGCCCATCGGTATATTCCGGGTCGTCTATGTAGTCGGGTGTGCCCATGACCACTAAAGAATCATAGTCACTCATGGAAACATTGTTGCGTAAGGTTTCCATTTTTTGCTGTGCCAATTTTAAGGCGATGGAGCGACTCTTGCTCTGGCCGTCAGCGTTGATGAGTTTGGATTCAAACTTGGCTAACGATACCAGTCCAATGGACAGCACCACCAAAGCAATCATAGCTTCCACCATGCTGAAGCCGGTACTGCGATGTACTGTCGGCAACGTGCTCATGGAATTTGCGTTCCTGGAATCTGTGCTCATAGAACCTGTGCTCATAGAACCTGCGCTCATAGAACGACCTCCGCTTAAAAATCTTTCCAGCTACCGGCAACCGGAGTCATTCTGCCAATAGTATTGGTGGCAGCCAGTACGGTTGAGTCGAACCGGGTATTGGGATTACCGGCACTTTCGTAATCGCCTTCAATAATGGCGGCACCGACAATATGTAAATTGCCATTGCCGTGTTTCCAGTCATTGCTGATATACACCAGACCGTAAATCGTCACGTTTCCGCCTAAATGCGCATTGCCGTCGATCACCATGACGACGGGTTCAGTGGGGGTGCCGATTTGAATGCCGCCGTTAATCTGCGCGCTGCCATCTACCCAAATAAAGGCGCCGGTAACACCGCTGACAGAAGCGGATATATTAGTAAAGTTGTAACCGGCAGTGGGATCGGAAGGATCACCGCTGACCATCAAGTCTGCCCGTGCTCGAGTCTGGGCTCGCGACATGCCGAAGAAATTTTGAAAAAACGCTTCGTCGGAAATGGCTGCCAGGGCAGGGTCACCGGTACTGCTGCCTGCGTTTACATCGCTGCAAGGTAAGGCAGAGCAATTTCCTGATGAGGTTTCCGTGCTGCCCGCGCCGCCAAAGGTGACATTGCCGCCGGACCAAATAGTGTTATTTGTTTCCAAATTGGTAATGGCATTGGCTGAGCCCTGTACATGTACATTTCCATGGCTGGTTAATGCGGAATTGGGAGCCAGTGACAGTGTTTTGCTGAGTGTCAGTTCTTGGCTTAAAGTTCGCCTACCGGTACCGTCATCGCTAAGTCCAACGGCCGTGACCAGTATTTGGGTAAAATCCCCGCTGCTACTGGTATCTGTCAAAGTAACACTATAGGACGAACCGTTGCCGCTGGAAAAGGTGTAGCCGGGAAGGGTGTCAATGGCGTTGTCATTGTTTTGGTCAGCGCCGTTATTGAGTACGTAGGTTAATCCGTGATTCAATCCGGCCTCCGCTGCTTCAAACGCTTGCTTGGCACGGAATTCATTGGCGTCTAATCTCAAAGCAATGACGGAGGAGCGCGCGGTAAACAAGGTGGTCAGGCTGATGGAAACCAGCAGAATTACAGACATAATCAGTGTCGTGGCACCTTGTTGCTGCGTGAGTGGTTGGTGATAGTGCGTTTGGTTTTTAGTACAAATCATGATGCACCTACATTTGCACAATACGGTCGTTGCGTATGTTCACGGTTTCCTCCAACGCCTTAGAGACGCTGGGGTTCTGACGTAAATGACCGGATAAACGAATGGTAATTTGGCGCGACTCCAGCAGTACATCGCCCGTGGTCGGCGCTGCGTAGCCCGCAGCGCCGCTGTCGCTACAAGCACTGTTGGCGGTTGGGGTGCTGCTGACAGTCCACTGGGGTAGAGCAATATCGGAACTGTTGATACATTTGGAGCCGGTTGTGCTGAAGTTCAGTACATCCACTTTAATCACATGACTGTTGACCAGTTCCAGCCAGTTACCGAGATTACAATCTTCCGTTGAAGTTGCCGTACCGTGGAGGATTTGAATGCTGTCCTTGCTGCCATCGGCGTCGCTATCCACATGCCGGAAGCCGAAGATCTCATTGTTATTAATGCCGTCGCTGTTGTGGTCATAGCTGTATAGAATGCAGGAGAGACTTTCTAAAACATTAATGTTGGTGGCTGGTGAGGTGACGACTGTAAACGGATTGGCGCTACCACTGTTTGCGTTAGCCCAGTATCCGGTGCGGCGGATATCGCTGACCATCAAGCTCATGGCAGTGGACAGCTCTTGATTGAGTTTGGTGGATAGTAAGGTATTGGAGCTGTTCTTGATGGTGTTGATGTACAAAGAAATGGTACCGCTAAGTATAATGAGCCCTACCACAATTCCTATCATGAGTTCGGGCAAACCCACACCATTTTGCTTTTTCCACAGCGCTTGTTGCAATGTGGGGTGATTTGTATTTAGCATGGGCTATACCCCGATACATGTGAACTCCCGGTGGGAGAACACAGTTCGACTTTGCCCAAAACTGAAATTGTCGCATGTATAGCCCAGCCACTGGAGGATGTAAGTCTGAGTAAACCGCCGGTGGAAGTTCCTCGTACCGGATCGAACCGTATTTCCAAGGGGTTGGCCGGAGTGCTCATGCTCAGGTCGGTGTAGGCCGCCAGATTGATGTTGGAAAACTGCGAATTGGGGCTTTGGTTTTTTTCCGTGTGTAATACCGGAGTTCCTGAGACATTCAAAGTGCAGTCGTTACCCGCGCCCAGATTTTGAGCGCTATCGCAGTTACTGCTGTCACTTAGCCCATAAGACCACGCATCCCCGCCTGGGGCGCTGATGTTCACGAAGACCGGAGCAAATCGTTTGATAGACTCGGAACGTGCTTGTTGCAATCGGCTGTGTAATATTTCGGCCGCACCTTTCAGATAGTTTTTCTCAAAGTAATTATTGATGGCGGGAATAGACTTGGTTACCAGAATGGCTGACACCAACATGACCATAATCATCTCTACCAGGGTAAAGCCTTGCTCAAATGGTCCGGACAGTTTTGAAATTGGTTTTCGCATAGATAGCTTAGCGACCGGTTTTTCAAATGCAGGGTTGCATAGATCTCAGTTGGCCTGTTGTTGCGGTCACAGTTTAATGGGAGTTTTTCAAAATATGGAATAAACACGAAAGTTTTGCGACCCGTTTCACAGTCGCTATACAGGCGAAGGATATTGTTGCTATTGCTTGCCATGACTTAAGTGAAGCGGTTCGCAAACCGTGCTAACGGCTTCAAGAGCGTCAATACAAGGCCGATCATGATTAAACCAAAGAGTATTCTTTTGCTGGATATGGTGAAGCAATGAGCTGGATGAAAAACGCCCTGGGGCGATTTGTGCAAAAAGAGCGGAGTTCGCCGGAACCGGTGTATGAGCCCGTCTTGAGACCCAAGTGTAAAAAAAATGCTTCTATGCAGGGTTTTACTTTGATCGAACTGATAGTGGTAATGGTTGTCGCTGCTTTACTTGCGTTGGCGGCATATCCTTCCTATGTAAACCGTATTCAAAAAAGTAAGCGTATGGACGGTAAAGGAGCTTTGTTACAGTTGGAGTTGACTCAAGAAAAATGGCGCGCTAACCACATTAGCTACACAGACGTATTGGGGTCCGGTGGTTTGGAGTTGGCTTCATTGTCGGCCGATGGCTACTACAGTGTGGCCATTAATAACGGCAGTGCCGATGCGACCGGGTATATCGCCACGGCGACCGGTTTAGATGGGCAAAGCGATGACGTGGAAGGTAGTGTGAGTTGTGCCACGTTAACCTTAACCGTGTCGGCAGGTGGTAGCTCCAAAACTCCCGTGGAGTGCTGGTAACAAAACGTGCCCACAGTAAACGTTCGGTAATTTCCGAAACGTCGACTATTTGTGTCGTCTTTCTCCTACACGTCTATCGTATTGCTTCACAGAAAAAAGGTTCTTCGGTTTTTTACCGCGCCTGTCATTGGCGCTGCATCGGGTAATTAACTCCCGAGCCGGTTTGTCCGTATCTGAATAACCGCTATCCCTCACTTCTAATGAGTGATCGTCAAGATAATTACTATACTTTTCCATTTTACGCCCCCAGTCCCTAATTTATAGCAAAGCCGTTATGCAATGCAAATACTCTCTTGCAGCCAGTTTGTTGCAAGCATTAGACCAGATGATAATTCGCGCTGTCACGGTCGTTTCCGTGTATACACAGCTGGGGTTTGTCGGTTGGAAGCGACGTTTAAAGATGAGATCAGCTAACTAAATAATCTTTAACCAAATGTTTTGTCGCCGTTGGGCGAAACCGGTGCTGCGAGCTTGGGTCACAGCGGTATGGTAAGTTCCATGCCCAGCAGTTGGGTCGTGCTGTCCGGTTCTGCAAATAACTGCGGGCCTCCCGGTGTGTTTACCAGGTGCAACTCACTACTTTTGAATTGGAAGGTTTGATAGAACCAGGACAGTAATAACCGGCGTTGTTGCCAGGGGAAGGTCCAACTGAACCAGGCTTTAAAGCCATTGCCCGGGCGAGGATGAAATGTGACATCTGTTCCGAACAAATTAACTTCCATCTCAACATCATAGACATGAAAGATTTGCAGACCCAACAGGGTTTGGGTTGCACCGCTTTGGTGCAGTGTTTGTTCCACTCCCAAGCCGTTCTGTTGCCAGCGGTATAGCTCGTATAAACCCAACACGCCATTGGCGGGTAAAATGTCCCGCTCCCACCAACGCAGTTCATGGTTGAAAATAAAACGGCTGGGATACTGTGGATGATTCAGGGTTTTGGATAAGGAAAATCCAGCCTGCCCCAGCGTTTCATCCGTACGGGTTTGATGAGGCTGGCCGCTGGTGCTTTCGCCGTCATAGTCCACAGTGTTTTGAAAATATGCCCCCAGCACTTCCAATTGCCATCGTTCATGCGCCAGCCTGGCAGAGCCTTTCACTCCGGGGAGAAAACCGCTTTCTGTATTGGAGACTCTACCCGAAGGCAGGAACTCCTGGTAATGAAAATACTGGAGGCTTGGCGAAACAGAAAAGGAAATAGGCGCTGCGGATAACGGTGAGGTTAGGAGCAGCAACGTTGTTGCTGCTCCTATATATTGCAATGCCATTGGTTAAAGTACCTCGGCGGAAAAAGCGGTTCGCATGCCTACCATGTGTAACTGGTGCTGACGCCATCCACCGTCACAGTGTAGCCCGAGCAACTGGTGAATTCCACATCAATTGCAGTATTGTTATTGTCTACAATGGAGATGGCTCCGGTAGAGGGGGCGAGATTACTACAGTTGTACACCAGTCCTTGAATGGTGCTTACGGATGCCGAGCCATATAGCGGGTGAGATACAGTACCGTTGATAACAAAGGGGTCTGCAGTGGTACCGCTGCCTGTTAGGCTGAAATCCAGCATTTCATAGTCAACGCCATCACTACCGGTAAATGGCATGGAGACGACCAAGGAATTGTTCGATATCTCAAAGCTGCCGGTGTATGTGATGGTTTCGCTGACTTCGTTTCCCGTCGTGTCTGTGCTGGTACGAGTGACGCTGAGGTCTTCCAATCCCAACGACAAGTTGGTAAGGCTTAACGTGAAACTAATCAAGCCGTCAACAGTAATGGTTTCGCCTCCTGCTTGGACGCAGTACTGGCTGAAGACTAGTCGACTGGTTTGTATATCCACAGATCCGCCGCAAGGTCCTGTAAAAATCGCTGCCGGGCTGAAGCTGGAGTCGGTTTGAAGAGGAGAGAATGCGCCCAGGTTGTTCAAAGGTAGTGAGTTGGTTAATGTTTCCACTTTTACAAAGGCATCTACGCTTTGCAATACTGTTTGAGTCATTGCTTCCGGCTTTGGCTTTGGCGGTTGTTTAGAAACGCCTAAACCGTCAGAACCGCCGCAGGCACTAAGTAAGAGAGAGAAAAAGACTGATAGCGCAAGCCAATAGGCGCTCTTGATCGAATGAGTCTGATCCAGCTTTTTGATGATAATCATAACCATCTCCATGTGAGTTAGAGAGAAGAGATATGTTCGTAATGAACAACGTGTGGTTAACGATTATATAGTTTGTCAAAGCAGAGGCAAGGCTTAAGGTGCGAAGTAGAAATCAGGGTTAGTAAGAAAGTACTAAGTGACAAGAGGGGAAAGAAATACCGGGCGCAGTTGCGCCCGGCATTGTTGCTGTTTTACCAGTTGTGGATGACAGCGCCTGTGCCACCGCTAACTTCAACCGTGTAGCTATTGCAATCATATGTGATCGTGGCCATGCTGCCGTCTCCACCCGTGATGGTCATAATGCCACTCAAGGGGCCGGCGCAAGTGGTGTCGTAAACCAATCCTTGAGGTGTCGCAATGTCCACATAACCATGATCCGCATGATAGACACGTCCGCTGACGGAGAATGGGCTGAGATCGGTGCCGCTACCCAGAATACTAAAGCCGACGATTTGGTGAACTTTTCCATCAACGCCTACCCAGCGAACGGTCATGCTGACGTCACCTGTTGTGTTGTTAATGGTCATGGTGGCGTTAAGCGCCATGTAGTAGCCGGCATAGCTCACGCTCAGATTGACCATTTCTACGGTTACAATCGGTTCATTAACCATGTAACTGATGTAACCGTTAAACACCATGTTGCCCAGTGTGTTGACAACGCAATAGTTGTAAAAATTTATAGTTCCGGACGTTTGTGTGCCTCGTAGTTCCATATAGCCGGGGTTACTGGGGCAGTCACCATTGGTCCGTTGAGTGATGCCGGCGGGAAGTTCTGTACCGCTGGTTTGTTGATTGGATATGATGGAGTTGACTTGGTTCATCATGGCTTGCATGAGGCCGTTGTCTGCGGATACAGCGCCCAAAGGCACGTTTTCTGCGGAAACTTGGGCATCCACACCTTCCTGGGCGCTGATGGCCAAGGCTTGGGCATTGTTCTCATCAATGCCGGCTCCAGTGGTCACTCCCGTGTATTGCAGGCCGGTGGGTTCACCACTGCCGCCACCACCGCAGGCGCTGAGAGTGATGGCAAATAGACCGACAAAAATTAATTTTAATAAATTCATGGAAACCCCTTTATTTGCTAGGTCATGGAATGGGAAAACTCCCCATATTAACAACGGACAAATCGTTAAACTTCTTTAACAATTAACGTCAGCTCCAGCGATGTCCGTCCATTTGGTGGCAACAGGAAATGAGTTTTTTCTTTTGTTCCGGTACAGGCGAAAACTTGCTTTTTAAATCTGAGACTTACACAATACTGAAATAACATAAAAACCCTGACGGAAACAGAGGATAAAGGATGGCACGGATCTTCAAGCATTTGTTATTTCGCGGTTTATTCTTAGTATTTCCGCTTCTATTATTTAGCCCACCACTACCGGCTCAAGAAAAATCCATGCAGGTACTACAGAGCTCTTTGTTTGCCGCAGAGAATAATGCTCAATGGCTCAGCGCCGGTAACATTATTCAGCAACTAGGCAAATCCGATATCCGCAAAAAAGATCTGCAAGCACATGAAGTAAAAATGGATCTGACGCGAAGCCAGTCAGATCTGGCGGAGATTTTGTTTGATCAAGGCAAAGCCAATCTGGCCTTGGAAGTGGTTAACAAAGCGCTGCTAACCGTGCAAGAGAATTACCAGCCCATGGATAGAGGCTTGGTTCAGTATTTATTATCTCGTCAAGTCTACTACGATCGCGCGGCGCATCCGTCGCAACCCTCCGGTCTTTGGTGGCAGTTGCGTCAGGACTTGGATAAAACCCTGCAACTCTATTTGTTACCTTTGTTGTCTCTGTTTTTGCTCTATGGCGTTTATGTCGCCTATCGCGCACTATTTCACCCTTACCGTGCGCCGTTTTTGGAGATAGCGCTGGAGGATCACCTTAGCGACAGCGATCCGAATCAGGCTAACAACATATTATCTCAGGAGTTCGATCAATACTTAAAGCGAGTGGTCAGCGAGATTAACGATGATGCTGAGTTGGATGGTCTGGTCAATGTGGATGGTAGCGGCTTGGTCAGCATGACCGCGGGTAGGCGTACCATGGGGATTACCCAATACTTGGATTCCACTCCCATTCAAATTGGAGTCATCAAGCTAACCCCCAAAAGTATTGTTGAACTGTTGAGTTACGCATTTCGAACCCGAGGTCAATCGGTAGTGACCGGTGCGCTGCGCCAGGAGCAAAACGGCGACTATGTCCTGCGCCTGGAGAAAAAACCGTTGAATAAGAAGGGGGCGCAATTAGTCATTGATGGGCGAGCACAGAACCGGGGCCAGGCCATTCGTCAGGCTGCAATGCAGTTGGTGGTGCACGAGTCTAGCTCAACGGTCACTCGAGACTGGCGCAGCTTGGAAGCTTTGGTTAATGCAAAAAACATATTGCGCGACCAAATTGAATACTCGTTAGCACAAAGAAATGATCCAGGTACCGAGTCCGCCCCATTTAACAGCATCCTGGATAAGTTGCAAGGTGCGCGACGTTTGTTACAAAAATCACTGGCGATAGACCCTTCCAATTGGGTCGCCCGGTTCCGTCTGGCCAATGTGTTACGCAAAATCGGCGATAATCGTACGGCTCTATGGCAATACAGTTATGTGCTGGACCTGCTTTGTAATCAGGATCACAGCCAAAACAAAAACCTGTTTGCTTATGTGCGTAGCCAGCCCTTGTTTCCTTTGCAGATCTTATACAATAAGACCACTTGTATGGCACGCATGGGGGCTGACTGTATGCGTTCTCCTGACCCGGAACAACGTCAAAAAGGATTTACCTATGTGGCCATGAGTATCGATGATTTACGTTTGCTGGCGTTTAATATCGCCCGCTTTTGCCCCGATGATGCGATAAAGCAACCGCTGGATAATGCTGTTGCTGAGATTGACGCCGTCAAATCCGTATTGACGCTGCATTGGGATTCCATCAGTCCCATTGATAAATCCGTACAGCAAATGGATGCGCTAAAACAAAATCTGTATGAACACCTGGGTTTGTCCAGGAAAGCTCGGGGCGAAGCGAAAAAGGTGAATTTGTACCAAGAGAAAAAAGCCGTCAAGGATCTAATTTACCAAATCTATTCAGGCTTGATTTCCTCATTAGCCTGGTTTTACGAGTATCCAGCTCATGCTCATGGCGCTGAGCAGCAGCAAGCTTTGTTTGACGCCATTGTGCGTTTGGAACAGTGGTTTTACGACTTGCGTTTAGAGCTGGATGATGAAAATCGCAATGCCTACGCTTATTCCCATGCTATTGCGCACAACGCAGTGGGGAGATTGAACTATCTGAAAGTCAGGTATTTATTGGAACAAGACGCGGTGACCACGGCCCATGAACACAAGGACTTCAAACGCAGTTTTGAAACAGCCGAGAGTTTTCTGCGCTGGGCTATTGGCTATCATTTGCCGGCCGGGTTTGCAGACCCTTACATAAATCTGGCAGCGCTCTATATCAAGGCCCTGGATTACAATTCGGTGTTGGTGTACTTACCACCGGAATGGAAAACCCGAACCGAAGCGTATTTGCAACAGGCGATTCGTTTAAGTCCGAACAATTCTAAAGCCTACTATCTGCTGGGCCGTTTGTACCAAAGTCGGGTGTTTGAAGATCGGCTATTACCGGGCCAAAGCAACTCGGCAGATTCTTTTTTTGCCAAAGCGATACAGCAGTTCAATCGGGCCGGGGAAGATAGCTACAGTTATTATCGCGCCGGTCAGCTTTATGCCGAAAGAGGTGATCTGGAAACAGCGGTTGTTAAATTGACGCAATGTTTGCGTATTTACCGTTACTATGATGTTCCGCACCAATTGTATTTAAACGTGCAAGCTCAGTTGTTGGAACAACAATTGGCCTCCTTGAATGCTGCGGATACAAAACAAATGGAGCAGTTTCGCAAGACGTTGAATGGCGTGGTGGAATTGTGTACTGATATTAATGAACACTGCTTTGTGGGCGATGGTGATTCGGAGAAATGCGGACCATTATTGGAGCGAGGAGAAATACAAGCCATTACAGAAAGGCTGATACAGCTGGATCGAAAATCAAAAGATCTATCTGCGCAAACATTGTCCTAAGGGCTATTCGCTGCTGAAATAGATGGGGCCGTAGTACGCAGTTGCGCTTTGTCCTGAATTGTCTGTGTCAGTCATAATGGCCACTGCATCCAGTTCTTGTGCGTCCAGTTGAAGATACCGGGCCAGGTCTTGCAGCACATTGCGTTTATGGTGGACCCAGCGCTTGGCTTGTTGGTTGCCGCTATCCACTGCAAGCATATGCGCATTGGCCGTGAACGCGTTGGGCCAGTGGCTGCCGTTGGCTTGATGGCTGGACCAGACGTAGTTCAATGCTCGGGTTTTCCAAAACCAAAAACCGCCGGAAACCACGACATAAATGCGGGCGACATAATCATCACCGGCTTTGCTTGTCTCATTCAGGTTCTCCAGCGTGTTATCGATTTTCCAGCTCCAATTAATGTAAGGAGTTTGAGTCAGATCTACACGAATTTCGCGGAATAAGCCGGAGGCGCTGGCTTTGCTGTGAGCCTTAACGGCGACAGGGTCATGAGATAGATCGATATTGTAAACGCTGTGACCGGAAAAACTTTTTTCCTGCCATTGGCTCAGGTCAGTCGGATTCAGTATGTGTAACCGTCGCATCGGTTTTGCACGGGGTGCGGGTTCTTTGCTCGCTGAGGGCTGCTCATTAGCTAAAGGCTTTTCATCAGCTAAAGGCTCTTCATCAGCTAAAGGCTTTTCATCAGCTAAAGGCTTCGCTGCGACTATGTGGGCTGCAAGCAGTAAGTACGGCAGCAACAATGTCTTGCTGTTACAAAGTTGACGCCAGGGCAGCGGGGTCCACATAGAGAGCATTGTCCTTTTCCGTTAGGGTGACGGGTGTGAGGCTTCTTCCCACGCAGGGGCCGCGGATACACAATCCATCTTCCACTTGAAACAAGGCACCGTGCATGGCGCACTGAATGAATTCATTTTCATAGTCCAGAAATTGATCAGGTTGCCAGTTGAGACTCACGCCGGTGTGGGGGCAGCGGTTAAGGTATGCAAAAAAACGTTGTGCTCGCTTGATGATAAACAAGGCGGTTTCGTCACCGTTCACGGTCAGGGTAAATTCGCGGCAATCGTTGTGTTGCCAACCGTCCACATAACACAAGTATTGCACTTTCAGTTGCTTCTCTCTAGATCCAACGCCCGGACCAGGACGTAAACAATTTTTTCCACAAATCTTTGTGGTTTTGAAAAATAACTTGGTGGTCCGCCTGGATAACCAGCCAATCGCCCCGAGAAATCTCGTTTTCCAGTTGCCCGGGAGCCCAGCCCGAATAACCCGCAAAGGCACGGATGCGGTCTGCATTTTGGTTGGCGAAGCCATGAGCTACCGCCCGGCTACCTGCGGAAAAGTACAGATCGGGTAAGATTTTTTGCATGGTATCCATGCCTGCTTTACTGGACACCAATACAAAAATAGATTCCGGTTGCACCGGGCCGCCTAAAAACAGCTTATCTTCAATGTGCTGCATGGTTTTTGTATGAGGGAACACATCTTTGATACGCCATTCCGATTCACGATTTACAGCGATACCGGTGGCGCCGCGACGGCTATAATGGGTGACAAGAATAACAGTTTTCTGGAAGCTGGAATTATCCAGCTTTTTGGTGGAGACCAGAAAAGCTCCCCGGCTGAGGTTGTTGGTGCCGGCTTGAGAGTTGGTAACCGGGTTGGCGACAGCGGCTGTCAAGCTCAACAGCAGGCAGAGCGGCAGCGCCGAGACTCGCAAGCGGCTCATAAACGGCCGACGCTCGCTTCAGCAGTCCTGAACGCTGCCCGCTCCCCGACTTTTTGCCACTTCCAGGCTTTGTTTGGCATTGCGTAACAACAATATGGAGTCATTACCTTTCTCCCAGGCGGCTACTCCCAGACTAACGTCCAGACTGAATGGCTCATGGCCCTTGTAGTGAATGGTGAGCTCTTGAATACGGTCATTGAGTTTTTTCGCCAGATGGACCGAAGAAGGTTTGTCCGTTTCCGGCAAGATAAAAATGAATTGATTCTCTCCACTGCGGCACACCAAATCTGCCCAACGTAATTGGTCTTTGAGTAAGAAGCTCAATTCCTTGACGCAGTAATCCACCGCGTCCTGGCCGTACTGGTCTTTCACCACATCCAGGTTCATGACATCCATTGCGATGACAGACAGGGGATTCTGATAACGGCGGCTGCGTGAGACCAGGGGTTCAAGATTTTGTAACATGGCGCGTTGGTTCAGGAGGCCACTGACATGGTCAATCGTGGAAAGCTCATCCAACTGGTTTTGTAATTGGTCGCAACAATCTTTTTGTTCCGTGATATCCGTGTAGGTGCTGATTTTAAAAACGGTTTTATTGGGGCCGGGAACATTAATCTCATGGCGTTTGAGCCAGCGTGCCGGTTTTTCTTTGTCCACGTGAAATACGTTTTCCTGATCATCCAATGAGTGGAAATGGGATTGTTCAAATTTCGGTTTGTTTTTACCCTTGAGCAAATCGATGTTAGAGCCGGTAAAATCCTGGAAGGCTTTGTTTCCCCATTGAATATTGTCGTCAATATCGGAGATCAAAATTCCGATGGGCATATCGTTGAGCATTTCTTGAACGATTTCAGCCGGCAGGGAAAGATCTACTGTTGTCATGTTTATTGCCTCCGCGTAAACCACCTTAGCTACACACAAATTATAGCCATAAACCGGCTATTACCTTTTTTGCCTACCCTTACTGTAACTGGCGTTGTTACAGTGTTGCTTGCTCCAGGTTAGTCCGAGGGTTGGCCCCATCTCCTGATATTAAGATTCTGTTTTTTATCATTTTTAATACTATAAACATTTTTCCTCCCAGTAAACAGGCAAATGACTTAAAACGACTGTAAAACGTTTTAAATATATCCCTACATTAGTCGATGAATAAACAGAGATTTTGAAAAGACAGACTTTTTGTATACGGAGTGTACGGGCCAGGAGCCTCTCCAACCTATGGATATTAACGTCAAGGAAATTAAGTCTCGATTTATGGCCATAAATCGGGAACGTCTCAATCGCGCTCGTGAGACTTTGAGCTGGCGTCAGCGGGACTTTTTGGACTTATTACCCATATTTTTTCATTTGAATCATCCCACGTTACCGGGTTTTGTTTCTCGCAACACACCCTCGGGTATTCCTCAGTACAGCCCCAGTGCTCAGGGTTTGCGCGCTCTAAAATCGATTTCTAAAAGTTTCAAATATCAAAAGCGGGCTCAGGCGGTTTATGACATTTTGTCCATATTTCTGATGGGCAGCGCCGGTACCATTGCGTATTCGAAAAACAGTGACTTTGATATCTGGCTTTGCCATCGGTCTGACATTAGCGTAGAGGAAAAGCGCGAACTGCGCGAAAAGTGCAGCGCCATTGAAGTATGGGCTTCCTCTCTGAGTCTGGAAGTACATATTTTCCTCATAAATCCCGCCGAATTTCGCAACGGCGAGGTCACGGAACTTAGTTCGGAAAGCAGTGGTTCGGCACAATATCACCTATTGTTAGAAGAGTTTTATCGTACCAGTATGTTGCTGGCAGGGCGCTATCCCATATGGTGGTTAGTGCCGCCCAGTGAAGAAAGTAACTATGACCAGTGCGTTGAAACCCTAATCACCAACAAATTTGTACCGGAAAACGATGTGGTTATTTTGGGGGGCTTGTCCCACCTGCCAGCCGAAGAGTTTTTTGGGGCGGCCCTATGGCAGCTTTATAAAGGCATTGATTCACCTTACAAATCGGTATTAAAAATAATGCTCATGGAGGCCTATGCCGAGAATTTTCCCGATTCTCAGCTATTGAGTTGGGACTACAAGCAAATGATTTACAACGGTGAGACCGATGTGGATATATTGGACCCTTACAGCATTTTGCTGAAAAAACTCGAAACCTACCTGGTCCAACGCCAGGAATATGCTCGTTTGGAACTGGTGCGACGTTGTTTCTACTTTAAAGTAAAGATTCCTCTGAGTAAGCCTGGCGACGATTGGCGCCGTTCACGTTTAGCGCAACTGGTAAAAGAGTGGCGCTGGTCTCAAGCTCAAATCAGTTTATTGGATCAGCGTTCCAATTGGAAAATTCACCAGGTTTTGGGTGAGCGACGGGTTTTGGTGGACGAACTCACCCAGAGCTACTTGGCGCTATCGAAATTTGTTCGGGAAAAAATTAACCTGAGCAGTATCTCCCAGAAAGACTTGAATATCTTGGGCCGCAAGTTATACGCGGCCTTTGAGCGTAAGGCCGGAAAGATCGAACTGGTGAACCGTGGCGTGTCCGCCAATGTGTTTGAGCGCAAACTCACCTTGCGACAAGTGGTGGGCAAGGATGGTTCTCAAAGCTGGGCTTTGATCAATGAATCCACCAGTTTGGCGCAGGATACTATGGTGGCGACCTTAAAACGTGGCCACAGCGCACTGGAGTTGCTGGCTTGGTGTCACTTTAACCGTCTTATTGATCATGCCACTATGATTATACTGGATGCTCCGCAAGGCGTTTTGGATATTCGGGAAGTGAAGGCTATCCTGGAGTCCCTGGGGCAAATGGTGCCGGGGGGTTGGGTGCCAAAAGTCGCAATGGAAGATTACGGTAAACCGCCCGCAATCAAAACCGGCGGTTTGTTCGTCAACGTAGGGCAAGATCCGCTGGCGGCTCACTCAAAGCTGGGGGCCGATATTATTTCCGATAAGTCAGATGTGCTTAACTATTCCGGTTTTTCCTTTAACCTGGCCCTGTCTTTTGACTTGCTGTTTATTAACAGTTGGCAGGAAGTGTTGACCTACCGTTACACCGGGGACAACAGTTTGATGAATTGTTTATGTGAGTATTTGCGCTTACATCGGTATTCGCCGGACCCGGTTGCCTTTAAGTTGTCGGTGTTCAGCTTTAGCTCGGCGCACAGCTTTGCCATAGCCAATCGACTGGAAAAACTGTTTGCCGACGTGGTGCTGGCTTTTTACCACGGCGGACGGCCGCAAAAAGTTCGTTATGTATTGGAGGTGGAAAAAGCGTTCTATCTTTTACGTATGGACGGTGATGGTTACACTTATGAGAAAGCGGTAACACCGGCGGAAATGTATGAGCTTCTGTCTAAACCGCAGCTTGAATATGTACCCATAGTGCTGGACTCCAGCACATTATCAGATACGGCTTTTCCGGCATTGTTGAAAAAGAACAAGAAAAACCGAGTGCAGTTGTTTTATGAGCCGGCGCAGGATTCGGTGAATGTCTACGTGCTGGACCATCACGGTTCTGTATTTTATCAGGTCATGCCGTACCACGATGATTTTGCACTACTCAACCAGTTTACTTTGTTTTTTGAGTCCTTGGCTAAGCGCTGTCATGGCGGTGCTAACGATGGCCTGGGTGTTGCTTTGCAGGAACCGGAATTTTGTCGCGTGGATCTGGTGCCCGACTATGGAAAGGGTTATAAAGCCCAATTCGAACGCAAGCTGGTGCGACCGGACAATACCAAACGCAGCTATTTTCATGTGCAGGTTATAGGTGAAGTTGTGGAGCAAAAAACCAACTTCACAATCTATTGTAACAATAAAGAGTTTAGCTCTTGGGATCACGGGATGCAGTTGTTCGAGAAAGTTGCGCTGACGGTGTATTTGTTGCGACAAAGCGGAGAGAAATATCCCATTTATATCACCGATCTGGATTTATCGCCGGAATTGTTGGAGGGCGAAAACTCCGGCGGAGTTCAGCTAATCGAGTATTTAAGATACAAAGAACGGATTGAAAACAAGTTAAATCAGGCGCTTGCAGAGTTGTAGACTAGCCTAAACACGCATTAATCCAAAGGCCAATTTCCTCAATTTCTTCCAGGCAAACACTGTGTTCCATTGGATAGGTGTGCCATTGTACCGGGTAACCCATGGACTGCAATTGTTGCTGTGACATATCCCCGGCTTGGATCGGTACCACCGGGTCATAACTGCCGTGAGCCATAAAGATGGACGTTTGGTGGTTGGCTTCATGGGCTTGTGTTGCTGCCGTATCAGCCAGGGGTAAGTAGCTGGACAATACCATGATGCCTCCCAAGGGTTCGGAAAAGCGTATGCCGGTGTGCAGGGCAATAGCGCCCCCCTGGGAAAATCCCGCCAGGATAATGCGGGTGCTATCTATGCCGGAAGCCTTTTCTTTTTCAATCAGCTGTAACACCGCTGCCTGGGATTGTTGAATACCGGATTCGTCCTGTTGCTCCAATAGCATAGGGGTCTTTATGTCATACCAGGCTCGCATGACAAATCCATTGTTTAGGGTTACCGGCTGCTTAGGGGCGTGGGGAAATACAAATCGAATCCGGTTTAAGTCCTTAAGACCCAGCTGTGACACAATCGGGGCAAAATCATTACCGTCGGCGCCCAGGCCGTGTAACCAGATCACGGCGGCATCGGCCTCATTACCGGATTGGATTTCAATGGTTTCCAACATTTTTGTTCCCTTGTCGTGTGCTTCAGATTCACTGGCATTCTAGCAGGCCGGGCTGAAAAATTCCCTTACCATCTAATAGAAAAGTTGCAAAAAGATAGGGTTAAACAGCGGATTTAGGTATACTCGCGGCTTCAAATCAATCATGGAGGTGTTTGTGATGCAGTCCGTTAAAATGCTCGTGCTGGTGATTTTAGCTGTCACCGTCCTGCTCTCGGTGTCTGCATGTGGACGCAAGGGAAAGTTAGTTAAACCACAAGTTCCTTCGCTGCCGACTCCGGGGCATATGCACAACCCCTCCGCACCGTAAGGTCCAATAGTTTTTTGTAAGCAGTCACGTTAATTTATTGGCAAAGTAAAGATGGATCATTTTCAGTATAAGAACGGCGTATTGCACGCCGAAGATGTGGACTTAAATGAGATAGCCCGGCAAGTGGGTACTCCGTGTTATGTATACTCCCGCGCCACGCTGGAACGGCATTGGCATGCCTTTGATGACGTGTTTAAGGGCGTAGACCATTTGCTTTGCTATGCCGTAAAAGCCAATTCCACTCTGGCCTTGTTGAACCTGTTTGCGCGTAAAGGATCCGGTTTTGATATTGTCTCCGGTGGTGAGCTGCATCGGGTTGTTAAGGCCGGGGGGGATCCGAGTAAAGTGGTTTTCTCCGGAGTAGGTAAATCTGCCGATGAAATGCGTCAGGCCTTGGAAGCGGGTATTCACTGCTTTAACGTAGAGTCCATTCCTGAACTGGAGTTGCTTAATCAAGTGGCAGGAGGCATGAGTAAAAAAGCGCCTGTCTCTTTGCGTATCAATCCGGATGTGGATGCCAAAACCCATCCATACATTTCCACCGGCCTGAAGGAGAATAAATTCGGCATTGAATTTGGTGAAGCCATGAACGCTTATGCCCAGGCAGCCAAAATGCCGCATGTGAATGTTGTGGGTGTGGACTGCCACATTGGTTCACAACTGAGTGCCATCGCCCCCTTTGTGGACGCCCTGAAACGCTTGTTGGCTTTAATTGATGAACTCAATCAAGCCGGTATCCAGCTGCAACATGTGGACGTGGGTGGCGGTCTGGGAATTACTTATAAGGACGAAATTCCGCCACAACCTGCCGAATATGCTCAAGCCATTCGCGGTGAGTTGCAAGGGCGCGGCCTAAACATCGTCTTGGAACCGGGTCGGGCCATTGTGGGAAATGCCGGTGTTTTGTTGACTCAAACCCACTATTTGAAAATGGGAAAGCACAAGAATTTCGCCATTGTCGACGCGGCCATGAATGATTTGTTGCGTCCGTCTCTTTACGGCGCCTGGCAGGACATCGTGCCGGTCAATCCACGAAAAGGCGAGGGCAGCGAGTATGATGTGGTGGGGCCGATTTGTGAAACCGGTGATTTTCTCGGTAAAAACCGTCAACTCAATTTGCAAGCCGGGGATTTGCTGGCGGTTCGATCCGCCGGGGCTTATGGCTTTACCATGAGCTCCAACTACAATACCCGGCCTCGGGCTGCAGAAGTTATGGTGGACGGAGCCAGTACGCACATTATACGCGAACGGGAAAACCTGGATGATCTACTACGGGGCGAACATTTACTGCCCTAAGCTCTTCCAAACCCAATAACGGGGAACGCAAAAGGAGCTCAAATGGAGCGTGTCGCAGAACCTGAATTGATGCAGCAAGCCGAACAAGTCAAGGCTTATGCCCAGGCGGATTTCAGTGAACCTCACAATCTGTTTGTACACGCGGTACTGCAAAATTTCGATGAATTTACCAACCCGGAACAATACAAGGGTACGCTGTTGGATCTGGGCTGTGGTTCCGGCGATATTTGTCGACGGATGTTGGCGCAACTCCCCAGAGCTTATATGCATGGCGTAGACGGCTCTGCCGCTATGCTGCAATGGGCCGAAAAACTAAGCGAAACGGCGGGTTGTGGTCAGCGCCTGTTGTGGCTCTACGGACGGCTTACCGAAATCCAGTATCCCCAACCCCGTTATGACGCCGTGATCAGCAACAGCCTGCTGCATCATCTGCTGGACCCGCAGGATTTGTGGCTCACCATACAACAAAGAACAGCGCCCGGTGCGCCCATTTTTATCATGGACTTAACCCGCCCCGACGACGAAGCCCAAGCCAAAACCCTGGTGCAAACCTATGCGGCAGATGAACCGCAAATACTGCAGCACGACTTCTACCATTCCCTGCTGGCAGCCTACACCGTAGAAGAAGTACAACAACAACTGGAAATTGCTCAACTGCAACACCTGCAAGTCCAAACCTGCAGCGACCGCCACCTCTGCATTAAAGGCCGCATGCTGCTCGATTAAAACCAACTCCGCACTTCGTTAGGTCATCACCCGTAGTTTGTAGATACCATCTTACTCACTACACAGCAACTCCAAAAGACAACGGTGTTTCGTTGTACTTGCGGGTGAGGCGAGTAGAACTGGGGCATGGGTATTCCCCAACCGCGGAACGCCGTGAATACGTCCCTGGAGTCGTGCTGCTGACGTCCGCTTTTGGGAAACACCCATACCCCACTGTTGAACCACCATCGAAAGGGCTGGGTAAACGAGATAGTTTTTTGTAGACACCATCTTCCTCACTCAATCACAAGCCCCCGCTAGAGGGTTTGCGGTTGATAGTTAGCTTGGTGTTTTAAAACACGAAAGCAAATCTGAACGAGCTTACGCATGGCGGCACACAAAGCAGACATTTTGGTTTTTCCCTGCTTTAGCAGTCGCGTGTATTGGGCTCTTATGTCCGGGTTGTGCTGGGTTGCCACCACAGC
>Ga0224506_10000054_pt1 | contig 120598 bp, 171 predicted proteins | sample SF_Jan12_sed_USG_2_FD_169108 | JGI IMG/M metagenome (GOLD analysis project Ga0224506, IMG submission 169108) | Sediment microbial communities from San Francisco Bay, California, United States - SF_Jan12_sed_USGS_8_1 | ecosystem: Environmental > Aquatic > Marine > Sediment | place: USA...
GCTTTCTTAGCTGCAGTTTTTCTAGTAGCTTTTCTCTTTGGAGCTGCTTTTGTTGCTGCCTTTCTCTTTGGAGCTGCTTTCTTAGCTGCAGTTTTTCTAGTAGCTTTTCTCTTTGGAGCTGCACTGGTAGACTTTTTAGTTGATCTACGTTTAGTTGCAGCTTTTCTTTTTGTAGCCATAACTGAATCCGCATTTTCATCGTTTTTCAGTGGTTAAACTAAAGAAATTTACACAAATTGATTACTATTTATCGAGTAAATTTTTTTATTTTTTTTATTTTAGATCGTATTTTTTATTTCAATTTTTTATTTCAATTTTTTGATTTGATTTTTTATTTTTAGATCATATGTTTTTTTAAAAAATAGATTAACTGTGCCATATTTCATTCGTAAACGTGTCTTTTTTTAAACGCTGTTGTTTTATTTCATTTTTTTAAAATTTTAGATCTGATATTTTTTCTATTTCTTGATATCTTTAACTAAACACCACGTCTTTTGATGATTGTAAGTACGTCTTCATCAAGTAAAACATGATTCAAGCCTACTCTTTGACCTCCAAACTTTACACTCTTTCCCCAGACTAAACCATATCTGAACTCTTTTCTCAATCGTCTGTGCATTTTATTACAAATATCTTCTACAGTGTCTCCTTCTCTTGCAATAAATGGTTCTTTGAAATCTGTTTCACCTCCTTTTGGCCGCATGTAAATTCTAATGAATTTTAATTTTTCATAAATTTTCTCTTTTAGTATTTCAATATTTATGTCTGAATTTGCGGATACTTCTACCACGTCTGATTTAATTTTTGTTTTCAAATCTTTTAGAAATGCGTCATCAACCAAATCTATTTTGTTTAATACTGTAAGTGCTTTGGAATAACTAATGTTGCCTGCAATATGATCAGCTAGCTGTTCAGATGTTATGTCTTCTCTTATTACTACTCTGGCACTAACTAATCCATACAGATGTAAGATGTCCTTCAAATGTTTCTCTGTAATTTTTGTTAACTTTACTTGCTGTGCAATTGCAATTCCTCCCATTGATGCTTTTTCAATTGTTATGTTTGGCGGTAATTGGTTTAATCTAATTCCTATGTTTCCTAATTCATTTGTTAAAACATCTTCATGATATGGCTGAAACACATCTAATACTAATAGAACTAAGTCTGCGGTTCTGGCAACTGATAAAATTCTTTTTCCTAATCCTTTGCCCGTAGATGCACCTTTGATAATTCCTGGCAAATCCAATACCTGGATCTTCGCACCTCTGTATTCCATCATTCCTGGAACTACAGTTAATGTTGTAAACTGAAAAGCGCCTATTGTAGATTTGGCACCCGTCATTTTGTTTAATAGCGTTGATTTTCCTACACTTGGCAATCCTATGAAAACAACAGTTGCATCTCCTGTACGTCTAACATCGAATCCATCTTGCTTCATTCCTGATTTTTTTGCAACTTCTGATTCTTGCTCTCTTTTCAGTTTTGCAATCTTTGCCTTTAGTAATCCAATGTGGTGCTCAGTCGCTTTATTGATCTGAGTTTTTGCCATCTCGTCTTGAATTGCTTTGATTTTTTCAGGAATTCCCATCACTAGTCAAATCCGTTTACATTCTTTTCAAATAAAACCGTATTACTTGGGTTAGTAGCAAATATTATTCGGTTCTAAAAACAGTTTTTGTGAAAAAGAGAACGTTTGCAGTGGATATTGATGGTACTATTACTGAAAACGGTGGTGGTCGAATTCATCTGGATGCTCTAGAGGCATTACGACGTTTAACCGTCATGGGTCATAATGTCATTTATGTCACAGGACGTTCTTCTGTTGAAGGATTTCTACTTTCTGTTTTTGGTGGGACCACAAAAATTGCTGTGGGTGAAAATGGGGGTTGTATTACATTAGGTTCTAATGATCATATTTTGTTGGGTAAAATTGATGAATGTAAAAGTGCTTTTGATATGATAAAAAGTAATATTGACAATGTGAAAGAGAAGTGTGTCTTTCCTAGGATGACTGAAGTTGTTTTGGAACGGACTTTTGACTTAGATCTTGCTAGAAAACTGCTCTCCGAAAAAAATATTTCTGTAGAATTGTCTGATAGTCAATATGCATATCATATCAATTCTTCCGGTGTTAACAAAGGAACTGGTTTTACAAAGATTATGGAGAAATTATCTATTTCACGTGACGATGTAATTGCAATTGGTGACAGTGCAACTGACATTCCTCTGTTTAAAATAGCAAAAACTAGTATTGCTTTAGGGAATGCATCCGATCAGGTAAAATCTGAAGCAAATATGGTGGTGTCTGCAAGTGCAGGTGATGGTGTTCTTGAAGCATTAGATAAATTAGCACCTATACTATCTAAGATATAGTAATGACATTCAAATCAATACTGGATGAAATTGAGAATAATCTGAACAAAATACTATCTGATCTATTCTTGTCTGACGTACAGTTCTCCGTTGAACCTGCCAAACCTGGATTTGGTGATGTTAGCTCTAACATTGCTTTCTTGCTTGCAAAACAACTCAAAAAAAGCCCTCAAGAAATTGCTAAAATGCTCTCTGAAAAATATTCTTCTTGTAGAAATACTCTTGTTTTAAAATCTGAATCTCATCCATCTGGGTATCTTAATTTCTATGCAAATTGGGACAATCTAAACCAGTTGATTTTATCTGAATCTCATCTTGAAACTTGTGGTGATGTTGATATTGGAAATGGATCAACAATAGTGGTTGAACACACAAGTGTAAATCCAAACAAGGCGCTTCATATTGGACATGTCAGAAATATAATAATAGGAGATACTATTTCTCGAATTCTACAAAAAGCAAAATACAAAGTCAATGTGTTAAACTACATTGATGATTCTGGACTTCAAGTTGCAGATATCATAGTCGGATTCACACATTTTGATTATGATCAAGAACCTCCAAATGGAAAAAAATTTGATCATTACTGTGGTGATAATGTTTATGTTAAAACGACTGAAAAATACGAGGCTGATCCTGGTCTTGAAGATATTCGAAAAAATGTTCTAAAAGAACTTGAAGATGGAGATTCTGAAATTGCAAAATTTGCAGATACCATAACTAGGAGGGTATTGGCAGGACAACTTGAAACTTGTTGGAATCTTGATGTCACATATGATTGCCTAAATTTTGAATCTCAAATAATTCGTTCTGGTTTATGGGATAAAATATTTGAAAAACTAAAAGAAATGAAACTCATTGAATTTGAAAATGAGGGAAAAAACAAAGGCTGTTGGGTAATTCGTGGCGAAGGTAAGGAAGAGGACAAAGTAATTGTCCGTAGCAATGGGACTGCTACCTATATTGCCAAAGATATTCCATATGCTGCCTGGAAACTAGGCTTACTTGCAGATCCGTTCAATTATGAAAAATATCCCTCAGAACAGCCAAATTCACGTATTTTGTGGCAAACTACTTTGGATAAAACAAATCCCATCTCCAAAAATTTTACTGGAGAAAAAGTTGTCACTGTAATTGATTCTAGACAGGCTAGATTACAAAAAATAATCACTAGTTTGATGGGGAAATTTAAATCGACACCAGACGCATATAGTCATCTTGGGTATGAGTCAGTCACTCTAAGTTCTGAAACTGCAAAAACTCTTGGTTTGGACACTGATGGGAAACAAGCTCAAATGTCTGGACGTAAAGGATTGTATGTAAATGCCGATTCCGTATATGATATTCTAAAAGAGAAAACAAAAGACGAAACTAAAAAAAGACATCCTGAAATGAGTGATTCTGAAATTGATTCCATTGCTCATTTAGTATCTGTTGGAACTTTGAGATATGAAATGATAAAACAAGATTTAGATAAAATTATCACTTTTGATTTGACAAAATCTCTTAGCTTAGAAGGTGACACTGCACCTTACATTCAATATACTTATGCAAGAGCATCTCGAATTCTGGAAAAATCTAATCGTACTCCGACAATTGATGTGAATTTCTCTTTGTTGAAAGAAAAACATGAATTGGACCTGATCAAAAACATTGGGCTTTTTAATTTACAAGTTAGAGATGCTACAAACAATCTTTCGCCTAAAGTTATTGCAAGATATTGTCATGATCTGGCAGTGGCGTTTAATTCATTTTATGAAAAATCAAAAGTGTTGGATTTGAACAATGTTGATCTTGAAAATGCTCGGTTATGTTTGGTGACTTCTTTTAAAATCGTTTTAGAAAAAGCATTATCTCTTTTAGGAATCAAAGCTCCTGACAAAATGTAATGTTCTAGAGAGATAAGGATATTATCTCTCTAGGGATGCTTTACTGAGTCGAAACTCTGTAAAGTATCTTGGCGTGCAAACCAATTATTGTTTGGCAAGTTCAATTGAGCCATAAATGTTTGGTTTTAGTGCGTTATTTTCTGAAAATCCATATTTTACAATAATCATTATTATTTTTTTACAGAATTTTCATAGTTGGCTTATTGGCGCTAAAACCAGCCCTACTAAGTTCATAAAAAATATCTTGATTTACGTATGGATGATTTCAAATATGAAGACTAACATGACCCACTTTAAAATTCAATATTACGTCAATGATGATTCCAAATTATGCCCTTGTCTTCTTATCTTTGAACAATAACAAAATTTCAAAAAATTACCTACAGTTGCAGAATGTAGAATAGTTCCAACTAAAGAAAAACATGTGAAACCACAGAGAGATAATGCAAAAAGCACAGGCTGCAAAAAATAATGTTGGTCACATTCAAAAACTGTCTCAAATCGTTGAGTAGGTGATTATTTCCTGGGTTTTCGAGGGTTTTTCTCATAAAATTTCTCGATATTCTCATTCCATTCTTTGTTATCTGGAAGTTTTGTACGATCATGAGGTCTTTTTCCATTGATTGACAATGTCGTACTGTTATCTTGATAAAATCTGTCTGTTTCATTTATGAGGATTTCTAGAAATCCTGATGCCCCTTTGGCTTCTTCCCCTTTAGGTTCTCTATGATTCAAAATGAATTTTGCAAGTGTCTCGATCTTTGCTATTTTTATTCTGTATTCACTAAGAATTCTATGCTCTAAAGAAATCATTTCATTTTGATGGTATTTTACTAGTGTATCTTCATTTCGGTTTGGTTTTTCTTGAAAAATTGACTGTTTAACCATACATTGATTTGTCAATTGTAGCATCTGTTGTATTGCCTTGTGTTGAAAATCCACTAAAATTTGAACGAAGAATTTTTTGAATATGTGCTGAAACTCTTGCTACATTATCCCACGTATTGTGAAATGAAACTCTATCTAGAATCTCTTCATCCACATGAGAAAATATGGCCAATCCTGCAATGTTTTCACCCTCTTTGATCCATTGATGGCCTACGTGGCATATGGTGCAAATTTCACTTATCTCCATTATTGCTTTTGAAAATGATGGATTTTTAATTACTAATAATTTTGAATCCTGAGATGGAAAACGCATATTTACATTCACATGGATTCTATCCATTCTGTTTGCATTTTTACTAATTATCACATTTGCACCTACGTGAAATTGCCAGTCTATGATCTTACTTTTTTCTTGAATTTTCTTGGTTTGATCTTCATAATTGATGTTTGTTACTTTGATATATTCTTCAACTAGGTCTTTCATTTGTTCTGATGTTTTTGCCATAATCTTAATCATTATCCGCTGGATATGTGCATAGAAAAAAAGGAGTTAATGGCTGTGTCCACAACCACAGGAATCATGACCTTCATGTCCTTGGGATTCTTTTCCTGCGCATCTGGAACATTTGTCTGATCCCATTGGAGAGAAGAAACTAATCCCACATGACACACATTTCATGTTTGACATACTAAATCTAAAAAATTGCTGTATTTAATGAATACGTATTATTTGGAATAAGAAAAATGATGCCTTTTGAAATCTCTTGGGAAAATTATTCTTCTTTTTTCTGAAATACTCTGTATTCTCCAATGATGGAATTACATTTATGACAAGTATATTGCCCCCTTTCTATCAAAATCAATCCGTCTGCAACTGCCTCATTTGGTTTCTCCTCAATCTGTATTTGTGTTGCTCCTTCAAATTCTGAATTACATTGTTTGCAAAAATGCTTTGACATTTTTGTTGTATCTAGTTTTTCAAGTGATGACAAAAAATGTTTATCAATATTTGGAACAAGTTTTGATTTTGTTACTTGTTCGTCTGTTAGATCTGCATAAATCCATCCTCCTGAACCCTCTAGTTGAATTTCTGTCAATCTGTTCTATTGTTTTGATTGGCATTAAAAAACTGTTTGAATCTATCACTTCTAAAAACTGGTTTTCTTCTGGAAAAAAAGTCAGTCTCCTTTACTTTGGAGACTCTGTAATGCATTAACTAGTTTATGTGAGCATTGGGCTCTTCCAGCTAACGCCGCAAGATGTCTCTGACTCAATACATCAATTAGGGCAATGTTTTTGTTAAAAAACTAGAATCAAAAATTATTACTTTTAGGTTAAATTTCTAAACATCCGATCAATAACATTTAGAAACAACTAATTCTTCCATAATTTTCTCAAATTTGAAGAAATTTTAGAGAATCCCTCATAATAATTGTCAAAACAAAAATGTTCTATGCTCTGATTGAGATTGAATTCTATCATATGGGTAATTTCAGATGTCATATTGGTTATGATATTAATTTGAATGATCTGCTATCTTTTCTTTTGAATGATCATAAAGTATTCTTGCTTGTTGCCATGAATACCATACAAAACTCCATATCAAATCATCTATCTCTTGACGTTGTTTTTCTGTAATTTGCATATTTCGTAAATTATAGATTATTTTGCCTCTCATGGTGCCTAATCTGATTCCTAACATCATACACTCTCTATTGTTTTTGGGCAATGTTTTGCCTCTGAAATTTTCAGGAGCAGAATCAAATGACTTAAAATGTTCTGGTTTCCATTCAAATTTTGACTTATCAAAAACTTCAAGGATTAATGTTACTGTGTCGTAATCTAGTTTTTTCTTATTTAATTTTTCTTTAATTAATTCCTCTGAAATATTTTTAATTTCTCTATTGAGTTTTTTCTCTAATTCTTTGAAAGATTTTGATTTTTCACTCAATGATATGTTGCATGAAATTGTAAACTTAAGCGTATTGGTATCTTTTTGAATCTTGTTTTTTATTTTTTTCTTTTGTTATCTTTTTCATTAAACACAAGATCAGAATCGCCCTCCTTTTTTTTCCATTTCTCAAATTCTTTTTTCTGTTTAATCATTTTCTCTCTATATTCTTCTTCCATTTTGAACTATCTATGATGTTTGCAAACTTAAGCATATTGATACTATCTAAGAATTAATGAATACCTTTGAGTTTGAAACAGTCATCATTTCTACCATTGTAACTGGAATGCATGTCTTGTTGGACACTTCTTCCATTTCCTCTTTGTGTTTTTCTTTTAGATGTTTTAGAAATTCTTCCTCTTCTATGTTGTTTTGTTTGTAATTGCAAGATGGAAAAACACAATTGAAATTCAATGGTGTATTTTGACTATGTTTGTTTTTAAGAATTTACTATTATCTCATGGTGGTATATGAAACATACAAAATGACTGAAACTATGACTGAAATTCCTATGATAATCCCCATTTCTTTTCTTGAAAAGACACTTACTCTAAAACTCATGAATTCTTTTAAAATTTTGACCTTAATAATCTACATTTGAGAGACATTTGATTTTGATGTCTTGTTTTTGGCATGTACAAAAGATAAAGAAAAATCAGCAGGTTGCATAATTGGTTTTAACAACTAACTAGTTGTTGGAGTTTAGAATCTAATCGATATTTTATTTTGAACTTGAAAAACATATATCCAGTTTATTTGCAATTTGAAAAATGGATAGAATTGGATTAATTGAAGGATTAGAACAAGCAAAAGTCAGAGAAACACTAAACGTAATGCTTCGAGACAAAGGGCATGAATTTCAAGAGCTTGCAAAAACACTAAAAATCCCTGAAACCGCTGATGACTGGCAGGTAATTGTCTTAAAGTTCTGTCTTGACTTTGAAGACTGTCTGAAAATTTGGACAGATTCTGAAGAACCAAATTCTATCAAAAACACAAAATGTATGACAATCATGCGAGAGCTTGCAAAAGGCAAAAAGAATTTCTCTGAAATTATCAACATGCAAAACGTAGCTCAAACTTTATTCTCAGAGTTCCATGAGACATACAAAAGAGTGGCATGAAATATTTCTCAAAACTTTTTAGAATCTAGGGTGCACCACTAATTTCATCAAGAAATCCAATTACAAAAATTACTGCAACTACAGAGGCTATTCCCAAATTACGATGTAATTTCAGATTCATTTTCTTTTCTTGGGATGGGCTTGACTCATTACAAACTTAAGCGTATTGACGAGTTTAGAATCTAAGCAGTATAATAGACTTTTTTCATTTGTGACAATCGCAACTGCAACTATTTGGAATACGTCTGTGGTTAAGACATTCCATACAGTCTTTACTTCGTCCACTTTTTACCCTTAACCATTCTTTGTCCATTCTTTTCTAATCCTTGTTATTCCAAATTGTGTGAACTTAAGCATGTTGTCATTCTCAAATTTTTGAAAAATTAGTCGCCATATTGACTAAATCTGCTATTGGTTAAAAGGTCTAATCAGATCAGTAGATTCTTATCTAAAATTTTTAGGAAAAATGCATGGCAAAAATCAAACAAAATTCCCCGGTACTGTTCTTTTATAATAATTCAAAAAAATGGTTGACAAAAATTTCAAAAAATGAATCTTTTCATACTCATATAGGAATACTGAAACATTCTGATGCAATTGGAAAAGAATATGGCTCCAAGTTAATCACAAACAAGGACAAGTATGTCTATCTTCTTGAACCTACGATGTATGATTATGTAATGAGAATTCAACATGGGACTCAAATCGTGTATCCAAAAGATATTGGTTACATTATTGCAAGAGCTGGGATAGGTGATGGTCAAAAAATATTAGAAATTGGAACTGGTAGTGGCTCGTTGACTTCGTTTGTCGCAAGTGTTGTTAAACCTCGTGGACATGTATACACATTTGATGTGGATGAAAATTTTATGAAGATTGCTGAAAAAAATATCAAAAAAGCAGGAGTTTCAAAATATGTGACACAACATAATTTGGATTTGAAGACTGTTAAAAAAATGCCTCTGGAAAACATGGATGTTGCATTAATTGATTTAGGTGATCCTTGGGTTGTTATTCCTCAAGTTAGGCAGATGCTTAAAGGAAGCGGTAGCATATTTGCAATTTGTCCTACGATGAATCAATTGGAAAAATTAACTATGGCTTTAGTTGAAAATGAGTTTACTGATATTGAATCCACAGAACATATTATTCGAAATATTGAAGCTAGGGAAGGAAAAACAAGACATTCTTTCCAAGGTATTGGTCATACGACATACTTGTGCTTTGCAAGAAAGGCCTTTTTTGATAGGGATACTCAAATGTCTCCGGAAAACTCTTCATCTCGTGATACTAAAACAAGCTCAAAACCTGTAAAGAAATCTATCAAAACAACCAAAAAAATAACAAGCACCGTAAAGAAATCAAAAACAACCAAAAAATCCTCTAAAAAATAACTCTGGCTGTCTACATAAAACAAGATTTATTCGGCTATTTCTTAGAAGATAACACATGATAAGAAAGAATCTAACTTTATCCATTGTAAAAAAATTCATTCCTGCTAGAAAAGCAAAATCTAGAAAGGGAGATAATGGTATTGTCCTTGTTGTTGGTGGAAGCTATATCTATCACGGTGCTCCGATTTTATCTTCTATTGCTGCATTGAAATGTGGTACAGATCTTGTTTATACTTCAGTTCCCAAAGTTAACGTTACTCCTACTAGATCAATCTCTCCTAACTTGATTGTAATTCCATTAGTTGATCAAAAACTAACTCTTGGTGCTGTAAACAAGCTAATTGGTGCATTACCTCATAATTTGCATTCAGCTACAATAGGCATGGGTCTTGCAATCCAAGAAAAGAACTCTCTATTGCATTTTGTCAAATCCTTACTTGATAGAGATGTTAGGTTGTCGTTGGATGCAAGTGCATTAATTCCCGATGTGTTGCCTTTACTTGCAAACAAAAATGTTGTAGTTACTCCTCATGCTGGGGAGTTTAAACGATTATTTGGTGAATCTCCATCAAATGCTAAAAATGAAAGAATCAAACTAGTAGAGAATAAGGCTAAAGAGTTTGGAATTACTGTGTTGTTAAAAGGAGCTACTGATGTAATTTCTAATGGTTCTATCACTTATCTTAATGAGAAGAAAACTCCTGCAATGACTGTTGGTGGAACAGGTGATGTTTTGTCTGGATTAGTTGCTGGATTATTATCTGTTAATAGAAATCCTTTGGAATCTGCAGCAGCTGCTACATTTGTCAATGGTTTGGCAGGTAAATCTGCACAAAAAAAATTAGGATTACATATGACTTCTATGGATCTTTTAGATGAAATTCCCATTGTCATGAAGCCTTTTGACAGAATTGTGTGACTAGAATATGTCTTTCACAAAACATATTGATTCTCATATGGATGATCTTGTCGCTGATTTGCAAATGCTGATTCGTCAACCAAGTGTATCTGCAAAAAACGAGGGAATTGAAGAATGTGCAAAATTAGTGCAAAAATTATTAAAAAAATCAGGTGCTAAATCCGAAATTTTGAGATTGAGGAAAGGTGTTGCTCCAATTGTATATGGTGAAATAAAATCAAAACAAAATCCTGAAAAAACCCTGATGTTTTACAATCATTATGATGTGCAACCTGCTGAACCCTTTGATTTATGGGATGATCCTCCATTCAGTGGTGTCAAAAAAGGCAATAAAATTTTTGGAAGAGGAGCATCTGATGACAAAGGAGAACTAATTACTAGAATCAAAGCAGTTGAGGCATATCTTAAAACAACTGGTGATGTTCCATGCAATATTAAATTTGTAATTGAAGGTGAAGAAGAAACTGGTAGTGAACATATTGAAGATTATTTGAAAAAATACAAAAAGAAGTTTTCTTGTGATGGTGTAATTTGGGAATTTGGATATGTTGATGCAAAAAATAGGCCTATTGTTGGGCTTGGCATGAAAGGATTACTCTTTGTAGAACTATCTGTACAAGAATCCGTCCGTGATGCTCATTCAAGTTTGGCAGTTTTGATAAAAAACCCTGCATGGAGATTAATTGAAGCTATAAACACACTTCGAAATTCTGATGGTAAAATTCTCATTAAAGACTGGTACAAAGAAGTTTCATCTTTATCTAAAAATGATTTGGGCATTATTCAAAAAGAACCTTTTGATGAAAACGTATTTAAAAAAGAATTTGGAATCAAATCTTTCGTAGGTAACAAGAAGGGTTTGGAGGCAAAAAAAGCATTGGTTGGAGATGCAACTTGTAACATTGCAGGATTTGTTTCTGGTTACACAGGAGATGGTGCAAAGACGGTTCTTCCTGGAAATGCACTTGTAAAAATAGATTTTAGACTGATTCCTAAAATGGATCCAAAAAAACAAGTATCTAGATTAAAAAAACACCTAAAATCAAAAGGTTTCTCGGATATTCGAATCAAAGTATTTCATGGAGAGGCTGCTGCTAGAACAAAATCTTCACACCCTTTTGTTTCTCAAGTAAAGGCTGCTGCTGACAAATCTTTTGGTAAATCCATCCTAAATGTATCAAATGCAGGAACTGGGCCCATGCATCCTTTTGTAGAAATTCTAAAAGCTCCGTGTATCTCTATAGGAAGCACATACATGTTTTCAAGAATACACTCTCCAAACGAGTTTGCAAGAATTGATTTACTCAAGAAAACTACAAAATGCATGTGTATGATAATGGATAACTTTGGAAAAAACTAATGAAGACATCTAGGTAATTTCTTGATTACTTGTACAAGTGATATTCTGCCAGGACCTGCAATCATTATGAGTAATGCCGATGCAAGTAAAATCAAATCTAATTCTACTCCCCCTTTTCCAGTAATGCTTGATGCTCCTTTTACCATAAAAATTGCCCCCAACATAATGACTGAAATTAACGATGCTGATAATCTACTCAATACTCCAATAATTATCAAAATGCCCGGAATTAATTCTGCCAATGCAATAGGAATTTGCATTTCTGCTGGTAATCCCATGTTAGGTAGATTTTCTGCAAATCCTGGATTAAATTTTGAAATTCCGTGAAGAATGAAGATCACTCCTAAGGCTGATCTTAATCCCATAAAGACAATGTCGTTTAGAAATTTCTCCCTAATCTCTGCAGTTGTCAATGCGTTCTTCTTCAATTTTCAGTATAATTATTTTGCCCATGAATTACACGTTAAATGTAGAAAGCCCTTTATTATGCGGCAAAATTATTTCAAATATGTCAATGTATATGCCAGGAGCAACTGCTGTTGGAATTACTTTTGATGGTGGTGTAGTTTTTGCGAGTGAAAAAAGGATCGCATTTGGAAACTTTTTGGTAAGTAAAACTACAAAGAAAACATTCCCTATTACTCCTAAGGTTGGTGCAACTTGTGCTGGTCTTGTGGCTGACATGCAAATTTTGACATTACAAATTGCAGCACTTGCCAAAATTAGAAAGATGGAACTAAAAAGAGATGTTCCTCCAAATACTGTAGCCAAAATGATGTCAAATATGATGTATGAAAGAAGATACTTTCCACTATTGACTCAAGTGATCGTAGGTGGAGTTGTTGACAAACCTATCATGTATACTCTTGATCCTTTAGGTTCAGTACTTCCCGATGAATTTGCTGCAGTTGGAACTGGAGCTGAAATGGCGTTAGGTGTTTTAGATCCTCAATTCAAACCAAACATGACTAAAGATGAGGCAGTTGATTTAGCAAAACGTGCAGTTCGTGCAGCTGCTCTTAGAGATTCTGCAAGCGGTGATGGAATCGATATACTTGTAATCACTAAAGATGGCACCGAAGAATATTCAGAAGATATCAAGTAATCAAAATTTTTAAAAATTCTATTTAATCGTAAATTGTTTTACCTGTTTCCCAAAATCTGTCTGAGATATAATGTATATTTTTAATGACTTCTCCTTTTTCCATATTTTCTAATTCTGAGCTTGCGACTAATGACTTTCCAATTGCTAAAAATTTATGTTGTGATTCTTCAACAATACAAACAAGTTTATCTTTTTCAAACTCTGTAAATTTTTTAATGCCTGGTCTCATCACGTTTGCTCCTTTACACATGAATTTGACTGCTCCCATGTCTACAGTTACTGATGGAAATTTCTCCAATGTTTCTGTTTCTGATAGAAATGGAAGGTAATCATTATCTACCTTTAAAATTTTAATTCCACTACCTGTGATGATTTGTGCGTCATCCAGTATTTGATGAACTTTGACATTTTTAATTTTAGGGAATTCTATTCCCCATCTTTCTGAAACTGTTTTTAAAAGTGCAGATGTTTCACTTTTTGAAATTAAATTAGACTTCAATCTCTAGCAATCTCTTGTCTGATATCTAACAAATCTCTGAGAATTGAACTGGCAGTTTCCATTCCTCCTGCACCTTTTCCGATAATTGTTTGAGTTCCTGAATGTTCTGAAGTAAATGCAATTGCATTTAATGTTCCGTTAACACATAGGGGATCATCATTAGATACTTCCTTTGGTCCTACTATGAGATCTTTGTTACATGAAGCAATTAATTTGATTGAAGAATTATTTTTTGAGGCTTTTTTGATATCTTCAGAAGTGATTTTTCTGATTCCTGTACAGTTAATGTCTGGAAGTGTTACTTTCATTCCCATTACCCAGTTTGCTAAAATGACTAATTTTGCTGCTGCATCTAATCCATCTAAATCTAAAGATTCGTCAGCTTCGACATATCCTTTATCTTTTGCATCTTTTAGCGCATCATTATATGATATCCCTGTCCCCATATTTGTTAAAATGTAATTTGTGGTTCCATTGAGAATACCAGCAAATGATGTAATTCTTTCCCCTCTAAGGCTGTTTTTAGCATAATCTAGAATTGGCGTACCTCCTCCAACTGTACCGCTAAATTTGAACATGACTTGATTGTATGTTGCAAGTTCAAGCAATGAAGGAAATGCCAAAGCTAATGGTCCTTTGTTAACTGAAATCACATGCATTCCTTTTTTCATTGCAGTAGTAATGTGTGTCATTCCAGGCTCTGCATCTTTGTAGTTGCTTGCTGTGGTCTCGATGAGAACATCAGCTTCTATGTTTTTCAACATGTCTATTCCTGACATCGTATTTTTCTTGTCTGCATATTTTTTTACAGTTCCAAATTTTTTCTTCACATAAATCAATCTGTTAAAATCTAATCCTGATTGATCTACTGCACTTCCTTTACTATCAAACACTCCTACTATTCTTGGTTTTAATCCGTATTTTGCATAAAGATCTTCTGATCTAGAATCAAATAATTTTACTAAGCTTTGACCTACTACTCCAAAACCACATAATATGATTCTCAAACCATTTCATTCCTTTTTGTTATGTTATCTTGTGTCATTATGTTTCTCTTAATTTTCTTATCATTAATTGTGTTTTATTAATAATTTTTGAATATTATTTTACCTGTGGCATTTCTTTGATTATTTGTGGCTATTCTACATTATTGTCATTTTCATGTTGTAATGAAATAGAATTGATACAATATCTTTGATTTGTCGGATTTGGACCGTCATCAAACACATGACCTAGATGTGCCCCACATCTGTTACAATTAACTTCTGTACGAACCATCCCGTATGTTGAATCTGAAATATATTCAATTTTTTCTTCTGAGATGGGTTCCCAAAAACTTGGCCATCCTGAGCCTGAATCAAATTTGGTATCTGATGAAAAAAGTTCCTCTCCACAGCACACGCATTTGAAAATTCCTTTTAATTTGGTATTGTTATATTTTCCAGAAAAAGGCGGCTCTGTTCCATGATTGATGCAAATTTCGTACTGATCTGGAGTGAGTTGTTTTTTCCACTCTTCTTGGCTCTTCTCAATTTTCTCTATCATGACATTTTTTGTCGTTTCAATTATTAGAGTTTTTTCTATTTTTTCAATTTTTTTCTCTTTTCTTCGGTTCTTTTTTCAGACTCGAATCGTTCCAAATCATATTCTTTCATATCTACATACTTCATAATTTTGCTTAAATTTGGATGAACTTTGTTTATTTGTTTGAACATTTGCTGTGCAACTCTTCTGTAATCCACATGTCCTTGTGGAACTGTTCTTAACTCAATTAGATGACATGCTTCTCTGAGATTGAATTTCATAAAATATGGATAGTTGTATCCAAAGTTTACTACATATTGTCCTTGTTCTGGATATTTTGTTCTGATTTTATCAAATGTTTCTTTTGTTTTGTCCATACAATCTTTGAAGTCCTTCTCTATTCCTAAAATTTTTATTTCATTTGGCATGTTATATCCGTGATCTGTTGTAAGAAGCTGTCTCTGTAGAGTTAATGCTCTGTGTCTGTGGAAATCTCTGAACATTCCAAAATTGTTACACAAATCAAATGTATAGTAAATATTTTCAAATGCTCTTGATGGTCTGTGACGTCTGTTTGCTCTAATTTCTGTAAAATCTTTGATGATTAGAATTTTTTTCTCATTGGGCATTTTTTTTACTTGTTGCAGAATATTTTGGTATGATGTGCTAGGAGATTGATCATATATTATACTAGTGATGATCTTATCAATGGATTTTTTTTCTGGTTCATAATCTACAAGTTTCGTAATCATTCCTTTTTTTGGATTGGGTTTGATTTCTTTTGAAGAAATTGATTTTGATTTATTTTTAATGTCTTTGAGGTATTTCTGAAATGCTTTACCGTATTTGTCATCGGCTCTTCTTACGAATGATTTGATAGTGGTGTCTAGCTCTTTCTTGATTTTTGAGGCTAAATCTTGCTCTTCTTTTAGCTCAGATGCCCCTAAAACCGTTAAAAGATATTCAAACGCTCGTCCGTTTCCGGTAATGCCAACATTTGTTAAAGTTGATGCAGGTAATAATCCTCTTAGAATATCAAGTGCTTTAGCTTTAGTTGATCCACGATAAATCATGTTCGCTGATTTTATGTCTGATTTATTTTTTAATTTGTGAAATAATTTTTCTTTTCCATCTGTAGAATCTTTGAAGGTGTATTTTTCTATTGGATATTTTTCTCTTACATAGTTTACCATCGGTTCAATATTTTTTGAATAAATATCAAATGAAAAATTACAACTATCTTCATACATATCTGCAAAACGCGATTTCATTATTTCAGGATCTCTGTAAAATCTATACTTTCCTTTTTCTTTTTTGTTCCAAGCAACATATCTGGATGATTTTTCCAAATATGACAACCCTATTCTCCTATCTTCAATTTTTTTTACTGCAATGTTTGATAATCCTTCAATTGCAATTTGTGCTTCACCTAATTCTGCAACTGAGTCATCACCATATTCTAAAAGTACCCTATTGTAAAATTCATCTCCTCTGTTTTTATTTTTTAAAAATTCATCAAGAAATATTCGTCTCATACTTTTGTCAGTTCGACTATACCTTGACATTAATGCACCACGATCAACTTGACGTGGAGTAATTATTGCAAAGACATTGTCTTCTGTATTTGAAAAGTGATCTGATAGAATCTTTTTTTCTTTGATTGAGAATTCTGACAATAACGATATGTCAATTCACAATTATTAATAGTCTATTTCTTTTTTCCAATTTGAATTAGATCTGGACCTTTATCTCTGTCTTTATCTTGACCCTTTGCTTGCCATCTGAGTAATACTTGTTTGAATGCTTCAGCATCTTCTTCGCTTTCTGTATACATCAAAGTTGTAACCCAGTATCCTTTTTTGGCCGTTTTTCCACCGATGGAATTCATCCAAAAATCACTTGGAAGAGTCTCCGTCGCTTTATTGTTTGGATCCTTTGTGGCTTCAGTCCATCTACTTGCAACAAAATTCAAAATTTGTTCAAGTTCTTCTTTTTGAATCATAAGCCTGTTATTTTGTCTCTAGATTTTAAAATTACTAAAATTCAATCGATTTTCAGTTTAGTGAATTTAATCTTACTAAAACTAAAAACATTTCTTACACTTTGTCGGTTATACAAATCTCTAAACTATCACACATGACAAACAACGATATCGAAATTATCGGTAAAAATGTCAAAGACATGTACGGAACATTCATGGGCAAAGTCGTAGGAACAATAACTGATATTGACGGAAGTATACAATCCGTCGGCATTGACTGCGGTTCTCAAGGATTACAGCAAATCCAATATGAGCAATTAGTAGTTCAAGGCGAAGTTGTTATTTTTATTCCAAAATGGAGACTAGACTCACAAAGACTCATTAGAGAAAAACAATTAACTCTACGTCGATTGAAAGCATTGATTGACATTGTTTCAGAAAATGATGACATGAAAGCAGATGCAGAAATAATTCATGAAAAATACAAGTCAAAACTTGTATCATTAGATGAAACAGAACGTGAAATCAAAGCAATACTTGAGACAAGATTGAATGAGTTAAATGAACAAATGAAGTCAGCTAAAATGTTATCGTTTGATGCAAAAATACAATACAAGAGCAATGAAATCTCTGACACAACATTTGAGACCGTGAAATCATGCACAACTGAGGTAATTGAGCATGTAACTCACGAAACAGCAGAAATCGCAAATGTGCAGAATAGAATTGCAGATCTTAAATTGGAAGTGCACGAGATAACATCTCCTCCAACATCAGACATCCAAGAATCAGCCGTTTCATATCTGGAGACTTCTGAACCACAACAAGCAGTTCAGACAATACTTCCAGAAGTACCAGTCGAATCAACAGTAATATCTTCAGAACTCATTGAGGCCCCTAGTATCCCTATACCAGAACCTCCTACTGAATCTGAAACAACCTTTGCATTTCCAGAACCACCCCAACAGGTGACCGCAGAAACTTCAAAAGACAACAATGATAACGATTGGCTTGCAAGAATGGAAGCACAATAATTTTTTTATATTCTTTTTTAACATTTAGAAAGATCTAAATTCATACACTTTTTGATGTCTGAGACATATCTAATTGGATTAGGAAATAATGATGATGATTTAAGGAAAAAGGCTGATTGTGATTTTGTATCTTTTTGGGATAATCAAGCAAAACAATTGTCCTGGTTTTCTCCTTGGGAAAAAACACTTGATTGGAAGCCTCCTTTTGCAAAATGGTTTGTTGGAGGCACGATCAATGCATCATATAATGCTCTTGACATTCATCAGGAGAAAAAAGATGAAAAATCTGCCATTTTATGGGAGGGAGAAAATGGGGAATCTCGTAATGTCACATATGGTGAAATGTTCTCACAAGTAAAGAAATTTGCAAACGTCCTCAAATCTTTAGGTGTTCAAAAAGGTGACAGAGTCACAATATATCTACCAATGGTCCCAGAACTAATAGTTTCAATTCTTGGATGTGCAAGAATTGGCGCAATACACACTGTAATTTTTTCTGGTTTCAGTGCGACCTCGATTAAAGATAGAGTATTTGATTCAAAATCCAAAGTTATCATTACTGCTGATGGAGGCTATAGAAGAGGAAAAGTTGTAAAACTCAAAGATGTGATTGATGATGCAATAAAAAACATTGATTTTGTAGAACATGTAGTAGTTCTTGAAAGAACCAAAAATAAAATTTCAATGGCCTCTAAAGACAAATTTTGGAATGAGTTGATGAACAATGCTTCAGATTCATGCAATGCTGAAGAATTGTCCAGTGATCACCCTCTTTACATTTTGTATACTTCTGGTACTACTGGAAAGCCAAAAGGTGTGTTGCATGGAACTGGTGGATATTTGACTCATCTATATTCCACCTTCAAATGGGCTTTTGATATTAAGGACTCTGATGTCTTTTTTTGTACTGCTGACATTGGCTGGGTTACAGGACATAGCTATGTTGCATATGCTCCATTTCTACATGGTGCAACACAAGTGATGTATGAAGGTGCTCCTGATTTTCCAGATGCATCACGTATGTGGTCTATTTTACAAAAATACAAAGTAACAATTTTTTACACAACTCCTACTGCTTTGAGAATGTTTATGAAATTTGGAGATGCAATTCCAAATTCATTTGATCTTTCAAATTTAAGATTACTTGGAACCGTGGGAGAGCCAATTAATCCAGAAGTTTGGAAATGGTATTTTAAAACAATTGGAAAAGAAAAATGCCCTATAATTGACACTTGGTGGCAAACTGAAACTGGTGGTATGCTTATATCTCCGCTTCCTGGATTGGATACTATTCCTCTTAAACCCGGTTCTGGAACCCGTCCGATTCCTGGTGTGAATGTCTCTGTAGTTGATGAAAATGGGGATGATCTTCCTGCAAACACAAAAGGCTATCTTGTAATCAAAGATCCATGGCCCGGAATGCTCTTAACATTGTGGAATGACGATGAGAAATACAAAACAGTATACTGGTCAAAATATGAAAATCGCTATTATCCTGGTGACTATGCTCTAAAAGACGATGATGGATACTTTTGGCTTTTGGGACGTGCAGATGATGTTCTAAAAGTCGCAGGTCACAGAATTGGAACTGCTGAACTTGAGAGCTGCATTGTGTCTCATTCTGTTGTGGCTGAATCCGCAGTGTGTGGAATCCCAGATGAAGTTAAGGGAGAAGTCATAATTGCATTTGTGGTTTTAAAACAGGGTGTAAATTATGATTCTAAAGAATTGGCGAAGGAAATTTCTAATAAAATTAGAACTGACATTGGATCAATTGCAACTCCTAAACAAATCTACTTTGTTTCGAAATTGCCTAAAACTCGCAGTGGAAAAATAATGAGAAGATTACTGAAAGCAATTGGAAATAACGAAAAAATAGGTGATGTAAGTACTTTGGAAGATGGAGCTGCAGTAACAGAAGTTCAACAAGTTTTTGATGAATTTCAAAAATCTATAAAATCTAATTTAAACTGATTTCCTTTTCATAAAGTTCATAATCCTTCTTCAAAATACTTGTTTTTTCATGTATTGACATGATGTCTCTTTCAATATTTCTTACAACTTATCTCTATGCTTCTTTGGATATCTTGATACTTTTTGGTTTTATGCCTAATTTCCTATATGTAACTTGATGATTCTATAAATTATTAGGCATAAATAGATATTATTGTTAATTTGCTATATGAATATGGCTGGATATCTAGGAAACAAATCTGATAACGTGGTTCATCATTTAGCAGAAATGACACCTGATTGTAAAATTGTTCAGATTAAAAAATCTGAAAAAACCTATTTTATTCCTGATACTCTAGAAGAGGCAATAAAAGAAAAGTTCATCCGTTGCAAATATTGTATCCAATCTTGACATTCATTATATCTTATATTCATTAAAAATATTTTTTAATTTTTAGAAATTTTCACCAGTAAACCCTGATCTGTTTTTTTGAATATTATGTTCTCGAGAATTTACCAAAGTGACTATATGTTTGATTGAAAATTTATTTTTAAGACTATGTTGTGATGGATATATTTTACAATCATTATATATTTTGTTTAATATACGATTATCTGTGTTTTTGATGAATTTAATCTATTTTTTTAACTCGTTAAAATCAATCCTAGATAACATCTCAAACATCTCTTTTAATCCGTCATATTCTGATTTTGAATTTTTATCTAACTGATCATATTCTTTAACTTTGATTTCATCTAACTTGGAATTTGATTCTTTGAAGAATTTTTGATATTCATTTATTTTTTCATCCGTCATTTGTTTTAAATCAAAGATGACTGTATTGCTTCCAAGTAAATTTTTGTTCTCGTCATACAAACTAGTGGCTTGTAATAATCCTGAAAAAGTTTCTCCGTTTTGTTTTTTAAAAGTAATTTTTCTATCGCTCACTTTTCCAGTATCGAACCAAATCTTTAATGAATTGTTCATATCCTCCCAAGATTCTTTTGGAACGTGCTCGAAAATTGACTTTCCTATGATTTCTGATTTCACATATCCAAGATTTGCCGCATAAGTGGAATTACAGTCTAAAATCACGCCTATGGAGTTTATTCTTCTCCACATTATGGGTGCATCTTTGAGCGTCTTTCTGGCTTCTGTCTGTGGCATTTTTTTTAAATTGCATTGACTAGTTATTAAATTGAAATCTTAGAACCACTGGTTAGGGTTGAAAAACACCTTTTTTCTTCACAAGTTGACTTTTCATTTCTGACTGCCTAAGTTTAATTTTGTATCCGCAAAGTGACTAGTAAATTCGTCACTCTTGATATGTCTTAGGAATTATTGATAATTAAAAATAGTTGATTTTGGAATTGATTTTTTAGAACTTTGTAATGTTGCTTGACCACAAGATTAGTCAAACTCTGAAGTATAAAAGATGAATTTGTGAGCTAAAACCACTGATCGAGATTTTGACTCTTTTTTTCCAAGGCCTTTTTTAATCGATTCAATGTTGACTGAATTCTGTCTTCAGAAAAACTTCTTTCTTTAACTAAATAATTTGTTACTCCTTCATAATCTACTTCGTTAAACACAATTTCATCGACCTGTGCCACTTCTGGATTTAAGAATATTTTTCTGATTTGCTCAAAATCTATCTCCTTTAGTTGTTCTTGAATCTGTGGAATGTCTTCTAATCTTGAATGTTGTTTGATTAATTTCATTGCTGTTTTTGGGCCAATTCTTTCAAATCCGTTTGGATTAAAATCAGTCCCAATCAAAATACCTACGTCAATTAATTCTTCTCTTGTCATTCCGATTACGTCTAATGTCTTTTGGGTTTCAATAATTTCTGGCAATATGTCTATGTAGGTATTTCTGTTTGGAATTTTTCTCCGTCCGCTTGTTGTAAAATTTCTTACCAGTCTTTTTGCTCCACATAAAATTGAGTCGTAATCTTGACTAGCTGAAGCGTATGCTTGTCCAGTATTTGTTAAATGTGCTGCAGTAGCTTCACCTTCGGATGGTGCTTCAATGTATGGAATTCCAAAATATGTCAGAAATTGTTTTGATTCTTTTACCATTCCATCTTTCATGCTAGTTGTTTGCTGTGCAAATTTTCTTGCTTCTTCCATATTTCCTTCAGCAACTGCCTTTTCATATTTCACTGTGGCGTCCTTTTTGATTTGTTTTCTGCGCTCAATTTCGGCCGTCTTTAATGATGGTGGCTTTCCATCAAAAACATAGACTGGCTTGATTCCAAGAGACAAAAAATTTACGTTTCTGTAGAGCAAACCGCTTAGATGGCTGGTAATTCTACCTTCTGAGTCTGATAATTGTAATCCGTCTGGTCCTCTAATGCTTGCTAAAAATTGATAAATTGCATTGTATGCATCAATTGCAATCACCCTGTTTGAAAATGCCTCAAGTGTTGTTTTCTCTCTGACTACCAGTTCTTTTAGGTTTAATCCCATGGATTTTCTTTCATCTTTCAGGTATTTTGTGTTTATCTCTTCAAATTGATCGATATTTCAGATGTGTCTTGAAATCGATTTTAATATAGAAATGACCTATTCAAACTATTGCCTTCACTGAAATTACCATTACATTTACAGGATAAAATTTTTGAAATCAAGTATAATTCTGACGATGCCATATCAAGAATAATCTCTTATTTTCCTTTTTCTGACTCTGAACGACAAGAAATTCGTTCTATTTTAGCAGATACTGTTTTTAACGAATTTCATTCTATTTTCACAGATTTTGTAAGTGATGATGAATGGAACAGAACTAAAGATCAAATAAAAAAGAAATTCAGAGGTGAATTATTTGATATTGGCAAAATCTAATTTCAGCAATTCGCTTTATTATGGTGAATATATCAGAATAGTTGCCGAGATAGCCAAGTAGTACGGCGGCCGTCTCGAAAACGGCTACGCGCAAGCGTGCGGGGGTTCGAATCCCTCTCTCGGCGTTGACTTTTCCCCTTTATACCCTCTATTTACAACATATTGGTAATGAATCAGACAACCTTACATGAAATCCATCATATGAAATCATGATACAATAACCAATCCCTCTTAAGCCAATCTTACAAACCATTCTTACAAGTCATCATGATCATCGCCTGCACCTTATGCAAGAGGCAACTTCCGTTTGATGAATGCAGGGTCATGTGTGATCACTGGAATCATCACAAGTGCATCTGGTTAGGCTGAAGATGTTTTGTTGATTAAATCTTGTTCAAAAAATATACTGTGGATAAACAAATGTTTGATATGTCTTCAAATCTCTTTTTATTCCACAATTACACACAATATATGACAGTAATCAAGTAATTCCAAACATTACAAAAGTATCTGTATTGTTGTAGTGATTAGTTGCTATATGCAACAAAGTGGTTTTGGTTTCTGTCATGCTTTTTCACAATAACCAACACTCGATATAAAATTCAGTCCAGAAAAATAGGATCTAACAACTCTAACTAGTTCTAGAAATCAATTCATGTTATGATTAAAGGAATCTTGGATGTCTTTGCAATACCAGTTGGAGTTTGGGGGTCAAATTAATTCAAATCCTTTCAGTTTAGGTTCAATTCCACAAGGATTCAATCATCAAATTGAGGATAGAATTGACGCAGATATGGATGGCGCCAGACTTTCCATACTGTTCACTCTTGATAAATTTACACTGAATTATTATTTCAAAAAATAATAAAAATAGAATGATATTAATTTACAGTCGTAATAAACCGATTAAATGCCATTTCGTAAAGTAGCTGTTGCAATAATCACCCCCACACATACCAAGAAATCATTTGAACTTGGTCTTGAAATGGCTAAAAAATTTGATTCAGAATTAACTGTGATAGAATGTATGTATAAAACCCCTCCAAAGTTTTATTTTTTTGAAACAAAGTCCGATAAAAAAACAACCCAAAATCAGGTTACAAAACTTGAAAAAGAATTAAAAAATTGGAAGTCTATTGCTCAGAAACAAGGAGTACCTATCAAAACAAAATTAGCATTGACTGACAATATTTCACATTGGGTAGTTGACTATGTTAAAGATAATAAAATTGATTTATTGATTGTAGATTATCCAAAACTATCCATGGAAGAAATAACTCTTTTTGATGATATCATAAATGTAATTCATCATAAATCTCATTGTCATATTTTAACGACAAAACATTCATAGGCTATATCTTAATGCCTTTCAAAAGCAAACTGTTAGAATGTGGGTTTACAAAATGTTTAAACTAACATGACCCTTGAAACTTGTTATGACTAATGAAATCGAATCAAAAATTCATGAATCTAATGTTTCTACTGCTGAATTAATTTCCCATTTTAGAGAAAAATGCAAAATTTGTGGACATCACAGAATAATGCATAACGAACTAGGTGTGTGTGAGGGTGTTATGAACAAACCATGTACTTCTGGCTGTGATCATTTTGAAGCAGAATAAGTACTCTTTTCATTTCTAAGGCTTTCTAATTCTTTAATAGGATATTTTTTTTACTGTTATTATGAATTCAGAAAAAGATGGGGAAAAAATCTATCCGTTGGGGTATGAACCCGAAATAACCACTGATGCTCCAGATGACAATGTACGAAATAATTTGTTGAATTTTATTTTAAAATCTGGCCCTACTGAAGTTGTTGATACTGATTTGTTTGCCGTAATGGCAAAGAGACGTTCCACAAGAAAGTTCAAAGACAAACCTGTTGAAACCACAAAAATTGATAAAATTATTGCAGCCGCTGATACTGCTCCAACTGCTGGCAATTTTCAAGGATTTGAAATATTTTACATTAAAAGCCCTGAAAAGAAAAAACTTTTGGTTGGTGCTTGTAATAAACAACCATATGTTGATGCTCCTGTTGTATTGGTTTTCTGCAAAAACCCATCCAGAGTGAAGCTTGATTTTCCAGAATCTGTTTTAAAAAAGTTTGCTATACAGGATGCAACTCTTGCAGCAGGCTATTCTCAATTGGCAGCTCAGGCCTTGGGTTTGAGTTCAATTTGGATTGGAATGTTTGATGAACAAAAAGTAATGGATATCATAGGAACTGATCTTGTTCCTTCTTCTGTGCTGTGTATTGGATATCCTGAACAAACAAAATTCCCAAAGCCAAGACGAAATCTAAAAGATTTGGTCCATGTTTCATGGTAGATTACAGAAAATTATCCATCTTTAAATAATGTTGGATTCTTGATTATTTTATGACAGATGCATATGTTATGTTGAATTGTGAGTTGGGTGCTGAAGCTGAAATTATTGAGCAGTTAAAAGAACTAGAACAGGTGGTAGATGTTTTTGAAACAATTGGAACACATGACATGATGGTGAAACTACAAGCAGAAAACTTTGAAAAGATTCGTGAGATTGTATCCTGGAATATTCAAAAACTGAAAAATGTTCGTTCAACTGCAACCCTGATAAAAAAAGATAATTAAGATTAGGCCTTATCTCAATTAAATGATTGATGAAAAAAACGAAATTGAGAAATTAATAGATAATATGATTACTAGTGGCGATGAATTAGTAAATAATCTCAAAACTGTTTTGCCTAATTCTTTGTCAGAATCTATGGTGATGTTTCATGAATCAAATGTGGCAAACCTCAAGAAAATCAAAAGGTTTTTGAATAAATAGACCCGTATCTTTGATTCATGTGATTTCTACTATATCCTTTTTAATCCTTGTTTGAAATTCATACTATGGGTAGGTCTAGGACAATTACAATGACTGTGAAAAAGAAAACAGGTGATGCATTTGACGCAATTTTGAACATGCCTTCTAAGATGATGCCTGATGCAAAAATCAACGATTCTGGATGGTGGTCATTTACTGGCCCTCATGGAAAATCCAAACTAAAATTTAACGAAAACAAATCTTTGGGAATTTTAGATCATAAATTTATTGATGAGGAATCTTCATGGGATGTTCCAATGAGAGTTGTTTCCAATGGTGATTTTTCTGAAGTTATTATCACCTTGAATAAACCTGATGAAATAACTGATGAACAATTTGATCAAAGAATGGATGAACTCAACGAAATGTTTGATTCGATGAAAAATATTTTAGAGTCCCAACCTTGATGTCTTAGATATTTGTGACTAGTTAAAATACACATTATTCTTCAAGATTAAATGCAAATTTGGTTATGTTATACTGAGAAAAAATGCCCTATGAAGAATATATTTTCAAAGATTAAAAGAAAAAAGTCCTGAATAATATAAAAAATTAGAATCTAAAAAATAGTCCTAATCCGAATCATCTGAGTTTTGGTTATTTCCTGGACCTACCATATCTTTTGGTTTAACTCTATTGTCCCAATCTCCACGTGTACCTTTAATCAATGATATGATCCCTACACCAATCAATACTATGACAACTCCAAAAAACATAGTCTGATCAAATATCTTAAATGAACAATTGATTTCTATTGGTGGTGAATTATCTGAATATTCATAACATGTGCCGAATTGATTTGATTCAAGAGTTGCTGCTTGATAATTCTGACCAAATCCTCCCAGAATTACAAATCCTGCAAAAACTAACACGATCCCAATGATGATAAATCTCATGTCGCTCATGACTTTTTTCTTAATTAATCATATTTACATATTGACTAGGATGAAATCTAGTGTTATTTTTCAAGAGATGCTTTGAGATTTTCAAGCGATGCTTCGTAAAATGCACCTAAAAATACCACAAAATCCAAGAATTGTTTTTCAGACATTTTCTTGCTATTTAGATATGATTGCCATGTTAATTCAACAAGGTTTTTGGATTTTGACTTTATTGAAATTGTTGCAACATACGCTCTTAGTGGCAATCCTTCTGTTGCAATATATGTGAAATATTCTCCTTTTTTCCATGCCACTATGTGTTCCTCAATTTTGTTTCCATCTTCAAATGTGATTAATCTTATTGCTCCTACATCCTTTTTCCTTTTAGATAGATATGTTGTTTTTTTAACATCTACAACCCATGTTGGCAATCCTGCAATGTTGCTAATTTTTTTCCATACTTTGTCTTTTGATGCTTTGATTTTGATTGTTTTTTTGACTGTCCCTGTATGAAATGTTTTTTTTGCAATTTTTACCATGCATTTCTACAAAATATGCTGAATTTTAAATTTTAATTGTACAACCATTTTTAATCCCCTGAAGGAAAAGATAACAAATGGTCTTTGGATGGGTTAAAAAGAAAGAAGAAGAAAAATCTATTGAAGAAATTCCTCAAAATAAAGAAATTTTGCTTGCGGATGTACCTAAAATAATCTCTAAAATTGGAGAATTACGCAAATCTCAAACTCTGAATGAAATAAACGGTTTGAGAAATAGTACCGAACCTCTAATCAAAGATTTGATAAAAATTGGTAATGCTCTTGAAAAAGACAATTTGAACATTGATGATATAGACAAACATCTTGCAATCATTGTAGTGCGTGGTAAAAAACAGGTTATTGACATGATCAAAAAGGATGTAATCTCATTACCTAAAATCTCTTCTTTTGATGATGCTGAAAAATTAAACTCGGTTTTGAGTCTAATTCTCAAAAAAGTAGGAGATGTTTTGGGAAGACAAACTAGAGTCATACACATTTTTGCAAAAAAATATGCTTCACAATTAAAAGAAAATCTCGAGGTAATGAATGCAAATCGTTCTGAAATTAATAAAATATTAAAAAATTATGACTCTACAAAATCTCTTTCTGATGAGATAAATGATGCAATAAAACAAATAAAAAATTTAAGTAATTTACATGAAGAAAAATTGCAAAAAATTACAGATGCTAATGAAAATGCCAAGTCAACTCAAGAAAAAATAAATGATATTCAAAATTCGATTGATCATATCAAATCGTCTGAAGATTACAAAAAATATCTTGATTTGAAAAATACTTTGAATAAATTTGCAACACAAAAATCAAAAATCAAAGATCAAATTAACACTCAATTTACTAAAATCTCTAGACCTTTGAGTAGATACGAATATGCTTCATCTTTAGATAAAGATGAAAAGAATATCTTGTCTATTTTGGTGACCGAACCGTTTGATGTATTGTCTTTTGATAATAAAGATTCTATTATTGTGATTCTTGAAAATGTACGAAAAGGTGTTTCATCTGGTTCTATATCTGTCAAAGATGTCGATAAAACATTTTCTCAAATTACTGAGCTTGAAGAGTCTTTGGATGGCTTTATCAAACAAGTTTTAGAATATAATGAAAAATACCAAGAAATGAAAAATAATGTAAATTTCCTAATGCCTGATAATCTGGGTTCTTTGGAAGATGATCTTGAAAAAAACACTTTATTGTTTGATGAATATAGACTCAAATCTAAAACTTTTCAAGATGAAATAGATGAAATAGATTCAAAAATTCCTGAACTTGTGTCTAAAATTGAACAAAAACTGCGACAGTTTTCTAACACTCGGTATACTGTTTTACTATCTCAAAATTAAATTAGTTCCAAACCTATGTTCTATTATGTTCTTCAAAAAGAAAAAATTTGAACGTAAAGTAATGTTGAAAAAAGATGTTCATGATAGTATTCTGTCATTTTGTCAAATGAAGCACCCAAATGAAGGAATTTTGATTTTAAAAGGAAAATCAAAAAATGGCGAGGTAAAAATAGATGGACTTGTGATTCCTCCTTTCAGTGAAACAGGTCCTACTTTTGCAGGTTTTCCTCATTCTTTCTTACCTTTTGACATGAGTTATGTTGGAATTGTTCATTCACATCCAAGTGGTTCTGCAGAGCCTTCTGTAACTGATTTACATAATTTTTTTGGTTTGGTATCAATGATTGTAAAGTCTCCATATGATGATGATTCTATTTTTGCATGGGATAGTAGCGGCAATCCTATTCCTCTATCCATTGAATGATTTGAGAAATATGCTGATAATGCAGAACAAAAATGAAGAAACTTTATATCCGTTTTAACGATACTTTTAATGACTTGAATCCTCAACTCAAGAGATATTATATTTTCTTAGGCGCATCTTTGGTATTTAGTATCGGATTGCAAATAGGACTATCAGCTCTTGGCGTTCCGTGGTTTATCAGCATAGGATTAGTTATGGCAATTTTCATCTTGTTGCCAATGATTATGCGAAGACGTCAAATGAGTAAAATGGGCAGCTATGGAAGTGATTCTGGGACTGGTGGAGGATTCTTTGGAATGGGTTCACAAGGTGGTTCTGGCGGTGTTAGATACGTATGTCTTGTATGCAATAACAAACACAAAGGCGGAACTTGTCCACGATGTGGTTCTAAAATGCAAAGAGCCGATTTTTAGATGAAAAGATATGTCATTGGATGAACTTCGTAAAAAAGTGATTTTCCATAATTCAGTTGATGTATGGATTGCAATATGTTCAGAAAAAAATGTTAATTGGACAAATCCTGAAGAATACAAAAAATTCATTGCGCATTTATTAAAAAATAATCTGAATCTAAAGGCGTTTAATCTCTGTGCTCATGAAGCAGGTGCTACTGAGGACGAAAAAGTAAAATTTACAGAAACTTTGGCCGAGACAAAAGAAGATCCTAATTCTCTAACATATACCATCAAACTAAATGATGCCGCTTTAGATATAATTCGCAGTTATTCTACATGATTATCTTTTAAGTTTAGGATTAATTATTGCATCTAAAGCATTGCCGATAAACACAAAGGCTAATCCTGTTATTGCTATCATGACTCCTGGTGGCATGATCCACCACCACATTCCTCTTGCTGCTGCTCCAAACGTATTTGCATCATGTAAGATTTGGCCCCATGTTGGAAATGTTGGGTCTCCTAATCCTAGAAAACTTAATCCTGCCTCTGTGGTTATTGCAGCTGGAACTGAAATTGCAATACTTGCAAATGCATATGGTAATAATTGAGGCACAATATGTTTTAGAATTATTTTAGAATCTTTTTGACCCATCATATTTGCTGCATCAACATAGCCTCGAGTTTTAATTTGAAGTGACATGCTTCTTGATACTTTTGCTATGCCCACCCACCCAAATACCATCAAAAATCCTACCATCACAAATATGCTATTACTGATTGTTACTGAAAGAATTATGAGAAATGGTAGTGCTGGCAATGCATAGATGACATCATTAAATCTCATCATTACTTCATCTGTTTTTTTGCCTTTGTAACCTGCATATACTCCATAAAGCAATCCTGCAACAACTGATGCAATTGATACTGCTAGACCTATGAACAATGCTAGAGGAGTTCCCCAAAGCAATCCTATTGCCAAATCGCGTCTTAATTCATCTGTGCCCATTATCCCAAATGCCTTACCTCCTACAATCAGTTTTGATTCATAAATTCGGTTTTCTGAATTTATTCCATACAGATCTATCAAAAAAATATAGTCTCCTTTCAGTGGCTCATTTACATGGGTTTTTGAAAACACAATATCTTCTGCAGATAGTCTTTTGAATTCAAATTCAAAATTCTCTGATTGTAATGACAAGTTTTTCTTTATTGCTTGTTCAGTTGAAAAAATCCTTTCACTGTGAACGGTTTTCTCATTTGAATAAGGAAGTGCTGTTGTAAGTAAATTCAATTTAACTCCGTCTGGTCGTATGACTGACATTTGTAGGAGCGGATTGCCTGAATATTCTGATGAGAATTCATAGATGAAATCATTTGGAAAATCAACATAATCGAAATTTAATCCAAACTGATGCGATATTAATTCTATTTCCTCACTTGTTATTTTTTTTATGTTAGGCTCATTCAAAATTTTATGTTCTGGAATTTTTTCACTCAAAAATATGTTAATCCAAATAGGAATCGCTACTTTTGGATTTTCAATCCAGTTACTTGGATTGTTCCATTCTTGAAATGTTTCTATTGGGATGGCAATTATTGCTATGATTGAAACTATTCCAAGTGTCAAAAGAATTACTATTCCTGCAATTCCCATCTTGCTTTTGAGAAATTCTTGTTTGATTTCTTGTGGAGCAATGTTATTCAATTATCTGTCCTCACTCTAGGATCAAAATATCCATAAAGCAAATCTGCAATGAATATGCTGATTAAGAAAAACACTGTTAGTAGATATGTTGCACCTATAATTACTGGAAGATCCATTACTGTAATTGCCTCAAAATACAATCTTCCCATTCCTGGCCAATCAAAAACAGCTTCTGTTATTATCGCACCTCCCAATGATCCTGACAAACTTAATGCCAAAATTGTCACGATTGGTGGTGCTGCATTTTTTAATGCATGTGTATAGATAATTTTCTTTTGAGTGATTCCAATTGTTTTCTTTGCTATGATGAAATCCTCTTGCATGATTCCTACCATGAAATTTCTCACAAGATATGCCCATGACCCAAAACCAATCATCACAATTGTGATTAATGGTAATGCCATGTGGTATAGTAGTGATCCAATATATTCAGGATCAGACGATGGGATATCCGGTGTTGCCCTAGGTGGAAATACTTGCCATGTAAATGCAAATAAAAATATCATCAACATTCCTATCCACCATACTGGAAAGCTAGAACTGATAATTGCAAAACTTGATGTTATTCTATCTATACCCGAACCTACTTTACTGCTAGAAAAAGCTCCTAGAAATATCCCAATAATTGAAATGATAATTGTTGCAGTTGTAAATAGTAACACTGTTCTAGGTAATTTTTCAAATAGTATGTCTTTAACATCTGAAGATCCCTCATCACTAGTTAGAAAGGTAGCATGGCCAAAATCTAACAATATGATCTTATACATTGTTACTCCTATTCTTTGAGGAGAATACCATGGCTCGTCTAATCCCAAAATTTGAATTCTTTGATTAATTTGGGTTTGAATAAATCCTTCAAATTCTTCTACTGATGAAAAACTTTCTGCGATAGAAGGGTTTTCTGTAATTTCTGATCTAACTTGAAACACAATGCCTTGTTTTAAAATCGTGTCCATATTTGAGCCCACAAGCGCAATTGTGATTAATAGAGTAATCATCAATACTCCAAACATAGTGATTATTCTGGTGGCAACATATTTTTTCATGCCCAATAATCTCAAAGAAGATAATCAGTTTATAACAATAGTTGTTTTTCCCACAGTTTATTACTACATGAGATTACTGAGATTTAGAAAGACATGTCCTTTGATAGAGAAAGAGAAATGCATACCACAACATGTGGTGACTGTGGAAATGAATGTCAAGTGCCATTCAAGCCAAAAGAAGACCGACCTGTTTATTGCAGGGAATGCTTCCAAAACCACAAACCAGCTCCAAGACAAGGTGGCGGTAGATTTGGTGGAAGATTTGGCGGTGATCGCGGCTCTAGATTTGGTAGAAGAGACGACAGACCACGTGAAATGCATGATGCAAAATGTGGTGACTGTGGAAATGATTGCCAAGTGCCATTCCAACCAAAAGAAGACCGACCTGTTTATTGCAGGGAATGCTTCCAAAACCACAAAAATTAGAACAATCGTTTTGAGTAATTTTCAAAACTCTTTTATTTTATAAAACAAAGATTTAGAATCTTCAATGGTTGCCAAATATTGTTGAATAATATTCCCTCTAGAGAAAAAATCAAACCTGGATTATCAGTTAGTATCATACAAAAACATGATCAAAGAACAGGAAATTTGACTATGGGTAAAGTTAAACGAATTTTAACTTCAAGTGAATTTCACCCTCATGGAATCAAAGTTGAATTAGATTCTGGTAAGATAGGTAGGGTCCAACATATAATTTAAAATCAGACGAGAGTGAAACGAACTCTAGGCTTTACTAAGGAAGAAAAGCAAGTCTCTCGTCTGCAACATATAGGCTACCAAATAATATAAACATTTTATGAACTTATGAAAAATAACAGATAAAACTTTGGTGTTTTCTTGATTTTGTATGAGTGCCAACACCATTCGAAAAGCTAAGAAATTAGTTGAAAGTGGGGGCGTAGTAAAAATTGAAGATGATTTATTTCAAATCAAATCTTCATCTGATCCTGAAAAATCTTATTTCGTAACTTCTGATTCTTGTGAATGTTCTGGATTCAAAAATTTCTATAAATTTCACCATGGAAAAGGTCTAAAGGCAAATTGCTCTCATTTAGAAGCTGTCCGAATATTCAAAGATAAAAATTCTGAATAATTCATTTCAAATTTTTTACATCTACTTTTCCAACAATTGCCTTATTTTTTATTATAATTATTGGGCGTAAAATCAATCCTGGGTATTTTATCATCAGTTTGATCAGTTGTGTGTCTGTTTTCTTACTCTTTTCTAAGTTTAATTCTTTGTACATTTTGTCTCTTTTTCTTAGAAGTTCTGATGGTTTTTTACCGGCCATTTTTAAGATTTTTTTGAACTCCACCTCGGAGAATGGATCTTTGAAAAAATCTCTTTTCTCGATATCTTTTCCCATTCGTTCGATTTCTGAAATTGTCTTTTTACATGTGATACATGTTGGTTTGTGAAATACTTTCAATCTGAATATTTTTTCTATGTCTAATTAAAAATTGTTTGGAGGCATTTTAGAACAATAATAAAATCTGTGTTTCTTTGTTTTTTAATATTTTTTGAATATATGACCCTTGACATTTAGCAAATGATTATTCTTCATTTGTTTGATTTTCTTCTGTCGTTTCTTCTAAATGTTCTTGATTAAATTTTTCAATACTTTCTTTTGGTGTTGAAAGCATTTTTAGATATACTTGCATGGCTTCCTCATACGTACTACCATTGACTAACATTTCTTGTTTAATCTTATTTGCTTCTATGAAATTATTTTTTGTAAAGTTCAATTGTTGTGCAATAAGGTCTTGAATTTCTGGATTCACGCTTTTAATATATTGATCATATTGCCATCCTTCAAAAATTCCTGCTCTTGGGTTGTGTTCTTCAATGGCCTGCACTCTTAGTTTTTCTGAGATTATTCTTTGTTTTTCTATGTGGATTCGATCCTCATTTGATTCTCTTGCCTCTGCTTGTTCTTGAATTAATTCATCTAATAGTTTGTGATAATATTTGAATAAAGTTTGACCTATTGGATTTTTTTCAAAATCACTTTCATTTGAACTCAGATATTTTATTGCTTCTTCAGTGGATAACTTTTCTTGTAATATTGAAATTGGTGAAACATCTCCTTTTACTTGAAATTCTGTACTTGTTAATCCTGTCATTCCATACCATGATGCAATAACGTTAACAGTGTATGTTCCTGGAATCCTCTGAAAATTCTCAAATTCTCCTTTAAAATGACCATCGGGGGTCGTGTATATTTTGGTGGTGTCTGATCCTGTTCTGATTAGAACTTCTACTCCTCTGGTTGGCTCATATGCGTGATTGACTACTCTTCCTGTAACCACGACAGTATCTCCTTGAAATACTACTGCGTTCTCAACATTTGCTTCCACTATGAATTGCCATAGTTCTGCTTGGGATGTTGGAATGAATGAAAATATCATCAAAAATGCAAATAATCCTATGAATACAGCCTTGTAATTGTACACATCAGATACTTTTGATTTTTGCAGTTAAGACAATGTATGAATAAAAATTCGCTATTTTTCAACTTTTATTGAGCAATTTTCCATCTGGAGACTCAATTTCATTACTTATCGTCACCACCGACTCTTAAACTATGAGAACAATGTTATCCTAAATCATGGATTTGGAAAAATTCCGAAACGATGTTTCTGAGATGACTGATAAGCTCTCAAAAAATCTTAAAGAAAACGATGTCTCCAAACTTCAGTATGTCCGACAACAGTTAATCGAAATGTATAGAAAAAACCTAGTTAAAATCAACCACTCTATTTTGGAATTGATTTGTGCTAGCACTTTAATTTCACGGGGTTATGCTGTTGAGGTTGAAAAAGATATCACTGACATTCTTGTGTGTGATATTTTTGCAAAGAAGGGCGGCGGTAACACGATAATTGAAATTGAAACGGGTTTTACTCCTCCAGAACATGCAATGGATACTATAGATTATTTCTCTGCAAGAATCATGAGCAAGATTGCAAGATATAGCCAATATTGTTCAAAATTTTCATTGGCTACCCCCGTGGTTGGAATTTTACCTATATCCAAAATTTTCTTGTTGCCGCCAAATGCAAGAAAAAAAGAAGATGTACAGAAAATCAAAGATTTATGTGATCGTTATTACAAAAATCCTTCAATAAAATATGATGATATCTTAAATGCTCATCTTCATTCTATTTACTTGATTAATATCGATAAAGGATTTGCCAAAGAACTTGATCCTCAAGGATATGTTGATTTAACTGATCGTCTTCTAAATAGAAGCGAAGTAAACTATTAAATTCTATATGTGGAGAAAAAATTCAAATTCTCCTTTTATTTTACTCAAACTAAGATGATATGTGCTGCATGTGAGACAAGAAAACATTTTGAATGTATTGATTGCATGAATAATCATAAGACGCATCTTTGTAGTTGTGATTGTCATGATGAAAATACAGAACCACATGAAGTTGGCAAAACTCATTAAATTTAGTTTTTGAATTTTTTTTCTATTTCTTGGGCTCTGATTTCTAATTGACTTGTACTTCCTAATTTTCTATATGTTAATTTTTCAAGTGTTTTGATTATGCTAATGGATGATCTATATTGTGGAATTTCAGGCTCATTTAGTTCTCCATACATGCCGATACCTTGTATGTTATTTTTCTTTGCAAAACCTAAAATCAACCCGTTAAATCCTGTAATGATTGATTTTTGTGGGGTTACTTCAACATCTAATCCTTCTATTTGTTTTGTCAATTCCTGTGATGTCGTAGTGATGTATGTCTTTGGTTTATTGTCAAAAATTCGATTTGTATGAAAACCACCCAATGTATAGATAAATTTTGCAGAATATTTCTTTGCAATATCTATGACATCTTGACATAAAGCATTCAATTCATTGTTGCTTTGTGGTTGACCCTTGCCTCCACCAAATATTATTAAATCATCTGTGTATCTATATTCCCATTTTTCATCTGGAAGATCGATATATCCACCCCTGTCAACTATGTATGTTGGAAATGGTGTTTTTGCAGTTCTGAATGTTTTTGTTTGAAGTGACTCATTGATGAAATTTATGACTATACTTCCAACGTTTCCCATGTCTTGCATAGCTGCAATTATTATTGGTTTTTTTATATCTGGTTGTTTGTTTTGAATGAATTCCACCTATATTCTAAAATTTGATGAATTTTAAACTTATGTTGTAATCAAAAATATTGATTTTTGTATACTTGGATTTTGATTTTTCAAATTATTGGTTTTTATTCCGATAATTTTTCTGAAAAATTTAAATTCATTTAATAATTGTCTTATTTCTTGAAAAGAAAATTTTTCAAAATTTAATTGAAAATATGATTTGATCTATTTTCAGAATTTTGTTATTTCTGTTCTTGTTTCTGGGCGTAAAAATTTCTTTAAAGTTTAATCATTTGTCTAATTTGAGCCTAGGTTCTACTGAAAATTTCCCCTAAAAATTGAAACTAGTATCATATTTTAACTCTTGTAGATTTTTCATTCTTTTTTGATGATCGAGAAAAAATATGAAGATTCATAAGGCAATAAAACTTTCTGTCGACAAATTATGGAAACATCCATGGAAAACATTGGCACATTGGAATATGTCCTTGATAAATATTCCAAAATCTGGAGCTGGAAAGTCACAGGTGATCGTGCAGTGAGTATGATTTCTCGACTTGTCTCTGAGGCATGGTATGGCGAAAATGTAAACGAAATAATCATTCCTGATAACATCGAAACTGTAAAACAACTGAAATTAATTATGGATCGCTATCCTCTTGAAATTCTATCTAAATCAATATGGCAAAGAAAAATTGTAAAAACATATGCTCCAAAACCTACATTGCCTCCTGTTAAACTTAAACTAAAACGAGCAAAAACTGGTGAACAATTCCGAGGCAAATTACTTAATTTCCAAAAGGAAGGATTGGATTTTCTGTTAAAATCTTCTGGCAATGCTTTATTGGCCGATGAAATGGGTCTTGGAAAAACTGTTCAAACACTATCTTATGCTGCAACTGAAAAACAAACATTCCCTCTTTTGGTTGTTGCGCCATTAGTTACTCTAAATAATTGGGAAAGGGAAATTGAGAAATTCCTGAAAAAGAAAAGTCGAAATGGAAGAATTGTCGAATCAGAGTCCCCCAGTGTTACTCTTATTAGAACTGGTAAATCTCAGGAATTACCAAAAACTGACATTTACATAATTAATTATGAATTACTTCTCAAAAGAAATGATGATTTATCTAAAGTAGGACTAAAAACAATTGTTTGTGATGAAGTACATAACTTAAGATCAAAAACAACTCAAAAATACAAAGCAGTAAAAAAACTAGCAGCATTACCTTCAGTTCTTTATAGAATTGGATTATCTGGAACTCCAATTTATAATCGTGGTTCAGAAATTTGGCCCATTATTGATATCCTAAAACCTGGATTGCTTGGTAGTTTTAAGGAGTTCTGTGAGTACTTTTGCTATGTCAATGAAAAAGGAAAAGCAATTGTTTTGGAAAATAAACGTGCTTCACTAAGAAATGAATTACAAAAACATGTGATGCTTCGCAGGAAAAAAGCTGATGTCTTAAAGGAACTTAAAGATAAAGTACGCTACAAGGAGGTTATTGCAGCAGATACTGATTACTATCTTGAGGAATTGGATAAAATTTGGAAGAAAGTTGAGACAGAACAGAAAGACGCTGATAGTGAATTTTCCAAATCTGCATCATATAACAGAGCAATTCAAAGTGAAAGACAAATTGCAGGTATTGCAAAACTTCCACACGTAATCAATTTTGTTAAAAATATTATGGAAATTGAGGAAAGTGTTGTTGTCTTTTGCCATCACAAGGTAATTCACAAACTATTGCATGATAGTCTTCAGGAATTTTCTCCTGTATCTATTATTGGTGGGCAATCCGATTCAACTCGTCAAGAACAAATAGACAAATTCCAAAGAGGAGAATCAAAACTGATGATTGCAGGTATCCGTGCTGGAAATGTTGGTATCAATTTGACTAGGGCAAAATATGTTATTTTTGCAGAATTAGATTGGAGTCCTGCAATTCATAGACAAGCTGAGGATAGGTTGCATAGAATTGGTCAGAAAAATACTGTATTTGCATATTATTTGATTGGAAATGGCACTTTGGATGATCATGTAGCTAATGTCTTAGTTGACAAAAGTTATGAGATTGATGAAATCATGGATGAATCAAAAGAGAATTATGAAAATAAAGACAAGGCTGAACTCATTCTAGCTCAGATTCAAGACAAGGTTCGCTCAAAATAACTAGATTTCTAACTTGTCTTTTATCTTTGATAATTTTTCTACAATTGTATTTTTCTTTGTTTGTTCTAACTGAGAATCTTGAATTTCTTTTCTAATTTCATCTATGATGCTCAAAATTTCTATTTCTGATTTTGGTTCTCCAAATTTTACGTTTTCAAATCCATCCGTGTCTGTTTTGTCTATTGTCTCAATACCTTCTGGGAGAATTTCATACACTTTGATTATTCTTTCTCCAATCCTTTGTGGTGACATTAATACAAATTGATTTTTTCGTAATTTTTCAATTTCGTCGAATAGTTTTTCTTTTGAAACTTTTAGAATGTCTTCAATTTGTTCTATGTTACATGATTTGATTTGTAACAACCGTAATATTTTTGCCCATATTGGAATGCTATTGGCCCAAAGAATTTCTCTTGCTAATTGTGTAATTGTAAATGATCCGTCACTGTTTAGGGAAATCATTTTTCTGTCTTTTAATGTAGCAAGAGCATCTAAAAGTTTACCGACTCCTAACCTTTTCAATTCTGAATTTTCTAGATTATTTTCATTAAATGTTCCATTCTTATTAATTGCTAAATGCAAAATTTCTAAATCCACTGTACCTAGTTTTCTCATACTGACATCTCTTTTTCAAGATTTATCATTCTTTGCACTTGAAGAATATATGTGGATTACACTGTTCTGAATTATGGTTCAATATGATCTTCCAAAATTGCCTTATGGATACGATGAACTGGAACCATTTATTGATACTGAGACTATGAAAATCCATCATCAAAAACATCATCAGGCATATGTTGATGGTTTAAACAAAGCACTTGCAGATGTTGGAAGTGCATCTCACCCCCAATACATTTCATCTATACTATCTGATTTGAAATCAATTCCTGAATATGGTAGAGGTACAATCAACTTTTTTGGTGGAGGTTTTGAAAATCATAGATTGTTTTGGGAAACGATGATCCCTGACAGTGATGGAATCCCTGGTGGGCAATTAGAGGATCAAATTGATGTTTATTATGACAGTTTTGATAACTTCAAAAAAATTTTTTCAGAAAGAGCAATTGCCATTCAAGGAAGTGGCTGGTGCTGGTTGGTTTTTAATTCGACATATCATAAAATTGAAATCATTACAACTGAAAACCAAACTAGTCCTTGGACCCTTGGAAAATTCCCTTTGTTGGGGTTGGATGTTTGGGAGCACTCATACTATTTGAAATATCAAAATAAAAGGCCGGACTATGTTAAAGCCTGGTGGAATGTTGTTAATTGGGATTATGTGGGAAATAGATTTTCAGAACTTGCTAGTTAAAATTTTTAATTTGGACAAATTCTTTTAAACAAACATTTAACTTCAATCATATGAACAAGAGTCTAAGATACATTGCACTTCTAGCAATTTTACCCTTGTTTACAGCAGGAATGACTGCAGATTACTTTTCAGATGCTGAAGCACTGAAGAGTAAAGGTACCGGAACTTCCAAATACGGTTCTGCTACTGGAATCTGTGGATTACAACTCTGTTCTGAAATTCCAGGTGGCAAAGCATCTTGGGAAGCAGGACAAGAACAAGATATTCCTGTAGCTCCAGTTGAAGAAACTAAAATGGAAAAAACCCCTGAGGATGAAATGACTGAAGCTGACATGGGTTCTGTACTTAGATTATCAAGAGCGAATGTTCCAGCAACAATCCCTATGCATCAAGGTTACTATGATGGTGAGGATGTTTATTTCATCATCACTGACTCTAGTGATCCAACACATGCAGATATGATTACTGCAAATCAAGGATGGCAAGTAGAACTTGCTCCTTTGTTAAAGAACACTCCTGCAGCAGCACTTTCAAAAACATACATGTTCACAAATGGCATTGAAGGAGACGGTGTACATAGTTTCCAAGGTGAGGTCTTTACAAGCACCCCTGCACAAGCAGATGTGTACAGTGCATTGACTTCACATGTCCATGTAACATGGAATGAAGGTACTACTCCGAGAATACTTGATTCTGAAACAATGATTCTTGCAGCAGCTGAGAATGACGAAATTACATTGACATCGATTGATGTAGTTTTGAATATGCCACAAATCATTTGGCCTGAAGGTCAGATGATGATAAAAGATGTGGATTTAACAGATACTACACCTTATGGTGGCGGTCAGGTTCTTGATATAGATACAGAAGAGATGAATGTGACTTTCATAGCTCATCGTGGATGGGGTCCAGATGGTAGAACCATCTATTACATTGTAACAGATGCTACTCCAAGTGGTCCTGCTAAAATGATGGGCGTTGCAAACTCACCAACATCTGCAAAATTGATTGCAAATTCAGCAGCAGTAGATTTGTATCAATTCAAAAATGGTTTATCAGGTACTGGTCCATTAGGATTTCAACCTGGAATTGCAGCAGGAGCTCCCGGTGATGATAACTATTCTCCAATGTGGAGAATCTTTGTGATTGGTTGGGATGATCCTGAAAATGCACAGTTACTTGAAACTATTGATGATGTGAACGCCTACAAAGAAGCTGGCTTGATTGATATTGGTATTGCGCGTCCAATGAATAGTGACCATGTTGTTAACTGTCCATTCATTGACCCATTCCAATGATTCTCTTTTTTTAACTAAACATTTGTTAATTTTTTTTTACTTTTTTTTAATATATTTTCAGAAAATCATCTACCTAGTTTATCTTTGATAGTGAGTAAATACAATCATGAGTATAGCCGGAATGTATATGTTAAATTCAGGAGTATATAGACCAGAAAAAATTCAGCAAGCTCTAGATATGTTATATCTAGACCGGAAAAATGAATTCCGTGAATTGTCTAAGATCCTTCTCACTGAAAAAGCTCTTAATGCAATGCCTAGATGGAAAGAATTTGTTTTAAATTTCAGTCTAGATGTTGAGGATGCTTTTAAAACATGGTCTGGTCAAAGTCCTTTGGCTTCAAGCTCTCCACAAAAAGCTTTGACTTTGTTAAGACAATTAGGACGTGGTAAGACATCGATGAATCAACTTGCTCACCTACTAAATATCTCATACAATCTATCATGTGAGTTCAAAGAGATTTACAAACGTCTAAAATAATTTTTTTTATTTTGAATACCTAAATTTGGCTTTGTTTTAGTTATTTGTAATGGATTTCATGTTGGAGGTCAAATTATCTCATGGACTTTACAAACCTGAGTCTTGATATTTCCTAATATTGTTCAGATTTTTTTAATTCAAACCAATACTCGGTAAACCGTATTTGGCGTGCAAACTAATCTCTTACTCATGAAATGATGCTATTTGTGTGATAAAAGATGGCACTTGCGATGTTTATGAATGTGAAAAATACGAATCGTTTTTGTGTGAAATAAGAAATGATTAATTTTCAATGATGAAGAACATAGTATACTTTTGATAATGCACAAGAACATGAAAAAATTCATCAGGTAAAAAATGAAAAATATCTATTATTACAAAGTTTGCTATAAGTTAAAAATTATAAACCAACTGGCAAATTCTGATGATGGGTGGGAATGCAAAACATGTGAAAATTTAATTAATATACATGGTCATGTGATTATATCATGATCTTGCACATTTTATCTAGATTTTAAATTCTGCAAAGTTAGTATGTACTAATTTTACATGCCTTTAATACAAACAACAACATAACCTAATTGATGAACTCTTGTAGAAAGTGTGGATGTGGAATGGAAGTATACCAAAATTGTCATGTTTGTAAAAAACCCATTGAGTTTGTTTGCCACAAATGCAATCGAAATACTGATAAAGAAATCCATTCTGATTGTATTGTTAAAAAAATATCTGTTTCAGCTTAGTGAATATTTTTGCCAATTTTACAAAAAATTACGAAAGAAAAAGCATTTTGCAATTTTTGCCATGCTTCCAAATTTGTGACTGATGATGTTACAGGTGAGATTGCATGTTCTAATTGCGGATATGTTATTTTGGAAAATACAGAAGATCGAGGCCGAGAATGTAGACTCATTTCAGATACAGCAGACACCACTAGAACGGGTCCTGGATTGACACTAAAAAGACACGATCAAGGATTAAACACGGTAATTGGAATTCAAAATAAAGATGCAGTGGGAAAACCACTCTCTTCAAAAACCACTCAAATGTTTGGCAGATTGCGAAAATGGGATAGTAGATCACAAACAAAAAATTCTGCAGACAGAAATCTTCGATTTGCACTACAAGAATTTGACAAAGTGCAATCAAAATTAGGTCTTTCAGACACAGTGATTGAACGAGCATGTTTTTTTTATAGAAAGGCGATTGAGAGAAATATTATTCGTGGCAGAAGTGTAAAATCAATTGCTGCGGCATGTTTGTATGCGTCATGTAGAGATTTAGAACACAATAGAACTCTAATGGAAATTGCCAATCCGTTTGCAGTTCATAGAAAAGAAATTGCCAGAGCATACCGTGTATTGTTTAGAGAATTAAGATTTGAAGTGTCAATTGCAGATCCAATTAAATCCATTACCAAGCTTGCAAGCAAGCTTGGGATATCTGAAAAAACAATTCGAAAAGCAGTACAAATTTTAGATGCGGCCCAAGATGCAGGAATTGTAGCTGGTAAAAATCCAGAAATCATTGCAGCTGCTGTAATTTATGCTGCATGTGTAATTACAAATGAACCCATATCTCAAGTTGCAATATCTGAGGTAGCAGGAACTAGTACAGTTTCAATAAGAAACAGGATTATAGAGTTTAAAACAAAACTAGATTTGTTTTCAACAATAAACTAGGATACATGACTTTGTTCAAAAAGAATGCCACATTACAAGCAAATAAGAATAATCTGTTAATTGCACCCAAAGCCACTAACATTCCCGGATCATATAGAGAATGTCAACAAGGAGATTGCCTTAGATTAATTCCAGGTCTTTTCGTTAGATGTCAGGATCATAGAACAGATATGGCGTTTACAGGATTGGACTGTCTCACATGTGAAATCATAAGAAAAATGCTTTTGCATATCTACAGAGAGTTGCATTGTAAAGATGTATTTGGAGAAATAATGGGGATGTATTTTGGTAAAAGATCATAATAACTCAAATGTCTCAAAAGATAAGGAATTCAAGATAACACTATCCATAGAAGACATTGACAAAATTGATGAAGAAATTAAAAACATTGAGAAAAATTCAAAAAAATCTCTTGAAGATTCAAAGATAGTAGAGATGAATCAAATGGATATTAAAAGAAATCAAAATACGATAAAGGGGGTAAGTTTACTTAACACCTGCATAAATTGTGATGATGATTTTATACCAATAAACAGTATGATTAATGAAAAAATTTGTAAACTCTGTTTAGAAAAACAACCTCTCAAAGATCCATAATTTCACGTATCTGAATAGTTAATTCAGTCCTTACTTACAGATATGCCAACTCACACCACTACGTTACTGCTATTATGTCTTAATGAGCTTCATTTTATTCTGGTTAAGTAGAATGAACATCCCACAGTTACAAGATACTAAAATCAAACTAAATTCTAGGCACAGTAGAACTCAAAAAAGAACCGTCATAGGGCCAATTCCAATTCACTTTACACTTTGACATTCTTTTAAAAAACATTTTTAGGCAAACTGAAGTCTACTGATTTTATGGATTTCATGTTGGAAGAAGAATTGATTGATCTGATGACTTTTTGTCTCCAGAATCCAAATTCTATAGAAATTTCTAATAAACACAAAAGAATTACTGAAATTGGTCATGAGTTATTTGTTGATGGGGGCGTTGATGCCTTGGAAAATTTCTTTTTTGTATTGAAAAATAGGATTACTGAAGAAATAGAAAAAGATCCATCCCCAATGCGTTCGCTATGGAATGGTCTTACTGATAAATGGCAGTACTAAATCTCTCTAGTGAAAAATTTATCCTCTACCGATTCTGAAAATGGCTGTACTGCATTTTGGGCATGTGCCTTTGATTGCAGGTTTACCATTTTTCATGGTGTATGGCTTAGGGCCGCCGATTTCTCGTTTGTCTCGACACTTCACACAATATCCTATTGTCATATTGTCTTTAGGCTCAAGGTCATATTAGCGAGAACTTGTTGAATTTTTTTCACTATTAGACAAATCTCCGATCCTATTTATCATGTTGCAGACCAATTTTTTCACATCTGATGTTTTTTTGATAATTCTATGAACAATTGATTAGAACTTTTTAAATAATTATATTTTTTTTCGTAAAAATTTAACTTATGCTGATTTGTATGTTGACAGATTCTGCCAACGCCTTGTGATTTACTGGAAATCCCTCCCATAGAAAAATTTCTGCAGTAAATTCTCCTGCATCTTGAGGTACCCAAAATACAGAGGTGTTCCACTTCTGATGCGGATTTAATTCACCACTAAACCATGCTATCTTTACAATCATGTCTTCAGAATTTTTGATTTGAACAAGATAATTAAATTTCTGAGACTTTTCTTGATTGTTTGTTATATCTGCGGCAATCTGAATTTGTTGATCAACATTTATTTTATTTCCAATAGGTGCTCCGAACGCATTTACTAATTTTGGGTCTCCAATTGACGCTCTTTCTAATTCTGTCAGGGCAAATACTGGGGTGATACTTGGAATGATCATAAGTAATACTAGTACTATGCCCCTGCCTAACACGATTTTTTGGACATTTTTTAGTTACAAAAGCGTTTCTGCACACGTTTTTTCTTGTTGATTCTGATTTTTTTAAAATTCTTCTAGATTTTGCATGATTGTGCTCTTTGTGGTAATGATTTTGCCTGGATTGAGGATATTATCCGGATCAAAATATTTTTTGATTTTTTTAAAAACTTCGTAATTTTTTACCCCGTACTGCTTTTTGATGAATTCTGATCTTGCCAATCCATCTCCGTGCTCTGCAGTAATAGTTCCTCCCAACTTCAAGACCTCGTTGAAATATTCTTTTGCTATGTTTTTTACAATTATTCTTTTTTTTCTGTTAGAAATTAGTCTTACATGCACATTTCCATTTCCTGCATGACCATAAACGATTGATTGTGTATTGTACTTTTCATTTATTTTATTCAAAATTAAAAATACTTTTGGGAGATTTTTTAATGGCACTGCGGCATCTTCTATTATGTGAGGAATGCGGTTTTCTTTTTTAATTGATTTTAAACTATAGTGTAATGATGAATCTCTATACTTCCACCATTTTTCAATATTTTTACATATGTGTATTTCTTTAACAATTTTACCTGTTGTAATTTGATTAATTTTTTTCACATTTGTTATAATTTTATTATCATATTCTACAAATAATAGACACATACTGTTCTTATCAAATTTATAATTTATTTGATCAAATGTACTCTTATCTACAAATTCAAGTGCAGACGGGTTTGTTTTATTGATTATGTTGCAGTTTATTGCAGCTTTGATTATTGAATCATATTGAATTACAAAAAGAACTCTTTTCTTTGGGTTGTTTTTAATTTTTAATTTTGCAGATAATATTATTCCTAATGTTCCTTCTGAACCTATTATTACTTTATGTGTGTCTTTTATTGTTTTTATCTTATCTAATCTATATCCTGAAGAATTTTTTGTCACGTTTGGAAATTTTTTACGCTCTATACTGTTTGTTATTTTGATAATCTCTTTAGATTTTTTATTATTTTTTGGAAGAGTCATTTTCCACCCACTTCCATCAATAAACGTTATTTCCTCAACATTGTCTATCATACTTCCGTATTTCAAACTTCTACTTCCACTTGAATTATTTCCCAACATCCCTCCTACTGAACAAAATGATCCGATTGATGGGTTGGGAGGGAAAAATTTTTTAGATTTTTTCAATACTTTATCCAAATTCCCTTTTAGTACTCCTGCACCGGCATTGACATGATTTTTGTTTATTACAACCGAATCAAAATTTTTCATATCTAATATTATTCCTGTATTCAATGCACTCCCCACAAGACCTGTTCCTGCACCTCTTACAGTAACAGACATGTTCATTTTTTTCGCAATTTTTACAGTATTGATAACATCTTTTTCATTTTTTGGAATCACTATTATTTTTGGAACAATTTTGTAAGAACTTGCATCGACTGAATAATACTCTTTGAACTCATCTGTAGAATGGATGTTTCCTAGAATTTTTGATCTTAATATTTCTAAAATTGATTCTTTCATATGGTAATTTTATATTTCGATTCTATAGTAATCCCATCTCTCTGGATCAAATAAGGTTACAAATTCTGCTCGTTCCTTAGTTATTCTGGATCTGATTACATCTCGTAATGCAAAACTCGTCATATACTTGAATTTCATTGAATGAGCCTGCATGATAAACATGTGACGCATTTCACTTCCTCCTTTCAATCCCCAGTAACCCATTTTCAATGCTAAAGGCTCTAAAAATATTGTATTTTCTAAACCATAATTTTCGTCTCTGATTTCTTCACGTAATTTGTAATTCTCCAGCGGCCCTCCTTTTGCAAATCCTATTACTTCCCCCTCTTTGTCATTTAATCTCAAAGTGTTGATAATTACTCTGGGGTCTTTGACTGTTTTTTCAAAATTGTCTCTTTCAAATTGCAACGGTCTTGGCAATTCCATGAATATCTCGTACAATGAATCAATAAACTTTGGATCATTTCTTGTTGTCATTGACTCAATTGTTGGAATCAATTTTAAATTATCATATGAATAATTTGCTTGAATCGATATCTCTTGCTGTCTGATTCTCATAAATGACAGTACTGTGTCAAAGAAATTTTTCCTCATCTCCTTTGGCAGTACCTTGAGAATTGCTTTTGCCATGTCTGTCTCTTTGTTTAATAATTCTTCAAAATATGCCACTGCACTCCTGACAATTAATGATGGTTTCCATGCCAATGCATGTGCATTCATTTTTGCCATCTCCATGGCTTTTGCAAAATCTCCTAATGCATAACCACTAACTCTATCTACTACGGAAAGATACCGTCCTATTTCCATTATGTGTTTTTGATACTGCAAGTTGTTTCTTGTTAAATCTGAATTGTTAAAACATTCTTTGATTTGTTCTTCTGCATTTTGTTTTAGCTTTCCACTCCAAGGATAAGTGGTTCTCAAAATTAACACCTTGATAATCTCCAGGTCTAAATTTGCTACCTTGATTAGATTACGTAGCTTTTTGTCCATTGAAATAAACTTTAAAACACTTTCTTCGTGAGGTTTGTCTACATTTTTTTGAGGATCAAAATCATGAAATAAAGCTGAAACATAAAGATATTTTATATCTTCATCTGTGAATTGGATTTGATTTTGTTTAGCTGCTAAAAGTGAAACATACATGACTTCTAATTCGTGATTGATGTTATGGTACCCGTAATATTCTGTTCCCAGTCCCTGGCTTTCAAATAGGTCGATGGTATAATCTAACATCTCGACATAACAATCCTCTTCTAACTTGCTCTCTACCATTAAACTAAGAATTTCGTTTTTCATCGAATGGGTATTTGCAAATTGCTGCAATATTCTTTGAACTGGTTTCGAGTTTTTAAAGATGATCTCTTGTGGTTTTCATGCTAATGTTAGAAAGATTCAATAGAATTACGATTTGGAACTTTTGTATGTCATTTAATATGCAATTATTGGAAAATCTGATGGCTTTTATTGAAAAAAATTCTCCAACATTTACGCTGTATGTGAATAATCAGACTTTTCCGATCGCCAGTACATCAATTTCAAATTCCCCAATACCTGTTAATGAACCAACTACTCGTGGTGGGGTATATTTTTCAGACAAATTTGCCTATAAAATGAAATGTGTTGTTGAGGATCTTTCTGTTGTTCCATTATTGACAAAAAAAATGCTTGGTCCTAATACTGAATTTGGAGAACTCAAAATTACCACTCAGATTGAATCTGACGGTAAACCTGTCTCTGTTGAGATTTTTACTAATTTGACAAACAGTGTTCAGACTCCTGAATCTATTGAACTCAGTATGATTATTGTAAAATTGGAATCTGTTTAACCTATTTTTAGATATCTGTCATACTTTTCTCTGCTTTCTTTATCTGATAGCACTTCGTATGCTTTGTTGAGTTTAGCCATTTCTTCTTCGGAATCTTCTCTTGTTTTATCAGGATGGGTTTTTTTTGCTAACTCTCTGAATTTTTTTTTGATTTCTTCTGGAGTGGCATTGTTGGGAACTCCTATGATTTCATAATAATTTGGTAATTCATCATTATTTACTGCATCTCTGAATTCTTTGTCTTCTTTTGTATTTCTACGTTGACCTAGTTCTTCATAATCATCTCCCCAATCTGAGTGGTATTTTTCAAACGTCTTGTCTTTTTTAGATTCCAACTCTTCTTTATCATATGATGTTTTTTTCCTAAGAATGATGTCTCTTGCAAGAAACAGAAATACTCCTAAAACTGCAATCGCAAAACCTGAAAACAAAATAATTTTTTCTTCATCTGAGACTTCCAATTCCATGTCCAGATTTCCATTTTGGGCATGTCCTGTTTGTGATACTCCAAAGACTATTGCAAAAATCATAAAAATTATAATTTTTTTCATTTTTATCCCTATGATAATCTAAAATCTTCTTTTGTGGTGTTGAGTACTACGTGAGTTATCGTATTTTCCACATTTGTAATAGATGCTAAGCCCTTTACAAACCTGCTCAATTCATCTCTTGCCTTGAATTTTGCAATGACTATGGTGTCTGTTGAACCTGTAATATCGTATACTCCGCAAACATTTTCAAATTTTGCTATCTCATCTTCTATGTCCACAATTTTATCGTTTTTGGCAATAATCTCTATTATTGCAGTTAATGAATATCCTATTTTTTCATGGTCAATTATTGCAGAATATCTTTGAATTACTTTCTCTTTTTCTAATTTTTTGATTCTGGATAGAACGGTAACTGTTGACAACCCAAGCTTTAGCGCTAACTGTCTTGCTGATTGCCTTGCATCTACTAGTAGATGATTGATGATTTTTTCATCTGTTTTATCTAAGACCATGCTCTGTAATTGTGAAAAATATATTTAAAATTTCACTAAATTCGTATAAATTTGTTTAATTTTATCTGTTTATCTACTATGACCTATTTTCAAATTTAATACTCATGAAATGCGTATTGATTTATGGATGACATTGAGGTTCTTGTCAAAAAAGGACAATCTTTAATGAACGAGATGAAATTTGATGATGCTCTTGGGTTCTTTGAGCAAGCTTTGCTTCTAAATCAAAATGATCCTGATCTCTGGAATCATAAAGGAGTTGCTCTACGCAGTTTGGGAAGGTATGAGGAATCTATGGATTGCTTTAACAAGTCTCTTGAAATTGAACCTCGAGACAAAAATGCATCTTGAAATTTTATGATTATTGCATTATGTCGTATTCCGGTTGAAATGCTATTTACTATAAGTCAATCTATATTATTAACAAAATATTATCAAAGACGATGGGTAGTAAAACAGAGAAGATGCTTGCACAAGCTTTTGAATATACTGAGGATGGAAACTATTCTGATGCCTTGAAATTATATGATTTGGCATTACAAGAAGAACCTGAGAATTCTAGTATACTAATTGACAAAGGGGTGACTTTGCAAAATTTGGGAAAACTAAAGCTTGCAATTAAACAATATGATAAAGCTCTTGAAATTTCACCCACAAATCTTGACGCACTGCTAAACAAAGGTGCAGTATTGCATTCTCAAGAAAAATATCTTGAAGCTATTGATTGCTATGATCTCGCATTAAAAATTGATAAAAAATGTGCCATGGCTCTTGCTTACAAAGGCCTCTCTATGGGAGAAATGGGTGAATTGCAAGATGCAATCAAACTTTTCAAAAAAGCACTGTCTATTGACAAACACTATGATTTAGCAAGCATTTCCAAAGACACAGCGCAAGAATTACTAAAATCGATTAATGAAAAAAAGTCTAGAATACAGTGACGTCTCCAGGTGCTGGTTCTCTTTTATTCTGCTTTTCATTTTTTTCAAAGAAATCAACATGTGTCAAATTTTGATGTTCCCGTAATTTGTCTATGTTTTCAAACCCTTCATGACAAAGATAGCATTTTGGTTTGTGTTCATCAATTAGAGGAAGTACCATGATTGATACTGTGTGATTGCCTACTTATTTCTTGAGAATATGAGGTTCTGGGCATGTTAAAACAAAATAACCCTAATTCCAATCATAAATATACAAACTTTCACTCTAAATTCATCTGTATTTGATCTAGAATGAGTATCTGAAATTCATGTAGTTTATAGGATGAAAAAAACTATCTCTTGTAGAATGAAGGTATTCTAGAGCTTGATAATGAAAAATGATTAAAGAAAAATGCGATCGTTGTGGTGCCAACTTGGGAACAGAAAGTAAAAAAACTAAACAGAGGTTTTGCGGAAACTGCAAAAAGAAATTTGACTTGTATCGGTGACGATTTACTGTATTTTGACATATATTCTCAAAAAATGACTGGGTTTTAGAAATTGGAAAAACCTGTGGTAATATTTGATTTTGATGGAACTATTGCCAATACTTTGGATTCTCTAATATCTATAATGAATGATCTTTCTGATGAATTTGGGTTCAAAAAGATCAAAGAAAGTGATGTGGAATATCTACGAGGAAAAAAATCACGTGAAATTCTAAAACATCTTGGGATTTCAATATTCAAACTTCCTTTTGTAATTAGAAAGGTTAGACGAGAAATCAATTCTCATATTGCACTTTTATCTCCTTCTGTAGATTTACTTCCAGTATTGAAATTACTTAAGGCAAATGGTTGTCATGTGGGGATTGTCACAACAAATATTGAAGAAAACGTGAGAAAATTTCTACACGCAAATAACTTGGATTTCTTTGATTTCTTTTACACTGCAAAGAAAGTTTTTGGCAAAGATCGAACTATCTCTAAAATCATTAAAGAAATGAATGTTGAAAAATCTAATGTTTATTTTATTGGTGATGAAGTTCGTGATATTGAAGCTGGCAAAAAGGTTGGCATCAAAACAATTGGTGTGAGTTGGGGATATAATACAAAAAATGCCCTTGAAAAAGAACGTCCTGATTATCTGATTGATTCTCCTCTGGAACTCGAAAAAATCCTTCTTTCTTGACAAATTAGCCTCAAAACTATTGGAATTCATATTATTTCACTAAGGAATATATCATGATGGGAAAACAAATCATCATGCTAGAACAACTAGTTGGAGATTCCCAGGCATTAGATCGTGCCTTATCTGGAGAAGAACTGTCGTATAATGATGGTCTTGAATTAATGAACTATGATAATTTGCATTTACTTGGTGCTGTTGCAGATAATGCTAGAAAAAACTTGGTTGGTGATACTGTTACTTTTGCAGCATCCTATTACATGAACTATACCAATGTGTGTGCAGCTAGCTGTCAGATGTGTGCATTTTATCGTAAAGACGGTGCTGATGATGCGTATACTCTAACTCCCCAAGAAATTGAACAGCGCGTTGGAATTGCAAAACAGATGGGTGCAACTGAAGTTCATATCGTAGGAGGATTTCATCCTAAACTTCCTTTGGAATACTATGAGGATATGATGAGAACGATTAAAAAAAATCATCCTCAGTTAAACATCAAAGCATTAACTGCAGCTGAGATTTACTATTTATCGAAATTGACAAAAAATTCTACAAAAGAAATCTTGTCTCGTCTCAGGGCTGCAGGACTTGATTCAATGCCTGGAGGCGGTGCTGAACTATTTCATCCAGACATTAGGGGAAAAATTGTCAGAGGAAAATGTACTGGACAACAATGGCTTGATGTCATAGAAGAAGCTCATAATATGGGTATCAAAAGTAATGTTACGATGCTTTATGGACATATTGAAAAGCCTGAACACGTCGTTGATCATCTAATCAAAATCCGTGAATTACAAAAGAAAACAAATGGTTTTCTGACTATGATTCCTTTGAAATTCAGTTTGGATAATACAGAATTAGAACAAGAACATTTGGTCAATAATGAATGCTCATCTGTTTATGATTTGAGGATTATTGCATTATCTAGATTGATGCTTGCAAACGTCTTGAACAACATCTCTGTTTATTGGGTCGCATATGGGAAAAAGCTCGCACAAGTAGCTTTGTCTAATGGTGGAAATGATTTGGTAGGAACTGCATTCTCTGAGGAAATCTATAAGGCTGCTGGAAAATCTACCTCTTCTTCAGTTGAAGAACTAGCAACAATGGTCAAAGAAATAGGCCGTATGCCTGCTCAAAGAAATACTCATTTTGATATTTTGAAAAAATTCTAACTCATCTGTTTTTTAATAGATTCTAGTTTTTCCTCCATTTTGAGATGTTTGTCTCTCCTTGAATCTATTTTGATTATCACTTCAACTCTTGCAATTCCTAAATTATGAACAGTTTCCATCATTTGTTTTGTCGCAGAGTTTATCGTCTCTATGTTATCTGATTCTAGAATTGTCCCCATTGCATTGATTTCGTATCTGAGATTCTCAATTTTTTGAATGGATTCTATTGCTTTTGCAATGTAAAAACTAGCACTGGTGGTTTTTGTTGCCATGGGATAAATGCTGATTTCTGCCTGAATCAATGATATGTCTGTTAGATTATTTGAGATTAAAAGTTTTGAATCATTCTGCAGGCTTTTTCTCTTTTCTTTTAACACTGTCTTTTTTCCGTCTTGCTCCAAAACTAATCAATACTAGTAAGAATCCAATCCCAATTAAAATCCCTGACAACATTTGGTAAGCTTGATTTTGATCTTCAGATATCATCAAATGAATAATTTCTTCCTCACTCATTCCTGCTTGGCCTGTTGGTTGATCAGCAGATATTATTGTTACAATTATTCCTACAACAATCATCACAATGCCTCCTGCTAGAATTTTTTTATCCACTAAGACCAATTCAAAATATTATAAATTTTCATCATATATTAGGTATTTCCAAATAATCTTTTTTGGCACTATGCAAAATATTATCACTAGGCTATATACAACGTTTGAACTTTTTTAATTATTGAACTCAAAAATTGAATCTTTGATTGTTTTTGCAATAATGGGTGGTGTCTTGCTGCCTGCACGGCTGTTGTTTACAGAATTTGTATCTGATGATTGGCTTGGCTCTTTGGGTGTAATTTCTGCAATTTCTCTTGCTGTAATTGTGCTTGCAAAGAAGAATAAGCTTTGGTTTTTTGGACCTATGCTTGAAAGACAAATTTTCAAATTTCAAAAAGGTAAACGTGGAATATTGATCTTTGCCGAATCTGCATTTCTACTAGTTGTTTTGGGAACCATGGTTTTTGCAATTGATCAAGGCTATTCCCAACATTCAGAACAAAAGAATATGCCCATTTCAGAAACCGTGTATCAGTCAAACCATGTCCTAGAATCTGCCAAAAAAATGACTCCGTCCGATTGGATATTTGGAACTTTGATGGCTCCTGTTGGCTTTGTTACGGCATTTCCTCAAATGAGTGCTGCAATGGCATCAATTGATCAAAGCATGGATGGGTGGCTGATGCATTTTTACACTGTGGGATTTGTAGAATACCTTGAACTCGTAGGAATTTTGCTATATTATAGAATCTTATACAGAGGAAAAACCATGAATTTGAAATTAAAAACTCCGGTTCAGTAATTTGAATATTTTTGTTGACTGTCCTTGTTTTCAAATTAGTTGAATGATTCTTTTGAAATCTTCTAGTTTTTTAAAACCCTTCAGGAGGTCTTTGGACAAAAACATTGCAAACTAGGGCATCTGTTTTTTCATCTCTATACTGAACATTACATGAAACAAATTTTCCTTCAAGTGCTCTTTCTAAATCTTCTTTGGTCTTCTCTTCATATTGTGGTTGGTCTGGATCATCAATCTTGCTCATGATGATTTTCTCAACTTTGCCGTATTGTTCCTGATTGTCTTTTCTTGTATGGCTGATTAACAATTCAAAAGCATTGTTTGTAAGAATGTTGAGAACTGCGCCCCCGATCCCATCTCCCATGTCTTCTAAACTTTTTTTGTTCTATAATTACTTGCTGGCAATACTGATTTTAAAATCTGGGACAAGTTCTTTTTCTTTTGCCATTCTGAACAGTCTTCTTATGGATTCTTCTCCTGCATCTCCCATGTTGACAGTTACGCTGTTTACGTACATTTTTACAAATTTCTCAATCAAACTCCTTTCTTTTCCTCTCGCATATTGCATGGCGTAATCTATCGCATCATCAAAATGCTCAATTCCAAATTCAATTGATGATTGCAGGTATTTGTCAAATTTCACTATTGTATCCATGCCAAGATCTGCTCTCATGACATTAATTCCTAGTGGCACGGGTAACCCCCCTGTTGTTTTATCCCACCACTCCCCCACGTCTAAAATTTTGACATTTCCTTCTTGCTCATAAGACAACTGAGTTTCATGAATTACTAGTCCAACATCCACTTTGCCTGATTTGACTGCTTCTGGAATATCACTAAAATTCATTTCAACATAATCGAATTTCCCAATCATTAATTGCAATAGTAAAAATGCCGAAGTCATTTTTCCTGGAATTGCAATTTTACATTTTTTAATCTCATCAATTGTCATCATTTTTCTAGCTGTAACTATGGGGCCGTAATTAATTCCAAAACTTCCCCCACTTCTCAAAATTACATATCCTGGAATGTATGCACATGCATGTACTGAAACTGCTGTCACATCTAGTTTTGGATCTGTTGCTTTCTGATTTAATTTCTCAATGTCCTCAATGACATGATTTACCTTAAAATCTGGTGATGGAATTTTTCCTGTAAACATTCCATAAAACATGAATGCATCATCAGAATCAGGAGTGTGTCCTACAGAAATTTCCATATGTTTTTGCTTAATTTTGGTAATAAATACCAAAACCTATGATGATAGTTTTTCTAATATATGGCAAAAATAAATCTTCATTATGAACTCAATAGATGCTTTTGAAGAAGATATTAAATTACAAACAAATTTTCTAAAATCATTCAAAAAACAAAAAACAATTTCTCTCAAAAAACAAAAAAATGTTCTCTTTACTGGGAGTGGTGATTCACTAGTTTCTTCTCTGCTTGCAGAATCATTTTCAGGGGGATTAGTAAAAGCAATGGACCCTCTTGACCTATATCAAAATAAAGAAATAGCAAAATCAAAACACGTGTATTTTGTATCCATTTCTGGAAATACAATTACAAATATCAAAGTTGCAAAGATTGCAAAAAAATCCACTGCAATCACATCCCAATCTCAGAGTAGGCTTGCAAAAGCATCTGATTGTTTAATCTTACTTGATTCTCCAAATAGTGGAATTTTTACTGCTGGTAGTATTTCTTTTTTGGAAAGTGCCTTAACGTGCATTTCTTTAGTAAAAAATATCAAAATTCCAGATACTTCTCTATTTAGAACTGCCCAGAGATCTGCTCAAAAAGTCAAAGTTTCAAATCGTATTTTTGTTTTGGGAAATCTTTATACTTTTCCTGTAGCAATGTATTGCGCTGCAAAATTTTATGAAATTTTAGGCTATGATGTACATTATTCCAGAACAGAACAGTTTTCTCATATGGAGTTGTTTTCTATAAAAAAAGGCGACACTGTGATAATTTTTGAAGAGAAAAACCCTTACACAAAACAATTGGGGCAAAATCTAAAGAAAATTGGAATCAATGTTATTCATCCTATAATGCCTTCTGAAATACTATCTCAAGTGGTTTTTTGTATTTTCTTTTCTCAGACGGTTGCTCTTTTTGAAGCAAGAAAGAGAAGAAAAAAAGAATGTCATTTTGTCACTGCAAAAAAGATTCGCGATGTTTCCAACCAAATGATCTATTGATCTTTTAGAAGGCTAAGGTTTAATACCTGAATCCTAAGTTTTGCGAATATGGTAAAATTCAAGTCTACCGGTGAGGTTCTAAAAATCATCAAGAACAAAGACCAAATTAGAAACTTTGGTGTAATTGCTCACGTAGATCACGGAAAAACCACGATGAGTGACAGTCTTTTGGCATACTCTGGAATTATTGCCCCCTCTGCTGCTGGGAAAGCTCTGGCAATGGACTTTGATAAAGAAGAGCAAGCAAGAGGAATTACAATTTACCAAGCTAACGTTACATTACACTTTACAAAAAACAATACAGAATATGTCATTAACATGATTGATACACCTGGACACGTTGACTTTAGTGGAAGAGTCATTAGAAGTCTAAGGGCTATTGATGGTGCAGTAGTTGTCTGTGATGCCGTAGAAGGTATCATGACACAAACTGAAACGGTAACCAGAATGGCCCTTGAAGAGAGAGTAAAACCTGTCTTGTTTATCAACAAAGTAGACAGACTCATCAAAGAACTTAGATTGACTCCAGAAAAAATGCAAGCCCAACTAGCAGAAGTGGTTTCAAATTTCAATACTCTTATTGACACCTATGCCGAACCAGAATACAAGCAAAAATGGAAAGTCTCAATTCAGGATTCCAGTGTCACATTTGGTTCTGCAAAAGATAGATGGGCAATTAATTTAGAACTGATGAAAGAAAGAGGAATTACATTCAAAGATGTCATAGATGCATATGAAAATGAAAAAGTACCAGAACTCGTAGAAAAAGCACCATTGGCAGATGCAGTTCTTGGCATGGTTGTAAATCATCATCCTGCTCCTCATGAAGCAGTAAAGTATAGAATTCCACAAATTTGGAAAGGTGATTTAGAATCTGATATTGGTAAAGCATTGCTTGCATGTGATGACAGTGGACCGACAATTATGATGGTGGTAAACATGGTTTTAGATCCTGCAGCAGGACCTGTTGCAATTGGAAGACTGTTTTCAGGTACAATCAAAGATGGACAAACTATCAATATAATAGATGAGAAAAGAGAAGGACGTGTCCAATCTGTTAACTTCTTTATGGGTAACCAAAGAGAACAAGTTGGAGAGTTGGGCGCAGGAAACATTCCTGCATTGTTGGGATTAACTGAATGCAGAGCAGGAAATACTCTATCATCTGTTAAAGGCATTCCAATGTTTGAAGGTGTAAAATATGTCTCAGAACCAGTAGTTCAAATTGCTATAGAGCCAAAACATCCAAAAGATTTACCTAAACTTGTAGAAATTTTAAAACAACTCACCATTGAGGATCCAAACCTTATTGTGAAAATTGATGAAGAAAGTGGTGAAACTATTGTTGCCGGAATGGGTGTATTGCACTTGGATGTTGCAACACACAGAATTCAAGATGCAAAATGTGAGATTGTGACATCTGAACCTCTGATTAACTATAGAGAAACTGTAAAAGGAACATGTGAGCCAATTATGGCAAAATCTCCAAACAGACACAACAAGATTTTCATGAAAGTAGAACCTCTAGAACCTAAAATTGCCCATATGCTAAGAACTGGTGAAATCAGTGACATTAAAGACAAAAAGGTTGTTGCAGATTTACTCAAAGATGCTGGTTGGGATACTGATACAATCAAGAGAGTTATGAAATTTGATTCACGTGGAAATGTAATGATCAACGGAACAAAGGGTGTGCAGTTTGTCCAAGAGTCTACTGATTCTATTAATTCTGGATTTGAAGAAGTGATGAAGGAAGGACCTCTCTGTAAAGAGCAGATGAGGGATTGTAAATTCATATTTACTCACTTTGTTCCTCACGAAGACACCGCCCACAGAGGTTTGTCTCAATTGGGCCCTGCATCTAGAAGAGCATGCATGGGTGCATTACTTACTGCAGGTACTGCCGTATTGGAACCAACTTTGGCAATTGAAGTTCGTGTCCCAACTGATTTGGTTGGAAACGTTGCAACAATTCTTTCTGGTAAACGAGGCAAAGTTCTTGACATGTCCCAAAAAGGTGCATCCAGTATTGTGGTTGGTGAGATTCCAGCTTCTGAAACATTCACTTTATCTGAAGCAATGAGAGGTCAAACTGCAGGACGTGCAACCTGGAACACTTCATTTAAGGCATGGACTGAAGTTCCAAAGTCTATGCTTGCATCTGCAGTTGCCGATATTAGAAAGAGAAAAGGATTGGCTCCAGAACCACCAGGTGTCAACGAGTTTATCGATAAAGAGTAAAAATAGAATCCCCCTTTTTACGAACAAAATTGTGCTATGTTTTGAAGGAAGGCTAAGTAATGACGAAAGTTATATGGAAAAACATGAAAATAACAAAAATTGAATTACAATGAAAGAGTTCAAAATTTAGAAAAAACTATCAAAGAACTGGATGACGAATTAAAAATATTGACTGCTAGAAGAGAAGAGAATATGGATACAGCTGTAAGATTAGTCAATGATGAAGTAGATAATCTCAATTCTATTGGCACCCAATTAAATTCTCAAACAAGTAAGAAGGATGCATCTATCTTAGAGAAACAAATTCAATTTTCTATTGAAAAAATGAAAAATATATTCTTCATGCATAAGAAGATCATGCATTTACATTTAGAGTCATTACGTCTACATAGCAATATTATTAGAAAAATATCTCCAGATACTTCCGACCTATTAAATTCAAGAATAGATGAATCAGAAGCATTATCTATACAATTAATTAAAAACTATGATCAATGGCAGAAAAAAGGATATGATGAAAATGATAAAGAAAGAAATGAATTAACCAAAGAATTGTTTGATAAAATTAATACCGTAGAAAGTGAGATTATAATTTCAAGGAATTGTATCAGAGACACACTCAATAAAATAAAGAGTAAGTAGATTTCAAAAAAAATTAATACATAAAGCCATCGACTCATCTATTACTTTATCATCCATATTCTCAATCCTCCCCAACCAAAACCTCTTCCTGTCTGCATTAAGATTAACCAATCTTTCCACTGTCTTGAATTTTCCAATGGCATCAATTGAATCAGATAGTATTGCAGTTCTGAGACGATTGACTCTTGTAACCTTCATTATCTGATACAGATTACTGTCTTTCTCAATGGTATCTAGATGCTCGATATCCTTACCGTTAATCTTTCCAAAACCTCTTTTCTTCCATTTTCCATTGAATCGATAGATGCCATTCTGCAACACATACACGTCATTTCCTGAATTCTCATAGGCAAAACCTAGTTGACAAATCATACGGAAAGAAAAACCTTCAATTAATAATCTCAAATCAATTCTTGAGAGTATTTTTTAATTTAGACTGAATAACCTTTGATTAAGATTCTATACTTTTATTCATGTATGTAAAATACAATGTTATGCCTTCGTCTGAAATTGATAATTTAGAGCAATCTTGTCAGAAGGTTTTAGGGTTACCAAAAATTCGCTTTGTCGGAGTGTTGGACAAAATGGGAAACAAGGTTGCAGGAGGTTTTAAAGAAGGGATAAAGTCGTTTCTTCCTGACAAAGAGAATCGCAGGATGTATGTTCAACTTATGCTGGAATACATGATGAGAAAAGACTTTGATGAACAATTGGGATCTATTGACTATATTGTTTCAAGGAGAAGTAACGTGACGATGATCAGCATCCCAACTAAAGAGTATCTTGTTTTAATATCTGCTCAAAGAGATGCTAATGCTCAAGAAATCATAATGCATGTCAATTCAGCTTTTACCACACTGCCTGACATCAAACCCTGACTTGCAAAGTTTTTCTAATTAGTGCGTATCTGACTGTCCTCATTTGATTAGACAAATATCTGGCAAATTGCAGTCAAACTAGAGAAAATAGCGCCATGTCAAAGATGTATTTACAAATAAACACAACATGGCAGAAATTAACGCAATTATATTTGGTCTTATTTCTGTTGTAATTTCAATTATCATATTTTTTGCAAAATCCATGATGATAATCGGCTAAACCTCTTTACTTGGAAACACGTTGCCAAATGTCTGAATTTTACCCTCCACTTTAACTTCAATAGGAATCGGTCTGACATTTTTTGAATGCAATATTGATTTGAGCTGAGTTTTGGTAAACCATTGACTCCTAAATCCCAAGCTGTTGTGGAAAACCCGATTCTCTTCATCAAAAGAATCATCATCTATTTTTCTTATCATGGGCATCATGGGTCTGTAAAGTCGTGGTGCGACAAAACCAAAATCATCTCCATTAAATGCAGTAATTATGACCAAACCCTCCGTCCCAGCAATTTTTCTCATATTGTCTACAAATGATTGCCTTTTCTCAGATGGGATCACCCCAAGCGTGTTATACAGGCACATCACGATGTTAGTACGTTCTGAATCGAAATGGTCAGAAAGATTAGGGTCTGTTAGATCTAGTTGTAAAAATTTGATATTGTTTGGGTTTCGACCGTGATTTTCTTTTTTTTCGTTGGCATGCCTTATCATGGGTTTTGATACCTCTACCCCTACAAACTCGACAGAATCCTTCTCAAGCATTTTGTCTAGTGCAAATATTGCCCTGCCAGTACCTGCACCCATATCTATGATTGAACAGTTTTTGTTAGATTGACAAATATTTCTGCACAGATTGAAGATAATCTCCATTTCTCTATCAAGATATCTGACTATTATGGGATCTTGATTGGATTCAATACTTTTGTCGTAATCTGACGCCATGTCGTCCCAGAGGCCCTCCTTCATTGTTTGAGTTTTTTAGAATTTGTATATTGGTTTTGTTGTTGATTGATAGAATCTCTAAAAAGAAATTACTAGTGATTTGATGTTTCTGGATGATATTTTTTATTGACATGATTAAAAACAAAGTTTTGAAATCAATAATTTCCAATGCTCCCAATATGTTTTCTCAACCAATCCTCGTGGAAAAATAAATCTAGTTCCTTAAGAAATATGTACAACCAAGGTTAGCTTGGAATTAACGTGAAAAATCTTAAATCTGTTCGCCTATAAGAAATAATGATTCATATTTTGAATCTCGGCTGTAATGTGAAATTCTGATGCAGTCAAACATTCCAATATGGTTAAGTTTGTTATAATTTAAAGAACAATAGCTGAACATCTATGAATTTTATCACAAAAAAAGTCTTGGAATTTCAGTACAAAAAGTTAGATGATTCTAAAAAGAGATTGAATCAACATATAGAAAAAAGAGATTCTTTGATTAATTCCAATTATGATTCTAAAAAAGAGATTGAAAAAATAGAAAAATATATCGGTATTTGGAACAGGAATATTCAAAAAATAGAAAAAGAAATCAAAAAGATCGAAGATAAGGAATCTTAGATTCTAAACTCCAACACGCTTAAGCTAATACGGAATTCAGAAAGACATGATTCCTAAAGGAAATATGCCGGGCGTATGTCAAGATTGTGGAGAACATATTTCATATTCTAAAAAGTCTGTGAAAACTCATTCAGAATTATTGAAAAAACATAGGTACTAAAATCAAATTAAGATGAATAACTATTTTTAATACCAGAATGTAGTAAAATGACAAAAATGTCAATTGATGAGGAAAAATTAATGAATTTTATGCATAAGGCAGTTAATGATCTAGGTGCAACAGTGAGCGCATCACTTGTTGTCATTGGTGAAAAAATGGGCCTTTACAAAGCAATGGAAGGAGTTGGCCCGATAACTGCAGAAGAACTGTCAAAAAAAACAGGAATAACAGAACGATATGTTTCTGAATGGCTCAACAATCAAGCTGCAGGAGGGTATGTAATTTATGACCCACAAACACAAACGTATCTTCTTCCAGACGAACATGCGGCATGTCTTGCTGATGAAAATAGCCCCACCTATCTTCCAGGAGCTTTCCAGTCTTTTACGTCAATGGTTAAAGATGAACACAAGGTAACTGAAGCCTTCAAAAGTGGTGAAGGCATCCATTGGGGGGATCATCACTGTGACTTGTATGAAGGGGTGGAGAGGTTTTTCAAGACAGGCTATCTTGCAAACCTTGTATCTAATTGGATTCCGTCTCTAGATGGAATTGAAACAAAACTGAAATCCGGAATCAAGGTTGCAGACATTGGGTGTGGTCATGGTGCATCCACAATAATAATGGCAAAAGAATATCCAGAATCTGAATTCATCGGGTTTGATTTTCATCCTGATTCGGTAAGCATGGCAAGAAAAAGGGCAGAAGATGCAGGAGTAAAAGACCGTGTAAAATTCGAAGTTGCAGATTCGACTAGTTTTCCTGGAAAAGACTATGATTTTGTTACGGTATTTGATGCATTGCATGACATGGGCAATCCGCATGGCGCCTCAGAGCAAATCTTCAAATCCATTAAATCCGATGGATCCTGGATGATTGTAGAGCCATTTGCAAGTGACAAACTGGAAGAAAATCATAATCCGATAGGACGTTTATTTTATGGTGCTTCCACTAGTGTATGTGTCCCATGCTCACTTGCGGCAAAAGGACCAGGTTTGGGTGCCCAGGCAGGTCCTGCAAAAATAGAGCGAGTTGTAAAATCTGGTGGATTTACAAAGTTCAGGATTGCCACAAAGAATCCTTTTAACATTGTGTATGAGGCAAATCCATAACACAAATTGCTTTTCCATTCAACTCCCCCGATCCTTTCTGTTGACTGTTGTTAAATCATAGTATTCAAATAATATTGAAAATAAGTAACGTCGTGCCAAGTATCTCTGCTTTTATTCGTATGATGGTCTTGTTTTGGAAAAATGGTGATGTATTAGAGCCAATATTGAAAACGTTGCCTGAAACACTTCCTAAAATTGGGGATGACTTGAAAAAAAGTGGAAAATTTACTTCAGATGTAAGTAAAATGCTAAGAGATTAAGGAGGAAATACGATTAATGCAGAAAAAGTCTCAAAACAAGTTGCAACGATTCTCGAGAACACAGAATTCCCAGCATTTAATATTTCTGCACCATTCCCATATCATAATCAAGGATCCAAAACTGCATTAAGATGGGCTGCATTCACAATTAGACAGGCAGCAGATTCAATCAAAATTCAAGTTCCAACTGGAATAACAATGAATCCCAAGACTGTAGGCATAGGATGATTTACGGTACCCATACCTGATGTTGATAAACCTCTAGATCCATATCATATTTCCTTAGCAACAGAAGTACCTGATGCCCTTAATGATGTAAGTGAGATGTTAAAGACAACAGCAGACGTATTGGAGACCTTGGAATCAAACACTGTTCATCTCATAAAACAAACCCAAAACCAAATGACTCAATTGGGTGAAACTTTTGGTACGGCAGGCAGTCTTCTTCATACAACTGGGAACTATGTTTACTGTGCAGGAAAAATATTTCGTTTAGAACCTCCTTTGCCAAACGATGAAATGCAATGTCCGCCTTCATGATGGAAAAATTATTTTGACATGATGGATATTTCCCATCGCTAAAAAATATCAAAAAGATTTAGAAAAATTTGAATCAGATTTGAAAGTAATTGAGAATGAAGAAAAAGTATTCAAAGAAAATAGAATACTCGCACTTTGGTTGCTAATCTGTTCCTATCATACGCAAAAACAAATTAATCTTTTAGAGCACAAAATGATAGGTTACTATTAAACTTGGAGTTGGATTCAATCGAATAATTTCCATGCATAATTGATATGTGGAGGTTAAATACAATTTTTGTATTATGAAATTATGCCTCAGTTAAAAAATAACAAATTCTTCAAAACAATCCAAAACAAATGGAATCTCCTAGAGAAACCTGATGGAGAATGGATGTCCTCTGAAGAATAGCCTCGTCGTTAATCCCTAATGGATGTCACGATGATTTTAATGAGTTTCAAAAAACCCTCTTTATTACGTCTAAATCTGTGCATAGAAAGAGGCCTTTTGTTTTTATCACATATTCGATGATCTTTTGTCAACCCCTTTTTTGTAGATGTACATTAGCACTAGGTAATCTTTGCATTTTTCATTATATGCCAAAAATATTTTTTCAAATTTATAAAATGTAAAAACTGTGGCAAGGAGTCGTTTGATTCAAGACTAAAATTCTGTTCTATAAATTGCCAAGATGATTATATTAGTAATTTAGAAAAACGTGTAATTGGTGCAATGAATGCTGATTCTTCACATGCTGATAAAATGAGTTATTCAGAATAATCTTCTCTTATGACTCCTTTCAATCAGAAATTATTTGTTCATTTGAACAAACAAAAAATGTCTGTTTCGAACCAAAATCACTAATCATTACCACTCACTAACTTTTATTACCACTCATTACCAATAGTATATATACTGGAATAATTATGCTGAATCATGAGTACTCAATCTCAAACTAGCGATGCATTTGCAATGTACAAACAAAATATTCAGAAATATTTTGAAAATGTTTCAAAACTAACTCCGCAATATTTTCAGTCTGCAACAGAATTGCAAAATGAATGTATGAAAACTTGTCAAAAAACAATCAATGCCGCAGTTTCAATACAGCAAGAATTTGCAAAGAAATCTGGAATTAATACAGATATTCCTGACTCTGCAAAAACTGCTATTATTGACACTAACAAGCAAATTGTTCAAGCAAGCACAGTGAACAATCAGTTAGTGAAAACTGCTATTGATGCAACTGTTCAAAATTTCAAAACATTCAATGAAAATGTTAATGCATTTGCTGAATTGAACAAAAATATCATCCAAACATGGATATCTCCCTTCACACAAAAAAACTAGTGTGAATGGCTTTCTTTTTATTTTAAAATTTCATGAAATTTGATGAAGAATCATCAAATCTCATGATGTGTTAGGTAATTTGAATTCCAAAATTTGTATTTAAGCCCGATGGATGATTTCTCAGTTGATCTTTTGATCATATTAAATCCGTTCTTTCATGCCTATATTCTGCAAATTCAATATCGGGAATTGACAAATCATCTGTATTTTTGCATATTTCACAATTTGCAAAATATTGAACAATGTTGCCTGGGATTTTTTAATTTAGACGATCTTATTTCTTGCCTGATTGATGCCAATGTGATTTTGATGGTAAAAGGTTGATGGAAAAACGATATTCAAGAAAGAACTCATGGAAGAAGACAGACTCAAACAAGAAGTTACTGAGACAGAAAGAAATTGGATGATCTTGAAAAATCTGAATCCTAAAACAACAATCTTGATTCCACCTGAGTTTGATTAATAAAATATCAAAAACTAATTAATAGTTGACCTGTATTATATAGGTCGACCTGAAGATAATGAGTCAAATTAAGCCTAACTCTGAAATATATGAGCGTGAACGAGTAATTCTCGAGACCATCAAGAATTATCCTGAACTACATCATAATGCCTTGTTGAAAAAAATTGTGCCAGAGTTTATGGCAAAAACAACCTTTGAAAAAACAAGGGATTCTTTATTGGAAAAAGAAATCATTATCGTTTCCCATAAAGGAAATATGAAATTTTACACTCCTGTTAAAAATTTCGAGGAGAGAATTCATCATAGAATTGAACAAAATACCAATAATTCATACCATGATTTAAAATTGAAAATCAAAAAATTAGATACTGATTACTCTCACAAAGATATTGATGACAAAATATCGATTGCAAATTTTTTATTAAGAAACTTAATTCTGGTCGATACTGGATTCACACTCTTAGATTCTGTAAAAAACCCTAAAAAGACACTGTATCGTGATGAACACTTGACTGTTCAGCAATTAATTGATCATGTTTTTGAAATTATTAGACAAGACAAAGACTTTGAGATCATTTTTCCCACCACTGTCAGTAATTTAGTTGGGTTTGTACCTCCTACATTTTTAGATAAATAGGATTCCCTCTAGTTATTTATTCGGGATTGTTTATGGTGATCATATGGGATTACTTTATACAAAATTTTACATGGATTTTAACGGTGATGAATGGAAACAAATTTCCAACAATCCAATCATATTCCAAGCAATCAAAGATGATGTCAGTTTAGAAGTAGAGGATGTTTCTCATAAATCATATAAAATTAATTTCAAATCTGGTGGAAAACTCAACATGTTTAGAGTAACAGGAAAATTTCGTCTAACTTGGAATGATGACGATGTTGCCTGACTATATCAAATAATAATGGGTGTCGTAAATTCATTTCATGTCATTAAAAGAAGAAATAAACAAAATTTCAAAAGATTTTGAAAATACATCTTCTGAAAAACTGATTGATGTTTTAAATCAAATAAAACCACATTTCAAAAATGAACTAATTCCTGAATACCTTCAAGCCAAAATTCAAAAAATTCAAGCCTCTACAGATGAGCCTGAAAAAAAGAAACAGTGTAAGGCATTATTGCCATATTTTGATTGGTATTTACAAGGATTGTAAAACTATTCTAAAAAATTATTTATTTTCACTAATGCTGTTTTAATGATTTTCAGATCCTCTCTTGCATGTGTCATATTTCCGACGAGTTTTACAAAATATTCATGACCTGTATCTTCAGCTTTATGAATATCTGATTCGTAACATGTCAAAGCTTTTTCTAGAAATTGTTTTTCATCTAGGATGTTATTCATAACTTGAACGTCTTTAAGACCTTCATGAATTTTTTCTATTACTTCATTAATTTTTGGAACTGTCTTTCTAGCTTGTTGATTTAAGACAGATGCAAACATTGCTGCTGAATCTTTTAACTCTGGACTATCGTTGAGTGTTTTTAATCTATTTTTATAATGATTCAATGATTTTAAAATTATTTCATAGCCGCCTTCATCTTTAATGTAAATTCCTCCCAACCATAATTTTTCAGACATTTCTGTTCTTTTTTTGATGTGTTATTATAATTTAGTTCTTAAATTAGCACTAGTATAATTTCTACTTATTTTTAATATATCAGAGAATCATAGACCAATCATGAATCTTACAAATGAATTTGGAATGAAAAAACTTGCAGCAAATTGTCCTATGTGTCTTATTGATTCATTATACTGTGGAATTATTCCTACTGAAATTAAATCCATTGCAAACAAAGAAGTCCTATTCTGTAAAACTTGTAAATTCGTCATTCCAGTAGATGAATACAAGAATATGATGCATCAGGCCTAAACATCTGAATGTTCTTTCAATGATAGCTCGCTTTTGTTAATGAGATGAAGTAAAACACCTGCCAGAAATACTCCCATGCCACTAATGCCTACAAACGTTCCTGTATTTTTGATAAATCGCAATAATGGGTCTGTTTGACCTAATTCAATCAAATAAAACATTACTAGACCTGAAGCAAACATGAGTATACCTGTAATGGCAATCACTATGCTCATTTTCATACTTTGGATGATATTTTCTGATTAATAAATAACAAGAACAAACATGTGTTCTTTGATGAACTAGTAAACTCTTTTAATTAATTACAATCTTAAAAAATTATGAATAATGCGTTTCTATTTTTTGTAATTGTCTCTTTATTGATAATCCCATCAACTGCTGAAATATTTGCACAAACAGAATATGAGATTAAAATTCCTTCTGGTGCATCTGATCCAAATGCTCCTTTCTTCTGGTCTGAAAAAAGTTCTGGAACAACCACTGGTGAAATCACTGTTTATCCTGGTGATTCAGTTACATGGCATAATGCTGACACCGCTTTTCATACAATAACATCTGTTTCTGCATCCAGCATTGAAACTGGTAATTTTGAGGTAGATGGTATTTTTGATAGTGGATTTTTTACTGCAGGAAAATCGTATACTAGACAATTCAATGATTTAGGAGATTTTTACTATTTTTGCAGTATCCATCCATACATGAACGGTGTAGTTCATGTGATAAAAAATCCCGGCAGTGTTAAAACCCTTGATGGAGTGGCATCTGGATACTCTGATGATGGTTTGGGATTCAAAATAAAATACATCTTGGACACTGATTTACAAAACACTGTCCATGTCAACCCTGATGAAAAAACACTAACGTTTACAATTTCTGGATATACCGAAAATGAACAACTGACTCTTATTTTGCCCATAAAATTAATTGAAAATCCAAACACTGTTTGGGTAGATGGAGATATGACAGATTTTAAAATGGAAGATACTGCAACTGGAAAAAAATTGAACATTCCAATTACACCTAACTCAAAGGAAATCAAAATCATGGGAGCTAAAGTCATTCCAGAGTTTGGTTCCATAACCTTGTTAATTCTTGTGATTTCTATAGTGTCTGTTCTGGGTTTGACTCAAAGATCTAAAATTAGATTTTTATAATAAAATTAGTCTAAAATAGGAACATTTGCCATATTTCAACACGTGATATCTCCCAAATCATCAAAAATTCATTTTTACATTAATAATTTTTAAAAATTCATTTTTACTAGATTCATTAAAAAACAAATCATAAGAAAAAATGACTGAAACAAAAATCTCCATCCCTTTCGCAAACCATTCAAAAAATCAATGCTCTAATTAATGATGGAAATGCTGATCTGGGAAGATTACAATCTATCTACAATTATCAAAAAACCTACACAAAAGAAAGTTAGTAAAAAGAATTAATTATTTTATTTTAATTGTCATTTCTTCCCCATTACCGATAGGCAATGTTGTTGTTATCACATCTGGTTTAGATTTCAAGTAGTCTGAAAATTTCTTCATATTTTGCCTATATTTTTCAGGGTATAGCATGTTGTCTGTAACTATTATTCCTCCTAATGATACCATTGGCAAAATCAAATCAAAATATTCTATTATGTTTTCTTTATCTGCATCAATTAAAACAAAGTCAAAAAAACCTTTATTTTTTTCTTGAATTCTAAGTTCTTTTAAAATTTTGATCGCAATTCCTTCTTTTATCGTTATAATGTCTTCTATCTTTGCTTTTTGAAAGTTTTCATTTGCTCTTCTGATTTTTTCAGGATCTTGCTCAATCGTGATGATTTTTCCAGATTTTTTTATAATTGCCTTTGCACACCATATTGTAGAATATCCTACAGATGTGCCTATTTCTAGCATATTTTTTGCATTTTTTAGGCGTAAAATCATGCTTAATAATTCTCCTGTTTCTTTTGTAATTGCTAACATTCTTTCTTTTTGAGGAACATCTATTGATCTTGATTTTTCAAGGATAGAGCATTTTTCTAATTCTTCTAGAGTTCTTGAAATTGAATCATTCATCCATTTTATCTAATTTTGTTAAAATTTAACTCTGTCTTGAAAAATTTGTTTTTAAAACATTTGATAGCTTATATTTGCCAAATTATTTTTTAATATCCATATGGCAACAAAAAAAGTAGATCTGCTTGATGTGGTTCAACAAATACTCAATTTGAATACCAAAATGAGATTTGTAGCTATTATTAATGCTAAAGGAAATATCCGAGAAGCCATTATGAAGACAGGAAAAACTAATCTTAAATCTCAAAAAGAAGAAGAGCATTTCTGCAAGCAGGTTGCACAAAGACGTTCTATGAGAAAAGAGTTTGATAGATCGTTAGGAAAAGTAAGATATGTTCATGTTGAAAGAGAAAAAGTTTCTCAGATGGTAATTTACACTAGAAGAAATATTGTATATTTTACAATGGAACCTGAAATGCCAATTAACACCAAAATCAGACTCATTACAAAAATTAAAAAAATTACTGCTGATCTTTGAGTTTAAATATTTTAGATTTGAATTGAAATGACATTTCGTAAATATTTAGGTGATTCAAAAATGTTTGAATATGACAAATATTATCGTGATTGCCAACAAGAAAACAAACCTTTTATCAAAGCAAAAATCAACCCATTACACAAAAATTATTTTGTACAGATTGATTTGATGACCTGCAACTATGAATTGTCTACATCTGAGCAAGATTCTATCAAAGAATTAACTCAACATGAAATTGATTATGTCCAATCAAATTCAAAATATGATTTTCAAGGATTTAGTATTGATAAAGAACTTGCTTGGTTTGATGGTATTTCTTCTGAACGCCTTGATAATTTTTGTAATTCTCTTTATGATTTAACTCAAAAAATTAGTTAAAATCGTATCAAATTTTTTAAGATTTTATCAATAATTTGTATCTCTTCCTTTCTTTCTTTTATTGTGGTTTTATTCCATTCTTTTGCAAATTCTGATTGTTTATCCATTCTTTCTAAAATTTCAATATGCTTTACAAGGTGAATTTTATAGTCATGTAGCAAATCTAAATGCTTATTGTGATTTTTTTCAGTTGGTGTTGTCATCCCATTCCTCTTCTTTAATATCTGGAAACATGTCTCTTATTCGTTTTTTGTCTTTTTCCATTGCTTCTATTCTTTTATCTAAATGACTTTTAATTGCTGGTTCTCCTTCACTGTCTTTTTCTTTATTGATGTCTGAGATTACTTTGCAAAGTGATCTATAATACACAATATGATTTTTTTTAGATCTTTCTGATGTATCCTCTTCTTTTACATCCATATTTTTTGTGCTTTTATTGAAAATAAGAATTTGGCGATTATATTTAATCTCAATTTAGAAATGCAATTCCATAACCCTTTTTATTTAATTCACATTTTTGGTCTGATTACTTTCGTGTCATTTTACGTCCTAAAAATGCAATTATCCAACCTATTCCAATTAATCCAGTACCAAACAAAATATTCCATTCATAATATTTCACATACTCTTCTTCAAATCTAGGATCTTCCAGAAATTGCTCTTGTGGTATATCTGTCAAGAATAGTGCCCAAAATGAAAATACTATAAATAAAACTCCCAATGCAAAAAATCCGATCATTACATATTTTGGAGCTCCTTGAATCATGATTATTATGCACAAATCCCCTATATGGACTAACTTTTCTCTACATGTAATTTTCTAGCAAATTTGATTAAATACAATGAAATTGTAACTATGTAAATGTCTGATGAACAGTTCCCACTTGAAGATATGAAAAATAGAATATCTGATATTTTGTTGGAGCCTGAAATACGGTTCTGTGGTCTTATTGATAATACTGGGGAATTGATTGTAGGCGATATGAAAGCAGGTGTTGTTCCTTTTGAAAATGATGCAAGAAGAAAACAAATGTTTCAGGAACTAGCTCATAGAGTAGCAAACAGAACTGGGTTTGATGCTAATTTGGGCAGGGTAAAATATTCTTCTTCTAGACGAGAAAAAGTTGTAATGATGAGTATTCCTATCGGAAAATATATCATTTTGGTAATTGCTGAACCCAGTGTAAATATAGACAGACTTGGTTGGAAAATAATAGACAAACTTGGACATCAGTGGTCTGAATTTCTAGGGTTTTAATTTTAGATTGTTTTTAATGAAAATGTTTTACACTAATATTGAAATTAAATAATTAATTGACATGAGAATTCTTGTAGATGAAAATTTGGATGGAATGGATGAGAAATTAAAACTATTGGGGTTTGATGCTTATAGTGTCCGAAAAATGCAAATGGAAGGAAAAAAACTCGGTTCTGATTATTCTATAATTAATTACGCACGTGAAAATGGTATGATCATAGTTACAAAAGATACTGAATTTCGTAAAGCAAGTGAAGAAAATGATTTCCCTCTAATTTTGCTTGATGATGAAGAAATCCTTAAAGTAATTATTGAAAAATTGAAAAAATTCTAATTAACATTGTTTGAATCGATTTGTGATATTCTCAAATTTGCTAGAACTTCATTAAGAAAGCCTTCTTCTGGTTGATGTATAATACTCTTCATGATGGATTCCCAACAATCATTAATTTTCCTGTTGATTTGTGAATACATTTTGTCCTTTCTGAATGCAGGATAATATGATAATAGTTTCATTATTCCATCAGTTGATTGTACAATGTTAATCTGATGTATGATTGATCTTAGCCTTTCATGAAATGAATATTTTTTCATTCTGATGTCTGTTTCAAAATTAGATATCTCGCCGAAAATCATCTCTATCTCTTTGTACAAATTTTTGAGTTGCAAATTAACTGATTCAGACAGATTGATCAATTCGTATTCAATGTGGGACTTGCTGTGAATTTTTTTCTCTATTTCTCCTGATTCCACAAGTGCGCTGATTTCTCTGTAGACTATTTTCTCGTTGCCTACTTTCTCCATGACTCTTTTGGCAAGCTCAGTCCCTCTGGTTTTGCCATTTTCATTTAGTACTCTGATGATTTCTGTTTTAATGATCTCTGAGTTTTTATTCATAATTTTTCACTATGTTTGTTTTTGATATTTTTCTAATACTGCCTTTTCTCCAATCTTGTTAATCTCTACTACTAAATCTTCTAAAATCTTTATTCCTTTTTCTATGGGTTCTTTTTCTAAATTCTTGTATTCTAGTTTTTGCTTGAGTACCATTCTTTCATTGTTTACAAAACTCAAAAGCGGAACATTCTCTCCCATGTTCAAGTTGACGAAAAAATCAATATATTCTTCAGTCGATTTTATTGCCATGTTTTAGAATTTTTCTACTACTATTTGTTTGAAAGCCTTCAAACTAGGTTTGGTCTAATTTTTTGTATTTGTATGGCAAGGTGAGATTTTTTCAAATTATCTTGTCTTTTAGATGTGATGATATTTTTAGACGTTGAATTCTGAACTAATAAATTCATTTGGCCTTATCTACTTTGCAGCTTCCATCTGTGTTTCTTAGTTTTTTTGCCATAACATATGGTGTCACAAATAATATCGGAATTGATATTGCAATAAACACTGTTTGTAATTGTGTTAATGCAATAGATAGTGCAATCCCACTTGCTGTTCCAATAAATATTGACAAAAATGTCCCTGCACAAGTAGGACATGCAATAAACAGGCCTATTACAGCTCCTATTGAACTAGCTCCTTTCCCTTTCTTGGAAATTGTATATGCATTTACTGCGATTGCGGCATTTAATCCCACTAGATACGATACAATCACTTGCAACACTAAGTTTATTGGAATTATTTGTAATCCTACATGTTCAGTCAAGTAAATGATTATTTTTGGCATGTATCCTGGTCCATCACAACATGGTGCAACAAATCCTGATGGAATTTCAGCTCCATAATGAATCGCAAAGTTAACTTCTGGCTGATATACCAATGTCCCTGAAACCAGCGAAAAAAATATTCCATATACGACAAATGTGACAACAAAGATTTTTTGAGATTTTGGATTCCATGTTGTAATGGCTATTATAGTTGAAAGATCTTTTCCTTTAATCTCTACTTTTTCCTTATGATACCTATACATTCCAAAAGCAATTGCACCAAAAGATACTACTAGTATTATGTAAAATCCATATGCTATTCTTTGAATTGAATCAATTGCACTAGGTGTAAGTAGTTCTGGATCTTGATATCTTCCATACATCAAAAACAGGATTGCAATTGTTACAAATCCTAAAATGATTAATTTTTTCCCTTTACCTGTACTTCTTTTATCCATGACCATAACTTTGATTTTTCACATGAAATTAAATTTTATCTTAGCTAAGTTTAGGAACAAAAATGTAGATTATTGCAATAATTTCTAATCTGCCAAAAATCATCAAAAATCCTAATATTATTTTCGTTGCAGGATCTGTGTCAATGTCTATTACACCTGCTGACAGTCCTCCTGTAGTTATTACACCTGCGGCCTCAAAAAATGCATCTTGAAATGGAACATTTTCTATTGCTGCAAGATGTGCCCCTACGATGGTTGAGATGATTGGGAATAATGCGAGAATGATGAGAGTTGATATTAATTCTTTTTTTGCTTGGTGTGGCAGTTCTGCTCGTTTTGCTTTACTAAGAAATGCTTTTGCATTTTTAAGGTGAAACAATCTAAATATTTTCAAACCTCCTGCCGTTGAAAATCCACACCCTCCAATGAACATCAAAATTATCAAAATTGAATGTGCTCCACCATTTAATCCTGCAAGACTTTCTTGTTGGAGTCCTGCAGTTGTACTTGCAGATACTGAATAAAATGCACTTTGCATTGGATCAAGTCCACTTGTACTCATAAACAAAATTGTTGCACTTCCTAAAATTGCAAAATACACTAAAACTTCTTTTCCCAGTTTAGGCGAAAGGAATTTTTTTCTTACAAATGCATAGTGGAATGTAAATGGTAATGCTCCTAGCACCATTGCTCCCATTAGGATGATATGTTCCTGCCAAACTAATCCATCAAGAATTGTGGATGTAGGTATGAATCCTCCAGTTGCAAGTGTACTCATTGCTAATGAAAAATTATCTATGATGTTTCCTTCTCCAAACAAATACAGCAAAAATGCTACAATCACAATGTAAATTGAAAATATGACTGTGATGGTTGAGAAAAGTTCTTTCATGTGGAGTGTTCTGCCTGATATAAAACCACGCATGGATTGTAACTTGGATTCTGGATAAAATGCAGTAATTACCAAATAGATGAAACTCATTCCTCCTACAAGCTGAGTATAACTTCTAAAAAATGTGAAACTCTGAGATAGTTTTTCTGGTTCCTCAAATAATGATATGCCCCCCGTAGTAAATCCAGCAGCACTTGAAAAAAATGCATTGCCAAACATCTCGATGTTTGTTTCATCGCTTGGCAAAACATAGAGATAAGGCACTGTTCCAAAAAGCGAGAGTAAAAACAGGCTCGAAAAAACCAAAATTGAGGCTTGTTGTAAATTTAAACTGGATTTCTCTCCATAAGAATTCAAAAAAAATCCAGTTACTAACAAAAGTACTGTGGTCAGATATATTCCAGTAGCAGTTGTAGTGTCTTCTAATAGTGTAGCAACAATTGCTGGAACAAGAAGTAAAACTCCTGCAAATTGTAAAACAAAACCTAGATTTCCTAAAACTGCTTTTACTGGTGGACTAAGGAGTCGAGGAGCTGTGGCAGTTGCATCTCTGATCACATTAGCTATGACTGATTGAAAAATCATACCAATAACTTGATTCTTTTTTGATAGGACTGGAAGTTTTCTAATGTTATTATCTCTCATTTTATGTAATGCATCTTGCAGTGTTGATTTTTCATTAATTGTAATGAGTGGGGTGCTCATGATATCTTTTAACGTGGTAGCTTCGGCATATACTGTAACATCACTTACTTTGCTCAAAATATCTTCATCTGTCACAATTCCTACTGGAAGATTATTTTCATCTGTAACTATAATGTCATCTGTTTCATAATGCCGCAACATCCTTGCTGCTTCTCTTGTAAGTGTATGTTGTCCAAGTAACAAAACGTCTTTGTCCATATAGTTTGTAACATATTTATTTAGAACATATGATACAGCACGTTCTGGATTAGTTGACATGAAGCTTCCTTAGTTGGGGATTTTAAATAATTTGGGGTTACGCGTAACTTTTGATCGTTTAAAAATAATTCACCTTTTTTATTTTTTAATTGATCTCATTTTTTGTTATCTTTATAAGCACTGAAACGCAAGTTTATGCGTAATAGAATGGAAATTGATCAAGCACAAGAACCTGATTATGACTCTGTAAAAATTGATTATGTTGGATTTGTTGATCCTTATGCTGTAGAAGGCATGGTTGTTCTAAAATCTGATGATGGAAAGGAATTTCATATGAGGGCATTTTCTGGAGAAGTAGCTAAACATATCTCTAGTTTTGGTGAAACTCAGGGTGAGGCGGCTCCATCAATTTACAAAATGATTGAGGAAATTTGTGAACAAAATGAATTGGTGCTAGTCAAAGTAAAAATTTATGAAAGTGGTGATGTATTACGCGCAAATCTCTATTTTACAGGAAAGAAAGATTTGGTGTTAAGGAATTATCGTGCCTCTGACGCTATGGCTCTGGGTGCATTTTACAATATTCCAATTCTTGTAAGGAAAAGTCTTCTAAAAGAAAGTGTAGAGGCAGAATAGTTTCATCTTTTTCGAATGGTTTTTCTTATAGCGTTTTAATGAATAATTATGAATGAACAAGAACAACTCATGGATAACCTACTAAATGTAGATCTTGAGATAATTGATATTATACGTGAATTACATCAGACTAATTGGGATTCCAAATCATTAAAAGAACAAGTTGGTGATTTATTAAAAATTCGTGATGAAATGGTCCAACAACTGATGTCTCAAAAAGGTGATGAACATTCATGTGATTGCGGCCATGGTCATTCACATGAATAATTATCTTAATTCTTCAAAAAAATTATCTGGAAACATTTTCTTGATTTTAATGATTTCTAATTGATATTTTTTGATCTTTGATTGAAGTATCTCTCTGTCTTTTCCTTGTGTATTTTCTTTTGATTTTTCTAGAATTTTGATTTGGTTTAATAGTGTTTTATACATGATAGAGTATTCAGGAAAATTTTCAGGAAGTTCTACCATTAAATAGATTAAACCCGGGTCTTACTAATACTGGTTGTGAAAATTCTCATTACTTTGTTACTTGTTTTATTTTCAGGTGTGGGTATTGCTTTTGCAGATCCTGTGACTAAGACCTATTCTGAAAACAAAATTCACTTTGTTGACGAACAGATTATGGTTGTGGCAGATATTTCAAATAACCAAGATACACCACAAAATTTTGCATACCTCACACAAGTAAAAACGATGAAGATGTGGTCATTTCTATATCTTGGTTAACTGATTCATTATCTCCAAGCCGCTCTTTTTCCCCTGCACAATCCTGGATTCCTAATGAATCAGGAACATATTATATTCAAGTATATGTTTGGGAAGGAATTGATCAACCCGTGCTCTATCTCTTCCTTTATCAATGACTGTTAATGTTCTTGAACGACAAACTTGATTTTTAAAAACGCTTCATAATTCGGCAAACTCATCATCTATCAGTTATAGCTTAGTTTGTTGGTTAATCATCAGCATTTTTCCTTGTTATTTCTATGGTATATTATTATCCAATTTATGAAATCAGAACCTTTTTGAAATCATTAACTGTTGTTGATATATGGCAAATTTTGAAAAATTATATTATCAAATTGCATTACAAATCATCAAGAGATGTCATGGCGCAATCAAAATCACCAAACATGGAAAAGTAATTGAAGTCTATGACACCAAGCGTCATATCTGGAGTCATGGTTTGGCGGGTCTTATAATAAAAGAAGAATGCAGAAATGCGAATTTAAGAGAATGGGAATTTGCAAATGTTAGAACATATGTAATTAAAGAATTACTTGGAAAATCTGAAAATCAATAACCTACCTTTCTAATCAAATGTGGCTCTTTTAACATAATAGTGTCGTCTTTTACTGATGATAAATCTACTTGTTTGAGATTATGATTTGTTATAACAATTAATGCTTCACATCTGGAACATAGTATTGTTTTTCCGTTTGATCTTCCCTCTCTGATCAAATCTTTCTCCAATCTGTCTTCTTTTTGGCATGTTGGACAAAGTCTAGGCTCTTTCAATATTGTGATAATTTCTTTAATGAAAATTGTTCTACCCATAATCGTGCTATTCCGTTGTTACTAATGAGTTGTATTGTTAATTGGTATCAGCAATCCATTTTGAATGTCAAACCGTTTTAATCATTCAAAATTAGAACGAATGGTATTCAGCATATTTCCAATCTAACCAATTAACATATTTTTTGAAACATTTCTTGGAAATATGTTTTTGGACTAGATTGATTTTCTTAACGTTTCATTAACTGCCCTTAAGTAACTATACATGGCATTATTTTTTTAGTTTTTATTTGGAATTCTCTGATTTTCTTATCAATGTATCATTAAAAATTACGGTTCTTCTTTTTACGATAAAGTAATTTTCAAAATATTATATTAATACAAGGCAAGTTTTCTCTCCTAATGACAATATCTCATATCTTTGAATGTAATTATCTAATTCTGTAATAAAAATTTCAATATTTTTAAATATTTATTGAAATAATTTATACTAAATTTTAAATAGTTATTTGTCTTATAGAATATGATGTCGTTAGTTGAAAAATCTGACGATTAGATTGCGCGGCCCCGCAGAACAAAAAAGGCAATCAGACGTTTAGGCGTTTGACCACGAGAGGAATCTCTCAGAGTTCTGCAGTTAGGGGTTTGCGCCTTTTTATTTTATTGAAAAATTGATTTGTCTTAATTGAACAGATGTGCATTCTTGAAATTTGACTATGTCACTATTTCCTCTAAACGGTCTTCTTCTTGAGCTCGTTTTATCTCCATTGCAATTCTTCTACCTACTCCAAATGTCTGTCCATATTGATATTTTGTGTAAGGACTAGTTGTTGCAACTATTGGATTGCCTGGAACTCTTAATGAGACATCGTAAACTATAAGCTCCAAATCTTTGGTGATTACACTTTGCAGTGAAAATGGTCCTATAATTCCAGGGGCGTATTCTTTTTTGACTGCTGCTACAAATTTATCTCCCATTTTCAGTACTTTTTCAAGTAGTGACTCTCTGATACTTGCAGGAGTATGTCCTACTTCGATATTCTGTAAATCTATATCCATTTCTAACTGTTCTCTTGCAGGAAGTGCATTGTAATCATGAATGTTAGTTTGTAATCTTCTCTCAATCCCTATAAAGTCAACTTGATCTGAAATTGGGGTGTGGAAGAAATTAAAATTCATGTATGTTCCAATTGCTAACTCTTCAATACTTGCTTTTTGAAGATCCTTTTTTGCGATGACTCCTTGTTTTATCTTCTCTTCTGATTTTTTAACATAATCTTTGTATGATGAAACTGTAAAGAACGCTCTTTCTAAAGGTCTGTTTTTTTCTTGTACTTTAACGATGCATGGTTTGTTTATTCTTTTAGGATCTTTGAATAATTTTGGATATTTTATTCTGGCTTTTTCCAGCAGATAATATTGTCCTTTTTTTGCTGTTCTTTCTTCTGCCTGAAACAGTTTTCTATTTCCAAAAATTGGTACTCTGAAAGAATTTTCAATTGTTTTGTATCCAAGATAAACAGTAAGTGATCTATGGGGAACTATGATTGTATTTGAATCTCTTAATTCTTTTTGATACTTGGCAGATGCCATATCTTTGAATTTATCTAATACTGTGATTTCATCTGCTATTCTTCCAAATCTCTGATATGGACCTTCACGTCCTTTTTGACAGAACACTCTGGTCTGAAAATCCTCATCCTTTGCTCCATCCATAATTTCTAATGCTGAGTGGCTGCCTAGAACTCCGATCTTGACATCTGTATATTCATTAACAATTTTCTTAATTTCAGAACCTTTAATCACGTTATGCCTAGATAATGGGATCTAATATAGCTAATTTTTGATTATCCAGATCGGCATGAAACAATAGATTTTTCTCATCTATAATTTCATATCTTATTGTGTTGTATTCTTTTGAATTGCAAATGGCTGGAGTAATCCTGCTTACTGCAATGGGTGCAGGTTCTATATCATTATGGTTTAAACGAAGAAAAGCACATCAAGCAATGGAAAATCTTGAAAACGAGGAATCTCAAAATTCCTAGTGTCAATTTGCATATTCTATCTAATACATAAAATACTCTGAATTTCAAGGTTCTATTATGAAACTTGTTATTGGAATTACTGGAAGTACTGGGGTAATCTATGGCATACGAATGCTTGAAACTTTAAAAAAATTAAACATTGAAACACATCTGATTCTTTCTCAATGGGGAGAAAAATGCATTTCAATGGAAACTGAACATACTATTGATTATGTGAAATCTCTTGCAACTAATACTTCTGATGAAAAGAATATGGCATCAAGTGTTTCTAGCGGAACTCATAGAATTGATGGTATGATTGTTGCTCCTTGTAGTATGAAGACATTGGCAGCAATTGCAAATGGGTATGATGATACACTTGTTGCAAGAGCAGCTGGTGTCACAATTAAGGAATCTAGAAAATTAATTTTAATGGTTAGAGAAACCCCACTTTCTGCAATTCATTTAGAAAACATGTTGAAATTATCTAGATTGGGAGTTGTAATTTTACCTCCAGTTACAGAGTTTTATACCAAACCAAAATCCATTGATGATATTGTAAATCATGGTGTTGGAAAATGTTTAGACCAATTTGATATAGAGCACAATTTATACCCTCGATGGGGCACTCTTTAAACTACTATTGCCAAAATTTTCTTTAGAAAAAATTGTTAATGCTGATAGAGATTTAGTTTTTCAAATTTTTTCAAACTGTGACAATTATCAAAAGTTAGTTCCTCAATTCTTTCCATCTATACGAGTTCGTTCTACTCGAGGTAGCGTTTCTGTGGCTGAAGAACATTTGATTCTTGGGAGTATTGAATTAGTAATAATGGCAAAACATGTTTCTCAAGACCCACTTTTACATGATGTCTTTGTAATTGGTGGTGATGCAAAAGGTAGTCATATTAAACAAGAATTCATCGAACTTGAAAATGCCACAAAAATTTTAGTTAATGTTGATTTGAAATTTAAGGGCAAAATGATGTTGTCTTCTCTGTTTGGTAGGCATGATTTTAAAGAATATTATAGTAAAATTTTAGACGAGTTTAGCAGAATATCTGAAAATTAATCTGATTTTGATTTTTCTTCTTTAAACTCTTTGAGTTCTTTATCTGCCTCGATTTTCCCTTTTTCAAATTCTCCTTTTGCTTTACCAAAAGTTTTTGCAAGTTCTGGAATTTTTTTTGCACCAAAAATCAATACGCCGATAAATACTACCAAAACAATTATTTCTGTACTTCCTAACATGCTATATGACATTCTCTGATTTCAGATTTAAGTGTTCGACTTTTTTCGTTCTTTACGCTCGATGAATACCATGCCTGCTGCATACAATGCAATCATTGGTCCTGCAACAAACATCATCGTCACTCCTGTTCCATCAGGGGTGATGATTGCTCCAAAGATCACAATAATTACAATGGCATATCTGATATTTTTTCTCCAAAAATCTGCATCTACCATTCCTGATGCTGCTATGGCATACATTACAAGAGGTAGCTGAAATGAAAAACCAAATGCCAACAAAAATTGTAATACAAATGTCACAAACTCCATTACATTGAGAAAAGTTACCAGTCCTGCTCCTTCCCCATATCGATACAAAAATTCTAACATGTATGGGATCACAAAATTATAAGAAAACACACATCCTGCAATAAATAGTCCTAATGCAGGCAATGTCACGTTTCTGCTTACGTTGATTTCATTTTCTTTTAATGCTGGTTTGATAAATCCCACTAGTTCTTTTATTATTACTGGCATTCCAACTACAATTCCGACAAGTGCTGCAACATACATTTGAGCAAAGAATGCTTGACCCGGCGCTGTTTGAATTAATTGTACTCCTTCTGGAACTAAATTAATTCTCATATGGTTTGTAATTTGAGCCGCCATATTGTGAAGCGGTTCTGGTGTTGGATAATACAAAGTAAATTGATTTATTTGAAATGGTTCTGCATGAAACATTAGAAGAAATGCAGAAATTCCTCCAATGACTAGGACAATTCGCATTAATCTTTTCCGTAATTCTTCAAGATGCTGGTTAATCCCTTCCAATTCGGACATCTGGATATCTTTGATTCTAAACTATATCAATTATGTGGGGATTGGCAAGAGTTTTGCTTCTGGTAGTCCTGCTTCTTTAAGTGCATCTGCACTAATATCTCCAAATTCTAATGATATTATGGCTTTGGTATTAAATTTAGACTCCATCTCTTTTGCCAGATTTGAAATATCTTTTGCGGAATAGATTTCTTTTGAATCTTTTAGGAATACTCTTTCTCCTTTTTCCATCTCTTTGCCGTTAAATTTCCCTTGCAAAAATTTGGTAATTTCTGGTAGTTCTTTTCTGTCTATGTTATTGTGAAAATAACAAATTCCTTTGACTGATTCATAGTCATAGGCTGTTCCATTTCTATACATGAAAACTCCGATAAAATGAGCCTCATCTTCTGGCTCTCTTACACATTTGATTTCCCAGTTAAGCAATTTACTTTCATCATATGCATACCCTCCTAATTCTTCTGATGATATTTTCCAATATCTCATTCTACCTTTTGCCATTATGAATTAATGAGAATTATTCTGATATAAATTCCATCTCTATGCTTTAGACAAATACTGGTTTTCTTTTATACTACATCAAGGTAATTGACACGTGGGAACCAGAATGACTGTTGTATTAGATTCTTCAAATGTAGAAAAACTGCAAATATTCAAGCAAAGATGATCAGATCGTCTTCAAAACCAATGAGTTTTTCACATGTGTTGAATTTGATTGTGAGCGAAGGATTAAAAAAATTCAAGGCATGACCTGAAAACAAAAATTATTGAATGATTGATTTTATTTCTAATTAGATGTCTCCAAAAAATCCGTTATATCCAATTGATATTGATGATTACCCGAACCTCTTTGACTATGTATTATCTACAGAAGGATTAATCTATTTTCAGACTTTGAAAAGAAATTTCATACTTGGCAAAGAGATGACTTTGGATGAATACAACAAACTTCGATTATTATATGTGTATTATGCTACTGCCAATAGGAATTCAAAAGAAGTATCTGCATGGCAAGATCTTTGTGTCACTCTAGATGGGAAGGGAATTTTTGAGAAAAAAACGTATCAATCAAAAGAAGATTTGAAAAACAAATCTTTGATACTTGTAAATCCTAACTATCAATCCGGACTATATAGAAAATATATTGAATTTGTAAAAGAAAATATGAAATCATAGTTACCAGAACTGGGCAGGTGATATCTTAACAACACAAATCCTCAGTTCCGGAAACCTAGTCTTTATCTCAAAATAACTATAAAAATACAAGATTATTCGGAAGATAGATTAACCTCGATTTTATTTTTAATTTGTTAATGGCAACTTTTAGTGTTCATGTCACCATCGAAAACAAGCTTGGTATCAGTGATCCTGAAGGGGATACTATTCTAAATGATTTAGTTCTTAAAGGAACTCACAAAACAGTCTCAAAAATCAAAACTGCAAAAATGCTAAAATTCACCATTAAAGAAAAAGACAAAAAAACTGCACAATCTAAAGTTCAAGAAATTTGTGATGATTTGAGAATATACAATCCTATGGTAAGCAAAGTCATTATTGACGTTTTTGAAAATTAAGTCCCACTTCAAATTATCTACAATACTATTCACTTTGATACTTGTTCTGATCGTTTACGCCACTGATTAATCATATAGTATTTGTATCTCTGAATGCTAATCTAATTGTGAAAGTTGGAGTTGTAGTTTTTCCTGGTAGTAACTGTGATCGTGACATGTATCATGTTTTGACTGACGTATTTCATTTTGATGCCCAATACTATTGGCATGAAAAAGGTCTACCAAAAAATATTGATGCTGTGATTTTACCTGGAGGATTCTCCTATGGTGACAGGCTAAGAGCTGGAGTAATTGCAGCTCATAGTCCAATTATTAAAGATGTCAAAAAAATCGCAGAAAAAGGAATTCCTATTTTAGGTGTGTGTAATGGATTTCAAATTCTTGTAGAATCTGGACTGCTCCCTGGGGTTTTACTCAAAAATGAATCTCTTAATTTTATGTGTGAGTGGACGAATTTGATTGTGGAAAACAATAACACTCCGTTTACAAATCAATTCAAAATCAATGAGAAAATCCCAATTCCCATTGCAAATGGTGAGGGACGATATTATGTAGATGATGATACTATGAAAAAACTAAAGAAAAAAAATCAAATTGTTTTTCGATATAGTGAAGTTGTAAATGGTTCTTCAGACAGAATTGCAGGCGTGTGTAATGAAGACGGAAATGTTGTTGGAATGATGCCTCATCCGGAAAGAGCTGTTGAATCAGAAATTAATCCAATTGACAACAAGCCTTCTTCTCGAATTTTTGAGTCTCTATTGACGACAATGGGTGTTAGTAAATGAGTTTAGAAGATCAAGAACTTTCTGAATTAAAATCAAAAATTGGACGAGAACCCACACCAACTGAATTACAAATTGTTGCTGCTGAATGGTCTGAACACTGTTCTTACAAATCTTCCAAAAGACACCTCAAAATGCTACCTATGACAGGTCCGCTTGTAATTAATGAAAAGGGATATGATTCTGGTGTTTTGGATGTTGGTGATGGGTATGTTGTTACAGCACACATTGAAAGTCATAATCATCCCTCTGCTGTAGAACCATATGGTGGGGCAGCTACTGGTGTTGGAGGAGTCATCCGTGATATCTTATCTGCAGGAACTAGACCAATTGCAATTTTTGATGGATTGAGATTTGGCAATGTTGAAAAAGATTTGCAAGCCAGATGGTTGTTCAAAAATGCCGTTACTGGAATTGCAGATTATGGAAACTGTCTTGGAATTCCTACTATTGGCGGAGAAGTTGAATTTGATGAATGTTATGAAAATTATGCCCTTGTGGATGTTGCTGCATTGGGATTTGGTAAAAAAGAACATTTGATAAAAAATCATGCAAAGAAAGGTGACATAGTTGTGCTGATGGGCGGTTCTACTGGTAGAGATGGAATTGGTGGTTCACAGTTTGCTTCAGATTCATTAGAGTCTGAAGACCGTTCTGCAGTACAAATTCCTGATCCGTTCATTGAAAAATTAATTATCGAAGCAGTGTTGCAAGCAAGAAATGATGGTTTGATTCATGCTATGAAAGATCTTGGCGGTGGTGGCTTGTCTTGTGCTATCTCAGAAACTGCAGATGCATTGGAAATTGGAATTGAAATGGATGTTGACAAAGTTCATACCCGCGAATCTGGCATGCATCCTAGTGAGATTATGGTATCTGAATCCCAAGAAAGGATGTTGATTGTAACTAGTAAAATCAAACTAAAAAAATTACAAACAATTTGTGAAAAATTCAGAATTGGTTGCTCTATGATTGGTCAGGTAAAGTCTGATAATCAGGTACATGTCAAAAAAGGAAAAAAAACATTTGCTAATCTATCTGCCGACGTTGTAGCTAATGCAACACTGCTTGATCTACCCTCAAAAAAGCCTGTTTATCTGAAAACTATTGAGACTGAAAAAAAATTCAAGCCTATCTCTGATTATTCCAAAACTCTAATGAAATTGTTATCATCTCCAAATATTGCAAGCAAGATTTGGGTATATGGTCAATATGATCATGAAGTGGGAATTCGAACTGTTGTAAAACCTGGAAAAGATGCATCTGTTTTGAGATTGGATAATGGAAAATTCCTTTCTGCAAAAATTGATGGCAATCCAAAACATTGCTACATCAATCCTCGAGAGGGAGCAATAGGCTGTTTTGAGGAAGCGTGTAGAAATGTTGTTTGTACTGGGGCAAAGCCTATTGGAATGCTTGATCATCTTCAATTTGGTAATCCAAAAGATCCTGAAATATTTTGGACCTTTTTAGAATCTCTAAAAGGTTTAACTGATTTTGCAAAATTTTTTGAAATTCCATGTGTTGGAGGGAAAGTGAGTCTGTACAATGAAACTCCTAAGGGTCCAATAAAACCAACTCCTGTGATTGGAGTTATTGGATTAATTGACAAAAAACCCTCTGTCTCCCAAAAAATTTCTGAAGGTGATTGTTTGATCATAATCGGCAATACTAAAAACGAACTTGGAGGTTCTGAATTCTTTGAATATGTTCATAAATTTGTTGGAGGAAAATGCCCTGTTGTTAACTTTGACGATTCTAAAAAAAACATGAATTCTGTTTTAGATTTGATCAAAAACAATCTAATCAAATCTGCACATGATTGTTCAAAAGGTGGATTAGCAGTTGCTGTATCTGAAATGTGTATGACAAATCAAATCGGTTGCACTGTATCTCTGGATAAAGTACCTGGAGATAAACTGACTGTTGACAGAATTCTGTTTTCAGAAAGCCATTCTCGTTATCTTTTGTCATTTGACAAAAAGAATCTTTCAAAGATTAAAGATCTGCTTAAAAATAATAAAATCTCTTTCAAAGAGATTGGCAAGTTTGGTGGTGAAAATATTCAGTTTAATAATAAAATACAATCTGTTGTTAAATTAAATGTCGAAAAAACGCACAGAGTATGGCTCAATTCCCTTTCTGATTTGATTCTTCATGGGAAAACCTCTTAGGCTATTTTCATTCGAGAAGAGAAATCCTGATCGCATAAACTGATGAGCATTTTTATTATTCAAAATTAGATCATGGATCAGGGAATGGAGTCATCATTTGATTATTCAGTGGGATTTTGTACTTTTACTGATTTTTCAATATTCTCTGAAATGCAGGAGTTTGTGTAGAGATGCCTAAAGTTAAGGAAAACTGTGGTGTTGTTGGAATTTACAGTTTAACTGGTACTAATGTGGTCCCAATGGTTTTTGATGCTTTACGTGCATTACAACACAGAGGGCAAGAGGCCTGGGGATTTGCGGTTCCTAACAAGCCTCCTTTTAAAAGAGTGGGATTGGTTTCTCATTCTTCATCTGAATTTAAAAAAATTGCTCAAGAATACTCTTCTCCTTGTGTGATTGGACATGTTAGATACTCCACAATGGGTACAAGCACTTTGGAAAATGCACAACCTTTGAAAGTAAAAGACCTATGTATTGCACACAATGGAACGATTGCCAACGCACAGGAATTATCTAATTTGGTGGGTGGGTGTTCTTTCACTCCTCAAAATGCAAGTGATACTTTGGTTGCAGCTCAACGACTGGTATCGTTAATTTCTGAAAATGGCCAAATGGGAAAAGCACTTTCTATTTTAAAAAATGAGATGGTTGGTTCTTACTGTTTTACTTTTATTTCTGATGATCATTCTGTGTTTGCTGCAAGAGATCCTAAAGGATTCCGTCCTATGGTTTTAGGATATAAAGAATCTGATGATACGTATATTGTAACTTCTGAATCTGCTGCGGTTACTGCAGTTGGTGCAAAACTCCAAAGAGATGTTGTTCCTGGAGAGTTGATCAAACTAAGTAAAAATGGCATAGAAACTGAAATATTTTCAGATGATCCTTCTCGTGCGCATTGTTCTTTTGAATTCACATATTTTGCACACCCTTCCAGCAACATGGAAGGACATAACATTTACCTTTCAAGAAAAAAAATAGGGCAATTTATGGCAAAAAAATTCCATATCGAAGATGCCGATTTAGTAATTCCAGTACCTGATTCTGCAAGACCTGCTGCATTAGGATATGCACAAGAACTTGGGGTGTCTTTTGATGAAGGATTATTAAAAGACAGATACAGTAAGAAAGGTCCGTTACGAAGTTTCATTGAACCTCATCAAAGTGACAGAGTAGAAATTAATCGCTGGATAATTCCAATTAGTGAAATAATCAAAGATAAACATGTGGTAGTAATCGATGACAGCTTGGTACGAGGTACAAGTTCTAAAGCAATTATCAAGGCTCTACGTCGTGCAGGTGCTAAAAAGATAAGCATGTTGATAACATATCCTCAAATCAACTATCCTTGTTATGCTGGAATTGACTTTCCTTCACAAGAAGAACTTGCCACGTTTACTGATGGAAAACACATGTCTGGTGATGAAATCACTGAAATGGTGAGACAAAATATTGGTGTTGACTTTTTAGGATATAATGATGCTGAAAATCTAGCAAATGCAGTTGGGATGCCAAAAGATTCAATGTGCTTTACATGTTCATCTGGAAATTATGATTCATTGGGAATAAAACCTGATTTTACTAAACGTGAGCAAATAAAAGCTAAAATTTAGAATCTCTTTTTGGAGATTTAATTAAATATAGTTTACAATGCATTCTATCTATGCAGGCAATCTGGAATGATGTAATAATTGCAGAAAGTGATGACACTGTTGAAGTTGAAGGGAATCATTATTTTCCATTTGATTCAATTAAACGGGAATATTTCAAAAAAACTGATTTGACTACGTTCTGTGGCTGGAAAGGCATGGCTAATTATTATTCAGTTGAGATCAATGGAAAAACAAACAAAGATTGTGCCTGGTACTATGCTGAACCAAATGATGCAGCTTATAAAATCAAAGGAATGGTTGCATTTTGGAATGGTGTTAAAGTAAAATAATCTAAATTAAAAAATCCTTTTTTATAATGTTGATTTTTCATAACTAAATTATGCCTATTTGTCTTGTCGAGAAATCAATGCAAAAAATATTTACACGAATGTACTTTTAAACCCTCAGAAGAATAAAAACTAGAATCACGTACTAGAAAACCTTTCTTACAATTTCTACATTTTCTTATGTCTTACAATAATAATATTAGTAATTGGATATTGTCCTCATTTAGATGATGATATATTTTATTCATGAATTTTTATTGATATCAATTTTCATCAATTTTCTTGTTGTGTTCATCCACTTCTAGGTCATATTCATCAATTTTCCTGTTCTCTTCATCTTCAAAAAGTTCAGGATTTTCTTCTTGGGCTTTTTTCATAAGTTTTTTGAATGTGTCAGGATCATCTTTTTGTAGTTCTAAGAGCACTTTTCCTATTGATTCGTCTAGATTACTCATGCTGTATTTTACCTTTAAACTCGTATATTTCTTATCAGATATACTACTAGCAGTTAAATTCTATTAAAAATTAAGCATAATTGTTTGAAGTTTCTTACAAGTGGTAAAGTAAAGGATCTTTATGATGTGGATGAATCCAGTATTCTGTTCAAATTTTCTGATAGGGTATCTGCATATGATGTAAAATTCAAACAAGATATTCCAAGAAAGGGTGAGGTTTTATGCAAATTCGCAGAATTCTGGTTCAATGAGTTGCCTATACCAAACCATTTCATCAGACGAGAATCAGACACCGAAATTCTTGTAAAAAAGATGGATATGCTTCCAATAGAATGTGTGGTCCGAGGCTATTTTTATGGCAGTTTAGTTAGTAGGTGGAAAAAAGGTAAGATTGTACTTCCTAAAGGCACTAACACCACTTTAGCTGCAAAACTTCTTGAACCGATATTTGATCCTACGACAAAATCACAACATGATGTTCCAATTAATAAAATAAAAGCATTGCAAATGAACTTGGTTACTGAAGAACAATACTGCTGGTTAGAAAAAACATCTATCGAAATTTACAGAAAAATGGCAAAGATTGCAGACAAAGCAGGATTCATTTTAGCTGATTTGAAATTGGAATTTGGATTATTGGATGGTAAAATCACACTGGGTGATTCTATTGGCCCTGATGAATATAGATTATGGCCTAAAGATTCTTTTGAAGTTGGGAAAATACAAGAAGCATATGACAAACAACTGCTACGTGATTGGTTGACTGCAAATGGATATCAAAAACATTTTGATGAACAACGTGATGCTGGCAAAGAACCAACTGCCCCCAACATTCCACAAGAAATCATATCCAAGATGACTCAACGCTATGTTATAGCATATGAGAAATTGACTGGACATTCACTGTAATTATATCACCTGTTATTATTGACTAAAAGTCAACCTTCAACTCAAATTTGATTTTCAATCATATCTGAAATGCCGTCTTGGAAGGTGATGTGGTGACATTGTTTTCCTGATTTGCCTTTTTTCATATTTTTTAAAATTTTTGAAACCGTTACAATAATTTCTTAACCTATACTATAATTATTATAGTGCTACCAATAATATTGGATATGCTACTATAATTATTATAATAGTAATCTAAAATATTGTACCGGTACAATGATTGTTAAAGTAAACAAAAATTGATGCGATTAGACAAAAAAATATGATACAAGGATCTTTTAGATCGGTTTGAAAGGTAATCCTATATGTCAACTCTACTAGAAAAACAAATCAAAGTTAATCGTATCGTTACAACTAGCCCTGAACATGCACGTGCAATTGAAGACCCTGCACGAGCAAAAATTGTGGAAATTCTATATCATCAAGCATTATCTGCTGATCAGATTTCAACTGCTCTAAAAAAGACCGGATATAAAAAAGCATTAACCACTGTACGTCATCATTTAGAAATTCTAAAAACATCTGGATTAATTGAAATTGCAAGGATTGAAGAGTCTCGTGGAGCTATAACAAAATTCTATAGTACTTCCACCAAATTGTTGGATTTTCAGACCCCTGAAGATTTTGATTCAACATACTCAAAAATCATCAACAATACGTCTGAAAAAATTGAAAAAATACTCAAGGGATTGACTCCAAAGACAACAAAATCCAAAGGTAAGAAATCAGAAGAATATTCACAATACTTGGTAATGGAGATCATGAATAGAGCAGTAACAAATGTTCTTGAAAAATCAAACAAAAAATAATCTTGAAATTAAACTTACTGTAGTTTGATACTGATCAGAAATTACTTTGTAATTTATTTTACAAGTTGCAAAAAAGAGAGCAAAAATTTTTTTTTTGCTTTATGTTTTCCAAAACTATTATCTATTGTATAAAGTAATGAAAACTAATGAATGCTAAAGTTATAAAGTTATTTTCAGAAAAAAATTTGGTCTTTGTTGCAACCGTCATGAAAGATGGAGCACCTCAGGTTTCTCCTGTATGGGCAAGTTATGAGGATGGGTATGTTCTTGTGAATACTGCTGAAGGAAGAATAAAACACAAAAATGTTCTACGTGATTCTAGAGTTGCAGTGTCTGTTGTATCCAAAGATAATCCTCTTGACATGACAACAATTCGTGGAACTGTGGAAGAATTAATTCCAGATTATGATTACAAACATGCAGACAAATTAACACAGCAATACATGGGACGAAAACATTATCCTTTCAAACGTGATGATGAAAAAAGAATTATCTTGAAAATAAAACCAATCAAAGTTTTTGTTTTACCTGAATTAAAAATGTCAGAGTATTAATTTAGAATATTTCTAAATTCGAATTTAGAAATATAATACATTCAGTAGGAGAAATATAAAAAAGATAGCATAGACAGCTTAACGTCGACGTTTAACTGCCTTTCTCTTTGGAGCTGCTTTTCGTTTAGCTGCAGTTTTTCTCTGTGGAGCTGCTTTTCGTTTAGCTGCAGTTTTTCTCTTTGGAGCTGCTTTTCGTTTAGCTGCAGTTTTTCTCTTTGGAGCTGCTTTTCGTTTAGCTGCAGTTTTTCTCTTTGGAGCTGCATTTACTGCATTCTTCCTTCGAGTTGCTGCTGCTTTTCTTTTACGTGCTGCTGCGGCTTTTAATGCTTCAGCTGCTGCTTTAACAGCATTTCTCTTTCGAGTTCTTGCGGCTTTTTTAGCTGCTTCGGCTCTTTTGGCTTTAGATACTACCATACATTTTTGCAAAAATCATCTATGTTATATGGTTAAAGTCATACATTACTATGCTGTATATAGAAAAATTTGACAAATTTTTTGTTTTTTTTGAATTTTACGATCAGCAATTTGTAATACAAATCAAAGCTGTATCTACAGTTGATTGATCTTTTTGTGGGCGAATAATTATTTTGTATTATTTTTCTTTATCAAATGGAATATCAAACTGTGTTGTTTTCTCAATTGCTTGATCGGATTCTAACCCTTCTAAAAGTAAGTCTTTTGATGAAAATTCACCATATACTGCTTCATGTTTTTGTCCTTTTTCATCAACAATGTACAATTATCCTCCTGAAAAGAGTGTTTTTTCATCCCCAATGTTTTTTGCAATGATTCCAATCATTACAAACGTGTTTTCTGGTGAAACATCTTTACTGCTTCATGTGTTCCTTCAAAAATCACGATGTATTCAATAGGTCCAACAATAATTTTTTCTCCAACTGCTGACTCTATGAAATTAGTTGTATATTGTGTATGCATTATCATTGCAAGTTCCCCATTGAAGATATAATTGCACCAATCACAATTACTACTAATCCTGCCATGAATCATCTAAAATTTTTTGGTATATGCTTGAAACGCCCTTTTTTTGGGTTTATTTGATCGGAACACTTTGGTTTTTGAGTTAATCTTTGTTGTTTTTCTAAAAATTAAACAAATAACGTTTACATAACTTTATACTTTTCAGATATTCTTTTATTGTATTGTTTGGGATTTGTACCAATGAATACAAAAACAATCTTGGGAATTTCTATTGCTGCCGTCTTTGCCATTACTATGACAATGACTTCTGCAATGGCAGACATTCCAGGTTCTTTAACGGTGACTAGTGCAGGACAAAATGAAGGCACTTTCTTTATGGATTTAGTAGATCCTGTCAAAGAATTTAATTCTAAAAAAGCACCTGATTTAGTAACATTTTGGGATGGTCAATCCCAACAAAGGGTAATGGTGAAACATTAAGAGTTGCTGCAATTACATTGCATCATAACATTAATGATCAAGCCGCATTTGATCCAATATTTTGTCCTGATGACAAAAGCCCTCAATGTAAATCCATAAAATCTAGTCCGGTTCAAAGTTTCCATCCTCACTATGCTGAATTTACAGCATTGAATGTTATTGATGGAACTACACAACTATGTGTTACAAACTTGGAAAGTCCAAAACTTGACTTTAGAGTACATAATCAAGAAACAATCACTCTTGAAGATGAATCCAATACTCATACAGGATTTTATGCAACAGGAACTATTGGTGCAATTGAAGGTTGCCCAGTTGGTTTAGGAATTACGTCTGTAGTTTCTACAAACTTATCCTAGAACTTCATATTTTCTTTATTTTTTTACTAATTTAGAGGGGTTTAGCTTTTACGCATAACTCTAAAAGATCATACGTGTTTAGCTGGGGTACCTTGGTGGAATTAGGGTTGGATGTTGTATCTAGGCACAAGTGTTCAACCCCCCACTAAAACGCCTAATTTTGAAAATTTTACATTATGACTAAACTATGTATTTTTCAGGGGGGGTTTAACGCCTAGGCTTGATTTTATAAAAATAGTTATTTTACATAGTTTTCTGAAATCATGGTAATTCCTTCTAAAATTTGTGAAAAAATAGATGTAAACAATCTAAATTGATCAAATACATTATTAGTTGATTCAAATGATTCGTTGATTGCTGTCTCGCTAATCTGGAAAGGATGTTTTTATCATGTTTTATTTTGATTAAATTTTGATTTTACTGGTTACTTGTGCATTTGGACACATATTTGAGATGAAATAAGGGGGAGTTTTAGAAGAAATATTTGCACAAAACCTCTTTTATGGTTTTTATGATTTGAGAATCCTATACATCTATTTTTACTGTGATATGCTATGATGTTGGTAAAATAATGATGTGTCCTAAAATTGCACATTTTAGGAGTCATTTCAATTCTTTCTGGACTGTTTTTACAATATAGTGCACTGCCAAGGCAATCCCTATCATTTTGAACAAATTACTCATTTGATTGGACCTCCATACTCTCATAGGTTTCAAGAATCTCGTCTATCATATTGAGAATGTTCAATTCTGAATTGCCTCCCACTTCATAGTCGTATTTTCAAGTTGTATTTTGCTGACATTGATGCTTACATTGATCTCAAAATTTTTTGTTGCATGTCTGAACAAAACGTTGAAAGCATTCATTTTATGAACACCACCAATGTTGCAATAACTGTCAAAACAAAAACCTTGTTCTTTGAAGCCTTGAATTTGAGAATTAGGCCTTCTTTGAAACCTGTTTTTGGTTTACATGTTGTTGTGTATTTTGTTGTAAATCTTGTTGTTTTCATATTGTTTGATGGCAAATTTATAATAAAAAAGCCGCGTAGAACTGATAAATCGTCTATTTTTTCTAAAACGTTTTCAACAAAAATCTTGCTGTTTTATCATATTTTTCAGAAACACTATCTATAGCTTCAAGCATTGTTTGTTGATTGATGTTTTCTTTGTCATCCAGAACCACATAAACTCCGACTTTTTGTTTTCCATCTTCTGTGATGAATTTGTTTATTGCCTGTATTGAATAACAAAAATCTGATACTTTTTTCTCAAATTTTTCTTTTTCTTCAGGACTAAATCCCAAATATCTTGCAATTTGATTATTCTTCATTACCACTTTAGATCCTATTACCAGAATCCCTGCCTGTCCTTTTGGCTCAAACACTTCTACTGGAATTCCGTACTGCCCTGCGTGTTTAACAAGAATTTGAAAGTTATTTTCAGGATTTTTCACTTCTTCAAAAGCCAATCCTTCATGAATTACCCATCTCTCAACATTATCTCGCATTCTAGATACACTCATAAAAAATATCTAAAACTAGTTCTATATGATTCTAAATCTAATGATTACATGAATAAATTTAGAATATTTCTAAATTCGAGTTTAGAAATAATGATTATCTGTACATGAAAAACAAGAAAACTACCGTTAAATATTCACATTGAAACCTGAATCTAATCCTGGAATGGATGCTGCAATCAAGACGTTCAATATGATTCCGAAGATCATAAACGCAATTCCTAGGTACAAACAATTTCTTGCTTTGCGAGGATCATCTTGACGTAAAACAAAGAATGCGATAATTCCTCCAATTATTCCTAAAAATATTGGCAACAAAAACCATACATTACTTCTTAATTTTTCCGGATAAGTCATAGTTGCACCCTTATTTTGCCATTATTGCTTTTTTTGTAATTGTGTAATTTCAATTTCAACTGTCTCTAAAGGATCCTCTACTTGATTGCGTCTAATTGAAAACATCTTTGGTTTTTCAAAGTCATCTGTGCAATCCGGACATGCATAGACTAGTACTCGGTGTTCGTTTGGTGCTTTTGGATTTGATAATCTCGGATAATACACTAATCTGGCCCCACAATCTACACAATATCTGTTGGCCCTTCTAGTTCTGACCAATGTAACCCTCCTGCATTATTCTTAATGTGCGATCATCTATTAGATCTATGTTGTCTAATAGAATAAACCAATTGCTAACAACCGATCAATATTTCTAAATTCGAATTTAGAAATATAATTATTTTTACGCCTTGATATGTTACATCTATGCAAATAGAATGTTTCAAAACCCGAGTTTAGAAATAAGGGCGCCTCCCACCAGACTTGAACTGGTGACCAACCGGTTAACAGCCGGTTGCTCTACCACGCTGAGCTAGGGAGGCACAAGATAAGACCTTGCCAAAAGTGATTTAATCTTTGCGAAACCACCTCAAACTCAAATTTACAGCAAAACACCTAATTTGAGAAAACCTGAAATTTGTATTGATTAATTGTCATGACCCTATTTTTATAATTTATTTTAAAATGTAATTTAGATCGAATTTAGGCTAAACAACGTACTATGGTTTTTACATCCTTTTTTTCCACAATTTTTACATTTGTAATAATCTTGAATGTTGTATCCTTTCATTGGAAAAAAAGCCAGTCATGATTGTTTATCTTACACAGTTCAGATTTTCTTAGCTCTTTGATTGCTTTTATTGCATAACTTAATGAGAATCTGCCATTGTTCAAAAAAGAATTAATTGGGTTTCGGTTCTTTTTCACAAATTATTAATTCTAACAAGAATAGTATAAACTTCAACATGAAATTTTTTTAACTTTGTGTTAATGATTAATATCGTATTTATGGATCTGATGTAAAAGCGATCTAATATGTGCATTATCATCGTTTGATTTTATGTTTAATTTCTTACTAATCTAATAATCATTTACAATTGATCGTGAGTAATTAACAACTGTCAGTAGATCTAATAATAACAAATGTACCGCTTTGATCTATATCTTGAAATATTTGTTTGAAATTATTTCTGAATTAACAATATCTTATTTCTTTGAGAAGGATTAAGTATCAAACGATATCTATCTTTCCGTATGGAAATACCAGACGATCTAATCCATGCCAATTTTTTCTTTGTTGATATTATTGGTTTATCTGATCCTTTTCTTTCTACTGAATCTCAACGAAATAAGATAAGCATACTGTATGAGTATATTAAAAACTGTAGTGTTTTTCAAAAAACATCCTGTGATGAAAAACTTATTTTGCCAACAGGAGATGCGTTGCAATTGGATTCTTGCATGGGGTGGAAAACCCTCTTAAACTTGCTAGCGAACTTCAACAAAAATTAAAAAAATATAATGAAAATGTCATCTATACTGAAAAATTTTTTTGTGAGAATCGGATGTAATATGGGGGAGGTATTTTTAATTCGTGATGTCGTAGAAAAAACTAATCTTTGGAGCCCTGGTATTTCGATACAGTATATTGGGAATTCCATGGTTGTTGTTAGCTACTGGAATTACGATCTTCACAGTTGCTGATGTGTGGTACTATTATCTTGAACTCTTTGAACTGTATGATGGGATCCATCCTGTGAATGCTCTTTGGAATTTTGCATTCATGATCATCGTTTACGCTTTATACAAACATAAAAAAATACTCTGATCTATAATTTCTGCAATCTCTTTCTGTTCTTGAGTTTATTTTGGTATTGTTTTAGTTGAATTTCACAAAAAACTCTTTGATTTCTTTTGCATGACTCTCAACTAATTCTATGATCTCTAAATGCTCATCGGCTGTAGGTTCTCTTTTGTGAACAATTTGAAATGCACTAAGTGCGGAACCAACCATCTCTCCAACAAAAAAACCACACAAAAAGTCCCCAATATTGCCACATTCCCATGTTTCTCCAATCCTTGGAGATGCTCCTGCTGATTTGTATAATTCTAATGTTTGTTGGATTAAATTCGTAGTTTGTTTTGAAAATTCAGGATCTAGAGTCATTGACTAAATTAGAATTTTATTTTTCTATGCCTTTATTTTTTTCAAACGAGTAGATACCATCTAGGAAAACTCTATGATCTTTATTCTTTACTTTAGATTTTAGTTCAATGTTTGCTGCAGTTTGAGTAATGTCTGTCCATACTTCTCCTGTGAGTATTACGTCTTCTCCTTTAGGAATTACTTTGGTGTTGCCTACAATATATGTAATTCTTGGTGCACGTTCTCCTTGAAAGTTTTCAATCATGATTTTTTTACCTTCCACTTTTACAGTAATTGGAAAGTGTGAAAATACAACTTTCATTTTAATTGTGTATCCTGTTATTAGACCTTCACAAATGTTTCTGATAATTGATCTTGCAGTATGTAAAATTGCATAATCTTTTTTCTTTTGGTTAATTGCGGTAAGTAGAACTTTTCCATCATTTACTTCTATGTTGATTGGTATGCTTCTGAAACTCTTGTGTGTTTTTCCTAATGGTCCTACAAAGGACACCATGTGTTTGTTTACTGTAACTGTTACGCCTTCAGGAATATCTACCTGGTCTTTGAATTCTTCAATTTGTTTAGTAGACATATCCTATCAAAAATCCTCCTATCCCTTTTTGTGATGCTTCATGATGGGACATTACTCCTTGATTTGTAGTAACAAGAAGCATTCCTCTGTCATATGCAGGCAAATATTGCTGCTCCCAATTATTATATTCATCGTTTTTAACTTTGAATCTTGGGGATATAGCACCGCATTTGTTAATTTTTGCTAATAGTTTTATTTTGAATTTACCTCCTCTCTTATCATCAATATGTTCAAATTCTCCAATATAACCATCTTTCTGAAGTGTTTTCAGGACTTCAATTCCTAACTTTGATGTTGGAAGAATAACACAGTCAGATTTTCTTCTGGCTTCATTATTGTAAAGCGTGACAAATAGATTTGCTAATATGTTTGTTGCCGGCATATTATCTCACTTGTTTTTCCTGAACCCTAAAGATGTTGCGACTTCTCTGAAGCATCGTCTGCATAGCATTAAATCATATTTCTGAATAACTGCGGTATAATCCCCACATCTTTTACACCATCTGGAACCTCTACCAAAGTCATGTTTTTTTCTACCTGTTGTTTCGTAAGATCTATCTTTTGCCATTATGTTACGGTCACTCCAAACTCTTTTGCTAGATAATCTTTTGCTTCTTGACTTTTAATAACATGAGTTTTACCTACTCTTGCTTTGTGCTTACTTCTAGTTCTAATTCCATACCCTGGCCTAGTCAATGTAATTGAAATTCCAAGACCTAAAATTCCTATTTGTGGATCATACTTTACATCTGGTATGTCTATGTGTTCATTAATTCCAAATGAGAAATTGCCAAAATTATCAAATGATCTTCCATTTATTGTGTTTCCTTTAGCTTCAAGCAATCTTTTCAATAATGCTACTGCATCATCTCCTCTGATTGTAACTGCTACTCCAATCGGTTCTCCTTTCCTAACTCCCCAATCTCTGTATGCTGCTTTTGCATTTCGTGTAGAAGGTTTCTTTCCAGAAATTTGCTCTAACGCTTTTTGTGCAATATTAATAACATCACCTGATTTACCAAGACCCATATTCAATACAACTTTCTCTAAAGAGATTTTCTTCATTGGGGATTCTGTTACTTGAGACATATGATCACTTTAATTGAATTATTGGCTCCTCTTTTCCAATTGGCATAATGATGTCTGCAGGTATTTCGATTTTTCTATCTTCTAATGCTAAGATAACTCTTTTTGGTAGAATGAATGTTCCTTCTTCAATGGTTTCAATTTTTCCTATTCTACCTGCGTTATTTCCTTTTGTCACTAAGCCTTGACAACCTGTTTCCAATTTGATTATTTCAAGAATTTTTTGATCTGGAATTTGTATTAGACAAGTATCGCCTATGTTTACTTTGGCATCTGATAATGTTGAACGACCATCATGAAATCCAATTTGTAATTTACCTTTGTTAATTGTTGTTTTGCTTGTAACTCTAACAAGTTTTTTAGATTTCTCTGATTCGTTTATTTTAATTGGTTTTAGTAATTTGTCTTCTGTTGGAACAAGACGATAAATATCTTTAACATCTTGTAATTCTACCACATCCATTAAACCAATTGCATGATGAAGTGATTTTCTTACCACTCCGTCAATCTTTACTCTACCAGAATAAATTGCAGATTTTGCTTCTCTCAAACTTGTGACAATATTCAATGTGTCTCTAAGAAATACTGCTGTTGGAACTGAATGATTCTTTTTATGTGGACCTGGCTTTACTGTGATTACAAATCTCTTGTCTTTTCTAGCAATTCCCCAAAACTGTGGGGCCATTTGACGTTTGAGTTTTTTACTACCTGATATGCTTACCATTATTCTTTATCTCCTTCTTTTTTGGTCTTGTCTGTTCCTTTTGTTTCTTTAGGGGCTTCTTTGGATGACTTAGATCCTGTTTTTGCTTGTTTTTGTGGTTCTTTTCCTTCTAATTTTGAAATTCTCCATTTATCTTCACTGTTAAGTGAAGTAACCACTAGATTGGATGTGTGAATATATACATCAAATTTGTCTCCTTTAGTTTTTTCTTTCTTAACTCCTTCAATTGCCACACTGCTTTTTTCTACAGATATGTTTGAGACTTTGCCATCTACTCCTTTGAATTCCCCTCTAAGTATAGTGACACTATCACCTTCTACGACTCTAACACTTCTTTTTCCATATTTTTTATGAAGATCTTTAGAAAGTGCACTTCCAAGTTGTTTATTTTTAGTTTGGAATGTTGCTTGGTAAATCATCTGATTACGCATTTTAGTTGGTTTCATTTTTTATACCACCATTGATGCCAAGTTAGCTACTCTTGGCCATTTCTCTGAAGCTTCTGCTGCTACTGGTCCTTTGATGTCTGTTCCTTTTGTTTCTCCTTCTGGAGTAATAAGTACTGCTGCATTATCTTCAAAACAAACTCTTACACCATTTAATCTACGTACTGCATATTTTTGTCTAATTATCACTGCACCATAAACTTGCTTTCTTAGTTCTGCAGGACCTTTTTTTACTACAACATTACAAAAATCACCAACAGATGCTGATGCGAGTCTTGATGATCTAGTATGATGTCTTGGAACATTGATGACTTCTAAAGTTTTAGCGCCTGAATTATCTGCACATACAATATTTGCTCCAATTGGAATTGCCTTAGTTACATATGGTCTAAATTCTTCTACTCCTTTACCTGCTTGCTTTGCCATTATGCTTTAACCTCCACAACAACATAGGATACTGATTTTGAAATTGGTCTACACTCTGCAGTCAATACATGATCTCCTGTTTCAACATCAATGCACCCTGGAACATGTGCATGAATCGTACTTGTTCCTCTTGCATATCTCTTAAATTTACTAAAGTAAAGTGGTGCATCTTTTTGTAAAGTAATGGTTTGTTTTGCTTTACTTCCAGTTACTTTACCCTCAAACAATTTGCCTCTTACTGATAAACCTCCGTGAAATGGACAGTGTTTGTCTGTACATTCTCTTGTTGGCTCTTTTACTTTAATTCCTATATTTTGAGTCATGCTTTTCCTCCAATTCTGTCAAATGGTCTTTTTGCAATTTTTGAACCTTCAACAACAATTCCTTTTCCACCAATTGTGAATTTCCAACTGTTGGCAGATTTTGCTATTGACTTTACACCCTTTTCTGTATTTATTGCAAACATTGATTTTGTTTCATTAATGATTCTTCCATTTAATCCTACTACTTGAGGGTTAGTTGATTTTGTTATTTCTATATCTAATCCAATAAATTCATGTGAAACTATGTTATCTGCAGTAATCATTTCTCTCTCCTCATCTCGTTTAATCTTGTTAGCATTCTTGCAATATCATGACGTAGTGGTTTTAGTTTGCCACTTTCTTTTCTTAATGTTCCTTTAGATGCATCAATTCTTAATTTGGCAAGTTCGGTACGTGTTTCTTGAACTTTGCTTTTAAGATCTTTTTCATTTAATTGCTTAATTGTTTTCATGCTTAGTCTGGTCATTTCATTTTAGCCTCCTCTTCTTCCATCGTCTCAAGTTCTTCCATTTTCTTTGCTTCTAGTGCAATTCTTTCGGATTCTGATCTTGCTTTATCTAATTTACCTTTAGCTTTAACAACTTCAACTTTAGCTCCTTCCACATCAATTTCTTCAATTTTTATTTTATCTGCTTTTGCTTGTCTTTCTTTTCTTGATTTTTCTGTTCTCATCTCAAATTCTGGAATGAGTCTTTCTTTTCTTGCGATTCTAATTCTAATTCCAATTAATCCCATTGCTGTTTGTACATGTGCAATATCTTCATCCACTACAATTTCTGCGTGATGTCCTGCTCTTGGTAAAATTCCTTGAGTGTGTTTTTCAAATGCTGAACGGTCACCTCTAAGTTTACCAGAAATTGTAATTTGAACTCCCATCGCTCCTCCTTCCATAATTTGCTTTAATGTCCACATGGTTGCTCTTCTAAATGCAGTTCCTCTTTCTAGATGTGATGCCATTCTGTTGCACATTACACTTGGTGCAAGTTCTGGTTTTTCAATCTCAACTACTGAAATTTGGGGATTCTTTAATCCAAAGTCTGTAGCAAGTTTATCCGTTAATGATCTAATTCCGGAACCTTTTCTACCGATGACAATTCCTGGTCTTGTTACATGTAATGCAACTCTTGTTCCTACGGGTGTTTTTGATATTTCTGCATGTGAGAAACCTGCGTCTTTAATTGCCTCTCTAAGATAATCTTTGAGTAGCATCATGTTATAGTTGTCTTTGATTACATTTTTTACTGCAGACATTTCTAAATCTCCTTTGCCACCAATTCTACGTGAGTTAATACATTGTTCTTTGGAGTTGCTCTTCCCATTGCTCTTGGGATGAATCTTTTCACAATTACTCCTTTATGGACAGTTGCATTTACAATTCGTAATCTATCTAAATCCATTCCTTTGTATTCTGCATTTGATTCTAAATTATCTAAAACTTTGATAAACTCTTTTGCTGTTTTCTGTGGATAACGTCCTGACATTACACCTGGGTCTGGTCTATGTCCTACTTGATTTTTATATCTTCTAAATGGAACTGCTCTTTTCTCTTCAATAACTGCAATAAGATAATCTCTTGCTTTCTCAATTGATAGACCTCTAATTGACACTGCAACTTCACGTGCATGTTTGTGTGAGATGTCTTTCTCTCTTAATGAAGAACGAACATGTCTCGTTGGATCATAATTTTGGAAAGCGTAATTGAATCTACCCATAATAATCACTTTAGCGGTACGTAGAGACTGGATCTTGATGCACCAACACCTGGGGCACCGTGTGAAACTCTCTTGTTTGTTATTACATATTCTCCCAAGTAATGTCCAATCATCTCTGTTGTCATTGCAACTGGTTGGAATTCTTTTCCTGAAAATACATTTACTGTAACACCTACCATGTATGGTAGAACAATCAAATCTCGAACATGAGTTTTGATTGGATTTTTTAATTTTCCTGCTTTTGCAGATTTTATTTCTTCAATTAGTTTTCTTTTTCCGTCTGTAATCCCTCTAGTCAATGATCGTCTTTGTCTTGAATTAAATAATAAGAATAATTTTTCTAATGATAAATTATCTAGTTCCTCTTTTGGAATGCCTCTGTATAAAAATTCTTTAACCATTTCTTATTTCCTCTGTTAGTCTTCGAGTTTTATGGTCCATATTATAGCATTCCTATCTTTGTTGCCAGGTCTCTAGCTTTTTCGGTGTTTTCAAATTGAACAAAAGCTTTTTTGCCATAAATTGTTCTTGCAGTGTTCACTTTTTTGACATTTTCTTTGTAAAGTGTTTTTACTGCTTCTGAAATTTCTGATTTATTAGCTGATCTCTCTACTATGAAGCAAATTTTACTCTCATTTTCAACCATTGCAAAGGTTTTTTCTGTAATGTATGGCTTGATGATAATTTTCATTGCTTGATCTACATTCATTGTGTTTTCACCATTACTTCTAGATGTGTTGATTTAATTTTTCCAATCTCTTCTATTGCTGATTTGGAATATACTGTTAATCTAATAGGATCAGAACCTGGAGCTAAATCTAAAACACTGAGTTCTTTCACATTTCTTACTTCTACTCCTGGCAATGAACCTGTTGCTTTTGATAAATTAGAAGAATCTGCAGTTACAAACAATACACTTTTTCCTGTTTTTTTACTTCTTCCTCTAAGTCTGGATTGTCCAGAACGTGGTTTTCGTGCGTTTAGTCTTTTAACATCTTGTGATAATTTCAATGAGTCCATCACTTTAGTGATTTCATTTGTTTTTGAAATGGATTCTATGTCATCTGAAACTATAATTGGAAATGATTCAATGCCTTCTATTTTATGACCTCTTAATTCTACAAGATTTTTTGATGCAGTTGCTGCAATAGCAGAACATAGAGCTAGTTTATTCTCTTTTTTGTTCAATTTCTTGTAAATTACTTTCTCAACAATTGGTGGGTGTGCTTGTCTTCCTCCTCTTGTAGATGCTACCTCGGCTCCTTGTCCTTGTCTTCCACCACCACCACCTTGCATTCTTGCTACACGAGATACCCCTTGCCCCGTTGGAGGATCGTTAGAATCTGCAACTACATCCATACCTGCCATTGGCTTTCTTCCCTGTCTTTGGAATTTGTGTGATGTCAAGTTTGTGAAAGCTTTGTGGATTAATTCTCTTCTAAATGGTGTTGAGAAAATTATTGGTAATTCTATTTCACTATCTTTTGTTCCTGTGGTTGTGTATGTTGTTATTTTCATTATATTACAACCTCCAAAATGTTTGGTCTAGTAATCTTAACTGGTGCATTTCTGATCTGTGTTCTTAGTTTAATCAATCTCTTGTAAGTTCCTGGAACAGAACCTTTTAGAATAATGAAATCTCCTTTAACCAAACCAAAGTGTTTGTATCCGCCATCTGGATTAATTTTTATTTTATCTGATTCTGTATTGCCCATAATCATAATTCTCTTATCATATTCTACCCTTTGATGAAATCCTGTTTGACCTGCTCTTGGAACTGTATACATGACACTTTGTGGTGAAATTGGACCTAATGAACCAACTTCTCTTACTGTTTTTCTTGATTTGTGTTGTTTCTTCTTAACATTCCATCTTCTCATAACTCCTTGCCATCCATGACCTTTTGTAATTGCTGCAACATCTACAGTTGCACCCGTTTCAAAAATTTCTTCAATTTTGATTTCTTTTCCTAATGATTCTTTGACATGTGCAAATTGTTTTTCAATATCTCCTCCACTTACCATTGCTTCAAAAATATATGGTTTTTTCATTTCTAATCCTGCGTCTCTTGGAGAAACTGCTACAATTGCATAAATCTCTTTGATTTTTCTTAATCTTGATTCTGCATTCTCAATTGATCCTGCTGTATTTTTAATTGTAATTTCTTTTGCAATGTTTTTTGGAATATCTTCTGCATAGACATCAAACTCTGCATGTTTGCCATCATGATCTTTTGAATAACCTCTGATTCCTAAAATTAAAACTGGTGGTGTAACTAATACTGTTCCTAAACTTACTAATTGTTTTCCTGCATTGGGAACTTTATCACGATCATCAATGCTTACAATCTGAACACATCCTGCTTTGAATCCACAATGTGCTAAAATTTTTGGTTCATTTGTTGCTGAAAGTTTTGGCCAAGCTCGAATTCTTGCTTCCATGCTTTTTGCACGAACTCTAGGTGAATATGCAAGACTGCCTCTACGTGGTTGATGTCTTTTACGAGCTCCCATGATTAAATCGAATCATCGAAACCCCTCTATTAAACCATGTGAGATATCGTTAACCACTAAAAAAAATTAGGTTAACCAACTGTACCTAGTTTGTCATGGAAAAAATACATCTGAAATGGAATTCCAAATTGTATATCCTCCAATAATTACACCTATGACCCCAAATCCTATTGCCAATAACAAGAAATTTTTTCTTTCCGTCATGTTGTTACTGTCTATGAGCATTAATAATTGCCAGAGTTCCAAGAAGTGCTTCTTCTAGACGTACTGTTTCAGTAGCTTGATTTGGAAAAAAGTTTAATGATTTTGCATTTTGTACTTTGTTCATCCTCCCACCTATGATCTCATGTATCCCTTTTTCTGGAGATCCAAACACGACTAGAGTTGGCTCATCTGATTTTGTATATTTTGTTAGTTGTTCACTTGATACGGGCTTTCCCTTTCTTGATGTCAAAATTATATTTCCTTTCCATTCTGATAATATCGAAAACAAGTTTGCTCTTTCTTTTACTGAATATCCCCAATATGTTGGAATTTCACTTTTGTCGATATCTTTGATTGATAATTTAGGATATCCTTCTTTGAATCTAACTGTAACTCTTTTCCCAGTAGTTGTATTCCCATAATATTGAATTAATTGGTTAATTCCAACATCTACAAATTTTTTTCCTTTCACACTAACTACAATTCCTTCTCTGATGTCTCCTGTTTTGATTTTTTTAGAATTCACTGGTGTAACATGGCTAGGAATTCTTAATGGGTGTAATACTCCTGCAAATTTTAGATCATTCATTTTAGGGAATAATCGTCTTCTCAAAAATTGCGGTGTTTCTAAATATTTCAGAATCATTACCATCAGACCTCCTTCTGATTTATTGTTACCTTCTTGATAGATGTATATTGTATCCACTTTAAAAATTGCACACGCTCTTGCTAATACTGAAATTTTTCTGGTCTTGTCAATTTTCAAAGATTCGTCTGATAATGCAGACTGGGGAATTGCAACAGATAATTTCAATGTAATTTAATCTCACAGGTATTATGAATAATTATTTTTGTTCGTGTGGATATTTCTCTTTGGCAACATTGGCGTATTTTGTAATCTGCTCTTCTGAAACCAATTCATACAATCCAGTTTCTTTTTTGATATGTGCCATCCTGATATGACTTGTTCCATCTTTATCTTCACTTGAAAGATAAATTCCTGCAGAAGCTAATGCTGAAGCATCATCAAGTGAAAGATCTTCCTTGTATGTTTTTTCTAAAAAGTCAGTTACTTGATCAGACCCAGAACCAATTGCTATTGCATCATATGAGATGTATGTTCCACTAGGATCAGTTAGATACAATTGAGGTGTATTGTTTACTACGCCTCCAAGAATCAATGCAACACCATAAGGTCTTACACCTGCATACTGTGTATATTGTTGACATTGATCAGCTAAATGTTTAGCTATTGTTTCGACTTCTACAGGTTCATCGTAAATCATTTTATTACTCTGTGAAAAGAATCTTGCATTATCTACTTGACTTCTTGCATCTGGGATATATCCTGCAGCTGCAACTCCTACATGATCATCAATTTGAAAAATCTTTTGAGCTGTATCTGAAATTTGTAATTTTCTAGGTTTCTCTTCAACTGCAATTATAATTCCATCTTTACATTTTATTCCAACAGCTATTGTTCCTCTTCTTACTGTTTCAATGGCGTATTCTACTTGGTATAATCTGCCGTCTGGTGAGAATACGGTAATAGCTCTGTCGTAACCTTGTTGTGCAGGAAGCATTTGATTGCAATGCTTTGATTATTCAATTTAAACCATGCCCACAATTCAGAACCTTTGTTGCTTTGATCGGAGCCTATGTAGATGATTCGATTTCAAATCAAACCTTAATTTGAAACTGAATTTCTTACTGATTTATGAAATTTGAAATTGAATTTTCTGGACATGAAAACATTCGTTCTAATCATCAAAAAACTATAGAAATCACAAAAGACTCTCATTTGACTCCTAGAGGTGATTGTATAATTGGTGTAAATGCAAAGTCTAGCTGTGCGGATTTACCTGAAGAACTGAAAAATAAACTCAAAAACCCTGAATCTAAAGTAATTTTTTCAATCAAAGCAGGTAATGATGACTTTGTTGTCGAAGGAAAAGGACACCCTGATCTTATTTTAACTCATACTGAAGACATTGTTATTAGAAAAAGTGATTTTATTTGTCCAAGAACTCTTGCTATAGAATGTGACAAGGCATCAGACCTGTTACCTCGTAATATGGTGACTCAATTACAAGATCCAAAAACTATTGGCATTTTTACCATTATTATTGAATAACACTGTCACAATTTTATAGGTAATTCAACTTGATAATGACATGGGTCGCAAAACCAATTTCTTTCTGCTAGTTCCATTGGCAACTTTTGCTGCAATTATTCTTGGTTTTGGTATGTATATGACGATCTGTAAAAATTCCAATATTCCAATTAATTGTTAAAAATAGATTTTCTTTAAAGTAATTTTTAAACTACTGATCACTATTTTTTATTTTTCAATTTTGTGTATATGAAAAAACCAATTAGTATGGAAAATAAACTCAATCCTACATATACATAAATTTCTTCAACATATGCTCTAGTCTCTTGAAAATCTATTGTACTTGATTCATCTAATGTATTATTTTTAGATGTATCATTATAATCTAAAGGAATAATTCTTAGAATTTTATCGTCTCCTACTTTGGGAATTCCTCTACTGTCTTGATTGCTAGTAAGAATATACAAAAATCCATCTGGACCTGTCTGAACATCTCTTAATCTTCCAAATTCATTTTGAAACAATTTTTCGTGTGATATTACTATATTATTTTCTAAATCAAAATCAATCATGTGAAGATGGTTTCCACGTAATGTTGCAATAAAATATTTTCCTTCCCATTGTGGAATTTTATCCCCATAGTAGAATTCAGAACCTGATGGTGCCCATGTATCTTCTCCGGAATGTAGAATTGGACTTTGAAGATGTTCTTTTTTTTCATCTCCAATAACGTCTGGCCATCCATAATTTTTGCCTGGAATTATTTGATTTACTTCATCATGAGCAACCCCTCTCCAACCTGATGGTCCGTGTTCTGTAGCAATCAGATTTCCTGAATCATCCCAATCGATTCCTTGAGGATTTCTATGTCCTATAGAATAGATTGGAGAATTTTTCCATGGGTTGTCATTGGGAATTGTTCCATCTGAATTAATCCTTAAAATTTTTCCTCCAAGTGAATTCAAATCTTGTGATAAATCTGGATTGCCTGCTTCTCCGGTTGTAACGTAAAGTTTTCCATCAGGACCAAACTGAATTCTTCCTCCATCATGAAAAGGACCACCGGGTATTCCATCAATCAATATTTTGTCTTCAATCAGTATTCCATCTGAGTATTGATAACGAACAAGTTTGTTTGTTGTTGTTAAAAATTCACTATAAGTGTAATACAAGTAAATGTAATTATTTTCAGAATATTTTGGGTCAACTGTGACTCCTAACATTCCTCCTTCTATTCCTCCCACATTTAATGACAGAATAGGTTGTTCTAACAATATTCCATGCTGAATAATTCTAAGATTCCCATTTCTTTCTGTAAATAAAATGGTTCCATCAGGTAACCAATCTATACTCCAAGGAATTGTTAAATTATCATATACAACCTCAACTTTTACTCCTAATTCAGGATATTCTTGTCCAAATGCAACAGGAATTAGGGATAACAACATTAAACTCAATACAATTTCTTTCATTGTTCTAATGGCTGTCATTTTACATTAAATGTTTGTGACATTACAAACATGACGAAAAATGATCATGTTTTGTTAATTCTCCTTTAGCAGGATTCTCTTAAAGTATGGTGTGGATGAATCATTATGGCAAAACCTACTATTGAATTATCTGTATCTAAAACACCTACAGATATTGAATTAAAAAAATTAAAAGAATATTTCAAGGAAATGCCTATAGAAGAAATTCTTACCGGTCTGAAATTTGCAAAAAACAGATGGTCTGCAAAAGATGCAGGTACACTAAAGGTTGGAAGAAAAAGCATTATTCAGAAAGAAGTACATTCAGTTACTACTGAGCAAGCTCAGTGGAGATTAAAAAATTGGAAAATGATGATTGCAAATTATCGTAGACGTGGATATAGCTATCCTACAATATCTAGAATCAAGAAAATTTTGATTCAAAAAAGTAAAAAGAAATCAAAGTGATTGTTTTCTTTTATTTTTATTTACAGAATGATATTCTAGATGAAGATATCTGTCTTTTTCTCAACAATTTGACGTTTGAGTGAATCTGGAACATCTGGGATTGAAGATTTTGTTTGTCCTGCAATGACACTGTGTGCTTCTTCTAGAATTGCTAATGTGTCTGCATTTGTTTCTGGAACCATACTCATACTATCTCCAATACCTACCGAGGATCCAGACATTACATCACCAAGAATTTGTGACAAGTCTTGCATTGATGCATTTGCTTCTGGCATAATTCCACTCAATGATGGACTTAATCCCTTGATGATTGACATACATGGACTGAGTGTAACTACTACGTCTCCTAATTCTGAAACTGTGTCTAGTCTAAGTTTAACTTGTTCCATGGATAGTTTTGCTCCACTAACCATGTTCTTCATTTTTCTAACTTGAGTTAATTCTCCTGCATATGCTTGTGCATAGCTTGGCTTGTTATTTCTTTGTGCATTAACAATTTTTTCAAAAATTACGTCATGTTTTTTCTGTAATTTTTCATTAATTACTTCTAATTTTGAAATCTGAAATTGTAATTTTTTTTGCGCAAGATCAATCTTATTTTTTAATGGTTCGTCAGGCTTTACCCTTCCCATTACTTTCTGAGATATGCTTATGCCGTCAGTTTTGTTCCAAGAGTTACTAATCATACTTTAATCCAAAATATGGTTGAATTTTTTGTTTTAAAGAGATTTGTCACTCTAGATGGTGTAACTGGAGTTACAACATGGTATAGTTACACTATCCAAAGGTAAATGTGAATATCTGGAAATCTTTTCCTTTGACATTAATCTCCAACAAATGAGATGCACTAGAATTACTAGATATGATGTTATACAAACCTGCATCTGTTACTTTGACAAAATTATCTTTCATGATGTCATTTCCTGAATATTCTTTAGGTAGCGGAATACCGTCTAGAAATATTTCCAATTCTGCATTATTTTCAGTTACTATGTTCACTTCTTTTGCATTGTATAACAATTTGATAGATCCTACATCTGATGCTAATTTCATACTGTCTTCATAATTTTTCCATAATCCGACAGGATAGAATTTGTGTAATTCTATGTTGTCTGGTTCAGAATATGAAACAGTTTTTCCTGGTTGAAATCCTTCTTCACTTCCTAGTTGATTTCTGTTTTGTGCAAATTTATATCCAAAATACAATTCTGGTGTTCTGAATATAGAGTGTTGAAATTCTTCAATGTCTACAAGGGATGATTTTGATTTTAGATCAATCCCTGTTGCCATAGCTCTTTCTTCTAGTAATTGCTGAATAACTTTCTCTGTCTCTTGATATCTTCCTTCTCCAATGTGGTCATATCTTAGAAATCCTTCATGGTCTGCGATATATTTTCTTGGCCAATATTTATTTTCAAAAGCTTTCCAAGTTTTCATATCATTATCCATTACAACAGGATAAGTAATTCCATATTTTTCAATTGCCATTTTTATATTTTCAGGATTTTTTTCAAATTCAAATTCAGGTGAATGTATTCCTATAATTAGCAATCCTTGATCAGAATATTTGTCATTCCATGCAGTAATGTATGGCAATGTTCTGATACAGTTGATGCAACTGTATGTCCAAATGTCATACAAGACAACTTTTCCTTTCATTTCTTTGTTTAACTCATCTTGTCCAATGTTTAGATAATTTGCAATTCCGACTAATTCTGGAGCCTTTTTGAATTTAGACTTGTCAATACTAGAAAGAGAGTTAATGTTCTCGAAGACTGTAGATGACTCTACTTTTTGATCAAGTGATGAAAAAATCATTCCTGCCATGACTAATCCTGCAGCAATTATTAACCCAAAAATCAAACCTGTCTTAATTTCTGAATTCATAGTATCATCATAGTAGTACTAATTTGTTAAGAAGTGGAAAATTTGCAATATAAGCAAGTTGATTTGTAAATACTAGAATTCCCAAAATGATGATAAATGAGCCTAATATCACGTTGTAATATTTCAAATGTCTAGACATTGAACGAATGATTCCTGTTGCTCTTGAGAAGAAAGTTCCTATTATGATAAATGGAATTCCTAGTCCTAAAGAATATGCAAGTAGTAAACTAAATGAAATAGATGGTGTCGTTGCAGCCAAAGTGAGAATTGTCCCTAGAATTGGACCTACACATGGAGTCCATCCTGCAGCAAATGATAAACCAAAAACAAAAGACATTGGATAACTAGACTTTGAATTTTTTGGAAAGAATTTTTTCTCTATGTTCAATGAATTAATTTTTGTAGAAAGTAGCAAAAATATACCAAACGATACAATGATGATTCCTCCTATCGTGTTAAAACTTTCAATAAATTCTCCTGCAGTGCTTGAAAGAACACTGTTGATAATTACTCCTAATATTGAGAATACGATTGAAAACCCTAAAACAAAAAATATTGTATTTAGAATAATGTTCACTCTGTTAATGTGTAGAACCGTACCGTTTTTGGAACTTAATTCTGTTAAAGTAGTTCCTGATATGTATGCAAGAAATGCTGGGATCATAGGTAAGATACATGGCGCAACAAAAGAACCAAGGCCTGCAAGTAGTGCCACTAGTATGGTAATCTCAGTCATATCTCCCCTTTACAATTTTTCTTTTAAAGGATTATTCCACATCTTGATTCAATCCATTTTTAACTAAGGTGTCTTTATTTTTAACATGAATAAGCGATTCATTATTGTTGGAATTGTTTTGGGCATCATAGTTGCATTTGCAGTAATAATAGGTTCACCTGCAATTGGTGGCTTTGATGCTATGCGTTAATCATAAAATTTTAGATGCCCCTTTTCAAAAATACTCAATGCTTTCTCAATATCTGCATTTGATAACCATGCCGTCACTGATACTCTTAGCCTAGCTTTGTTCTTTGGGACTGTTGGGTATCTAATTGGCTGTGCATGGACTCCATTATCGAACAAAAATTTGCCAAATTCCATGGCTTTTTTTTCATTTCCTATTATAATGGGAATTATTTGAGAGTGAGAGTTTATTTCATATCCAATTTCTTTAAGGCCTTTTGTGAGTTGTTTTGTATTTTTTTCGAGTATTTTCTTTTGTTTTTCTCTGTTGGATTGAAATCTCTTGAGCGAATATTCTATCAAAAAGGAAGGCAATGCTGATGTGTAGATGAAAGATTTTGATTTGTTTATGCACAAATCAACGACGTTTCTTTGAGATGCGATATATCCTCCAAATGATCCTAACCCTTTGCTTAAACTGCTTATGTACAAATCAATTTGTTTTGCAATTTTGAAATATTCAGGAGTCCCTTTACCATCTTTACCTATCACAAAATCCCCATGTGCATCATCTACTATTGTTATTGCTTTTGATTTTTCTGCAATCTCTGTAATTTGTTTTAATGATGACAAATCGCCATCCATACTGAAAATACCTTCAGTTATTACAAACTTGTTTTTTCCTTTCTCTTTCATTTTTTTGTTCAAATCTTCCATGTCGTTATGTTTGTAGATTGAAACTTTTGCATCTGATAATTTGCATGACTCTATTATACTTGCATGGTTTAACTCATCGCTTAGAATCAAATCTCCTTTTTTCACAATAGTTGAAATTGCTCCAAGATTTGCCATATATCCTGTAGGATAGATTAAACTACTTTCTTGTGATTTGTGTTTTGCAAGTACTTCTTCCATCTTTTTATAAGAATCATCATTTCCTGAAATTAATCTTGAACTTGATTGTAATTGATTGATTTGAATTTTTGTTGTTGGAATCCCCAAGTAATCGTTTGAAGATAGGTTAATCAATTGTTTATTATTGATAGTTATTTTGGAACCTTTAGAAATTCCATATTTCATTTTTCTGTAAAGATTATTTTTTTTAAGAATTTCTAATTCTGAATCAACAAAGTTCAGTTTATGCTTTAAGGCCAATTCGCTCAATCATTTTAAGGTCTTTTTCAGCCTCATTTCCATTCATGGTGAGATACCCTGCTGTAATGATTCCATTTGCTCCACTTTGAAGTAATTCTTCGCCAGAATCATCCAGATTTGTTTCACGACCTCCAGAAATTTTGATCACTGATTCAGGTAATAGAAATCTGATCACAGAAAACATTCTGACGATTTCAGAATTTGGTAAGTCAACTTGCAATTCTAATGGCGTTCCTGGAACTGGAACTAAGATGTTGATGGTAACTTCTTCCGGATATAGTCTAGCTAACTCTAATGCTAACTCTAGTCTTTGCTCTCGTGTTTCTCCAAGACCAATTATTCCGCCAGTACATAATTCTAATCCTGCTTCTCTGGCAATTCTTATCGTCTTTAATCTATCTTCATATGTGTGCGTAGTACAAATTTCAGAAAACTTTGATTTTGCAGTTTCTAAATTATGGTTGTATCTTTTTACTCTGAGTTCTTTTAGTTTTTTTGCTTGTTCTAGTGTCAGGAATCCTAAACTGCACTCTACACTAATTCCTACCTTGTTGTTAATCTCTGTAATGATTTTACACACTTTTTGAAAGTTTGTAGGAGATGGTTCTCTCCATGCCGCAACCAGACAATATGATTCTGCACCTTCATCTTTAGCTTTTTGTGCTTTGATAACAACTTCTTCTGGAGTTGGTAATTGATATGACTCTATTCCTGTATCAAAAAATGCAGATTGTCCACAAAATGTACAGTCTTCACTACATGCATTTTTTTTAATGTTGTTTAATTGCTCAACGTCCACTTTATCTCCGTTAAAATCTCGAGTAATCTCATTTGCGCATTTTGCTAAATCTTTTAGATTTTCTTCTGGAATATCTAATAGTTTTTTAGCATCTTCTGATGATATGTGGTTTCCAGAAAATACCTTTTCTTGGCACTCTTTGATAAATTCCAGAGTATTCATTATTTTGATTACTATTATTCCATTTATAACAATAATGGAATGGTTAACCTTGGTTGATGTGAGGGTTAACAGTCAAACTACCTTTGATTTTGCGGATTTTATTGTCAGTATTGTTCTTTTCAGGAGTAAATTCAATTCTGATTCAGTTATTGCTAATGGGGGAACAATCATGACTATGTTTCCTAACGTTCTAAGATAGATTCCGTTCTTTTTTCCTTCTTCAAAGAATATTTTATTGATTGATTGTTTAGGAGATATGGGTATTTTTTTTGATTTGTCTTTGACTATTTCAATTCCCATGAGCATACCTTTGTGTCTAATGTCTCCTACAATGTCTATTTCTAAAATTTCACTGTAGAATTTTTTAAAAGTTTTAGATGTTTTTTGAATTTTTTTGATTAAATTATTTTTCTTGTACATTTTGAGATTTTGATTTGCTACTGCGGCTGCAATTGGATTTCCTGTATATGTATGACCGTGAAAGAGATGTTTCCAATCATTAAATTCTCCTAAAAATGAATTGTATATTTTTTTATTTGCCAGTGTTGCAGCCATTGTCAAATATCCGCCTGTCAGCATTTTTCCATATGCTACAATGTCTGGAATACTTTTTTGTTCTTCGTACTGTAGCATTGATCCTAATCTTCCAAATCCTGTTGCAATTTCATCCAGAACAAACAACACATCATATTTTTTACATATTTGACTAATTTTTTTCTGAAATCCTTTAGGATAAATTACAACTCCCCCTGCAACCTGTGCACCACTCTCCATCACAAACGCTGCAATGTTGTCTTTTTTTGAAAATCTTTTCTCAATCTTATCCAAACAAAAATTTTGGTAATCATTTATGGTTAATCCCTTTAACATACGGTATTTGTTAGGAACTGGGAATTGTATTGTTGTAAATAACTGTTTTTTAAATTTACCAAAAAATTCTGGAACATATCCTACAGACATTGCCCCAAAAGTATCCCCATGGTATCCATTTTCTAATGTGGCGATTTCTGTTTTCTTTTCATTTCCGATATTTTTCCAATACTGTAATGCCATTTTGATTGCAATTTCCATTGCAGATGAGCCGTTGTCTGAATAAAACACCTTGTGCATACCTGGTGATGTTTTTACAAGACTGTCTGCTAGTTTTTCTGCAGGCTCTGTTGTCAGATTAAATTGTGATGAATGCTGGAGTTTTTTACTTTGATCTGATATCGCTTTGATTAGTTGTGGATTTGAATGTCCCCATACGTTACACCACATTGATGCAACGGCATCTATCATCTTATTCCCATCGGAGTCTATTAGCCATATTCCTTTACCGTTAGTAATTTTATCAAAAGACTCCCATTCTTTCATCTGAGTGTTTGGATGCCAAACGGAACTTTTCAATAGATTTAGCATTGTTTTCAGTTCTTAATAATTAACCGATGCGTTAATCAATGATTGGTTGGGAATTTATTTTGTTGAAATCCCTCTTTATTACTGGAACTGATACTGATGTTGGAAAAACATACATCACTGCAGGACTGGCAGTTTCATTTCAAAAAATGGGTGTTGATGTCGGCGTAATGAAACCATTTGCAGCAGGTTCTGCTCAGAAAAAAGGTTACAAATCTGAAGATGTTGAAATTTTATTGCGCGCTGCAAATGCACTTGATCCTGAAAATCTAGTCAATCCTCAATTCTTTCCAATTCCTGCATCTCCATTTACTGCATGGAAGAATCTAAAAACAAAACCAAAAATTCCTTTAATTATTTCTAGTTTTAAAAAATTATCAAAACTTCATGACATGATACTAGTTGAGGGAATCGGCGGGATAATGACTCCAATTCTCAAAGAATATTATGTGACAAATTTGATCAAAGACATGAAAATTCCAACAGTAATTGTAACTAGAAGCAAAGTTGGTACAATCAATCATACTATTATGACAGTTAAGATGTGTGAAAAATACAAAATTCCTATAAAAGGAATCATAATTAATAATTTTGATAGCGGCTACCCTGTAAACGAACTGACCCGGGACTTGAAGAGTCTTACACAAGTTCCAGTTTTAGGCTCCATTCCTTTCATCAATGATATGAGTAACGCATCTTTAAGCAAAATTTTTCAAAAGAATCTTGATCTAAAATTATTGTTAAAATAGATTTTCATATTCGTAAAATCTTGAATTTATTTGAGCCGCCTACATTGCTGAATTTAGCTATTTCAAATACGATTTTTGAAAATGTATTGTTTTCTTTAGATAGTATGAATGATTTTCTTCCTACAGGAATATTCTCTGATAAAACTATCCAAATATTCTCTTTTTCTGTTTGAATTTTTTCTAGTTGGAGTATTTTATCATTAATTACCTTGGGATCTGATGATTTTGGTATACAAATTAACAATGTTTTCTTTGGATCTTTTTCCAAAGTTTTAATGTCTGGAACTACTATGTCGATCTCAATTCCATCATATTCTATTTTTCTTTGACTTGTAATCAATGTATTTGTTAGAAGATAATGCAGTAATCCTGTAGCTAAAATTCCAACTGATTCATCTTTTTTACCCATTGAAATTATTTTGTCATAACAATTTGCTGTCACATTCTCAATAATTTCATCAAACTTTTTTTCGCTTATTAGATTGGGAATAATTTCTGATTTTGTAATATATTCAAATAAATAATCCTTGATTGGATTTGATTCTTCTTCCATTATTCGTTATAGATATAACGTCGTTCGCCTCTGGATTCTTTCTCAGTGTCTACATGTACTAGAACAAACTCTTTATTTGAATGAACCATGGATTCTTCTGGGGATAATTTATTTTCATGTAATTCTTCATATTCCTCCCATGTCAATTGCCTTCTTTCACCAATCTCTGCTTCTAAATTCATGTTCTTTACAATTTCTTTGTATTCTGGTTGGACAACACCGCTGAACACCATTGCACTACTTCCACTACCATAAGAGCCAAACCCTATTCTTTTTCCTTCTAAATCAATTCCTTTTTGATATTCAAATTCTAAACTACTTCTAAATCCAAGATATAGAGATGCAGTATACAAGTTTCCAATCATGCTTGATGCAATAAGCGAACTGGATAATTTGGACTCGTACACTTCTTGATAAGCTTGAGTCTTTGTAAATAATTTTGTAAATTCATGATCTTTTGCCATGAATTCTTCATCTCCTAACACTGATTCAATTGTACCGCGTGGATCTTTTGGTCTTGGTTCTTCAATTCCTATTTCTTGCAATATTTTCTTCCATCTTGGTAATTGCCTCCACTCATGTCTAACTAAATATGCCAGAGCTTTCTTTCCCATGTTGCTATATGGCAAGTGCATGTTGATGTAATCCATATGGTCTAGAATTGTTTCCCCTGGTTCTATTTTGATTAATCCTGTTGAAATCACTTTTTTCTTATATGCTTCAAGTGCTTTTCTCACCTGAATCATGTATAGTAAATTGGAATATTGTCCATGAACTATTGGTGTTTCTTTTCCAAAAGGTCTGTAAAAATCATATTCGTCTTTAATTGATGTTGATGTTACTTTAGGATCAAATGCTAATAATCTTGGGTCATCATTCAATAACATGACTACTGCACCTGCACCCTGAGTCATTTCACCACTAGAACCCATGTCGTATTTTGCAATATCTGACACTACTACTAGTGCATGCTTTCCTTCTGCTTCTCCTGCTCTAATCCAATTTGTATTATCATAAAGAGCATATGAACCACTTACACAAGCAAATTTGGTTTCCACTCCTCCACAATGCTCAAATGCTCCTTGACCATAAACTTGCTCTAGCATGCCAATTACATATGAGTTCATTGCTTTTGATTCATCAAATGCAGATTCTGTTGAGACATATAGCCTACCGATATCTTCTGGTGAAAGTTTATTTTTTTGCATAATTCGCAAACATGCATTTGCTGCAAGACATGCAGGGTCTTGATTAGCATCTACAATTGCCATTTGAGAAACTCCTAAACCTTTTTGTAATTTTACTGGGTCTAGACCTCTATTTTTTGCAAAATCAGATGCATCAATATACAATCTTGGAATGTATATTGCGATGTCGTCTATACCTGCTGCCATAAGCTTGGCTCCGAGTTTGTACATTTAAGGATATTGGGTATATTCTAAATAACTAGGAAGGAAATTTCTGTACTTTTTTTGACAAATTACGAGTGATCTGATCGCAAGAATCTATTTTTTCAATTCATTCTCAAAAACTTTTTCAAATGTCTCAAAAGGCTGTGCTCCAAACAGTCTTGTTGTTTTTCCATCAGGCCCGATCACAAAAAATGCTGGTGTTCCAGTTAATTCCAGACTCCTTGCATCTTCATTACTTGCAAGTATTGTTTGTGAATGTAATCCCTCCAACATACATTCAGACCATTTGTCCATATCTAGTCCTATCTCTTGTGCAAATTTTCCAAGATTCTCAGATGATGCCCATCCATTATTTTCTCCTGTCCAATTAGAATACAAAATATCATGATATTCCCAAAACAAACCTTGGTCGTTGGCACAGTGAGCACCATGAGATGCATTAACTGAATCAGGACCAATGATGTTATAGTCTTTGAATATCATTTTCACTTTCCCTGTTTCAACGTACTTTTCCATAATGTCGTTTTCTGTTGAATGGAAGAAAACATTACAAAAGTGACATTGATAATCTCCAAATTCAATTAAAGTGATCGGTGCGTTTGGATTTCCGAGTATGGGGGAGCCATTGTCCACAAATGTATTGAGTATAATTTTTGCAGGTCCTACTTGTTGGACTTTGGGTGCAGGTTTGATAACCAGTTCTTTTTCATTTGATATTCCATCAAACCCTAAAAATACCACAAATATTGCAATTGATGCAATTCCAGCACCTATGACAAGAGAAGGTCCATGAATCATTACATTTTGAATATAACTAGTTTCTATAAACTATTCTTCTTCTCTTTCTTTGGTGTTTCTTTAGCTGGAGCCTCTTTCTTTTTTACTTTCTCACGTGCATCTTTTCTTTGTTTTTCTCTTTTTTCTAGAATTTTTTCAATGTTTGTCTTTATTCCTTTTAATTTTTCTTTAGATTCATCATCATTTGTTTGACCTATCACCCTATCAATTGCAGGTATTGCTATTTCCCATTTTTTTGAATCCATAATTTCTTTGATCGCTATTTTATGATGGATTTTTTGTATTTTATTCCCATTGGTTTCTTTGACAAGTTTTATTCCTATTTGGTTTAATAGTGCATGATATTCTTTTTTGGATTTTGTTTCTTTTACTGCATTTTCGATTAATTCTTTCTCTGTTTTTTCTGTATTCTGCTGTGATTCGTTTACTTCAAAAATTGATTTATTTTTAAATACTTCTGAAACAAGTTTTTTCTCTTGTATTGTTAGTCCTTTTTCTTTTTGGTATTCTTTAATTTCTTTTTTATATTTATTAAACACTTTTGTATATTCATTTGAAAGATGTTTGTACATCATGTCGATATATTCATCATTGCCGTCATTCAGATTGTTAATGTCTAACAACATATTTTTTATCTGATTAACTTCAAACGAAATTTTACTCATTGCATATTCATCAAATTTTGTATTATCTTTATTCAAATTAGATAGTTTTTCATCTACTTGAATTATTTTTTCTATAACTATGTGGTCTTCAATTGCATATACTTCTTGGTAACCATACATTGATGTTGCCATAATGGAACCTATTATCAGTACAAATACTGTTGATTGTAAATATTTCATTTTACAATAATATTACACACTTGTTTCCCATATTCAAGATGGTAATCTATTGTTTTGAATAGATCCATTTAGGAAAAATTTTCTATATCATGATGTTTTATTGGAATCAAAAATCACTTTATTTTTTATCCATAATGGAACTTATCATGTTGGAAAAAATTTCATATAGGATCATTTCAATTTGAGATGACTTATGTTTTTTTAAAAACAGTCTATACAATTAGTTTGGATGTCTCTTTTTTTTTAAAAATACTTTTGTGAAATATTACTTGTATGTCATATTGTTACAAACACTATGATGAAAGAAATTACAACAACTATAATTGATATTTTCATAAATGAAGACATGTTGTGTGGATAGCATGTCCTATCAATTATTGTTTTACCGTTACTATAATTTTGGCAAGTTTCCTGTTTTATCCAAATTAGATTTGCATACCTTACAATAAAGTCTAACTTCCTTTGATGGAAATTCTGAACCGCAATTTTTACAAGTATAAAATTTCTCATCATTCATAAAAGATCTTAAATCATTATGAACTTAAGAGTATTGATTTGTTTAGATCTCTTATCTTCCAGGTCTTCTAAACCCTGGTTTAATATTACAATTTGATACTGATGATTTTTGAAATTTTTTACATCTCGTATCATTATTTGATCTTTTAGAACCTTCCTCTTCAATTATGAAAACTTTTTTTACTGATTTTGAGGTTTTTTTATTTTTTAATGGGATGATGTTTGTTGGAGAGATTTTTTCTTTTCTGTTCTTTTTTGTTTTTTCATTATCATGTGTATTTTTTTTGGTCCATTTGATATTGTTTGCATTTGATGATGACTGTGCTTTGTTATAATCTCCCAATGATTTAACCATGATGATTTATTCTTGATTGTTAACTTAAGAGTATTAATATGACTAATTTTATTTTCTATTTGCATCCACTTTGTCTTTGATCATTTGCATAAAATCATGGCAAATTATTGATTCTTCAGTCATCTTACATATTATCTCATCATTTTGAAATTCTGAATCATATGTAGCTGCTATCACTATTTTATTACTCCACACCTCAAAATCCTCTTTCTTTTTTGAACATGCTAAGCAATTCATGAATTTTCTAAATTTTATATCCACTTAAGCGTGTTTACTATCAAACTAATCTAAATAAATGGGTTAGACATATCGATTTCATGAAGAATGTTTTTGTTAACGGCTACGGCTCGATTGGCAG